>Ga0209233_1000418_pt1 | contig 32073 bp, 32 predicted proteins | sample AraplaCL_Cvi_mCL_FD_184269 | JGI IMG/M metagenome (GOLD analysis project Ga0209233, IMG submission 184269) | Arabidopsis root microbial communities from the University of North Carolina, USA - plate scrape CL_Cvi_mCL (SPAdes) (version 2) | ecosystem: Host-associated > Plants > Roots > Endosphere...
CCTGGCCGGCCGGCGGTGCTGTTCCCGTGCATGGTGCTGCATCGCCGGCCGCTCGTTTCATCGCACCCCGTTAAAGCCGGCGCCTCTGTGGCCGTCACCGGCAAAACCCCGGAGCATTTGCCATGACGACGCTCAAGCGCAAGGCGCCGGGTAGCGCGCACGAGGCCCTCTCCGAATTCTTCACCGAGATCGGCGTCAAGCGCGCCGCCGACTTCGAGGGGGTTCGCGTCGAGACGATCTACAAGGGGCTCGACCCCGACCAGGTCGGCGACTTTTCGTTCCTCCGGCTGGCGCGGCTGACCGAGCGTTTCCGCTCGCTCGTGCTCGCCGACTATCTGGCACGCCGTGGTGGCGGGGTGGTGCTGAAGCTCGAGGCGGCGCAATCCGAAGAGACGACGCTCGGCCGCATCAGCGGCGCCGCCATGCGCGAGACCGCTGAAGTGTTCGCCGAACTCGGCCAGGCGATGGAAGACGGGCGCATCACGTCGGTCGAATATGCCCGGCTCGAAAAGGAAATCCACGCCGCGATCGAAAAGCTGGTGCTGCTGCTCTGGCAGCTGCGCGCGGAGGCCTCCCTTGGCTGAGGCGCCGATCGCCACCTGGCTGCACCTCGCGCCGTCCTCGCGGCCAACCGTCACCGTGACCTTTATTGGCACCCACAAGAGCTTTTCGCTCACCCGTGTGCAGGCGCAGCGGCTGCACCACGCGCTGGGCGACGCACTCGCCCGCATCGTCCGCGAAGAGGTCTCGCCCGACACCAAGGCCATCAAGCTTTCGCAGGGGGATTTCTCGTGAGCGACCTCGAACCATTGCCGCAGGGCTGGCCGGTTAGCGGCATTCGCCCGCACCCGATCGCCGGCATCTTCCGTTTGATGGATGACGACGAGCTGGCCGAACTGGCCGCCTCGATCGATGCCAGCGGCCTGCGCGAGCAGATCGTGATCTACGAAGGACAAATCCTCGACGGTCGCAACCGGTACCTCGCGGCGGTCAAGGCCGGGGTGATCGCGGCCGACGTCGACTGGCGCTTTGACCCGCACTTCATCGGCTTCGGCGGCATAGGGTGGCCCAAGGACCAGCTCGATCCGCTCGAGTTCGTGTGGGACCACAACTTCCACCGGCGCCATGATGACAAGCCGCAGCGGGCGCTGGCCGCCGCGCGCTATCACGAGCGCCGGCAGGGAGCCCGCACCGACCTCAAGCCCGAAACGGCTGCCGCAAATTTGCGGGAAGTTGCGGAGCGGGCAGGGGTATCCGAGCGGCTGGTCAGCTCGGCACACGTGGTGCTCGACCACGGCGCAGCCGAGCTGGTCGAGGCGGTGGAGCAGGGCAAGCTTGCCCTGCATGTCGCCGAAAAGGCTGCTCGCGAGCTGACGCACATCGAGCAGCGGATCATCGCCGAATATCCGGACAAGAAGTCCGTTCGGACGGCAGCGCGGCAGAAGCTGACGGCGCCGGAACTACCCTCGCCGATGAGCCGGGCCGACCTCGCCAACTTTGCTGAGATCGTGGTGCGCGAAGCGCACCGGGTCGCCGAGAGACATGGAGGGCGCGGTGCTTCGATGTCGGCGGATATGGTGCTCGACGAGGCGCGCAAGCTCGGCATCGTCGAGGCCGGCGAGGTGTTTTCGCTGACGCGGCCGATGCTGCTCGTGCTCGGCAAGCTGCGTGATGCGCCGGAAGGTCCGAAGGCCGAACCGGCGCCGCCACCGCCGGCGCTGACGCCCTATGAGGAGCAGCTGGCCGCTGCCTCCGATCTCAAGGGCAAGCACACCATGGCCACGGCCGAGCCGATCCTCAGGGCAGGGGTCGAAGCCGGCAACATCACCCGCCGCCAGATGGCCGACGACCTCGGCACCACCATCGGCACCGTGCAGGGCTGGACCGCCCGGCTGAAGCTCACCGGGCTCGGCAAGGGCCTCGCGGCGCCGAGGCCGCGCAGGGCAGAGGCGGTATGAATGTGGCTCTACCTGCCCAAACACTCGACCTCCTCAGCATCTGCACTGGTGGCGGAGGGCTCGACCTCGGCATCGAACTCGCTCTGCCAGGCGCTCGCAGCGTCGTTATGGTGGAGAGGGAAGCCTTCGCCGTCGCGCACCTGGTTGCAGCGATGGAACAGGGTCTCCTGGCTCCGGCAGCTGTGTGGTCGGATGCCCGAACCTTCGATGGCCGCCCCTGGCGTGGCCTCGTGGATGGGCTCATTGGCGGCATCCCGTGTCAGCCGCACAGCATGGCCGGCCGCAAGCGCGGCAGCCTCGACAGCCGGGACCTCTGGTCAACAGCCCGACGCATCATCGTCCATGCCCGGCCGTGGCTCGTGCTCATCGAGAACGTCGCCGGCATGCTCTCGGCTGGGGCTGACGAAATCGCTGGCGCCGAGCGGGTTTGGCGAGACCTTCGCCGACTTGGTTTTGCGGTCGAGATCGGACTTTTCAGCGCGGCGGAAGTTGGCGCCAGCCACGAGCGCCAGCGCGTCTTCATCCTCGGCGTGGCCGACGCCGACCAATCCCACGAGCGGTGTGGGCCAACCTCCGGAGAAGCGTTCTGCGGCGTTTCACACGGTCAGTCTCTACGACATGGCGGAGCACTGGCCGACCCCGACGACACGCGATCACAACGCAGTAGTTCGATCGGACGGCAAACTCCGAAACGACATGCTGGATTGGGTGGCGGAGCGCTGGGCGACGCCAATGACGTCGGACGCGCTCAAGGGCGGCCCGAACCAGGCCTTCGGTCGAGGCAATCCTCCGCTGGTGGCGCAGGCGTTGAAGTGGGAGACGCCTCGGACGGTGAGCGGCGGCTACACCCGGGACAGGGGCGATCCCAGCCAGACGCGACTGACGATGGAAGGGCAGGCCTTGGCCTTTTCCCTCCCGGACCGGCCGATCTCGACGGATGGCGAGGAGCACTCGCACATTCGCCGGACCTTGAACCCGCTGTTCGTCGAATGGCTGATGGGGTGGCCGCCCGGGTGGACCTCTCTGGCCCTCACGCCGCCCGCGTCGACCGGCTTCGCCTGCTCGGGAACGGGGTTGTCAGTCTGGAAGCGGCGCATGCGTTCCGCACTCTCGTCGCTCGCCTCGCCGCACGCGGTTCCACCCGCGCAGCTGAGCTTGTTCGCATGATGGAGAGCGCTTCACGATGAAACCCTCAGTTCGCCTTGCGCCGCTGCTCCTCGCTCATGGTCTTCCAGTCTTGGATCAACAGGCCGATGGTCCCTGCCTTTTCGGGAAAGGCCGTTGCGATGCTCCCCAACACCACGACCTCCTCATTGATCATTCGGAGCGTGTCCTCAACGCGTCCCATGGGAGGGACGTCTCTCCAGCCGAAATAGGTTCGGCGCGACAGGATTACGCGTCGGGTGGCTTCTTGCTTGGTCATTTCACCAAGATTGCGCCGTCGACGGCCGGAGGCAAGCGTTGAACCTCCCCGTGGCCTACCAAGAGTTCCTCTCGGCCAAAGTGGTGATGGCGCCGATCGGCGGCTTTGCCGTCGAGGATGCCGACATCAATCCGCTGCTGAAGCCGCATCAGCGGGCGATTGTCCGCTGGGCGGCAGCCGGTGGCCGGCGCGCCATCTTCGCCGCCTTCGGTCTCGGCAAGACGTTCATGCAGCTCGAGCTGCTGCGCCTGGTGGTGGCGCGGGAACTGCCCGGCACGGCCGGCGCCATGGGATTGATCTGCGCGCCGCTCGGCGTGCGCCGCGAATTCTTCCGCGATGCGCACGTGCTGATGACCGGCGACGATCCGAGCATCACCGATGCGCAGCGGGCCGAGCTGGCCGCCTGGCTGGCCGATCGGCCGGAGCGGCGGATCGATCTGAAGTTCATTCGCTCGATCGAAGAAGCGCGGCCCGGCTGGCTTCACATCACCAATTACGAGCCGGTGCGGGACGGCAAGCTAGATCCCCGCGCCTTCGTTGCCACATCGCTCGACGAGGCCTCGTGTCTCCGCGGCTTCGGCGGCACCAAGACGTTCCGCGAGTTCATGCGGCTGTTCGACGGCATCCGCTACAAGTTCGTCGCCACCGCGACACCCTCGCCGAACGAATACATCGAAATGCTGGCCTATTCGGCTTTCCTTGAGGTGATGGACGTCGGCCAGGCCAAGACCCGGTTCTTCAAGCGGAATTCCGAGCAGGCTGATAAGCTCACGATCCATCCGCACAAGGAACGGGAGTTCTGGCTGTGGGTCGCGAGCTGGGGCCTGTTCGTGCAGCGGCCCTCGGACCTCGGCTTCTCCGACGAGGGCTACGCCCTGCCGCCGCTCGAGGTGGTGTGGCACGAAATCTCTTCGGACCACGCCAAGGCTGGCGAGGAGAAGAACGGCCAGAAGCGGTTGCTGCGCAACGCCGCCGCATCGCTGCGAGAGGCGGCGCGGGAGAAGCGCGAGAGCACCGACAGCCGGATCACCAAGCTCCTCGAGTTGCGCGCGGCCGAACCTGACGAACACCGAGTGATCTGGCACGACCTCGAGGCCGAACGGGAGGCGCTGGAAGACGCCATCCCCGGACTTGCCACCGTCTATGGCTCTCAGGACCTCGACGAGCGGGAAGCGATCGTCGGCGGCTTTGCCGATGGGCACGTTGTCGAGATCGGCGGCAAGCCGTCGATGCTCGGCTCTGGCAGCAATTTCCAACGGCACTGCGCCCGCGAAGTGTTTCTCGGCATCGGGTTCAAGTTCAACGACCTGATCCAGGCGATCCATCGGACCTACAGATTCCTGCAGGCGCGACCGGTGCGGATCGACCTGATCTACACCGAGGCCGAGAGGCCGGTGCGCGACACGCTCGAGGCCAAGTGGCGCCGGCATGACGACCAGATGGCGATCATGGCCGGGATTATCCGCGAGTACGGACTGAGCGAAGCGGCCATGGCGAAAAGCCTGACGCGCGGCATGGGCATCGATCGGCGGGAAGTCGCAGCGCCTGGCTATCGGCTGGTCAATAACGATTGCGTGGCCGAGACGCAGCGCATGGCCGATGCCAGCGTGCAGCTGATCGTCACCTCGATCCCGTTTTCGACCCAGTATGAGTATTCGCCGAATTACGCCGACTTCGGCCACACCGACAATGATGCGCATTTCTGGGCGCAGATGGATTTCCTGATCCCGCAACTGCTGCGGGTGCTCGAGCCCGGGCGGGTCGCCGCTATCCATGTCAAGGACCGGATCGTGCCGGGCGGCATGACCGGCCTCGGTTTCCAGACCGTGGCGCCGTTCTCCGATCAGTGCACGGCGGCCTTCACTCGACATGGCTTCGCCTTCCTCGCCCGCAAGACGATCGCCACCGATGTGGTGCGCGAGAACAACCAGACCTATCGGCTGGGGTGGAGCGAGCAATGCAAGGATGGCTCGCGCATGGGCGCCGGATTGCCCGAATATCTGCTGATCTTCCGGCGGCCGCCGTCCGACAGTTCCGACGGCTACGCCGACCGGCCGGTGCACAAGGACAAGAAGGAATGGAGCGCCAAGGGCTGGGAGGTTGGCCCGGCTGAGCCGGAGGGCGGCGCCTGGCGGCACCCGGATGGCTACTCGCGTGCGCGCTGGCAGCTCGATGCGCACGGCTTCATGCGCTCGGACGGCAACCGGCTGCTGGCGCCCGAAGAGGTGGTCGGGCTCGATGCCAACGTCATCTACAAGGTGTGGCGGCAGTTCAACCTGACCAACGTCTATAGCTTCGCCAACCATGTCGGGTTGTGCGAGGCACTGGAAGAGCGCGGCGCGCTACCCTCGACCTTCATGCTGCTGCCGCCGCATTCGGGCCATCCCGACATCTGGTCGGACGTGACGCGCATGCGCACCCTCAACGGCGAGCAGCAGGCCGCCGGTCGGGAAATGCACCTCTGCCCGCTGCAGTTCGACATCGTCGACCGGGCGATCGCGCAATACTCGATGCCCGGCGAGACGGTGCTCGACCCGTTCGGCGGCATCATGACGGTTCCCTACCGCGCGCTGAAGCTCAAGCGGCAGGGCATCGGCATCGAGCTGTCACCCACCTATTTCGCCGACGGCGTCGGCTACGTCGAGGAGGCGGCGCGCGAGCTGGCGACGCCGAGCCTCTTCGACCTCATGGGCATCGAGAACGAAGGGGAAAAGGCATGAAGATCTATCTCGCCTCAAGCTGGCGCAATCCGGACCAGCCGGCCGCCGTCGAAATGCTTCGGCAGGCCGGTCACGAGGTTTATGACTTCCGCAATCCGCCGCAGTCGACTGGCTTCGCCTGGTCGGAAATCGACCCGGAATGGAAGTCGTGGCGCGCGGCGGACTACCGGGCCAAGCTGCAGCACCCGCGGGCGCAGGAAGGCTTCGCCTCCGACTTTGGCGCCATGCAATGGGCCGATGTATGCGTGCTGGTGTTGCCATGCGGACGCTCGGCCCACCTCGAACTCGGTTGGTGCGCCGGCGCCGGCAAGAAGACCATCATTCTGACCCGCGACGGGGAAGAGCCGGAGCTGATGGCGCTGATGGCGTCGTCGATCTGCGTCTCGATCGGCGAGGTGATCGACCAGTTGGCGGCTTGGGCATGATGACAGCCGCGTTCCATCGCCGGCGCTTCGCCCGGATGCTGGCCGATCTCGACCTTGATGTGCCTTCGCTGCATGTCGATGCAACTGGCGCAATCTGCGATGCCAGCCGGCAGCGGCCGCTGACGCCGCCGCTCGGCAACCTCACGCTGGCGGAAGGCCTGATCTCGGCGGTGAAGCTCCTCAGGATCGAGGAGGCGAAGCATGCTGTCCTGGGATGATCTCAGCGAGGAGCAGAAGCTCGTGGCGGCCGAGCTGCCACGCTATCGCGAGCGGCTAGCTGACCGGCGCGCTGCTGACGCGATCGAGGTCGCGCACGTGCACCGTGGCCCACATGGCGAGGTTGAGGAAATGATGCTCGTAAGCATCGGCCGCCATGACGACGGGCGCATCGCAGAGGTGTTCATCGATTATCCCGACCGCAGCGGCGAGCGGAAGAAGAGCGCGCTGACCAAGGCGCTGGGGCACGACATCGCGATCCTGATCTCGCTTGCCCTGCAATACGGCGCGCCGCTCGATGCGATGCGCCACGCCGTGGCGCGCGAGGACGCGAACCTCATGGGCCGGGTGGTCGAGGTGCCGTCGACGATCGTCGGCACTGTGCTCGACGCGCTGGCGAGCGAGGCGTGAGAATGAAGCCGCTACTCGATAGCCGCGCTTCGGATCGCCGTGGCAATGGCCATCAAGCGGAAGCGTATCAAGCCGGGCGCGGCAATGTCGGAAGAATTCGGGTCTTTCGCCAAGGCATCGGCCAAGGCCTCCGCCCGTTCGGCAAGTTCCTTGGTGCGGCTGCCGAGCGCAAATTCGCGCTCCACCGCCGCCACGTCATCAGCCCTAACCATCGTTGCATCCCCTCAAATGCGGAATTGAATCGTCCGCTTGATTCCGACCGCCGTCAAGGACAGGGGCCGACATGACCATGTCGCCCGAACTCACGGCGCTGCGCGACGAGGCGATGCAGACGAGCTGCCGCAGCTGGGCAATCCAGAAGCGCTGGAAGCTCACAGGCACCACCGAACTGGTTGGCCCATGTCCGCAATGCGGCGGCAAAGACCGATTCGCCATCAACGTGCGCGAGAACGTCTTCCTCTGCCGTCGCTGCGACATCAAGGGCTCGGGCGTCATCGACCTGGTAATGCAAACCGAGGGCGTGACGTTCGTCGTCGCCTGCGAACGGATCACCGGCCGCAAGGCCGCCGACCCGGTCGCTGAGACGCGCATGGCCGAGCTGCGGACGCAGGCCGAGGCGGCCGAGCGTGAGCGCGAGCGCCAGGCCAACATGTATCGGGAGCGGGCGATCGCGGACGGCCGCGCCATCCTCAGGCGCACGGTGCCGGTGGCGCCAGGCGGTATCGTCGGCGCCTACCTCGCATTGGTCCGCGGGCTCGATGGCGGCCGGATCGACTTCCGCGCCCCCGACTGGGCGGCACAGCTCCACATCCGATGGATCCCCGAGCATCCCTATTGGGACGACGGCAAGGTGCTGCACAGCGGCCCGGCCATGATCTGCGGCGTGCAACAGCCGGATGGAAAGTTCATCGGCGCGCACCAGACCTGGATCGACCTCGAGCAGCCCAAGGGCAAGCTGGTGCTGCTCCCCGACGACAAGGGCCGGCCGCGATCGGCCAAGAAGGTGCGCGGCAGCTGGAAGGGCGGGGCCATCCGGCTATTCACGCCCGAAGCGCCGCACCGCATCGTGATGGGCGAGGGGATCGAGACGACGCTTACTGCCTACGCGCATGCCTTCGAGCCGGACACCGCCTATTGGGCCGGCGTCGCGCTCGGCAACATGGCCGATTTCTTCGTGCCGCCCGACTGCTGCCAGGAGCTGGTCTATCTGACCGACGAGGCCGAATCCCTGCCCAAGCTGGCCAAGGGTTTTGCGCGCATCCGCGAGGCGAGGCCCGCACTCGAATGCTTTGCAACCCCGCCGCTCGCCGGCGGGCGCGATTTGAACAGCCTGGTGGCGGCGCAGGCATAGGGGCGGATTTTGACAGACCAGGGGGAACCGCCCGACGACCCGAAAAGCGGGCCGGAGGCGGTGAAGGCGACGATCAGCGGCAAGCGCAAGCTGACCGTGATCGAGGGCGGCAAGGACAAGCCGAAACGCTCGAGGCCGCGCAAGGCCAAGGCCGAGCCACCGGCAGACGACGCGTTTGATCCCTCGGCCGTGCCCGGCATGCAGAGCGAAACGTCAGCGCATAACGAAGCCGGCGAAGAGCCGGGCGATGACGACGGCGCGGACTTCTCGAACTACTTCGGCGACGAAGATGCCAAGCCGCCCACTGTCGACGAGGTGATGGGCGAAATCCTGCGCTTCTGCGCCGAGCTGGACCAGAATGACCGTGACAACGCCCGGCGCCTCGTCGCCTGGTTCGGCCCGAACCTGCAATATGTCACCGGACTCGGCTGGCTGACGTGGCGCGGCACGCATTGGGAGCGCGACGAGGGCGAGCTGCAGGTGCGGCTGATGGCGCAGGACCTGGTCGACAAGATCAAGCTCGAGGTGCCCTATATCGAGGCGACACCGCAGCAGCAGAAGCTGCTCGACCTCGCGGAGAAGTTCCGCAAGATCAAGCCGGAAGAGCGCACGCCTGGTCAGAGCGAAACCATCGACCGGGCAGCAGAACTCAAGAAGGCGGTGACGGCCCGGCGCAGCAAGCGGCGCGCCTTTGCGGTGACATCGGGCAATGCAGGCCGCACCTCGGCCATGCTGCAGCAGGCGATGAGCCTCAAATCGAGCCCTGCCAAGCTGCTTGATGCCGATCATTTTCGTTTCAACACACAGACCGGCACGCTAGTATTTTCGCGCCAGGCCGATCCGGAACAGGACCTAGATGGCGACGACGTCAAGCCGCGCTATGTCGGCCAGGTCGAGCTACGGCCGCACAACCGCGACGACATGATCACCAAGCTCGCGGACGTCGCCTATGATCCTGAAGCGACATGCCCGGGCCTGCAGAAATTCCTCGATCGCATGCAGCCGGAAAAGGCGATGCAGCTCTTCCTGCAGGTCTCGACCGCCTACGCCATGCTGATCGGCGGCAACGGTGCCCAGAAGGTGTTTTATCACTTCGGCACCGGCGGCAACGGCAAGTCAGCTTTCCTCGAGGCGATCGGCGGCGTCGCCGGCACGTACCGCACCACGGTGTCGCCCGACACCATCACCGGCGACACGCAGCGGCAGGGCCAGCAGGCCTCGCCCGACATCGCCCGGCTGTTCAATACGCGCCTGGTGCTGGTCGAGGAACTGCCGAAGAATACGCCGCTGCGCGAGGACTTGGTGAAGGCCTTTTCGGGCGGCGGTCGCATGACGGCGCGCTTCCTGCAAAAGGACATTTTCGAGTTCCAGCCGATCTTCGTCGCCGTGCTATCGGGCAACACCAAGCCGACCATCACCGGCGCCGATAACGGCATCTGGCGCCGCGTTCTGATCGTGCCGTGGGAGCAGACGATCAAGGAAGACGATCCGGACCGGGTCGAGTTTCCCGAGATGCTGGCGCGGTTCGAGGCCGAGCGGTCCGGCATCCTCAACTGGCTGATCGAGGGCGCACTGCTCTATCTCAAGCACGGGCTGATGCATTTCGTGCCGCCCAAGGTGCGTGCCTTCACCGAGGGATATCGGCGCGAGCGCGACAATGTCGAGGGTTTTTGCGAGGCGATGATCGTTCGCGAGGCGAAGGCCAAGGTGCAGGCCGGCGTGCTCTACAAGAGCTATACCGACTGGTGTGAGGTAAACGGCCTGCGGCCTGCCTCTCAGCGCAGCTTCGGCGATCGCCTGACGACCCTCGGCTACGAGAAGAAGACCGGGGCGGTCTACTACTACCTCGACGTTCGGCTCAACCCGAACCCGAAATACGATCCGCCGGGCTCGGACGGCGATACGGGCTAGCTCGCTGACGCCTGTCGCATAGCGCAGCGGCCGTTTTTCGCGCTCGCGTGCCCCGCACCCCTCCCACGGAAACAGAGAAACGGAAGTCTCGAACCTCCCTCGCGCTGACGCGCGCGACAGGGAGGTTCGAGAGAGTTATGCGAGGGTTGAATGCGCGATCCTCAGCGCGTGTTCAATAGCAAAATCAATGTGTTATGCGAAAAGTGTGAGGTTCGAGAGGGTCTCGCGCGTGTAAATGTGTTTTCGAGGGGTGCGGGGGCCTCAACCCACATCCCACCGATCGGTTTGTCGAAGGTGATCCACATCATGTGTGGAGCGCCCTCTCAAACCCCTCGGCTACCTTATGCAAAGCACTGTTCTCTCAGTGCTTTTCCACTGTTTGAAACCCTCTCAGTGAGGGTCTTTCAAACCTCTCAAAGGTAATTGGGGCAATGGAAATGGTTGAAGAAGAGGTTAGGCCGACTGTCGTGCCGGTGGGCAGGACGACGGAAAGTCGGCGGCGGCAGTTCGAGCAGCCGCCGCTCCCTGATCTGATGGCGATATTCGAGCACCGCTGGTACTTGGTGCAGGTGCCGAGCGGACGCGAAACGATGGTAGCCGAACTGATGCGCAACCATGGGCACCAGGCCATCGTGCCGGTGGTGCGATGCTGGCGGCTGGCCAACCGATATGCGCGCCGCAAAAGCGAGCGCGAGTTCGCGCTGATGTCGCGCTACATCATCCTCGGCTTCGGGCACGATGACCCGATGGGCTTCGATGACCTTCGTCGTTTCTCTTTCGTGCACTCAGTGGCCAGCGACGGTGGTGGTTATGAGCAGATGTCGCGCTTTGACCTGATCCAATTCGTCAAGTTCCTCGGCACCTCGACTTGGACCGTAGACAATGCGCAGCGGTTCATGCGCACGGGCAGGGAGTTCAAGGCTGGTGACCGGGTTGAAGTGATGTCCGGTTCGCTCATGGGGTGGACTGTGACGGTGAAGCGCATCGACGGTGATCTGGCGGAGTTCGAGGCGCCGATGCTTGGCCGGTTGATCACGATGCGTCTGCCTCTTGCGATCTTAGGCAAAGCAGCGTAGCACTCGAAATCAGGATGATCGCTCGACAGGCACGAACCCGTGCCGAGACCGACCGCAGGCTTACGAGCCCGAGCAGCGGAGCGACCCAGGCGCCGACACCACGAGCGCCGCAGATGGCGAAGCATGTCCAAGCGCGCGGCTGATCCTCAGCGGCGCGCTTTGCATATGGTGAGGCGGTCGTCGGCGCTAGACAATCGAGGTTGGCCCCGCGAGCGACGCGACCGTCTCGACCTTCCGCAACATTGCGAAAAGGCAGGGTCAGCCCGGCCGCCCGGACCCGCCGAACCACCCTTTGGGTCCTTCGCCCACCCCAAATCGTATGCGGGACGTCGAGGCGCTGGGGGCGGGACTTTTTGGCCCGCGCCGAAGCTGGCTTTTTGGTTGATGTTGTTGTTCCCGAGGCAAAGATGGAAACCATCCTCACCGGCCTGCCGGCGGGCGTGGATGACGCCGTCCTCAACCGCGGCGAACTCGCGCAGGCGCTGAACAAGTCCGAGCCGACGCTCGACCGCTACATCGCGGACGGCATGCCCTTCCTCGTCGAGGGGACCAACGGGCGCGCGTGGGAATTCCAGCTCTCGGCCTGCTGGGAGTGGCTCAAGGCCCGCGAGAAGGAAGACGCCGACCGCAAGGGCAAGGCGCAGCAGGCCGTGCAGCAGATGCGCCTGGCGCTGATCGGCGGCAATGATGTCCTCGACGAAGAGCGGCAGCTGTCGCCGAAGCAGCGGCAGGAAGCATACGACGCCGAGCGGAGCTTCATGCTCGCTGCCCTGCAGCGCGGCGACCTGGTGCGCCGCAGCGATGTCGTCACCGCGTTCGAGGACGTCTTCAAGCTGGTGAAGGAGAGCCTGACCGCGCTGCCGGACCGGTTCGAGCGCGAACTCGGCCTTTCCGGCAAGGCTGTCGACCTGGCGACGCGGCTCTGCGACGGGACGCTGGCCGAGATGGAACACCGCGCCTCCGAACTCGCCGGCCGCGACGAGCTGAAACAGGCTGCCGAGTGAGCCGCCCCAGAGAGCCGGACTATCGACGCGACCGCGGCCGCCTGCCGCCTTTCGCGTCGGCGCTCGATTGCGTGCTCGACGCCTTGCCGGCGGTGGCGCCGTCGCAGCGTGTCACGGTGCCTGAGGCCGCCGCCCGCCACCGCATTGTCGATGCGCCGGGCTATCGCGGCCCATGGCGCAACGACGTGGCGCCGCAGCTGGTCGAGCCGGCCGAACAGATGACCTCGCGCCGCTTCCAGGGCGTGATCTTCGTCGGCCCGGCGCGCACCATCAAAACCGACGCCCTGGTGGTCAACACCATCGTGCATCGGGTGATGACCAACCCGCGCGATCTCCGCGTCGTGCACATGAGCCGCGACACGGCGCGCGAGTTCTCGCTCTCGACCGTCGACAAGATGCTGCGCAACTCGCCGGCGATCCGGGCCCGACTGGTTGAGAACCGCCGGGCCGACAACATCTTCGACAAGCAGTTCATGGGCGGCATGCGGCTGACGATCGCGTGGCCGGTGATCGCCCAGCTCTCGGCCGCGACCCTTTCCGACGTGCTGTTCACCGACTACGACCGGATGCCGGAGGACGTCGACGGCGAAGGCGAGCCCTTCGCCCTCGGCCGAAAGCGCATCGAGACGGCGGGCTCGGTGGCCAAGGTGATGGCAGAAAGCTCGCCCGGCCGTCCGATCCTCGACGACCAGTGGAAGCCGGCGACGCCGCATGAGCCGCCGCCGACTACCGGCATTCTGAGCCTCTATTCGCAGGGGACGCGGGCGCGCCTCTACTGGCCGTGCCCGCATTGCGGCCGGTACTACGAACCGAAGTTCGGCCTGCTGCGCTATCCTCCCGATGCGCCCGCGACCGAGGCGGGCGAGCAGGCGCGGCTGCACTGCCCGCGCTGCGACTACCCGACGCCGCCCGAACTCAAGAGCGAGCTGCTGGCCGCCTCGATCTGGCTGCATGAAGCGGCGGATGAGGGGCTGGGTGGCGACCTGGTTGGGCTGACGACGATCGACGGCAATGTGCGCCGGTCGAGCCTTGCCAGCTACTGGATGTTCGGCCCGGCCGCGTCGTTCCAGACCTGGCCGAAGCTGGTCGCGGCCTATGTCGCCGCCGAACAGAGCTACCGCGTCACCGGCGACGAAAAGGCGCTTCAGGTGACCGTCAACGTCGACCAGGGCGACGCGTATCGGCCGCGCGCCATGGGGACCGCCTCGCTGATGACCGAGACCGAGCTGCGGAAGCGGGCTGTCAAACAGCCGGGGTCCGGGGTGCCGGCGAACACGCGGTTCATCACCGTGCAGGCCGACGTGCAGTCAAACCGGTTCGTCTGCCAGGCGGATGCGTGGGGACCATTCCTCGAGCGGACGCTGGTTGATCGTTTCGAAATCTTTGTGCCAGCCGATGCCAGTGAACGCATGCTCGATCCGGCCCGCTACGCCAAGGACTGGGACCTGCTGTTTCCGCTGCTCGAGCGCCGCTACCACGTCGAGGGCACGGGCTACGACCTGGCGCCGGCCTTCGTCGGCGTGGATAGCGCCGGCGCCCCGGGCGTCACCTCGAACGCCTACGCCTTCTGGCGCCGGGCTAGGGCCAAGGGCCTCGGTCATCGGCTGCTGCTGATGCGCGGCAACCACGTCAAGACCGGCCTCGTCGAGGCGCAGCGGCGGGCGTATGTCGGGCACCCGGAAAAATCGACGGAGAACGGGCGCAAGACCCAGCTCGACGTGCCGCTGATTTGGGTAGGTACTGACGCGCTCAAGGATGAGATCAGCGCCGCGCTGACCCGCGACGAGTTGGGGAACGGTTCCTACAACGTGCTCGACCGGCTGCCGAAGCAGGTCTTCGAAGAACTGGCGGCCGAGCGCCGCACCGACAAGGGCTGGGAGAAGCGGCCCGGCGTGGTCCGCAACGAAGCCCTCGACCTGGCCGTCTATGGCAAGGCCATCGTCATCGTGAAGGGCGGCGAAAAGATCGACTGGGACAATCCGGTCGACTGGGCCGCACCGGTCGAAACCAACGTCAACGCCGTCCGCCGCGAGGACTTCGTCCCGCCTCAGCCGGCACCAGAACCGCCTGCCGAACAACCGCCAGCCTCGACGCAGACCCGCCAGAGCTGGCTGGGCGGTCGCCGGCGCGGCTACCTGGGGAGATAGGTCAATGGAAGTGCAGGGCAATGCGGGGCCGATCGGCGCGCCGGCGCTCACGGTGCCCTCGACGATCAGCTACTCGGTGGGTCAGATTATTGCCCAGAGCGCGACAGCTGCGAGCTGTTCGGCCATTCCGGTTGCAGCTGCCCGCCTGGCCGACAAGACCGGCCACATCCGTCGAGTGCGGCTCAAGAGTGACGATATCTCCGGCCTTGCCGGCAAGATCGTCAGGGTACACGCCTTCAAGAACGCGCCGACCTTCGCCAACGGCAATGGTGGCGCCTTCGCCGGCGGTCTCACCGAGAGCGACCACATCGGCTATGTCGATGTCACCCTCGACCTGACCTTTTCGGATTTCGTCAAGGGCGAGGACGTCCCCAGCCGCGGTTCCGAACTTACCTTCGATCCGGCGCCGGGTACCCAGAACATCTTCCTGGTGTTCGAGGCGCGATCGGCGATCACCTCGGGAACCGGAAAGAAGCTGACAGCCGTGCTCGAGGTGTTCCAGAATTGAGCCTCGCTCTGCCGCATCGGCGCAGCGTCGGCCTAGCCCAGACCGCGAAGCGGTTCGGAGCCGTCGCGGGCCGGACTCGCCTGGCGTATCAGTCGGCGGGGTCGACCAATAAGCAGGTCATGGCACAAACCCGCCACACCTTCATGGACGATGTGAAGGATGGGTCTTTTCGCATCCGGTGGCCGAACTACCGGGCCGATCCGGCGGCCGACGGTGAACACCTACCCGGCGCGAGCGCGACGGCGCGCGGCTCAATACTTTACTGGGACCGATCGGGCGTCCTGCAGCTCACCCGCCTCTACGCCCACGCCGACGGATCGGACACGGCAAGCGCGGCGGATGGTGGCGAACTCGATTTCGTCAACCCGGCCATCAACATCCTTCGCTACACGAGCGCCCTGGTCCGCTTCTGGGGCAATTTCGGCGCCGGGGTGATCTATAGCCAGTACGCCTGCGACTATCTCGCCGGCGACATTTTTCAATATGGCGCGGCCGTCACCGACCTGACTGGCACGACCACCGCCTTCAGCGACACTTATCAGGGAACCCGCGACGGGTATTTCCCGGTCTCGATCGAGGCCAATACCACCCGCGAGACGGTGGCCATCGGCTCGGACAGCCGCGATAGCGCGCTCCGAGACGCCCCTTTCGACGTGCTCGGGCATACCGGTCAGATTGCCCGACTGGTCGGCCGGCGCGCCGCGTACCACAATCTCGCAACGCCCGGCGGGATGGCCGCGGAATGGGCCGACAGCACGAAATCGGCTCGACGTACGGCGATAGCCCGGCGGTCGAGCCGGTTCTTCATCGGCTTTGGCGTGAACGACACGATCGCCAACGGTCGCACTGGCGCCCAAGCCATGGAGGATGTGCAGACCGTCCGCACGGCGGTCGGCGTGCCTGCCGTGGTCAAGACCCTTGATCCATGGACAATCGGCGGCAACGTCAACCTATCGGCTAACGATACGTATCGGCAGGCGTTCAACGCGCTGGCGCGATCTGTGCCGAGCGGGTTCCTCGGCGTGTTCGACCCTGCCATCGTGGCCGAGACGGCGGGGCATATCTGGGTCAACGCGACCTATTGTGTGGCCGAGGGTGACGGCTCGCTCATCCACGAAAGCAACGCGGGCAACGTCGCCCTGATCGCCGGCTGCGGTTTCGACTATGCAGCCTCCGGCCTGCCGACGTCAGACCCTGCGGAGTTGGCGACGGAGTATCCGAGCGGTGGCCTATACACGTCCTACATGCTGTTGGACGGCTGGTCTGGCCAACAGGCGGCTCACACGCCGTGGTCGATGCTCTCGCCGAACTTCGCCAGCCCGGCCGCAACGCTCAAGGAGGATGGCAGCACCAACAGCCACGACTCCTATAAGCAGCTGACCCTTGCCCTCGCGAGCACCACCAAGACCTTCACCTTCTATGCCAAGCGAGGGGTTGGCTCCCGCAACATAATGCTCATGGTGCAGCGCTCCGATACCTTCACGGACGGTCGACTGGCGGTCAACCTCGGGACCGGCGCCGAAATCTATTCGTCCGGTGGCACGGGCTTCACGGTCGGGGCGCGGACGATCACGGCGGTTGGCAGTTGGTGGAAGATCGCCCTTACTTTGACGATGGCGGCAGGCATGGCCGCAAATCCCTATCTGTACTTCCGCATGGCCGATGCCTCCGGCAACGACAACTATGCCGGCGACGGTGCTTCGACCGTCGCCGTATGGGGGCTAGACGTGAGGTAGCGTTCCGCCGCCTTGGAAATTTCGCAGCAAGCGTCTATTCTTGGGCGATGAGCGAGAAAGCAGTCCAAGAGTATCTTCGTCCTTTACAGACGCACTACGGCAAGGCACAGGGGTTCTGTATCTATTGCGGGGCCCGCGCAAATCTCTCAGATGAGCATATCATTCCGTATTTTATGGCGGGGGCCTATGTACTGCCGCAGTCTAGCTGTGGCCGTTGTTCCAAGATAACACGCGGCTTCGAAAACGATATTGCGTACTCATCGTTCTTTGGCTTTCGCCGCCGTTTGAATGTCCAGTCGAGGACAAAGCGCGGTCCGAAGAAGATGGAAATATGGGTGCCGGACGAGGACGGCGTCGAGAGAAAGCGCCATGTCGACTTTCATGAGATGCCTGCTGTGCTGGTCAGCTGGATATTTGAGTTGCCGGGCCTTCTGGCCGGGCGCGACCCCATGGCAGGCATTTCCAATTTTCGTTTGAAAATTGCCAACATTAGTGGGCTGGTGAAAGCGGCCAAACGCGTAAGCGGTCGCTTTCGTGTGAAAATAGACCCGGTAAATCACATGAGGCTTGCGGCCAAAATAGCTCATGGAATGTTATATTTTCATGAGACAGAACCGTTCGAGCCGCTGCTGGAAAATGTAATTCTGACTGGAAATTTCGCTGAATACTACGTTGGCGGTGAAGAGGTATCCGAGAACGATAAACGAGAGATTCCGCAGGCACCTGGGTTGCTTCATGAAGTAAGAATTCATTGGACGCAATTGACTGGTGACAACGTATATCAGTACGCGATCTGCGAAGTTAAACTGTTCGTGGGCTTCGGTGGGCCAATATTTTTGGTTGTAGCCGCTCGACGGAGACGTGTTGAAAGCGTTCTGCTTCTCAGGTTGACGGAGTTCCTTTTGCCAATAGGTGGATCAACTGAGCGAAAGATCGATCCGGTAGTCGTCGAAATTGAACATTTGGAGCATGCGGCCATTCCCTCCCCGTGATGGTCCAAACGATCTGCTCACGGCCGATCGCGCACCACATATCCTAAAAAGAAGGCCCGGCTAAGCGGGCCTTTAGTCTTTAAGGGAACCGAGCTCATGCCCTGGTCGCAGACTGACATCGATGCCCTGAAGTCCGCCATGGCCAGGGGCACCAAGCGCGTTCGCTACGTCTCGGGTGAGATCGAGTATCAGTCGGTCGACGACATGCGGAAGCTGCTCGCCGACATGGAGCGTGAGGTCAATCCGGCCTCGACGCAGACGCGCTCGGTGGCGCGGTTCGACAGAGGTTTCTGAACCATCATGGTGCACGCCAACTGGCTGGACCGGGCGATCCTCTGGGTCTCCCCGGAGCGAGGTGCTGCGCGCCTCGCGAACCGGGCGAGGGCCCAGATGCTGGACTCGGCATACGATGGCGCTTCGGGCTCGCACCGCAATGCGAGCCGCCGCTATCGGCCCGGTGACGCGAATGCCGCGGTCTACTCCGGCGCCGCCCGGCTGCGCTTTGCCGCCCGCGACCTCGAACGCAACAACCCGCTCGCCTCGCGCGGCTTTTCGGTGCTCGCCAGCAACGTCGTCGGCGCCGGCATCATCCCGAGCGTCGGCGGCGTCAAGGGCGGTCGGCGCGACGGCTTGCAGGCGATCGTCAATGCGCACTGCGACACGCGCATGATCGACGTCACCGGTAGGCAGACCCTCTACGGCCTGCAGAAACTCGCCTTCCGGGCCGCGGTGCGCGACGGCGAGGCGGTGATGGTGCGGCGCCGTGCTCGCGCCGCCGAAGGCCTGCCGCTGCCGTTCCAGATCGCGGTGCTCGAGGCGGACCACTTCGACATTCGCCTCAATGGCCGGCTCGCCAACGGCAACACGGCGATCGACGGCATCGAGTACGACATCAATGGCCGCGTCGTCGCCTACACCCTCTATGACAACCATCCCGGCGCCATAAACCAGTACTTTGCGCCGCAGCTCACCAGCACGCGCTACCCGGCCGAGGACGTGGTGCACCTGTTTCGCATCGATCGTCCCGGCCAGGCGCACGGGGTCAGCTGGATCGCACCGGTGATCGTGCGGCTCGGCGACTTCGAAGACACCAAGGATGCCTATATCCTCCGCCAGAAGATCGCCGCCTGCTTCGCCGCGTTCGTGACCAAGGTCGACGCGGCAGGTGCGCCGACCGACCAGGGCTCGACCCGCGCCGGAACGCCGCTCGAAACGGTCGAACCGGGGATGATCGAGCGGCTGGGACCCGGCGAAAGCGTGACCTTCGGCGCGCCGCCCGTGGTGTCCGATCTCGAGGCGTTCTTTCGCGTCAACGCCCGCGATATCGCCGTCGGGCTCGGCATGACCTATGAGGCGCTCACCGGCGACCTGAGCAACGTCAACTTCTCCTCCGGCCGCATGGGCTGGCTCGAATTCCAGCGCAACATCGCCAGCTGGACCGAGGAAATGGTCCTCCCGCAACTTTGCGACAAGATCGGGCAATGGATCCTGGACGGGCTGCGGCTCGTCGCCAATGTCCCGGCCAATGCCAGCATCGGCTGGACGCCGCCGCGCCGCGAAATGATCGACCCATCGAGCGAGCTGAAGGCTGCGGCGCAGGCGGCACGCGACGGTCTCGGCACCCGCACAGGCTGGCTGCGAGGGCAGGGCTACGATCCCGAGACGATCGACAAGGAACGCGCCGAAGAACTGAAGCGCGAGAAGGACCTCGGCCTGCGCTTCGACACCAATGTCGACGTCAACAATCCGAGCGTTGCCGGCGCCGCCGAGACGATCCGGGCGACGCCCTAAGTCACTCAAGCACAACGAGGCCTGAATGAACCCGCTGATCATCAACGGCGAGCTGGTGCTCTATGGCACGGTCGGCGAGATCGACTGGGACGTCGATTACTTTGCTGCCGTCGATGTCATCCTGGCGCTGACCCAGCTGAGTGGCGATATCGTCGTGCGGCTCAATTCTCCCGGCGGCTTCACCCCCGAAGGCATCGCCATCTACAACGCCCTCAAGGCTTATCCCGGCAAGGTGACGATCGTCGTCGACGGTGTGGCCCTGTCTGCGGGCAGCCTCATCGCCATGGCTGGCGATACCATCATCATGAACGTCGGCTCGTTGATGATGATCCACGATCCGATGGTCGCCATCGGCGGGAACGCTGAAGACCACCAAAACGCCGCCGACCAGCTCAACCGGCTGGCCGATACGGTCGCGGCGATCTATGCCGCGCGCGCCGGCATCACGCCGGAAGCCGCCCGGGCGATCATGCAGGCCGAGACCTGGTACGACGCCCAGGAGGCCGTCGCCGCCGGCTTCGCCGACGAGGCGGCGCCGACCGTATCGGCCTCCACCTCCCTCTACGATTTCCGGCTCTACCGGAACTCGCCGACGTCGCTGGTCGACCTGGCCGTCGCCAACGCCACGATGTTTCAGCCCAAGGCGGCACCCGCCGCGCAACCCAAGGAGAATGGCATGACGCTCGCTGAGCTCATTGCTTTGATGGCCGCGCGGCTCAAGGCGCCCGCGGAAGACGTGACGATCATGTGCAACCAGGCGGCGGGCATCGGCCTCGACGTCAAGGCGATCGAGACGCTGTTCGCCGGCGCGACCACGATGGATGCCGCCAAGACGACGCTTCGCGGCAAGGTCGCCGAACTCGTTGGCCTGCCGACCCCGACGCCTGTCACGCCCGCGCCGGCCGCCACGATGACCGTGGCCGACATCCGCGAGGTCTATGGCCGCGCCGCCACGGCCGGCATCACGCTGCTCGACACCAACACGATCGTTGCCACCGCGGCGAACCGCGAAGCCGCTTTCGCCGCCATCATCGATCGCGTCGCCGAAATGTCGGCCAGCGGCGGCCGGGCGCCGAACGGCACCCATCAGGTGACCGAGGATGCCCGCGACAAATTCCGCGCCGGTGCGGTGCTCGGGCTGATGGCCAAGACTGGTCACAAGGAAGGGCAGCGCAACGAGTTCTCGGGCATGAGCCTTGTGGAGTTGGCCCGCGAGGCAGTGATGCTCGGCGGCGGCCGCAGCGCGCACGACGTGCGCCGGATGGACCGCATGCTGATGGTCGGGACCGCCTTCACGATGGCCGGCGCGGGCCTCGCCTCGACCTCGGACTTTGCCTACATCCTGCAGAACGTCGCTCACAAGTCGGCGCTCAAGGGTTTCCAGGAGGCCGAAGAGACCTTTCAGCTGTGGACGTCGGTCGGTTCGGCCTCCGACTTCAAGCCGATCAGCCGTGTCGATCTCGGCCTGTTCCCCGCGCTTTCGCAGCTCACTGAGAGCGGCGAATACAGCTATGCCAAGATCGGCGATCGCGGCGTGACGGTCGTCATCGCGACCTACGGCAAGATGATCGGCATCAACCGGCAGGCGATCATCAACGACGACCTGAGCCTGCTCGGGTCGCTGCCGGTCAAGATGGGCCGCGCCGCCAAGCGCACCATCGGCAACCTCGTCTACGCCTTCGTCAACTCGCCGCCGGCCTGGTCGGACACCGTCGCATTCTTCCATGCGAACCACGGCAACCTGGCTGGCGCGCTGGCAGCGCCGTCCGAAGCGACCTGGCAGGCGGCCGTCATCGCCATGGGCAAGCAGCAGGACAACGACAAGAACGCCGTCGCGCTCAACATCGCGCCGAAATACTTCCTGTCGTCGAGCTACCAGTTCACCGCCAAGCAGCTGCTGCAGTCGACTGGCTCGGTCGACAACACCAAGACCGCCGGCGTCATCAACACGGTGCAGAACCTCGTGACGCCGATCACCGATCAGCGCATCACGGCGAACACCTGGTACTTCGCCGCCGATCCCAGCCAGTGGGACACGCTCGAGGTGACCTACCTCGACGGCATCCAGGAGCCGGTGGTCGAAAGCCAGAACGGCTGGAACATCGACGGCACCGAGCTGAAGATTCGGATGGATGCGGGCGTCAACCCGCTCGATTTCCGCGGCTTCTACAAAGGCCAGTAAGCCAACCAAGTTCCGTAGCAACCTTCGAATGAGGCGCCCCGTCCCGGGCGCCTCTTCGTTTCTGGCAGCTTGAACCCAATTCACCCCTCGGGAGCATCCCATGAAGAATTTCGTGCAGGAAGGCGGCAGCATCGACGTGACGCTGGCCGCCACCATCGTCTCCGGCGCCTGCCTCCTCGTCGGCAGCTTGTTCGGCGTCGCCAGCAAATCCGGCGTCTCGGGCGACACGATCGCCATCAAGGTCACCGGCGTCTTCGACCTGACCTACGGCGTCAATGCGGCCGTCGCGGTCGGCGACCTGATCTACTGGGACGACACCGGCAAGACCGTCACCAAGACCGCCAGCAGCAACAAGAAGATCGGCTATGCCACCAAGGCAGCCGCGGCCAATGATGCGACCTGTCGCGTCCGCCTGGTGCCCAACGTCTGATGCGCCACGACCTTGTCGCGGCGGCGCTCTCCGGCATCGCCGCGGCACTCTTCGCCGATGTGGACTTCACGCCGGTTGCCGGCAGCAAGCGCCGCATCGTCGCGGCGATCGATGGGGTCGAGGTCGGCAGTACCGATACCGATTTCGGCGGCCCTACCGTTCGGCAAGGGACGCATGTCGCGCACGGTGTCGCGGCACTGTTTCCCGATATCGGTCGCGGCGCACTGCTCGACGAACTCGACGGCGCCGGCAATGTCGTCGGCAGCTACCGGGTGCTCGAGGTCCGGCCATGGGGTGACGGCCGGCTCGAAATCGAGATCGGCCTCGAGCCGGCCTGATGCCGCCCGCCCTCAAGCTGCAGATCGAGGCGGCCGTCTTCGGCAACCTGCCCGAGCTGATGAAAGAGGAGGCCGATCGCGGCGCCGCGGCCGCGAGCCGCGGCACCGACAGGACCGTCATCTGGCTCAAGGGTGAGCTGCGAGCCCAGATCATGGCGGCCTTCGGCTCGCAGCGCCTCGCCAACACCTGGCGCTCCAACGTCTATCCGCGCCTGCCGCGCACCAGCCTCGGCGTCGCCGGCACCGTCTACTCCAAGGCGCCGCACATCATCCTCGCCTTCGAGCAGGCGACCACGATCCGCAGCTCTAAGGGCTTCTGGCTGGCGATCCCGTCGCCTGAATGCCCGAAGAGCTTTGCCAACAAGCGGGTGACGCCCAGCAACTGGAACGACGAGAAGTACGGAAAACTCCGCTTCGTCTACCGCAGCGGCAAGGCCTCGCTGCTTGTCGTCGACAATGTCGGCGTGGGGAAGACCGGCAAGGTCACCGGCCAGCGGCTGCTGACCAAGGCCGGCGGCTACCGCAAGGGCAGCGCCTCCGTGGTGATGTTCTTCCTCGTGCCCGCCGTCCAGCTCAAGAAGAAGCTCGATCCCGAGGGCGCCTATGCCAAGGCGCTCGACCAGCTGGTCAGCAACATCCTCGATGAGTGGAACGCCGAATGACCACCAAGCGCGAACAGGTCCTTCTGGCGTTGGCGGCGGCGATCGGGCCGCTCAATGGCGTTGCGGTCACGCGCAACGTGCCGCTGGTCGACATGCAGGCCGAGGGCGCCGCCGCCAACATCGACGATGGCGGGCTGGAACAGACCGATGCCTTCCTCAATGGCCGGGACGGCACGGTCTATGAGTTCACGGCATCCCCCAGCCTGATGCTGGCCGTGTGCGGTGGCAGCGAGGCCGAGCGCGACGCGGCGGTCGACGCCATGCTGGTCGACCTGCAGGCACGCATCGTCACCATGCTCGGCGACGGTCTCGGCGATCTCGTCACCGATATCCGGCCGCAGCCGGCCGACTACAGCCCGCGCGAGTTCTTCGGCGCGGCCAACAGCAAGTCGGCCTCGATCACCATCGAACTCGACTACTGGTCCACCTCCAGCCTCGGCTGAGACCTTCCCAAGGAGCACTTCATGAGCAAACCTCGCGCCAGTGGCGTCGATGTCATTCAGCTCGTCGCCAAAGAGGGGACGCCCTACTCGGCCCCGGACGGATCGGGCGGCGGCGTCTATCATCGCCTGTTGACCAAGTCGTCGAGCCTCGCCGGCTCGCAGCCGCTCGAGGCGGATGAACTCTGGAACAAGGCAACGCCGGAAGACAGCGATCCCTCGGTCGGCGCCTTCGATGTGTCGGGCGATATCGTGCACCCGATGTGCAGCCGCGCCGTCGGCTGGGACCTCAGCATGGCGCTCGGCGCTGAGAGCACCCCGACCGACAATGGCGACGGTACCTATACCCACACCTGGAACTCGACCAAGGACCTCGCCACCTGGACGGTGCAGACCGGGCACCCCAAGCTCACGACGCCGAAGTGGCGCACCGTGCTCGGCGCCAAGGCCGGCGGCTTTTCGTTCCCAATGCAGCGCAACGGCCGGGCGCTGATCACCGTGCCGATGATCGGCCAGTCCGAGGTCAAGGACACGACCGGCGCCCGCGATGCCGCGCCGATCGTCGTCGCCTACAAGCCTTTTGACAACGCGACCGGTGCCGTGAAGATCGGCGGGGTGGCCCTCGCCAATGTCACCGGTGCACAGGTGACCTATTCGAGCAGCCTCGAGGCGGTGCAGACCATCCGGTCCGACATGATGATCGACGGCGCTGACGAAGGGCTCCGGACCCTCACCGGCTCCTTCGATCTCCGGCTCGGCACCGATCACACCATCGACGATCTGCTCGATGCCGGCACGCCGGCGGCGATCGAACTCAGCTTCACGCTGCGTTCGGCCGCAAACTGGCAGCTCAAGTTCGCGCTGCCGCGGGTGTTCTTCGAGCGGCCGAAGACGCAGATTTCGGGGGTCGCAGGTATCCAGACGACCATCAACTGGCGCGCCGCCTACGATGCCACCGCGACCTATATGCTGCAGGCGACGCTGCGCAATGACGTCGCGAGCTACTAGAACAGCCGGAACAGCTTGCGCCAGCTGACGCTGGTGCGGCCATAGACCCGATTGTAGGCCGCGCGCTTTGGATTGGTCAGCCAGCTCCACCCGCGCGGCGCATTCAGCCCTAACGCCCGTCGAAGCGCACGCTTCGGCGATGTCCGCGCCGCCAGCGACTTTCGCCAGGACGGCTTCCGCAACCACCACCGCGCCATACGTCGACCTCCATTCCACGCGTGGGAATGTGGGACGCCAGCTGGCGCTTGTCCATTCGCAAAGGACCATAGAAATGGCGCTACGCCTCAGACGGGATAGGTCGCCTCAGTGGATTGAAGTCGGCAACGGCGCCGCTCTTTGGTGCATGCCGCTGACGTCGGTGATCGTCTATTCAGCGATCGCCGCGGCCGGCCAATTGCTTGTCGATCTCAAGCAGGTGGGGACTGCGGTCACCCGGCTTGGCGGATCGATTGAGGGTTTGCCGGACCTGTCTGACCCCAACAATGCGCAGGGTCTTTACAACTCGCTTCTACTGATCAGCACGGCTGAGCTGGTGGTAAACGACTGGCGGAACGTCCTCGATGAAGATGGCGCGCCGCTGGAATTCGACCCGACGCTGATCGTCCATCTGTTCGAAAACGCGGAAGTGTCACGGAACTTCCGCGCGCGATACTTCGACCAGGTCGAGCAGGTCAATTCCGAGGGAAACGGCTAAGGGCCATCGCTGAGTGGCACTTCGGCGATGGCCCTAAGTATTGCGACGGGTGCAAGGCCGCTCAGGCGGCCTGCGCAACGACACACCCGAGAGACTGCCCGTACAACGACAACGCCCCGCTGAGCGCAGACGGGCAGGCTGCGTGGGGCCTCTTCAAGGTCGGCCCGGTGCGCCTCCTCTACGGCGGAATGGGCACCGTCGTTGGCGCTGACTGGTCGCGGCTGGTCCAGCGTCTGACGGACGCCGGAACGCCCCAAGAAATTGCGGAAGACCTCCTGGCTGCGTGCGAGCGGGGCCTGGTCGCCGCGCTACGCCCCCGAACCACTGGTGAAGAAGATGGCGGAAAAGACTAAGGAAGTTGGCATCCGGCTGGCGGTAAAAGATGCCGATATCGCCAAACGCGCTCTCGCTCAATTCGGCCAGGAGGGTGAGGCCGCGCTCAAGCGGCTGGAGGCCTCCAGCAAGCCCGCGTCCGCAGGCATGACGGCCCTGGCTGGGACAATCGACCAGAGCAAGGAAAAGGGCACGGAGTTCTTCCGGTCCCTTACCCTCGGCGTTCTTGGCCCGGTTGCTGCGTTTCTCAGCCTCGAGGGCGCCGTGGAGGGAGTGAAATCGGCCCTCGAGGGCTTCTCCAAAGTCAACGATGAGGCAAAGGCGGCAGGCATTGATGCCGAGTTTTTTCAAGGCATTGCCTATCAGGCCCAACTCAGCGGCATCGGGATCGATCAGGTTTCGGGAGCGCTCGAAACGTTCAACAAGAACGTAGGGCAGGCTCAGGCTGGAACCGGCAAGATGCTCGCGCAGTTGCGGGCAGTCGACCCGGAGTTGCTCGCTCAGCTGCAGACGGCCACCTCGCAGGAGGAGAGAATTCGTCTCGTGGCCGACGCCATCGACCAGGAGGCCGATGCGTCGAAGAAGGCCAGCATCATCGCCGCCACCTTCGGCGCCGACATGCTCAAGCTTGGCGATGCTTTTGACGGTGGTCGCGTGAAGATCGCCGCAATGCAGGCTCAGGCGCGCGACATCGGCATCATTGTGCCGGATGATCTCATCAGCAGAGCCGATGACCTCGGAGACAAATTCGACATCGCCTCCAAGATCATCGAGGTGCAGTTCAAGGCTGCCCTCCTCGACCTGGCGCCGGGGCTCGTTTCCACCGCGAACTTGGTGGCAGCGTTGGCGGTCAATGTCGGCGCACTTGTCGACCAGTTCCAGGCGGTCGGGGACCGCGTGCATCTTGCACCGCTGCAAAACCAGCTTGTGATGCTGGAAAACCAGATCCACGACCTCAATGCCGATATCAAGAGCCAGCAGACCTCCACCGACGCCATGCCTGATTGGTCGCCGCTCAAAGGCTTCAATCAGTCGCAGCTCGCCGGCAAGAAGCGGTACCTAGAGCAGCTTTACCAGCAGGCCGCCCAGTACCAGGACCGCATCAATCAACTGATGGGGAGCGGCAAGACCCCGCCCGCCGTCGATGACACGGCGATAGGCGACCGCGCCCAGGAACTTCGCGACTACTTGAGCGGCCATGCCGCCCAATTCGACCAGTCCGACAAGATCGACAAGGTCACCGCTGCGCTGCGTAACCAGACTGCCAACCTCACGGCCACCGACAAGGAACTGGAAGAGAACAAGGCACTCGAACAGGCCGGCATCGACCGGTCGGACAAGCGCGCGGCAGGGATCATCGCCGCGGCAGATGCGTACTACGACCAAAAGAAAGCGATCGATGAGGCGAACCAGGCGGCCTCGTTTTTCGCCCAGACGGCCGAGCAGGGCATAGAAGGGCTGATCGACGGGTCGAAGTCGCTGACTGACGCGCTTGGAGACGTCGCCAAAGCACTTGAGCAGGCCGTGTTGCAGGCAGCCCTGCTCGGCGAGGGCCCTCTAGGCAACATCTTCGGTGGCGCCGCACAAACCCCCGGCGGCACTGGTGGTATTCTCGGGAGTATCCTGTCGGGCCTCGGCATCGGGAAGAATGCTCTCGGCGGTGTCTATGGCTCGCCTGACCTGGCCAGCTATAGCGACCAGCTGATCGACACGCCGACGATGTTCCGGTTTTCGAAGGGCGGGGTGCCCAATCTCGGCCAATTCGGCGAGGCGGGGACTGAGGGCATTTTCCCGATCGGCCGCGACAGCAATGGCCGGCTGGGCGTGTTCGGCGCTGGCGGTGGCGGCGCGCCGAAGGTGACCGTCAACGTGCACAACAATACCGGCCAGCCGATCGATGCCTCGAACGTCAAGGTGTCGCGCGGGGCGGACGGCGCGATCAACATCGACCTGTTGCTGTCGCAGCAGGTGAAGCCGGGCTCGGCCACCGATCGGGCGCTGCGGACGCAGTTCGGCCTCAAGCGCCAGCTGACGAGGCGCTAGGATGACCGCCAGCTGGCCCGGCACGCTGCCGCAGCACTACCGCGTCGACGGCAATCAGGAAGGCATTCCGGACGGCCGGCTCAAGAGCCAGACCGACACCGGTCCCGGCAAGCTGCGGCCGCGCACGTCGGCGCTCGGCCGGCCGTTCTCAGCCACCATGCGGATGACCTCGGCCCAGATCGATATCCTGTCGTCGTTCGTGGCGTCCGACCTCGCCAGGGGCACGCTGCCCTTCACTGTGCCGGCGGCGCGGGGTGGTGGCACCTGGCTGGTACGGTTCGCCGACAGCCTGCCGAGCTGGGTCAATGTCGGCGGCGATCGCTACAACGTCACCCTGTCCCTGGAAATCCTGCCATGAGCCGGACGGTGTCGTTGACGCTGCGGACGGCCGCCAATGCCGAGGCGACGGGCGAAATCCTGATCTTCCTCGTCACGGTCACGCACGAGCTGCTCGAGACGCCATTGCGCTTTTCGAGTGACCCGACCGAGCGGCTGTCGGTCGACCCGCTGGTCTATGGCACTAGCAGCCGCGGCGACACGTACAGCTTCCTGCCGCTCGGCCTGGTGCTGCCCGACGACAGCGACGGCACGCCGCCGGCGATCAAGCTGACGATCGACAATGTCAGCCGCGACATGATCCCGCTGCTGCGCTCGGTCTCGACACCGGCGACGGTGACGGTCGAGCTGGTCCTCGCCTCCGACCCTGACACGGTCGAGGTGGCCTGGCCGGACTTCGACCTGGTCAACGCGAGCTACGATGCCGGGCAGGTCTCGATCGACCTCGCCGTCAACGCACTCGCAACCGAACCCTATCCCGCCGGATCGTTCACGCCATCCGGCTTTCCGGGGATGTTCTGAGCCGATGGATTTTTCGAGTTTTGTCGGCTTGCCCTGGGCGGATCGCGGCCGGGATCGGACCGGCTATGACTGTTATGGGCTGTTCCGTGCCGCGTTCTTCGCCGGCACGGGCATTACCCTGCCATCCTATGCCGATGGCTATGCGACGGCCGCCGATCGGCGCGAGGTCGAGCAGCTTTATCACGGTGAGCTGGGCGACTGGGCGGAAGTGCCAGTCGACCGGCAGCAGGCCTTCGATGGGGTGGCGTTGCGCATAGCGGGCGGCCTCCACATCGGGCTGATCGTCAAGCCGAACCGGCTGCTGCACGTGCAGCCGCACCGCACCAGCGTGATCGAGCGGCTCGAGCGCTATGCGCCGGTGCTGCTCGGCCTCTACCGTCACCGGGAACTGATATGAACGCCCTGGCGCCCATCACCGACAGGCTGGAACTGCTGCCACCCGGCGAAGGGCTAACCCTGATCCTGGCGCTGCACCCTCTGAAGCTCGACGCCGACCGGGTCACGGCGCCGGCCGGCCTGACCCTGGCCGACCTGGTCGAGCAGGCGCGGGGCCGGGCCTCAACCCGGCTGCGCAGCCGCTTGGAAACCTATGTCGATGGCCAGCACGTGCCGGCCGAGTGGTGGGGCAGGGTGCGACCGAAGCCGGGCACCGTGGTGCTGATCAAGGCCGTCGCCGAAGGCGGTGATGTCGGTGGTGTCCTCAGGGGCGTGCTCGGCATCGCGGTCGCGGCGGCGGCGATCTTCCTCGCGCCGGTGCTGGCGCCGATCCTGCTGCCCGGCGTCGCCGGCGCCGCCGGGCTGATCGGCGCGGCCATCACCATTGGCGGCCAGTTGCTCATCAACGCGCTCTTTCCGGTGGCGCCGTCGCAGCTTGCCAGCGACAGCGCCTCGCAGACCTATTCGATCTCGGGCGGCCAGAATGTCGCCGACCCGTTCGGCGTCGTGCCGTCGATCCTCGGCACGAACCGCGTCTATCCCAAGCTCGGCGCAAAATCCTACACCGAGTTCTCCGGTGCCGATCAATACCTGCGCATGCTCGTCGTCTGGGGCTATGGCCCGCTCGACATCGGTGCGATCAAGATCGGCGAGACGCTGCTGTCCGATTTCGACGACGTCGAGGTCGAGACCCGCAATGGCTACGACGCCGACGCCCCGCTTACCCTGTTCCCCAACGAGGTGCTGCAGGACGACCTCTCCATCGACCTCACCGCTGCCGCCGGCTGGCAGACGCGCACCACCGACACCGGCATCGACGAGATATCGCTCGATGTCGTGGCGCCGGGCGGCATCGTTCATATCGACAGCTCGGGCAACTCGACCAACTACACCGTCAGCATCCGCGCCGAATATGCCCCGACCGGTACCGGTAGCTGGACGCTGCTCGGCACCCTCACCCTGACCTCGAAGTCGACCGACGCCATCCGGCAGGGCCTGAGGCTCGCTGTCGCCAATGGCCAGTACGATGTGCGGGTCAAGAAGACTTCCACCGACTACACCGGCTCCGACCAGGTGCAGGAGCAGGTGGTGTGGACGGCCCTGCGAGGCTTCCGGAACACCCCGCCGATTGCCTTTGCAAAGCCGCTGGCGCTGACCGCGATCCGCATCCGGGCCACCTCGCAGCTCAATGGCGTGATCGACAACCTCAATGCCATCTGCTCGTCGAGGGTAGTGGCCTTTCACGGGTCGGCCTGGCACGCCGACACCACGAGCCGCAACCCGGCCGACCTGTTCCGGCACGTGCTGCAGGGCCCGGCAAATGCCAAGCCGCAGCCCGATAGCCGCGTCGACCTGTCGACGCTCGCGGCCTGGTGGTCGTTCTGCGATGCCAATGGCTACCACTTCGACATGGTGCGCGATATGAGCGCCTCGGTCTTCGACACGCTGACGGCGATCGCTTCGGCAGGCCGGGCTACGGTGCTGTTCCGCGACGGAAAATGGTCGGTGGCGTGGGAAGTCGCCGACGATCCGATCGTGCAGCATTTTACCCCGCGCAACAGCTGGGGGTTTTCCGGGCAGCGGGCCTATGTGCAGACCCCGCACGCCCTGCGGGTGCGCTTCGTCAACCAGAACGCCGGCTATGCCGAAGACGAGCTGATCGTCTACGACGACGGTTATGATGCCACGAACGCCACGCTGTTCGAGCAGGTTGAGTTCCCCGGCGTCACCGATCCTACGACCATCTGGAAACTCGGCCGCTACCAGCTGGCCCAGGCCAAGCTGCGGCCCGAAGTCTACAGCCTCAATGCCGACTTCGAGCACATCGTCGCCACCCGCGGCGACCGGGTGCGGGTCACCCATGACGTGCCGATGTGGGGCCTCGCCAGCGGCCGGGTGAAGGCGGTTGCCAGCAATGTGGTGACGCTCGACGAGCCGCTGACCATGGTCGCTGGCCACACCTATCAGCTGCGCTTTCGGCTGGCCGATGGCGCAACGCTCCTGAAGACTGCCGTCACAGTCGCCGGTGACCAGACGGTCATCACCCTCGGCGTCGGCGATATGCCCTCGCCGGGTGATCTGTTCATGGCCGGGGAAAGCGGTGCCGAGTCGGTGGTGCTCCGCATCCGCAGCATCACCGGGTCGGACGATGTCTCGGCCAAGCTGACGCTGGTCGACGATGCGCTGGCGATCCTCGATGCCGACACGGGCACTATCCCCCCCTTCGACAGCCAGATCACTGTGCCGGCGCCAACCTTTTCGGCGAAGCCCGTGAACCTCAAGGTGAGGGAGACCTATTCGGGCACCGGCTCGAATAACATCACCGGCGCCTTCTTCAGCTGGGACATCCTGGCCGGCCAGTATCCGACCGGCTTCGATGCGCATTATCGCGACGAGGATGGCGACGGCATCTGGAAGGCCGCCGCCTCGCCGGACCCGGCGACGAAGCAGGAAGTGTTCATCACCGACTATCACGCCGGCACCTGGGGCTGGCGCGTGCGTTCGCGGTTCGCCAATGGCGGTGTTTCGGACTGGGCGGTGCTGGCCTCGCAGACGATGCTTGGCGGCACGGTGGCGAGCGGCGAGGTCGAGGACGGCTCGATCACCCTCGCCAAGCTCAGCCAGGAGCTGCAGAACATCAACTCGATCGTGTTCGGCGATGGCACCGGCAGCATCGCGGCCCAGCTCGAGGCGCTGCGGGCCAAGATTGCGGCGCAGGCCGCGGCCAACCTCGACGGCATGGCCACCACCCAGGAGCAGACGTCGGCGCTCATCGCGCAGGCGGGTACTGCGGCGGCCGTGGTGGCCGAGAACCGTAAGGCGCAGGTCGACGACTACAATGCCCTGGCGGGGTTGATCGAGGACGTCGAGGCCGCCTTTGGCGACAGCCTGGCCAGCGGCTTGCTGAAGATCGAGGAAGAGGCTGGGATCGGCGGTGCCGACAGCACGATCGCCCTGCGGGCGCGGGCGAGCACCGGGGC
>Ga0209233_1000420_pt1 | contig 31894 bp, 34 predicted proteins | sample AraplaCL_Cvi_mCL_FD_184269 | JGI IMG/M metagenome (GOLD analysis project Ga0209233, IMG submission 184269) | Arabidopsis root microbial communities from the University of North Carolina, USA - plate scrape CL_Cvi_mCL (SPAdes) (version 2) | ecosystem: Host-associated > Plants > Roots > Endosphere...
GCTCGTATCGCTGAGGTATCCCTGCGGGAAGTCGATCGCGGCCTCATCGACGCGGTGCGTGCCATGGGCGGCAATCGCTGGACCATCATCCGCGAGGTGCTGGTGCCGGAAGCCATGCCCGGCATCGTCGCAGGCTTCACCGTGACGCTGGTGACGCTGATCGGTGCCTCCGCCATGGCGGGCACGATCGGCGGCGGCGGGCTTGGCGATCTTGCCATCCGCTATGGCTACCAGCGCTTCGAAACGGGCGTGATGGTCGCCGTCGTCGTCGTGCTGATCATCCTCGTCTACGGCATGCAATGGCTTGGCGACCGGCTGGCCGCCAGGCTCGATCGTCGCTAGGACCTTAGCCAGCCCTCCCGCTATTCATGCTCCGCCGCCGGTGCGGCGGGGTTCTGGCGCGCGTCGAGATTAAGCATCGGCACCGCGCCATTTGGAAGCATGGTGGTGGGCAGTTGCCCGTTCCATTTTTCCGCTTGGGTCAGGAAGATCAGGTTGGGGTTATCGCGCAATGCATCGCCGCGGGCCTTGATCGCCTTGGCTTCCGCATCGCCGCGAAGCTGGATCGCCTCGGCATCAGCTTCCGCCTGCAGCCTCACGGAATCGGCCTGTGCCTGCGCATCGGCACGGCGGGCATCAGCCGCCGCCTGCGCCTGCGTCACAGTGATCTGCGCCTGCACCTTCTCGCGCTCGGCATTCTGCCGCAGCTTCTGCACCTCGACTTCAGCGAGCATGCGCTGCTCGATGCTGTTCTCATAAGCGTCGGAGAAATCGATATTCTCGACCTGGACGCTATCGATCTGCACCGGCCCCTGGATACCGGCCTCGATTGCCGCCTGTACGTCCGTGTTGAACTGCGCCCGGTTCTGAATGACGGAGGCGGCGGTGAATTTGCCGAAAACCGTCTTCACGTCCTGCGGCGCACGCCGGGCAATCAGCCGCGATTCCAGATTGCCGATCGAACCGAACTCCGAATAGACATGCTCCACCGCATCTGCAGGCACATGCCAGGAGATCGTCACACGCATGTCGGCGGGCTGCTGATCCTGCGAATAGGCCTGCATCTGCGGATGCTCATTGTTTTCGCAGCTGGCCCCATTCTGACAGGTCCAATAGGTCACCTGCTGCGTCACCGGGATTTTGACGACAGTCTCGATCCAGGGCAGCTTGAAATGCAAGCCCGGTTCGGCCGTACCGACCATGGCGCCGGTGCGCAGGATGACGCCGCGCTCGCCCTGATCGATCGTGTACCATGAACTGAAGACGAGCATCAGCACGGCGATAATGGCAACGATGCCGATAAACGCCGTTGCACGGCCTTTGCTCGCCATGGATGCTATGTCGATTTCCCGGTTTGCCATCGATATCCTCACCATTCCCCAGAGCATTCAAGCGTTTCGCGGAATCGCTTGAATGCTCTAAGTTATTGTTTCCACGCAATTCCGGAGAGAAAACCGCTGCGCGCTTTTCCGAGAATTGCTCCAGTAGCCGAGACATAGATGAGTCGAACCGAAAATGCACTCGTAGGTATACTACGGGCCCATGGCATCCGTTAGTTCCGCGTCACCGGTTTCGAGCGCATGCGCGATACCGTTTCCCGCTCCGCGCGCTTGCAGCGCATTGGCGGCAGACCGCGATCCATCAGATCCATGTCCTCCAGCACCATGTCGCCCATTTTCTTGAAGGCGCTGTCGAGTGCTCCGGCGCGATGGGCAGAGCGGATGAAACCCTTGAGAGCGCGTACCGGATGATCCTTGCCGAGCGGCTCCTCGGGATAGACGTCGCTCGCCGCCACGATATGGCCGGAGGAGACCGCGGCCATCAGCGCATCGAAATCGACGACGTCGGCCCGGCTGAGCAGGATGAAGGCTGCACCCTTGCGCATACGCGCGAAAGCCCCGGCACCGAGAAATCCCTTGTTCTCGCTGGTGACGGAGGCCACCACGAAAATGAAATCGCTGCCCGACAGCACCTCGTCAAGGCTAGCAGGCTGCACACCGTTTTCCCTGAGGATCGAAGGCGGCATCCAGGGATCGAACACCTTGATATTCGCCCGGAAGCCCGTCAGCACCCGGTTCAACGCCTTGCCGAGTTCACCGAACCCAACAATGCCGATATCGCTGCCCGAAAGCAGCCGGGCGCTGGCATTGCCGTCTCCGCCCCAGAGCTCCCTGCCCTCGCGGAAATCCAGATCGGCATCGACGATGCCCCGCGCCAGGCTCAGCGCGAATCCGAGCCCGATCTCGGCGACCGGCTCTGCAAAGACCAGACCCGTGGTGACGACATGGATGCCACGCTCGAAAAGCACATCGTACGGCATGTTGTTGATAAGGTTGCTTTCGACATTCAGGATGCAGCGCAGCTGCGGCATGCGCTCCAGCGTCTCCTTCGACAACGGCGGCTGGCCGATGATGTAGCGCGCTTCTGCCAGCACCTCGTCGCCCAATGCGGCGATTTCATTCGGATCCGCCTCGACGATGCGGTATTTCGAGTGAAGCAGGGATAGCGCGTCCTTGGTGAAAATGAGTTCAAGCGAGCGCGGCTCCGGCGCGCTGATGGCCAAAGGCCTGCTGTCGGTCGTCATCTTAATCTTTCCCTGTTTCAGCGTGCGATCCAATATTATTCGATGGATCAAATCAATCAGGCTTCGTCCTCTTCTCCCGGCATTCCGACAGAGAAGGCGCAGATGCGTGAGAGATGGGTGAGCGGCAGGCCCGTCTCGGCGTGCCAGGCATTGAACTGATCCTGGATCAGCCGCAGGTCCTTCTTCGTCGGCTTGCCTTCCGAGATCGGCAGGCCGGAAAGGCGCAGGCAGACGAGCACATCATGGCTCATGACGAAGCTGTCACGGCCGATCGCCCGCAGGAAATATTGGCCGCTCATGCCGCCGAGCCGTTCTGCCCGCTTGTCGAGCACGCCGAGCAGGCCGATGTGATCCTCAATCGGCCAATCGGCAAAAAACTGGCCGGCGCTGCCATGCTCATCGGCAAGCTGGCGAATGAATTGGGCATTCGCCCGCACCGACATGATCTTGGCGCCGTTGCGGACAATACGCGTGTCGGACGTCAGATCGTGCCAGTAATCATCAGGCGCGAGATTGAGAAAGGCAGGATCGAAACCGGAGAAGGCCGCTTCAAAACCCGGCCACTTGGAATCGATAACGTTGCGGACGAAACCGGCGTAGAAGACATAACGCGTCATCTCCGACAAAAGCCGATCGTCCGGCTGCGCGCGCAAGACATCGCGATCAGGCAATTTCGGCATCAGCGTCTTCAGCGCGGCGGCCCCACCCTTGCGCTTTTCGGCTCGCTCCTCAATCTCCGCAAAGCTTCCCATGGCTGTCTTCCTCCGGCTGCGCTGCACGCCAAGTCATTTATGATCCCGTCGCTCTGCACAAGGGTCTTCGGCGCCTCGGGTATCGGTCAGACGCACCGCATCGTGACGCGCGACCCCAAAATTGATCGCGCTACGCCTTGAATCAACCGGGCGATGATTGAAACAACGGTGACCTGCACCAGTTACGTCCCGAAATTAACTTGAGATTTTGCGCGCCGTGGCATTAACCTCTGCGGCGTCGGATCGGAGCTTCGCACCATGAGCATTAAAGACTGGAATTATCCCATCATGGTCATCTGCAAGCGTACCGGGAAGGTCTATACCGTCGGGACCACGAAGGATGCATTGGACATGCTGCTGAACGCCTGGCCCGTGGCGGAAGGCAAGGCGTTTTTGATGGCCCTGCAGATCTGTGCCGATGTCGAGAGCGGCCACGGGCACCCGCTGGAAGCCCGAAACAGCTTCATGGCCGCGGCAATGGAAGCCGGTGTTCCGATCGAGACCACCATGGTCCAACAGCACTGACCGCGCTCAATAGGTCCCCCCCGAAGACAATTGCTGCGCATTCCGGCAAGATCAGCTAATCCGCTTCCGGCCAAATCCACCCAAAAATGGAGCCTCAACCCGCCTTGTCTTGGCGGGGGCGCAATATATACCGAGGTTGACCTAAGTTATCTGGGTTTTCGGGGATTTAATCATGAAGAAGAACATTCGCGCGGCCCTGGCCGCAGCATTGATTTCGTGCGCCTTCGCATCATCCGCACTCGCTTTTGGCGCAATCGCCGTCGACGACCAGCAGGGCCTTTCTGCAGGGGAAGCCGGCTATGGCCTGGGCTGGGGCTCCAGCCGCGCGGAAGCCGAGCATAATGCCATCAAAGAGTGCCGTTCGGCGGGCAATGACTCCTGCAAGTCGGCCGTGTGGTTCGAACAATGCGGCGCCTATGTCGGCGATCGCGTCAACTACGGCATTGGCTACGGCAGCAGCAAGCGCGAAGCCGAGCGCATGGCGCTGGACAACTGCCCGCATTGCAAGATCGTCGTATCCGACTGCCAGTGATCCGCCGACCTTTCGATCGGCCGCTTGCAAGGTGATTTGAGACGTCCCGCCGCCAGTAGTTCAGCACTTGCGGCGGGCTCGACGAGATCAGTGCTCCACATAAGCTCTTCGGCGCCCGGCATTTTCTATAGGCTGGGCTGCCGCGTCATTCCGACAAGACAATCAATTTTCAAGAAATTGCGAAACTTTTTCCGCTCGCGGGAGTTTCGATGCCAATGTCGGAGCACCATTGAATGAACATGATCATTATGACCAGCGGCGTTCGCTGGAGCGAACCTGTGTACCTGCGCATCGGCTACGGCATGCCGGAGAGAATAAGAAGCCCGAAGGATGCCCTCAACCATCTTCTGTTCCGCTGGCCGACCGTTCGAGGGGAAAAGTATAGTACGGCAAGGCATATTTGCTCGGCGGCGGAAGGAAACTCACTTCTTCACAACGAAGCCAGGATGGCATTTGTTGAAGCCTGCGTCGAAGCTGACGTGCTGGACTAAGCCCGTCGGCATCGATTTTACAGCATCGGGCGCCGCCAAAGGCGCGGCGCTGACCGGTCTGAACCTGTTCGCAAACGCACATTCCGAGAGGTCGACGGCGACAGCCGTCGGACATCCAAACATGGCTTATTCGGACAATAGGCGTGGCAGGTGCTGTTGAAGCAAGCTGCCGGCTCGATCGCGCCCCCTGGCAACAGGCTGACAGAAGCAACCTCGAAGACACCAGGCAAGATGACGTTCGACGCGGAACGCTTTTTGCAATGGTTACCGAAGCATATACGTTTCGGAGGTAGTGCGTTTTGAAACGAAACACTTTGCGACCATTCCCGGCCGTAACACTCGTACTCGGAGAGACCGGCGGATATCGCCGCGTCAATTCGGTACATCAAGTCGCCGAGTTGCTACTGGAGCATTGGCCGGTCGAAAGCGGCGAAGAATATGTGACTGCGGTGCGCATTTGCCTCGAGGCGATGCTGGGCGCCGTTCCTCCGGAGGCCGCACGGGACGCCTTGATCAGGGCCGCCCGGGAGGCGGGCCTATCCGTGATGCAGTGAACTCATCCGGTCATTTCGGAACCAGGTGGGATCTCCGAAGGGGCAATTCATTCTTTGTGAACCAGTGCGGGCGAAGGTGCCAACAAAGGCAGGCGATTCGCCTTGCTGATGACGGAGATGATATGTCGCTTTTAGCATTCCCAGCCGACAGACGCGCCAGTGATATCAGGCGGTGCGCCAGTGCCCTGCAGCAGCTTCACGGAGAGGAAGCAAATCGCTTCTGGCGCTCGGAAATGGCGGGCTTTGCCGCCACCCTGAAACGGCAGGGAATGGATGAAGACGAGATATCGCGCCAAGCTGGGCTCTTCATGCATGCGGTTCTGATGGAACTGCAGTTGGCCTTTGCGGCGGACGAAATGAACGCGTCCGCCTGAGGAGGCTACTTCGGCAGCCGGCAGAACACGATCGATCGGTCGCCGCTCGATGGCGACCTAATCTGCACGGTCCAGTCTGCGCCGGGAAAATGAAATCCCTTCGACGCAACAACGCCCGTAATCTGCGTGCAAGCCTTCCGAGCATCGATGGTCGTCAAGTCGATCGTCGCCGTCACGGAGTATTTCCGGCTGGAAACCTGGCACGGCGCGGTGAACAGGCCAGTATTATCTATCATCTTGCAGACCCGGAACGCGTTGTTCACGGCATCGTCAGCAGCCAATACAGAATTGGCGACCACCAGAGCAGTGGCCGCCGCCAAAAACATCCTCATTGAACACCCCGTTCCCCTGTGGCGGCACGGTGCCAGAGCGCGTTTCGTCTTGCAAGATATCTAGCATGAATTATCCATGGCAGTTTACAAATGCGGGTGATAAGCGGATTTTCTCGCGCCATTCAGTCCGTCTACCGATCATCTAGAGAACAGCGCTCAGGGCTTGCTATCGTTTCTTCCGGACGCAAAGAACTTCGCCCGGCTTGCATTCAAGCACCAACAAAAAGAGCCGCAAAAGCGACCCCTCGTCCGACAATGATTTCATATCGTCTTGTCGTCTTTCTTGCCGAACTGCCTATGCGATCATCGAAAGCACAACGACCCCCAGGATGCTTAAGCCGCCGAAAACAGGCAAAAGCGTCACCATGATATGCCGAGCAAGTCTCTTCTCTCTTGAGGTCATGACCAGATCCTCGCAAATTCCGTGACGCTTGAACACAAAGACGCGCAAGAAGTTTCACTTCCATCGTAGTTTCCTAATCTAAGATGTCGCTGAAAGTATGGCGAGCTGATGGTGGTTATCGTGAGGTCGATGGTGCACCCGTTTGGATACCGCGCCGCCGGCAACTGTTCTTGACCCGAACCTATCTGGCTACTGCGGTTCGCCAATCTCCACAGCGTGCCCATCAGGATCATAAAACCGGAACACGCGCTGTCCCCAGTCTTGTCGCTCGACGGAATGGATCAGCTCAACATGCGGTGCAATTCTTTCGAACGCTGCATCCACATCCTCATGTTCGAAATAGAGAAGCATGTTTCCGCGCCCGTATGGGCTGGACGTTTCAATAGTTTTCTTCCAGACCGTTTGCTCAAGTGACTTCCCGTCATGAATGGCGAAGCCGGTCTCGAAGAGAATGAAGTTCCCGAAATCGCTCAGGATTTTGAGACCCAGCAGGTCACAATAAAATGCCTTCGAGCGAGCTATGTCGCAGACGAAGGGGATTGGATTGACGAAACGCATTGAGGATGCCAGCTCCTTTGAGGAAATCTGGAGAAGGGTAAGGAAATTCCGATGATTGCCAACCAGTCAATTGGTGATTGTGTTTGGACTTCGATAGCAGGCACCGGTGGGAACGCTAGGCGTGACACAGGGCAAAGCTCGGGTTGGAGGCGGCCCGGTCATCCTGACAACCCGATCGGCATGACTGCTGATCGGGCTTTTACTTTTCGAGAATGAGATTATCTCGTTCTCTTAGTCCGTCAGCTTGCCGATCAAAAGCCCGGCAAAGAGACCAAGCAGGGCCGTAACCATAAGAATGGAACTTGTCGCCGTTGGATTGTCCTTGGCGGCCTGAACTACATTTCTGCCTTCGGTCCGCGCCTGGTCCGCAACATTGGAAACCCTCGTCTTCACCGACGACAGCGCTTCGTCAGCGCGTTCGGAAGCAATGTCAATCCTGCTGGCCAAATCCGCTGAAAGCTTGGCAATCTGATTTCGAAGCTCTTCGATCTGCGCATTGATGTCTTTGTCTAGCGTGATGTCGGCCATTAGATCCTCCTGATAGTGGCGTAAAGTCGCCTGTCAGGAACGGCGATGGCTCGCTTTGGTTCCCTGTCCATTCTGACGAGCGGAATAGGACCATCCTCGCCCGATTCATTACATGTATAGATATTCGGCCGCCCTTGGCGCGGAAAGGTTCATATCCTCACTGGCGGATATCCATGCCAGCCCTTCAGCTTCGCCGGCCTACGGCGTGGCGAAGACGATCCCCGCCATCTCTGGCCGCATATCAGCCGGATCATTCGGGAACTCGACCCCGAATGGCGCTTCTTCGAGAACGTCGAAGGCCATATGTCCTTGGGAGCCGACGCAGTGTTCAGGGACCTTCAGCAAATGGGCTTTACAGTCAAAGCGGGCCTGTTCAGCGCGGCAGAGATCGGCGCTTCCCACCAGCGTCGGCGGCTCTTCATTGTGGCCCACGCCGACAAAGTCCCTCTACTGTACGAAGATCGAGCTGGTGCTGGTGAACAATTGCTTCCGGATGAAGGACGACGCCGCAGCTGCGGGGTCACAGTTCGGGATCGGCAAGGCCGCGAGGGTTTGGACGCATCTTTGGATGCTCATGCAGGCATGCGGGGCGACACCGACGAAGCCCTTCAGCTTCCCATCTTCCCACCCGCTCCATCTGAGTTTGAACGCTGAGCCCCGATCCTCGCCCGGAGACCTGACCTTCAACCCGAACTTTTCGGATTGGATCATGGGCTGGCCGATCGGGCGGACCGACCCGATGCGGCCGGTAACGGAGTGGTCAGCCTGGCTGCGGCGTATGCGTGGCGAGCTCTCACAGATGCCCACCTTGAAGGGCTTCAAACAGCGCTTAAAGACCCTTCAAAACAGCGGTGAGCCGAGTTTCGCACTTTGCCTACCGGCAAATATAGCGAACCTCGTATTGCGGTTCGATTACAAGAAACGTTTGGGTGGCGGAGCAATGCCGCCCACTCGATGCCAGCCAAGCAATGGCAGCGTCTTGATAAAGGATCATCGGCGTTCTCGTGTCGGCGGCGCCAAGCGTGATCCCTTGTCCGGCACCCTGTAGAGCCGCACCGCCAATACCCAGGGTGATCATCATTCGGTTTTCTGCCGGTTTATCGAAAATCCGCCATTGCGCATTCGTCGATGGATTTACCCATGTGACGACTTTCACGCCGGAGTAATTCTTCATCGCGTAGTCCAAGCCAGCACAGCCGGCCAGACCCGCCACAAGCAAAGCAACCAAGCCAATTTTTTTGAACATGCGATCCCCATCTGCATTCGAAATGAATGCAGAGTGCGTAACGTGAGTCGAGGGTTTTAGGGAGTGCCTGGAGGGTGACCTGCGATCCTATAATTCGGCGCTCCCCACGTGGTCTTGGGCGCGGTCGGCAGAAAACCATAAATTCCGGAAGCCCGTGTCAAAATTCCGGGAAGTCGCGTCCGGCTACACCCAAGGTATTGATATTATACGGGGAATTTTGGTAGCGGAGGAGGGATTTGAACCCCCGACACAAGGATTATGATTCCTCTGCTCTGACCTACTGAGCTACTCCGCCACGTCTGCGCATAATAATTGTCTATGATGCACAAAGGTCAAACGAACCACTGCTCGAAAAGCGTTGGCCCGTCGGTTGAGCGGCTTATAAGGTGCAGCTCGGCTTGGTGTCAAGCGGATGATTTGGAAAAATCAGTGCTTTCTCTTGGCCGGGCCGCTTACCCCTTAAGCCGCGACAGGGCTTGCCAGCAAAGCCTTCAGGGAGGCCTCGGCAATTGGCTCGCGCTCGGAGCGTTCGATAAAGCCGCCGCCGTAGACGCGGGCGTCGTCGCCTGGCGCCGAATAGAGCGCGCAGGCCTGCCCCGGAGCAACGCCGGCCTCGCCGATCGTCAGGTCGACATAGATGCCGCTGGCATCGGTGTGCAACACGGCCGGCGACGGCGCACGGGTGGAGCGAACCTTGGCGTAGCAGGCAAAGCCTTCGCCTGAAGCCGCCTGCATCAGCGTTTCGTCGCCCAGCCAGTTAACGTCGCGCAGATAGACGCGGTGCGTTTCCAGCGCTTCCTTCGGGCCGACGATGACGCGGCGCGAGCGGGCGTCGAGATAGACGACGTAGAGCGGCTCGCCGGTGGCGATGCCGATGCCGCGGCGCTGGCCGATCGTATAGTGCAGGATGCCCTCGTGCTGGCCCAGCACACGGCCGTCAAGATGGACGATCTCGCCGGCGAGCGCCGCATTCGGCTTCAGCTTGGCGATTACATCGGAATATTTGCCCTGCGGCACGAAACAGATGTCCTGGCTGTCGGCCTTCTTGGCGACGACCAGGCCCATTTCCTCGGCAAGCGCCCTCGTCTCCGCCTTCGGCATGCCGCCGAGCGGAAAGCGCAGATAGTCGATCTGCTCCTGCGTCGTGGCGAAGAGGAAATAGCTCTGGTCGCGATCGGCATCGGCCGGGCGATAGAGCGCACGCCGGCCGGGATTGTCGGCAGAAGGGTTCGGGCGCGAGCGAATGTAGTGGCCGGTCGCCAGAGCATCGGCGCCGAGCTCCTTGGCGGTCAACAGAAGGTCGGCGAATTTGACGGTCTGGTTGCAGGCAACGCAGGGGATCGGCGTCTCGCCGGCGACATAGCTCTCGGCGAAAGGATTGATCACCGTCTCGCGGAAGCGCTTTTCGTAATCGAGCACGTAATGCGGGATACCGAGCGTCTCGCAGACGCGGCGCGCATCGTCGATATCCTGGCCGGCGCAACAGGAGCCGGCGCGATGCACGGCCGCGCCATGATCGTAGAGCTGCAGCGTGATGCCGAGCACATCATAGCCCTGCCGCTTCAAAATGCCGGCGACGACGGAGCTGTCAACGCCGCCCGACATGGCGACGACGACGCGGGTATCTTCCGGCCTCTTGTCAAAATCCAGTGTATTCACGGTCGTTGCCGCCAGTCTTGAACGATCTTCGATGCTGCCGAGCGGGATGACTTTTTTTTCGAAACGTCGTCACGCTCTCGTTATTTAATGTCGCATGATCTTATCCAAAAACCGCTGCACACTTTTTGGGATCACGCTCTGACCGCCGAGTGCCATGCAAAAGCGGCGAATTTTCATGCGGGACAATGGGCCGCACACTTTGCAGCCCGCCTCAATTGTGGACGGATATAGAAAGGATTGCCATCCGGCGCAAGGGGCAGGCCGATATGCGAATCACCCCTTGGCCTTCAAATGCCCGATCAGGTTGCGCCCGCGCCGCAGCACGGTGACGGCCGACCCGATCGCAACGACCCAGAGGGCAACGGTCAGGACCCATATGCCGCCGCTCCACAAGGCCTCGACAACAGAGAGGAGCGCCGCAGCGGTGACGACCGCCATGCGATGCTGCTTGGCCATCGGGCCGGAGAAATCACTGGGGTTCCCGGTGGCGCGCCCGAGTTCACGGACATAGGCGGTCAGCACCGCGAAAGCGGCCGCAGCCCAGCCGAGCCCCGGCGCTGCTATGCCGTAGCCGATGCCGGCAAGGATGAGAATATCGGCGATACGGTCCGGGAATTCGTTCCAGAAGGGTCCGTCAGCCTCGCCCTTGCCGCCCTCGACCGCCACCATTCCATCGAGCAGGTTGCAGAGCAGGCGCAATTGGCAGAACAGCGCCGAAAGGATCAGCAGCAGCACGCGCATGCCGACGCCGCCGGATCCGGAAAGCCAGAAGCAACCTCCGGCCAGCGCCGCCATCGCCATGCTCGCCTGCGAAATCTGGTTCGGCGTCACCGAAAGCGCGGTCATGCGCCGCGCCAAGGCCTGCGCCCAGCGCGTGTTGCGGCTAGCTAGAGGCCGCCTGTCGCCTGTTCCCTCACCCTTCATGGCCCTCACCTGTCATACTTTGACGCCTCCCGCCGGAAATCGAATAATTGTAGATCGCCGCATAGCTCGATGACACCAGCAGCGGCACCGCGATCGTCTTCAGGATCTCCGGCGTGCCGCTGAGAGCATGGATCGTCACCAGGATCGCCGCGGAACCCAGACAGGCGATCAGCGGCGGCGCCCAGAGGACTGTAAAGCCGCCGAACCGCCGCGACAGGGCCTCGACGGCCGACTTCAGAAACAGCGTCAGGCAGCCCGAAAGCACGCCTTGCACAAGACCCGCAATCAAAGGCCGCGGCATCGGATGCGTGCGATTGGCGAAGACGGCCCAGCCGCCCATGGCAAGGAACGCGAAAAGCACATGCACGATGCTGCTGCCGGCAAGTGCTTTCAGCCTGCCTGTCATGACACTGACAACCAGAATCGGACGAGGTGGAAGAAGATGGGCGCCGAGAAGACGACCGAATCCAGCCGGTCGATCAGCCCGCCATGGCCTTCGATCAGGTGGCCCCAATCCTTGACGCCACGATCCCGCTTGATTGCCGACATCACCAAGCCGCCGAAGAAACCCATGATCGTGATGACAAAGGCGAGCAGGCCCGCCTGCAGCGGCGTGAACGGCGTTACCCACCAGAGCGCCGCCCCGATCAGCGAAGCGCTGATGACGCCGCCGACGAAGCCCTCCACCGTCTTCGACGGCGACAGCCGCGGCGCGATCTTGGTTTTCCCGAAGAGCTTGCCCCAGACATATTGCAACACGTCGCTCAATTGGACGACGATCACCAGGAAGGCGATGAGCAGCACGTTGCGGCCTTCATAGCCCGGAATATGCAGAGTGAGCAGTGCGGGCACGTGCGAGGCGCAGAAGACGCAGATCATCAGCGCCCATTGCACTTCGGCGATGCGCACCAGGAACCGCTCGGTATCGCCGCGCAGCACCGCGACGATGGGCATGAACAGAAAGGCATAAACGGGAATGAAGATCGAATAGATGCCATATTGCTCGGCCCAGAGCAGGTAATATTGCACCGGCAGGGCAACGAAGAAGGCGGCGGCAAGCGCCCAATGATCGGCGCGTCTTGTGTTGATCAGCGTCACGAATTCGCGCAGCGCGGCAAAGGAGCAGAAGGCAAAGAGCAAGATGACGCCGGCACGCCCTGCTACGAAGGCGATGCCGATCAGCACCACCATCACCCACCAGGCCTTGATGCGTGCATTCAGGTTTTCGATCGCCGCATTCGATCCATCCGGCGACAAGCGCCGCTGCAGCACGTAGCCGACGATGGAGGCGACGATCAGCACGCCAAAAATGCCGAGGACAAGGTGGATCAGATCGGCGCTGGCAGCATTCATGCTCAGTCTCCCGCCCGCTTCGGCGCAAGCGCCAGCAACGCCGATTCGGCTCTCGCCAGGAAACCCGCCTTCTCCTCGGTCTCGCCGATATGCAGCGCCTCGCCGAAGGTAACGGTGCAGATCAGCGGAATGGGCACGAACTCGCCCTTGGGCATGACGCGATTGAGATTGTCGATCCAGACGGGGACGAGATCGATATCCGGGCGGGCCTGGGCAAGATGGAAGAGCCCGCTCTTGAACGGCTGCAGCGGCACCTCCGTCAGATTGCGCGTACCCTCCGGAAACAGGATCAACGAAGAGCCGGCATCGAGTGCCTGCGCCATCTGCGTGACCGGATCTTCCTTGCGCGCCTCGCGATCCCGCTCGATCAGCACCGCATTGAAGACATCGCGGCCGATGAAACTGTTGAGCTTCGATTTCAGCCAGTAGTCGGCGCCGGCCACGGGCCGAACACGCCGACGCAACCGGGGCGGCAGTACTGCCCAGATGAGGATGAAATCACCATGGCTGGAATGATTGGCGAAATAGATGCAACGGCCGGTATGCATGCCGCTCTCGGGCCAGATCGCTCTGACGGCGGTAACGGCTCGCGCAAACAGCACAATCGCAACGGATACGGGCTTTGCCAGCCACTCGATCGGCTTGCCCATCCCTTCCCCAAAAATCGTTTTCCAGAGTGCCTCCATGGCAAAGAGATAGGCCCGTTTGACCGGCCTCGATAGCCCGCCCGGCCGACTTATCCACAACCCTGCCAACAGTAGTGGAAACCCGGCGCAACTTGCGTCGCGCCGGGTTTCAGGACGGCTCTTGGGAGGAGCAAATGGATGCCCCCACCTCCTTTGCGAAGGCGGCGGGCTTAGTCGACGTTGAAGACCAGCGGCTTGGCCTGGCGGATCGCGTGATGGGCGGTCAGCTTGGCCAACACATCATCGCTGATTGGGCCATCGACATAAAGCAGCGCGATCGCGTCGCCGCCCTGCTTGTCTCGGCCGAGCTGGAAGTTGGCGATGTTGACGCCAGCGGAGCCGAGCGTCGTGCCGATGAAGCCGATCATGCCGGGAACGTCGGTATTGGCGAGGTAGACCATGTGGTTGCCGACATCGGCGTCGAGGTTGATGCCCTTGATCTGGATGAAGCGCGGCTTGCCATCCGAGAAGACGGTGCCGGCAACAGAGCGGGTCATGGTATCGGTGGTGACAGTCAGCTTGATGTAGCCGTCATAGACGCCGGTCTTGTCGCGCTTGACTTCGGCAAGCACGATGCCTTTTTCCTTGATCATGATCGGCGCCGAAACCATGTTGACATCGGCGACCTGATTGCGGATGAGGCCGGCCAGCAGCGCGCTCGTCAACGCCTTGGTGTTCATGCCGGCGGTGATGCCGTCATAAAGGATCTCGATTTCCTTGATCGGGTCTTCCGTGACCTGGCCGACGAAGGCGCCGAGAACGTCGGCAAGCTTGATGAACGGCTTCAGGATCGGCGCTTCCTCGGCGGTGATCGACGGCATGTTGATCGCGTTGGAAACCGCACCCTTGACGAGGTAGTCGGCCATCTGCTCGGCGACCTGGAGAGCGACGTTCTCCTGCGCTTCCGTTGTGGACGCGCCGAGATGCGGCGTGCAGACGACGTTCGGCAGGCCGAACAGCGGGCTTTCCTTGGCAGGCTCGACTTCGAAGACGTCGAAGGCGGCACCGGCGACGTGGCCAGACTTGATCGCAGCAGCAAGCGCCGCCTCATCCACGAGGCCGCCACGGGCACAATTGATGATGCGCACGCCCGGCTTGATCTTGGCGAGCGCTGCGGCGTCGATGATGTTGCGGGTCTTGTCCGTCAACGGCACGTGCAGCGTAATGAAATCGGCCCGGGCGAACAGCTCGTCGAGCTCGACCTTGGTGACGCCCATTTCCTCGGCACGTTCCTTCGAAAGGAACGGGTCATAGGCAACGACATGCATCTTCAGGCCGATGGCGCGGGCAATGACGATCGAGCCGATATTGCCGGCGCCGATGACGCCGAGCGTCTTGCCGGTGATCTCGACACCCATGAACTTTGACTTTTCCCACTTGCCGGCCTGAGTGGAGGCGTCGGCAGACGGAAGCTGGCGGGCAACGGCGAACATCAGGGCGATGGCATGCTCGGCCGTGGTGATCGAATTGCCGAACGGCGTGTTCATGACGATGATACCGCGGCGCGAAGCGGCGGGAATATCGACATTGTCGACACCGATACCGGCGCGGCCGACAACCTTGAGGTTCTTGGCCGCTTCGATGATCTTCTCGGTCACCTTGGTGGCGGAACGGATGGCGAGACCATCGTAATTGCCGATGATTTCGAACAGCTTGTCCTTGTCCTTGCCGAGCTGCGGCTGGAAATCGACTTCGACGCCGCGATCGCGGAAGATCTGGACGGCGGTTTCCGACAGTTCGTCGGATACGAGAACGCGAGGTGCCATGATAGGCCTCCTGAAAGGGTCAGCGGTGATGAGCAATTCCAGGAAGATGCGAAGCGGTTTTCCGTCCGGAATTGCGTGAAAGCAAACAGATAATTCGGAATGCTGGGCTCCGCCCTATCGGCGGAGCCGTGAACGCTTGAAGTCTCAGGCAGCGGCCTGGGAGAGCGTCGCCTTCTGCGTTTCGAAGGCCCAGGAAAGCCAGGGCATCAGCTTCTGCATGTCGGCGACTTCGATCGTCGCACCGGCCCAGATGCGCAGGCCCGACGGTGCGTCGCGATAGTGGCCGACGTCATAGGCGACGCCTTCCTTTTCGAGAAGCGCGACCAGACCCTTGGCGAAATTCGCCTGGCCGTCTTCGTCCAGAGCGGCGATATCCTTGTCGACAATCTTCAGGCAGACGGACGTGTTGGACTGCGTCTCGGCCTTGGCGGCGAGATTGGCGATCCAGCCGTTGGCGGCGACGAAGTCATGGATGACCTTGGCGTTGGCGTCGGCGCGGCCGATCAGCGCCTTGAGGCCGCCAATATCCTTGGCCCAGAGCAGAGCATCGATATAATCCTCGACGCAAAGCATCGACGGCGTGTTGATCGTCTCGCCGGTGAAGATGCCTTCGATGAGCTTGCCGCCGCTGGTCATGCGGAAGATCTTCGGCAGCGGCCAGGCGGGCTGATAGGTGGTCAGACGCTCGACGGCGCGCGGCGACAGGATGATGACGCCGTGCGCGCCTTCGCCGCCGAGAACCTTCTGCCAGGAGAAGGTGACGACATCGAGCTTGGCAAAGTCGAGGTTCTGCGCGAAAGCGGCCGAGGTCGCATCGCAGATCGTCAGGCCCTTGCGGTTGGCCGGGATGAAATCGGCGTTCGGAACGCGGACACCGGAGGTGGTGCCGTTCCAGGTGAAGACCACGTCGCGGTCGAAATCGACGGTGGAAAGATCGGGTAGTTCGCCGTAGCCGGCTTCGAGCTTGCGGACGTCCTTGAGCTTCAGCTGCTTGACGACGTCGGTGACCCAGCCTGCGCCGAAACTTTCCCAGGCGAGCATGTCGACACCGCGCTCTCCGAGCAGCGACCAAAGCGCCATTTCGACGGCGCCGGTATCTGAAGCGGGAACGATGCCGATGCGGTAATCCGCCGGCACTTCCAGAATTTCGCGGGTAAGATCAATGGCCTGCTTCAGCTTGGCTTTGCCAACCTTCGCGCGGTGCGAACGGCCAAGGGCCGCGTCGGAAAGAGCATCGAGCGACCAACCGGGACGCTTCGAGCAGGGGCCAGAAGAAAAATGGGTATTATCCGGACGCGTGTCCGGCTTGGCGAGCTTAGTCATGATGCTATCCTCTCAGATAGAAAGCCCTTCGTTGGGGAAGGGTGTCCCGCCGCCGGATATATTGGAAGCCGCCTGCAAGCGCAACAGAAAAATATACTCGTGTTGCTGCATCACGGATTCGTGCGAAAAGTTTGATGGGGCAAGTTACACGCAATGAAATTAGGTCAAATTCAGCCTCACAAAAGCTGGTTTCTGTGCCGACACGCAATCATATAAAGCATGGCGCTTATTGACTTGCGCCGACAGGAAATAACAAGTGTGCTCGATGTCTCTAACTGCACTCGCCGAAAGCCACTTCATGCCCGCGCAGCCAGTGCCTGTCTATCTGATCAACATTGATCGAGCGACAGACAGACTGGCGGAAATTCAACGGCAGAGCGATGAACTCGGCATTCGGTTCGAGCGCGTCGACGGCGTCGATGGCGGACTCTTGCCGCGCGACCAATGGGTTGACGTCGATCACCTTCGCTTTCAACGCCGCCACGGCAGGATCATCCTTCCCGGAGAATACGGCTGCTATCGCAGCCACCTGATGGCCTTGCGTCAATTTTTGGCCAATGGCGGCGAAATGGCGGTCATCATCGAAGACGATGTGGCCTTGGACGCTGATTTCCTCGCCCGCGCCATGGCAGCCAAGAAAGCAGCTCCCACGGCCGATCTGATCAAGCTCGTCAATCACCGCTGGAGCGGCTTCCGCGTCGCAACGCGCAGCGACAAGGGGGATGCGATCGGTCGTTGCCTCTTCGGTCCCCAGGGATCAACGGCGTGTTATCTGGTGACGCGAAGCGGGGCTCAAAAGATCGTGAAGTCGCTGGCCATCATGTCCCTGCCCTGGGATGTCGCGGTCGAGCGCGGCTGGGACATGCAGACGTCCATCTTCAGCACGCGCACCAATATCGTCGGCTTCAGCCGCTTGCAGAAAAGCACGATGATCGGCTGGCGCCGCGACTATCGCGCGGCCAAATCCTCAGCGTGGCGACGTGTTCCCGCACACCTCTTCCGGACCTGGGATTTCTTTCGCCGGATCGCCTATGTGCTGACGACGCAGTAGGCACCCGACCTACCAGGTGGTTACCCGCAAACCGATGCGTATCTCGTGGCGCGACAGGGCGCCATCGCGGCCCGTCGTCCCGCCGGCGCTTGCGGATGAATCGCCGAACATATCGCCGCCGGCGATGTGGGAGAAACGATAGCCGAGATCGACCTTTACATTCGGCGCCACCTCGTAGGCGACGCCGGCCATCAGGGCATAGGTCATGCGCCAGTCGCTGTCGCCGGGATAGCGTGCGCTGACCGAGGCCGCGCCACCGCAACCCGAAGCGCCGTCGATGCACGAGCCGACCGCATCGACGCTGCTCCAGGAAACCCGCGTCGCGCCGAGGCCGGCACCGAGATAGGGCGTGAATCCGGCAAGCGTCCCCAGGTCGACGTAGCCATTCACCATCAAGCTGCCCGCCCTGAAGGAAGAGCGCGCCTTGGTGGAGCAGCCGGTACCACCTGCCCCGCCGGAACAAGGCGAAGCGCTTGAGATGCTGCCATTGAAGTCACCGCTGAAGAAATCGCCGGTGACGTCGGCGCGCAACAGGTCATTGAACTGGTAACCGACACCGAGACCACCGGAAAAGTTGCCGCCGAACCGATCCGAATCGAAGCGTCCGGAGCTGTTATCGCCGCCAGCCGGATCATAGGCACGGAACGTCGTGTCGTTGCGGCTGGCGTTGACGGCGTAGCCGAGATCCCCGCGGACATACCACCCCTTCGCATCCTTGACGCTGACTTCGGGCATCTTGATTTCCGGCGGCGCGTCGCCTGCAAGGGCAGCACCCGCCGATGCGCCTGCCATCACCGTGGCCAGCGCCAGAGCGTCGAAACGGATCATTACCCCTCGCCTTCCATCCTTCGGGCGCAGCCCGCACACCGACCCGGCTGATTTTTGTCTTCCGCTCCGGGCTCCAGCACGAGGATCCGCGACGGAATGACCATCATTCTCATTTCATTAACCATAGGGAATTCATGGTTAATGAAGCTTTAAAACGCCGAACAATTGCTTAACGAGGGAGATGAAAAAGGAAAAAGCCGCCCGGATGAAACCGGACGGCTTTTCAATGACTTGCGCGAGAGACGCTTACTTGTAGACCGGCTGCGGCTGGATCGGGATATCGGCCGGCGGCATGTAGCTTGCGGTCTGGCAACCGCCGAAGGTGTAGCGGGCGCCGATGCGGGCTTCATGCAGGTTGAGGCCCTTGTCGTAGCCAGGACCGCCGTTTTCCGCGTAACCGAACATGTCGCCGCCCTGGATGTGACGGAAGCGATAGCCAACGTCGGCCTTGAGGTTACATGTGAGGTCGATGGACGTACCTGCCATCAACGCATAGGTGAAGCGCCAGCTGCCGCGGCCATTATGCGTGACGGAGCCGTCGCAGGAATCCGGATTGGCGTCCGAGCACGAGGTGTTCTTCAGATTGCTCCATTTGACATAGGTGCCGCCGAGACCGCCACCGACATAAGGGGTGAACGCGCCATAGGTGCCGAGATCGACATAGGCGTTGGCAAGCAAGCTGTAGGCCGTCAAGGACGCCACGTCGCGGGAAGTCGCCGGAACAGCCGTGAAATCAGGGCCGCAGCCGCCGCAATCACCCTTCGTCGAGCCCTTGAAGTCCGACTTGAAGAGATAGTCCAGCGTCACGTCCGTCCGGAGGTAGTTGTTGATCTGGTAACCGACACCGCCGCCAAGCGTAACGTTGCCATCCAGCTTTGCGCTGTTGAAATCCACCAGGCTGGAATTCGAACCCTGGAAGTAGTTCGAGCCGCGCAGGTGGGTAAAGGCGTAGCCGACATCGCCACGCAGATACCAACCGCTGGATTGGGCGACTGCCACTTCCTGCGCCGGCTGCTGGGGCTCCGGTGTATAAAGATCAGCGGAGAACGCTGACGTGCCGACAAGCAACGTGGCAAGTGCTCCAATCAGGGATTTCATCATGGTTTTGGCTCCAAATTTCTTGCCATTGGCACAGCAGATGCTTGCCAATCAAAACGACATGGCACGGATAATGATGAAAAGGAGTTAAAACCTGATTAACTACGAATATTTACCCTATCTATTCACGAATTATACTTTAATTTATACATTAGGAATAGATTATTTTATAATGAAGAGAACGGGATGCGCCCGTCCAGCCCCCTCTTCCCGGCGGAAAACGCGTGTATCTGCAAGTACACCCGGGGCCGGCTTTCTAAACCAATTGGCAACAATCGTACCATTACAGTGCGGCAGCCGGGGGTTAAGCCCAGGAGGGAGTCGTTGACTTACCATCGAAAATTATGCGCCGGCCTGTGCCTTGCCCTTGTCTTCCTGAATTCCGCGGCGCTTGCCGGCGCGATGCCGGTGAAGTCGGTTGCCGCTGCGGCATGGAACAAGGGACGCGAGACCGGATTGCCGATCCCACGCTATGTTTCGTTGAAGGCACACAAGGCGCGCATGCGGGTCGGCCCGTCGACGATCTATGCCACCAAATGGATCTATATCAAGCCCGGCCTTCCCATGGAGATCATCGACGAATACGGCCACTGGCGGCAGGTTCGCGACGATACCGGCGTCACCGGGTGGATGCACAGCGCCCTTCTTTCGGCGACGCGCACGGCGGTGGTCGCACCCTGGCTGACGAAGAATGCAATGCTGCGCGCCGATCCGAAGCCTACCGGAACACTAGTTGCCGAACTGCAACCACGGGTGCTGCTTTCACTGCACTCCTGCACCGGAGTTTGGTGCCGCGTTTCCGTCAGGGAACATGCGGCAAAAGGATACATCAGGCAGGACACGCTCTGGGGCGCCTATCCCGGCGAGATGTTCCAATAGAACAAGGCCACGCCGTCGCCGAAAGCAGCATGGCCGCCCTTAACGGAGCGGCCACGAATCTCATATGCCCGATGGATTGCTGATGCTCGATCAGGCGGCCGTGCGGACGCTTGAGATCACATCGATCAGCCCACCGACGATGCGCTCGATCTGACTGCGATCGTCGCCTTCCGCCATGACGCGGATCAGCGGTTCCGTGCCGGAGGGGCGGATGACCAGGCGGCCGTTGCGGGCAAGCTCGCTTTCCGCATCGGCGATCGCCTTCCGTACCTGATTGTCCTCCAGAGGCTTGCCCCCAGAAATGCGCACGTTGCGCAGCAATTGCGGCACCGGTTCGAAACGCCGGCAGACTTCGCTCACCGGTTTGCCCGTGCGCTTGACCGCGACGAGGATCTGCAAGGCAGCAACGAGCCCGTCGCCGGTCGTGCCATAGTCGGACAGCACGATGTGGCCGGATTGCTCGCCGCCGACATTGTAATTGTGCTGGCGCATGTGCTCGACGACATAGCGGTCGCCGACCGCCGTACGTGCCAGCGACATGCTGCGCTCTTCCAGGAAACGTTCCAGCCCGAGATTGGACATCACGGTCGCCACGATGCCATTGCCGCGCAGCAGCTGGCTCTCGGCCCAGCTCTCGGCAATGACCGCCATGAGCTGATCGCCGTCGATGATCGTGCCTGTTTCGTCGACGATGATGACGCGATCGGCATCGCCATCCAATGCGATGCCGATATCGGCACGCACTTCATCCACCTTCCTCTGGAGCGCCACCGGGCTGGTGGAGCCGCAATTGAGGTTGATATTGGTGCCGTTCGGCTCGTTGCCGATGGTGACGACATCGGCGCCCAGTTCCCACAGGACGGCAGGCGCGACCTTGTAGGCAGCGCCATTTGCGCAGTCGATCGCAATCCGCAGCCCCTGCAGCGTGACGTCGCGCGGCAAGGTGCGCTTGGCATGTTCGATATAGCGGTCGTGCACGCCGTCAACACGCTTGGCGCGGCCGATATTCTCGGCCTTGGCAAGATGCTCGGTCATATCCTTTTCGAGCAGATCCTCGATCTTCATTTCGAGATCGTCCGACAGTTTGTACCCGTCGGGGCCAAAGAGCTTGATGCCGTTATCTTCGTAAGGGTTATGCGAAGCGGAGATCATCACGCCGATATCGGCGCGCAACGACCGTGTGAGCATGGCGACGGCCGGCGTCGGGATCGGGCCGAGAACGAAGGCATCGACGCCGGCTGCGGTGAAGCCCGCGACCATTGCATTCTCCAGCATATAGCCGGAAAGGCGCGTATCCTTGCCGATAACCACCCGATGTCGATGACTACCTCGATGGAAGATCGTGCCGGCAGCGATACCCACGCGCATGGCAAGATCGGGCGTCATCGGATAGATGTTGGATTGACCGCGAATTCCGTCGGTTCCGAAATAGCGACGTTTCATATGCACTCCTGTCGTTGCGGCATCCCATGAGATGCAGCGGCATCGAAATCGCTGCCTCGGATTCGGGAGACACGACGAGCATCGATGCTTGTGGCTCATGCCACAGATTGTAAAAATCGGCACTTAAATTACCGAGAACGGCTATTACAACGCGTTACCATTAATAAGCACTAAAAAACTGCATGGGCGTGAGACAGGCAATATTCCGATTTCGCGGATCAAGGCGTTTGCGTTACTTCGCCCGGGTCCGTGGATTGTCATGCCGCTTCGCCAACGCTCAGTGCATTACCTCCTGTTGCACGCCGAAAAACAAAAGGCCAGCTCCCTATTCGAGGTAGCTGGCCCTTCATTTTTGCAGCTTGGTGCTCTTGATCCGCTAGCGCGGCTGCGGCTCGAAACCACCTTCAGGCTCATCGCCCTTGGTGCCGAGCGAACCATCCTTCTTGGCTCCGGTCTTCGGCACGGCCGAACCGCGGCTCGGCGGAGTGTCGTCGCCAAGATCGCGAGCAGGCTTTTCGCCGCGGATGAGGGCCTTGATCTCTTCGCCGCTCAGCGTTTCGTATTCAAGCAGGCCTTCGGCGATTGCCACGAACCCGTTATGCTGTTCGGTGAGGATATCCTTGGCCTGATGATAGGCCTGGTCGATCAGGCGGCGCACCTCGTTGTCGATCGTCTGCGCGGTCGCTTCCGAAACGTTCTTCGACTGCGAGACGGAGTGGCCGAGGAAGACTTCCTGCTGGTTCTCGCCATAGGCGACCAGGCCGAGCTCGTCGGAGAAGCCCCATTGGGTCACCATCGCACGGGCCAGCTTGGTGGCCTGTTCGATATCGGAGGACGCACCTGACGTGATGTTCTCCTTGCCGAAAATCAGCTCTTCCGCGACGCGGCCGCCCATCATGATGCAGAGGCGCGACACCATCCATTTGTAGCTCATCGAGTAGCGGTCGCCCTCGGGGAGCTGCATGACCATGCCGAGCGCACGGCCACGCGGAATGATGGTCGCCTTGTGCAGCGGATCGGCGACGGCGACATAGAGCGCCGTGATCGCGTGACCGGCTTCGTGATAGGCGGTGAGCTTCTTTTCCGCTTCGGTCATGGCCGAAGAGCGGCGCTCGGCGCCCATCATGATCTTGTCCTTGGCGTCTTCGAACTCCTGCATCGTCACCAGCCGCTTGTTGCGACGGGCGGCCATCAGCGCAGCTTCGTTGACGAGGTTCATCAGATCCGCACCGGAGAAGCCGGGCGTGCCGCGGGCAAGCGTCTTCAGATCGACGTTCGGAGCCAACGGGACATTGCGGGCATGAACCTTGAGGATACGCTCGCGGCCGACGATGTCCGGGTTCGGCACGACAACCTGACGGTCGAAACGGCCTGGACGCAGCAGCGCCGGGTCGAGAACGTCGGGACGGTTGGTCGCGGCAATCAGGATGATACCCTCATTGGCCTCGAAGCCGTCCATCTCGACCAGCAACTGGTTCAGCGTCTGCTCGCGCTCGTCGTTACCACCGCCGAGACCGGCGCCACGATGGCGGCCGACGGCGTCGATTTCGTCGATGAAGATGATGCAGGGTGCATTCTTCTTCGCCTGCTCGAACATGTCACGGACGCGGCTTGCGCCGACGCCGACGAACATTTCGACGAAGTCGGAACCGGAAATGGTGAAGAACGGCACATTGGCCTCGCCGGCGATGGCGCGCGCCAAAAGCGTCTTACCCGTACCGGGAGGTCCCACAAGCAGAACGCCGCGCGGGATGCGGCCACCGAGGCGCTGGAACTTCTGCGGATCGCGCAGGAATTCAACGATTTCCTCGAGATCCTGCTTGGCTTCATCGACACCGGCGACATCATCGAAGGTGACGCGGCCATGCGCTTCCGTCAAAAGCTTAGCCTTCGACTTGCCGAAGCCCATCGCACCCCGGGAGCCTCCCTGCATCTGCCGCATGAAGAACAGCCAGACGCCGAGGATCAGCAGCATCGGCAGCAGCGTGCCGAGATAGCTCAGGAAGCTCGAGGAGCCATCCGACTCCGGACGTCCAACAATGTTGACGTTCTTGTTTTGCAGGCGTTCAAGCAAGCTGTCATCCACGACCGGAGCGTAGGTCTGGAATGGTGTACCGTTTTCCACATAGCTGCCGACGACGCGATTGCCGGTGACGGTGACGTCACGAACGCGGCCGGAATCAACTTCCCGGAGGAACTGCGAATACGGAATTTCCCTGGAGCCTGTTTGTGCCGGCGCGTTCTGAAACATACTGAACAGGGCAATCAACAGCAGAGCTATGATTGCCCACAGAGCGAAATTACGAAAATTAGGGTTCATCGAACTCCCCAGCACTGAAACTTCCGCCGCAAAGCGACGGCATTACTTGATCCCTAACATAGGGTTGCGCCAAGCCGTTGCCAAGGCAAACCGCGTCGGTGCATGTTTTTTCCGTCTATATGACTGAAAGCGGCAGCCGCCTATAGGCTTCACGACCAAAAGCGACCGAAAGCCGATCTGCGAATGTGAGATCGAATCGTGTCAAAAAGCGGTCGAACGGTGCAAGATAGGGCGAAATGGTGACGTCTGCAGCCATATTGGCCTTATCCGCCTCGATCAGAGGCATCGCGGCGCGGGCGCGCTGTGCAGCCCCTCTCGGCAAATCCGGAGGAAGAAAGGCCGCACCCTCCGCCCCGGCTGCTTGCACATGGACAGGCGCCGGGCCTGGATTGACCACTTCGAAACGGCCATCCCAAATGGCCCTAGCGCCAGGCATGAGCGTCAGCGGCTCGATGTTGCGGCTTTCACGCATGAGGTAGAGCGCATCGCGGCGCAGGTCGAAGACCACCCCACCTGCCGTGCGTCGCCCAGGGCTTCCCGTAGTCACGAAATCGAGAATGCGTTCCATTTGCCCACGGCCAGGCCCGTAGGCTTTGCCGCCAAAAGCTGCTGCAAGATAGGACAAACTGTAGACGACAACCATTTCGTCTGACGAAAAAGCCGCTCGGTCGATGACACAAAGCGCGTTCGCATGAATGGCGGCGTAATCATCCAGCCATGAGGCTGCTTTTGCGGAAAGCGCGGCTCGATTTGCTCCACCATCCACGAAGAGAGCGGGGGCCGGTTCCCGCGCGAGGCGCATGCGCGTGCGCACGCGCTCGAACCGGCTATCCTCATTGCTGGGGTCATCGAGCCAGGATACACCATGCTTATCGAGATAGGCACGTATATCCATGCGCCGGCAAGCCAGAAACGGTCTGGCGATCCAGATGCGACGATCAAACAGCACCGCGTCGGCAATGCCGGTGCCCATGCCATCCCCGCCCTCACCTCTGCGCGCGGCACGCATGGCCATCGTCTCGCGCTGATCATCCAGGGTATGGGCCGTAACGATCACATCGGCCGAGATCTCGGATGCCAGGTCGGCGAGTAGCCCGTAGCGCGCCTCGCGGGCAGCGGCCATGATGCCGCTCTTCGGCTTTTCGCCCTCCCAACGGCGCACGAAATGAGGAATGCCGTGAAGGGCACAGAGCGCGGCGACCTCTAGCGCTTCGTCCGTAGAGCCGGCGCGCAAGCCGTGATCAATGGTCGCGGCGGCAAGAGTAATGGCGGAATGAGGAGAGGATTTCAGCTGCTCGGCAAGGGCGATCAGAAGACCGGTGGAATCGCTGCCGCCGGAAATGGCGACCAGGATATGAGCAGGCTTCGAAAGGGAATGGAGAAAATCGGATGCTGCGGCTTCAGGCGTAAGGGCTGTGGCAGCACCGGTCACAGCTTGAGTGGGCATGGCGATCAGCAGGCAAGCCGCTTCTCTTCGCTGGCAACCTTGCCGGTAACAGCTTTCGAAGCCTTGGGATAACGCTTGGTCACCTCGCGAAGCGTGGCGCAGGCCGTATCCTTGTTATCGAGCGCGGCAAGCGACATACCGAGCTTCAGCAGCATTTCAGGCGCCTTTTCGGAACCGCTGTATTTCTGATGCGCATTCAGAAACGTCTTGGCAGCGTCGTTGTACTTGCCCTGGGAATAGAGCGCTTCGCCGAGCCAGAAATTGGCGTCCGCAGCCCGCGCGCTGCTCGGATAGCTGTCGAGATACTGGCGGAACTCCTGTTCGGCGACGCTGTAGTCGCCGGACAGGACGTGGCCGTAGGCAGCCTTATACTGGTCACCTTCATTGCCGAGCGACGCCGTCTGCGCTCCGGAGCTGGCGCTTGGCGGCGCGCCCGAGCCATTATTGGCCGGCGTCAAGGCAGAACCCACCTGTTTACCGCTCTGATCGAACTGGATCGAACCGAGTTGGCTCGGCGGCTTGCCCGTGCCGCTCCCCTGTTGGGGCGACACGCCGTTGCTACCGGAATCGCTGATGACGCTGGCGATGTCATCCTGCCGATTGCCAGCGCCCTGGGCCGGAACGTCGGCTTCGCTCTTCTTCATCGGCGCATTGCTAGCGGCAGGGGCGCTACCGCCGCGCTTCTCGAGCTGCTGGAAGCGGAACTCGTTGTCTTCCTGCGTCTTGCGAATCTGCTCCTGCATCTGCAGCAACTGATAGCTCATCTCCTCGACGCGGCCGTTCAGCTGGCGCATCTGGTCTTCGAGCTGCTGAAGACGCACTTCAGCATCGCTGTTCTGAACATTGACGACAGGCGCCTGGCCTTGTCTCTGATAAGCGTTGTTCGGAGCCGACTGCGCAGAGGCATCGCGGCCTCCGAGGTGGATTCCGAACAGCGACAAGGCAGAAGCGTCGCGCTCACTGCCTGCAACGGCAGCGAGACAAAGCAGGCTCGCCACGACAAGTCTTCTCATATGGATCTTCCTGTCTCATTGATTCTTCGGGCCATGGGGCTCGAACAGGAGATTTTTACAATTGCTCTCAAAAAGCAACGGAGTTCGGCCAAAGTGTGGTCAAAAAAGTAAAGGCGGTCACGAGGACCGCCTTTATGTATTTCGACCGGTGCTTTGCCCTATCAGGAGCCAGCGCCGTTGAGCACGGTAACGGCACGACGGTTCTGCGACCAGCAGGAGATGTCGTCGCAGGTCGCGACCGGACGTTCCTTGCCGTAGGAGATCGTCTTCATGCGCTTAGCCGGAACGCCGCGCGAAGCGAGATAGTCCTTGGTGGCAGTCGCACGACGGGCGCCGAGCGCCAGGTTGTATTCGCGCGTGCCGCGTTCGTCGGCATGGCCTTCGACGGTGATCGAATAGTTCGGATAACGGGCAAGCCACTGAGCCTGACGATCGAGCGTCTGGCCGGCATCGGCGCGAATCGACGAGCTGTCGGTGTCGAAGAAGATGCGGTCGCCGACATTGACGGTGAAATCCTGCGGCGAACCCGGAGCAGCATTGCCGGCACCATTCAGGCCAAGACCATTGGCATCATTCGGCAAGCCCTTCTTGGATGCACAACCGGCGAGCGAAAGGCCGACGAAAAGCGCGATCAGGATCGGGTTGCGGGCGAGGTTTTGCATATGGCCAACGGCCGGGGTTGCGATGCGGCTCATTGCCGGTCTCTCCTTAGTCTCTATCAGGGTTGCCAGACTGTAACCGGGTTCGGTTAATCCGATTCCAACAAATATGGTTAATGGTGTCCTAAAATTGTCCCGAAACGGTCCACTCACAGGACTTTGCGGCGATAACGTGGCAAGCGCCCCGTTACTCGAGAAGCGGCGACCAGGCCGGGTCGGAAGCAAAGCCCGAGGTCGGGATCTTCTGCTCGTTATAACCTGTCAGATCGATGGAATAGAGTTGCGGACCGCTGGAGCCGGCCGGTTCGCGGAAGAACATGATGACACGGCCGTTCGGCGCCCAGGTCGGGCCCTCATTGTGGAAGCCTGTAGTCAACAGACGCTCGCCCGAACCGTCCGTCTTCATGACACCGATCGAGAAGCTTCCACCGGCCTGCTTGGTGAAGGCGATGAGATCGCCCCGCGGCGACCAGACCGGAGTGGAATAGGAGCCGTCGCCGAAGGAGATGCGGTGCTGGTTGGAACCATCAGCATTCATCACGTAAATCTGCTGCTTGCCGCCGCGGTCGCTTTCAAAGACGATCTGGGTGCCGTCGGGCGAATATGACGGCGAAGTGTCGATCGCAGCCGTCGACGTCAGACGAGTCGTGGTGCGCGAGCGCAGGTCCATCGTATAGATGTTGGCGTTGCCTTCCTGCTGCAGGCTCATGATCACGCGCTGCCCGTCCGGCGAGAAGCGCGGCGAGAAGGTCATGCCGGGGAAATTGCCGACCAGTTCGCGCTGGCCCGTCTGCAATTGCAGCAGATAGACGCGCGGCTGCTGGTTGGCAAAGGACATGTAGGTGACTTCCTGCCGGTTCGGCGAGAAGCGCGGCGTCAGCACCAGATCGCTGCCATCGGTCAGCATGCGCGCATTGGCGCCGTCCTGATCCATGATGCCGAGCTGCGTCTTGCGGGCCGTCTTCGGGCCGCTTTCCGCAACGAAGACGACGCGGGTATCGAAATAGCCCTTCTCGCCGGTGATCTTCTCGTAGATCCCGTCGGCGATGATATGGGCGACACGGCGCCAATTGTCCGGCTGGGCATAGAATTGCTGGCCGACCATTTGACTATTGCCAAACGTATCCCAGAGACGGAATTCGGCGCGAAGGCGGCCGCCTTCCTGCGTGACGCGACCCGTCACCAGCGCCTGGGCGTTGATGGCCGTCCAGTCCGGGAAGCGCGGCGTCGAGTCCGGATTGCTGATCTTCTCGATGAAGGCCTGCTTGTTGATCGGCGCGAACAGGCCCGAGCGCTGCAGGTCGGCTGCAATCACACCCGAGATCTGCTGGCCGAGGCTATCATTCGACAGAAGGTCGGTGATGGCGATCGGCATGGGCTGGACGTTGCCCTTGTTGATGTTGATCTCGACTACGGCATAGGCCGGCGTGGCAAGCGCAGTCATCAGGCCTGCCAGCACCAGCAGGAGACGGACGAGGGATTTTCTGATCATATGTATCAAGCCTTTCAGCATTAATTCGCTGGATCGCTGGCATCGAAGTTAATAGTCACTTCTTTCCAAACGTCGTATTGATCTATTGGCAGATTTTTGAACGGAGCGGATTTGAGTACTGCTCGCAGCGCGGCTGCGGCCATGGCTTGCTGTGTTGCCTTGGGGCCGCCGGTCACGGTAACCTTCGGCTCGCCCACGATCTCTCCGCTTCGATTGAGTTTGAGATGCACCCGAACGTGGACATCCTTCTCTCCCGCCATACCGGGTATGAAATTCCAGTTCTCCGCGGCGCGGTCGCGGATGCTACCCATTGCCGCGCTCTCGCGCTGCTGCGTGCCGACGGGAGCCGTGGCACTTGCGGCTTGCGCCAAAGAGACGCCTGCCAGCATAATCCCAAGGCTCACGGCCAAGCTCAGGCCGATACGAGGACAGTGGAAACGCCGCACTCCCCGCATCACATCCCCAGGTCCGCTGCACTGAAATTGACGACGACTTCCTGCCAGTCTTCATATTTGTCCGGTGGCAATATCTTCAGGTAATCCGACTGGGCCCGCATCACAGCGCGTACGGCAGCACCCTGCATGGCGGCCTGTGTCGACGCCGGCCCGCCGCTCGTCGTTGCATCCGGTTCGCCGACGATCTGGCCAGACTTGTCGAGCCTGAAATGCACCTTGATCCGCACGTCGCCGGCACCTTCGAGACCGGGCATCAGATTCCAGTACTTGGCGATCAGATCACGCAGCCCGTCTTGCTGGCTTTGGCTGAGTTTGCCCGCGCCGAGAGATTTCATACCGCCACGCGAGGCGACCTGAGTATCGGCGCCGGCGGAAGCCTGCTTCGATGAACGCGCCGCGCCGCCCTTCGACGATGTGTTGTTCAGCATCGCCGAGATTTGATCCTCATTGAAATCGCTGGCGGGCGACTTGGCTCCCTTGGCCGTCTCGCGCTTCTTGTCAGCGTCCTTCTTGCCGTCATCGGCCGACGTGGTCTTGCTCGTGCTCTGCGTCGTCGTCTTATCCGTCGGCTTGGCGTCGGCCACCTTCACATCGGGCTTCGGCACAGGCTTGACTTCGGGCTTCTGCTCGACGGTCTTCGTCGGCTGCGGCTTGACATCCGGTACGGGAACATTGTTCGGCAGCTGGATTTCAGCCTGCTGCGTCGGCTGTTCGGTCGGAGGCGGCGTCGGCGTTACATCGGCCTTCGGGGTGGGAGGCGTCGGATCGGGCTTCGGCGCGGGGGTGGGCGTCACATCCGGCTTCTGCTGCGGAACGGCGGCCACTTCCTTCGGCGCCGCCTCGGTATCCTTCTGCTCGACCGTCTTGACGTCATTCGGCCGCGGATCGTCCTGCGGAACAGGCGTTTCCACCTTTTTCGGTGCCAGAGCCGCAGTATCGCTTTCCGGCCGCTGCGTCGGCACGACCGGGTTCTTGATATCGACGTTGTTCTCGCCAACGTTCTGCGCGTTGGCGACCTGGTCCTGCTTCGTGGTCTGCTTGCGCGAGACGTGATCCGTCACCGGCGCCTTCTTCTCACCCTGCTGGAGCTGGTCCGCCTGCACGATGTCGACATCCATCGCCGTGCTTTCCGGCGTCTCAAGCGGCGCCGGTGCACTCAGCGTCACCATGGCGCCGATGAGCACCAGGATGTGAACTACCGCAGATGTGGCAAGACTGCGCTTCATGGCGATTGATCAGTGATCCGTTATCTGCTGCGTGACGAGGCCGATATTCTTGTAACCGGCTTCCTGGATGCGTGACATGACGTCGGCGATGACGCCGTAAGGCGCCTTGCCGTCGCCACGCACGAAGATGCGCTCGTTGTAGCCTGTCGTCGCGATCGCCTGCAGCTTGGCGGCAATGTCTGCTGCCTGGATCTGCGTTTCCTGCAAGAAGACCTGGCCGTCGGCCTTGATCGAAATGGTTATCGGCTGGGTCTGCGCGTTCAGCGCGCCTGCCTGCGTCTGCGGCAGGTCGATCGGCACGCCCGACGTCATCATCGGCGCCGCCACCATGAAGATGATGAGCAGCACGAGCATGACGTCGACCAGCGGCGTCACGTTGATATCGGAAATCGGGCCGCCCCGGCCGCTGCCGCGACGGCTGCCCCGGCGGCCACCGCCGCCACCCTTGCCTCCAACAGACATTGCCATATGAGTTCTCCGGTTCTGTCCGCTACTTATTGAGCCGCTTGACGAGGCTGCAGCTTCTCATCGATCTGGCGCGAAAGAATGGCGGAGAATTCATCCGCGAAGCCTTCCATACGCCCCGAAAGCTTGCCGGCATCGCCAGAGAACTTGTTGTAAGCGATAACGGCGGGAATAGCCGCGACCAGACCGATGGCGGTCGCCAGCAGCGCTTCGGCGATACCAGGCGCGACAACCGCAAGATTGGTCGATTTGGAACCGGCGATGGCCTGGAACGAGGTCATGATACCGACGACCGTGCCGAACAGACCGATGAACGGACCGGCCGAACCGATGGTGGCCAGAGATCCGAGGCGAGCCATCAGATGTTCCGATTCACGCGCCAAGGTGACGTCCATGGCCCGGTCGATACGCATCTGCAGGCCGATCGGCGACCGCGCGCCGCGCTCGAACGATTTCTTCCATTCCCGCATCGCCGCGACGAAGATGGCGCTGAGGCCCGTATTGTTGCGTTCCGAAAGCGTCCGGTAAAGCTCTTCGAGCGATTGGCCCGACCAGAAGACCTGCTCGAAATGATCGAACTGCCGGCGCGCTCTCGCGTAGCTCAGATACTTGTCGATGACGATTGCCCACGTCCACACGGATGCGGCCAGAAGGCCGATCATGACAAGCTTGACCACCAGGCCCGCCTGCATGAATAGCGACCAGAGGGTGATGTCCGGTGTGGTGGCCGCTGCCAATGCTACTTGTTCCATTGATCCAAAATCCCCGAATCCAAACGCCCGGCGCTAGACCGGGCGGCTAAAAGTGATCTCACAAGAAATGTTTGGCAGCCGCCGCTGAACGCCCTGGTCAAGCCTTCCAAGCTTACAATTGCCTTCTTGCCGTCAAATTTGGTCAAAGGAAGGCGTGCACCGCACAAACTCCGACT
>Ga0209233_1000421_pt1 | contig 31634 bp, 33 predicted proteins | sample AraplaCL_Cvi_mCL_FD_184269 | JGI IMG/M metagenome (GOLD analysis project Ga0209233, IMG submission 184269) | Arabidopsis root microbial communities from the University of North Carolina, USA - plate scrape CL_Cvi_mCL (SPAdes) (version 2) | ecosystem: Host-associated > Plants > Roots > Endosphere...
CCGAAACCATCCGGCTAGAAGAGCACCGGTTCCTCAAGACGCTGAGCCGGGGCCTGCAGATCCTCGAGGAGGAGACGGCGTCGCTGGCGCAGGGCGACATGCTCGACGGCGCCACCGCCTTCAAGCTCTACGATACCTATGGCTTCCCGCTTGATCTGACGCAGGATGCGCTGCGCGGCCGCGGCATCAATGTGGAGCTCTCAGGCTTCGAGGACGCCATGGCCCGGCAGCGCGCCGAGGCGCGGAAGAGCTGGGCGGGTTCGGGCGAAGCGGCGACCGATACCGTCTGGTTCGCCGTCGCCGACGCCGTCGGCCCGACCGAGTTCCTCGGTTACGAGACTGAAAAGGCCGAGGGTGAAGTTGTCGCGCTGGTCAAGGAAGGCAAGCAGGTCGAAAAGCTGGTGACCGGCGACGAAGGCTATGTCGTCCTCAACCAGACCCCGTTCTATGGCGAAAGCGGTGGCCAGGTCGGCGACACCGGCAGCATGACCGGCGACCGTATTCGCCTCACGGTGCTCGATACGTCCAAGCATTCCGGCGTGTTCACCCATCGCGTCAGGATCGAGGAGGGCATGCTGACCAAAGGCGTCGGCCTGGCGCTCGACGTCGATCGCAAGCGCCGCAGAGCCATCCGCGCCAACCACTCCGCGACCCATCTCTTGCACGAGGCGCTGCGCCTCGTGCTCGGCGATCACGTCGCCCAGCGCGGCTCGCTCGTCTCGCCCGACCGCCTGCGCTTCGACTTCGTCCACACCAAGCCGCTGTCCGAGCAGGAGATCGCCCAGGTCGAGGACCTCGCCAACGATATCGTGCTGCAGAACACGCCCGTCGAAACCCGCCTGATGGGGGTCGAGGACGCCAAGCAGTCGGGCGCCCGGGCGCTGTTCGGGGAAAAGTACGGCGAGGAAGTGCGCGTGGTGTCGATGGGCGAGCCCACGGGCAACAGCCTCGGCTGGTCGGTCGAACTCTGCGGCGGCACGCATGTGCGCCGCACCGGCGACATCGGACTCATCACCGTGGTCGCCGAGAGCGCGGTCGGTGCCGGTGTCCGCCGCATCGAAGCGCTCACGGCAACCAATGCGCGCCATCACGCCAAGGCCAATGGCGAAATCGTCACCTCGGCCGCGGGCCTCCTCCGTTCAGGCACGCATGAAGTACTGGACCGCATCGAGACACTGCAGAATGACCTCCGCCGCAATGAGCGGGCGCTGGCCGAAGCGCGCCAGAAGCTGGCGCTGGGCGGCTCGAGCGGTGCCGTGGCCCCGGCAGCCGAACAGGTCAATGGCGTGGCGTTCGTTGGTCGCGTCGTCGAGGGGGTCGAGGCGCGAGCGCTGCGCGGCCTCGTCGACGAGGAACTGAAGCGCGCCGGCTCGAGCATCGTGGCGCTGGTGCTGAAGGGCGAAGACGGCAAGGGCACGATCGCCGTCGGCGTCTCCAAGGACCTCACCTCACGGTTCTCGGCCGCCGAACTGGTGAAGCTCGGCACCGCTACGCTCGGAGGACAGGGCGGCGGCGGCCGTCCGGACATGGCTCAGGGCGGCGGACCCGACGGCTCCAAGGGTGCCGACGCCGTCGCCGCCATTCGCGCCGCTATCGGCTAGGGGAACGACCTAGCGTCGCGGTTCCGGTGAATTGGCCCGCGGCAGCGGCGAGAGCAGGGTGCCGGCCACCATCTCGGCCAGCACCCGCTTTACCGGCGGCAAGCGGCCGAGATGGGTGACGGCAAGGTCGCGCAACAGCGGCAGGCTGCGGCTTTCCGACTGGTAGAGCGGCGTCATCGTCAGCGACAGCGCTTGGTAGAGCCGCACGTGCCAACGGCGCAGCGCAGCGTAGCGTGCCAATGCGGCCGGGAGGTCCGGCGCCGTCTCCAGCGCTAGGGCCAGCGCCCGCGCATCAAGCAGCGCCATGTTGGCGCCCTGGCCCAGTTGCGGGCTCGTCGAATGCGCGCTGTCGCCCACGAAGGCGATGTTCTCGCCGGCCGGCATAGGCAGCGTCAGCTGGGCGTAGCGCGCCAGGGTCAGCCCATCGAAGCCGCCGATCGCCTCGAGCAGCGGCGCGGTTTCCGGCCATGTCGCTTCCACCTCGGCGCGCCAGGCGCCGAAGCCGGCGGCAAGAACATCCGCATAGCTGTCGACCGGCAGGCTCCAGAAGAAGGCCGCCAGCGCCGGCTCGTCTTTGTGGCGGCGCCCGATCGGCAGTACGCCGACCATGACGCGGGCGGCGCGGTAGCGCTGCATCAGCGCCCGCTCGTCGAAGCCCTTCTGCCACGGCACTGTCGCCCAGACCGCACCGAACCGCATCGCCCGCGCCGTCGCCGGGCGGAGCGCGAGGCCCCGCAACGGCGAGCCGGCGCCGCTGCAATCAACGACAAGGCCAAACGGCCCGTCGCTCGGGCCGCCGTCTAGGAGCAGCCGCGTTCCGCCGGGTGTCGCCTCGAGGCCCACCGCCGCCTGGCCGGTACGTACCTCGATCCCGAGCCGGGTCACCGCGTCGTGGAGGAGGCCGAACAGGGCCGCCCGATGCACGCCGATGGCGTGGCGATCGCCGGGCAGCGCGGCATAGCGGACGTCGAGAACGACGCGACCGCTTGCGGCATCGCGGCCATCGAGCCGATCGATCCGCCGACCCAATTCCAACAGGCCCGGCAGCAGACCTAGATCGGCGAGCACCGCCTGGCCGGTGGGCTGGATGATCAGGCCCGAACCCACGGGGCGAGGCGATTCGAACCGTTCGAATATCACCGGGCGATGGCCGAGCCGCTGCATGTAGAGCGCCGTTGCGAGCCCGGCCGGCCCGGCCCCGACGATTGCGATGTCGATCGGCCGACGCACGGCCCTCATGCCGAGCTTGTCGAACTGTGGCCAGCGACCACGGGCACCCCTAGATCTCCGGCCCTTCGACTTCGGTGAATTTGGGCCCTTCGCGGCGGGCGCGGAATTCGGCCCAGCGGCCGGCGACGCGGGTGCGGGCGCCGTCGGCGAAGACGGTGGCGAGCCCCGAGAGCACGACCACGACCAGGCCCATGACGCCGATATAGTCGGGAAATTCAAAATAGAAGATCGACCCGAAGATCACCGCCCAGATGATCTGCGAATATTGTAGCGGCGCGATGTGGCTCGCCGGCGAGCGTTGCAGCGCGGTGATGATGAAGAGTTGCGCCGTGCCGCCGAACACCCCGATGCAGAGCAGGCGGAAGAGCTGCATGGGCGACAGCATGATGAAGGTGAAGGCCATCAGGATGCCGGCGCCGATGATCTGGTAGGCCCCGTTCATGGCAACGATCGAGAGCTTGGCCTCGCGCCCTGACACCACGCGCAGGATCGTCGTCGAGGTCGCGCCGGCGGCGGCAGATGCCACCGCGGTCAGGTGCCCCCAATGCAGTTCGCGGAATCCCGGCCGCACCACCACCAGCACGCCGGCAAAGCTCAGCGCCACCAGGAACCAGCGATCGATGGTCACCTTTTCCTTCAGCACGAAGGCCGACAGGATGGTGATGAACACCGGGTTGAGGAAGGCGATCGAATACGCTTCGGCCAGGGGGATGGTGGTGAACGAATAGGTTATGGCGAGCGAACTCACCAGCGCCGTCACCCCGCGCACGTGCATCAGCATCGGATGCTGCAGCTTGAAAGCGTGCCGCCACCGCTCGCCCTTGGGCTTGGCGATCACCGCCGGTACCAGCGCGAACAGGTTCGCAAAGAAGCTGATTTCGAAGACGCCGAGCTGCCCGGTGAAGCTTTTGACGATGGCGTCGCCGCACGAGTAGAGGCAGTAAGAGATAAGCGCAAAAATGACGCCGAGAGGCATCTGGTGCAAACCGGGGAGGGAGGGAAGGCGACAAGAACGACGCTACTGTATCGAGCGTCGTTCAGTACTGTCGATGTCGTTCCGGCACGCCGGCTTACGAATTCCTAATATGTGTCCTTGGTGCGGCCCGGTTACCACAGGCCGCCGTCGAGTCGGTTCAGCCGAAGTGGATCGAACTCGAAATATCGCCCTCTTGCCGCACCCGCGACGGATTGCCCTTGACCTCGACGCGCGCTCCGGCCGAAGCCGCCACATCGGCTTCCTCGGTCGCGTTGGCCCGCACGTGGCTGCCGCCGCTCGATTCGGCTGCCACCGCCGCCGCCGTCAGCCCATCGGCCTCGAGCGCCGAGCCGGCGCTCGACTGAAGCTCGGCATACATGCAACGCCCCGACAGCGTCAGCTTCGAGCCGGCGCAAGCGATCGCCTCCAGCCGCTCGCTGTCGATCGCGGCGGCGTCGAGATGCGATCCGGCATCGCTGCGGAGCTTCAAATGGGGCGTGGCGCCGGCGGTGAAGGTGACTTTCGAACCCGTGCCGGCTTCCACCGCTTCGATGACCGGCGCGGCGATGTCGAGTTGCAGGTGGTGGTGGCCGAACCAGCCGATGCCGAACGCCTCGTGGCGCACCGAGACGCGGAGGGTTTCGTCCTTGACCTCGAGCACCAGGCGGTCGAGGTCGGCCTCGTTGTGACCGGCAGCCTCGACGCGCTGCGGCCCACCCGCCGCAATCGTTACCACAAGCCCCGAATCGATCTCGATCCGCTTGAAGGCGGCGACGTCGAAAGTCCGCGTAACCGAAGGTGCACCCACTGCCCATTCCCCTGCTGCATTTGCAACTGCAGCAAGACATGGGGGCAGCTCGCGACTTAAGCAATACGCGCCGCAGGAGCCGTCGGCGTCCAGCTATTTGGCCCGGACGCGATTGTTCTTCGGGTTGTGCTCGAGCTCGACCAGCCCCAGCGCCTCGGCTACCGGCGTCACATAATTAGCGAAGCGGCCGCGCAGCCCCTTCTTGAGGCCGTACCAGCCGCCGACGGGATTTTCGGGCGACCGCGCCCATGCCTCGACGGTGCCGTCCTTGGCCGGCTTCTGTTCGTCGGCATTCCCCAGCTCCATCCAGTCGCCATGGACCTTGAGCATGGCGTGGAGGTCATCGATGGCGCGAAGGTGGTAGCGCAGCTCGGTGCCACCGGCGATGCAGACCAGCGCTGGCGGATTAGCCGCGGGATCGCGATAGAGCGTGATGTCGCTGCTGCCGGGCGGCGTCTTGAGCTGCCACGGATCGTCCTTGGTGCCTGCCGCCATCGGCTCCCCCCGAGATGACCGGCTGCATCCTAGCGCGTCTCGACCGCTGGCGCCACGCCCCGGCTCTTCAGCAGCGGCGCGACCAGTCCAATCTCGTTGGTCCACACATAGCCGTTGAAATGCGGGGGGACAGCCGCGGCGGCTTCGGCGGTATCGATTCCCGAAGAACCCGCATCGCCGCTCGCGTAGGGACCGAGCAGCAGCACGGTGCTGCCCGCCCCGGCCATGCGGTCGAGGAAGCGGTTCGGCCAACCCCACAACCAGGGCGCTACGTTGTCGGGCACCGGCACGATCGCCTGCCGGCAGGCCGTGGGGACAAAGCCGGACCAGCCGAGGCCGATATAGGGGAGGAGGCAGTTCCGGATGCTGGCAAGCGTGTACCCCCGAAGGCCGTCGATCTGTGCCAGCGCCGCTTCCGTCGGCGGGCCGCCGCCGTAGACGCCAAACACGGCTGGCCGCCACGACGGGTTGGCAGCCAGCATCGAGGCGAGCATGTCGCCTTCGCGGGCTTCGTTCGACTTGAAGTTGACGAGGAAATGGCCGGTGGGAAATGCGTTCATCACCTCGGCGAGGGATGGCATCAGCCCGATCCCCTTGCCGCGCAGGGGAAAGGTCTTGCCGCCGTCCGCTGTGTAGCCGAACCCAACATCGAGGGTCTTGAGATAAGCCATGGCGCTGGCCCGCGTTTCGCCATGCCCTTCGGTTCGACAATCGAGCGTCCAGTCGTGGAAGACGGCGAACTGCCCGTCGGTGGTGGGGTGGACATCGAGCTCGACGACATCGGCGCCTAGGGCGAACGCGGCCCGCATCGAGGCGAGGGTGTTTTCGATCTCGGGGGCGATCGGCTCGCGGATCCGGGTAGCCGTGCAGGTGTCGTTGGTCACGCCAGCAAGATCGAAGCCCTGGTGCACCCCGCGATGGGCCAGCAGCTTCGGGCCGCCTTCCGGTACCGGGGCGAGCCAGGACGCGTTGAGCAGGTAGACCCCGCAGATCAGGACGAGCAACGGGGCGCCAAGGGCAAGGAGGGGACGTCGCAGTCTCACTGTGCCTCCCCCTCATAGCCCTCGGGGCGGGTCGGCCGAAGCCGAATTCGGCGTCCCGGGCGGGAGGTGGCCCGCCCGGGACGCTTTCAGGTTCAGGCGCCGAGGGCGCGCTTCAGGTTGCCGTCGATGGCGTCGAGGAAGCCGGTCGTCGACAGCCACTTCTGGTCGGGGCCGACCAGTAGCGACAGGTCCTTGGTCATCTGCCCGGCTTCGACGGTGTCGACGCAGACCTTTTCGAGCGTCAGCGAGAAGTTCTTCAGCGCCTCGTTGCCGTCGAGCTTGGCGCGATGGGCGAGGCCGCGCGTCCAGGCGAAGATCGAGGCGATCGAGTTGGTCGATGTCTCCTTGCCCTGCTGGTGCTGGCGATAGTGGCGCGTCACGGTGCCATGCGCCGCTTCCGCCTCGACGATCTTGCCATCGGGGGTCATCAGCACCGAGGTCATCAGCCCGAGCGAACCGAAGCCCTGCGCGACGATGTCGGACTGCACGTCGCCGTCATAGTTCTTGCAGGCCCAGACGTAGCCGCCGCTCCACTTCAGCGCCGAGGCGACCATGTCGTCGATCAGCCGATGCTCATACCAGATCTTCAATTCATCGAACTTGGCCTTGTAGTCGCGCTCGAAGATCTCCTGGAAGATGTCCTTGAAGCGCCCGTCATAGGCCTTGAGGATGGTGTTCTTGGTCGACAGGTAGCACGGCACCTTGCGGTTGATGGCGTAGTTGAACGAGGCGTGCGCGAAATCGCGGATCGACTCGTCGAGATTGTACATGGCCATCGCCACGCCGCCGCCCGGCGCCTGGAACACTTCATGCTCGATCACACTGCCGTCCTCACCAGCGAACTTGATGGTGAGGGTGCCCTTGCCCGGAAAGACGAAATCGGTAGCACGGTACTGGTCGCCAAAGGCATGGCGGCCGATGATGATCGGCTGCGTCCAGCCGGGCACCAGCCGCGGCACGTTCTTGCAGATGATCGGCTCGCGGAAGATCACGCCGCCCAGAATGTTGCGGATCGTGCCGTTGGGCGACTTCCACATCTTCTTGAGGTGGAACTCTTCGACTCGCGCCTCGTCGGGCGTGATGGTCGCGCATTTGACGCCGACGCCGTGCTTCTTGATGGCGTTGGCGGCGTCGATCGTCACCTGGTCGTTGGTGGCGTCGCGGCTCTCCATGCCGAGGTCGTAGTACTCGAGCTTCACGTCGAGATAGGGGTTGATCAGTTTGTCGCGGATGAGGTGCCAGATGATGCGGGTCATCTCGTCGCCGTCGAGTTCGACGACAGGATTGGCGACTGTAATCTTGGGCATGGGGGCTCCGCGGCGATCTTTTTTGGGAATGGCCGCCCAGGGCAGGCGGCCCGGTCGTCGCCGCTATAGCATCGGGCACCGCGGTCGCAAAGTCTGTATCCGGTCGTCGCGGCCTACCCGCGTGCCCGCAAGCCGGCAGGCGACTCGTCGGGGAGAAATTGTGATCGGGCCGGTAACCCGACATTAAGCCTCAGGCGCTGCCGCGGCGCGGTGTTTACCAACTTTAACGCGTCCGCGGTTAGCCTTCCCAAAGGCCGGCATCCGTCCAACTCCGTGGATGCCGCAACGGGGCAAGAGCATGCATCGCCAATCCTTCCGCACTCTGGGCTTCGGGTTGTTCGCCATGGCGTCGGCGGTTGTCCCGCTCGCCGGCTGCAGCACGATGGATTTCGCGTCCGCCGACGCCGGACCGAGCAATTTCGGCGCCAGCCCCACCAAGATCGCCTCGGACGCAGACCTGCCCGATGTCGGCGGCATCCCGGCCGACAAGGCGCTGGTCGATGCCCGCGCTCACTTCCGCAACAACGATTTCGGTTACTCGGCGGCGCTCTACAAGCGCGTCGTTCAGCTGACCCCGGGCAACCCGGAGGGCTATGTGGGGCTCGGCGCCTCCTACGACCGGCTGGGCCGCTTCGATCTGTCGGACCGCATCTACGCCGCCCTCTATTCGCTGACCGGCGGCACGGCGCAGTATTACAACAACCTCGGCTACTCGTATCTGCTGCGCGGCAACCTGACGACGGCGCTCAGCAACTTCCGCAGGGCCAAGGCGCTCGATCCGCAAAACGTCGTGGTCGCCAACAACATTGCGATGCTGAGCGGCGCGGCGAGCAAGCCGGCGTGATCGCGAGAGCGGGCCGCGAGGCTCGCTGATCCGCACCTCACAGCGCAGATGGGGCAGGGTTCAGCCGAACTTCATCAGGGCGGGTGCGCCGCCCTCTCATCCCTGGACGCGGGCCGGAAGGCAGAGCCTCGAAGAACCTATGCGACCTCTGCGTCTGCTAACGCGACTCTCCGCCGGTCGCAGCGGCTCAGTTAGCCGTCGCTGCCGGGGTCGATGACGACGAACTGGCTGCCGGCACCGCGCCTGACGCGGCGGCGGTCGTGGCTCCGGCGCCCGGTTGGCCGTTCTGCCCCAGCCCCTTGGTGTCGTACATCGAGCGCTTGAACGGGTTGGTGGTCTCGCTTTCGAGATTGGCCTTCACCGCATCGCCGGCGCCGTAGCCGACCCGGTCGGTGTTCTGCAGGTAGTCATAGCCGCAGCCGGTGAGCGGCAGGACCAGCAAGGTGCCGAGCGCGGCGCTGCGCACCATTCGGAGCGGGCGGGCGATCATGTGCCGCCTCCGAGGTTGATGATGTAGCCGTAGGGGCCCGGCGCTCCGGCGCCGTTCTGGAAGTTCTGGATCATCTTGGGCGTCACTTCCATTTGCCCGAGCGCGAAGAACTGCGGATCGTTAGCCGGCAGGGTGTTGTCGAGCGGCGAGGCGATCGTCTGGCCAGGTGTGCTGGGCTGCACCAGTCGCGGCGTGACGATGACGACCAGTTCGGTATCGTGCTTCTGGTAGCCGGACGACTTGAACAGCGCGCCCAGCACCGGCACGTCGCCGATCCAGGGCAACTGGTTCTGGCTCAGCGAGGTGCTGTTCTGCAGCAGCCCGGCGACCGAAAAGCTCTGCCCGTCGCGCAGTTCGACCGTGGCGTCGAGGGTACGCGAGCTGAACACCGGATCGCCCGACGAGGTGAAACTGCCGATGTCGCTCACTTCCGGCGTCAGGTGGATCTGGATACGATCGCCGTCGAGCACGGTGGGGGTGAAGTTCAGCTTTACGCCGAAATCCTTGTAGGAGAGCGTCGAGTTGCCGTTGGCGTCGGGGACGCGGATCGGCACCTGCCCGCCGGCGAGGAAGCTGGCGCTCACCCCGCTCAGGGTCGTCAGGTTTGGATCGGCGAGCGTGCGGACCAGCCGCTTGGCTTCGAGCGCGTTGATCGTGGCGCTGATGTTGAGGCCGCTGGCGCTCGAAATGATGTTGGTCATGAACGAGGCAAAGGACGTCGAGTCGGAGGCGGGGTTTGATGGGCCGCCGGCGATGCTGCCGGTGCCGCCGTTCCAGCTCGCCGCCCACTGCACGCCAAGTTCACGGCCGGCGTCACGCTGCGCTTCCAGGATGCGCACCTCGAGGTTGACCTGCTGTCCGCCGACGAAAGTTATGGTGTTGATGACGTTGGGGCTGCCGTACTGGCCGACGATCTCGAGCACTTTCTGCATCGAGCCGGCATCGGGGACGGTGCCCGACAGTTGTACGCGGCCGTTGACCGTCGAAACTCGGACATGGGAATTGGGCAGCGCCGACTTGATCGAGCGGGAGATGTTGGCCGTGTCGGCACCGACCTCGACGGCCAGCAGGCCGACCGGCGTGCCGGCAGCCGAAAAGAGGTTCACCGTCGTCGTGCCGAACGTCTTGCCGATCACATAGATCGACTTTTCGGTGATCGGCTGGGCGTCGGCGATGGTGGGGTCAGCAGAGACGACCTTGCCCACGGCATCCGAGACGGTGACGGTCACGGCCTGCGATACCGGCAGCTTGATCCGCATCACCGAGGTCGTGCTGAGGTCGTAGTTGACGGTCTGCGCCGCGACCGGGCTCGCGAAAGCCACGAGCGCCGCAACGAAGGCGGTCAGCCAGAAGAGGACGATTGGCGTCGGCCGGCTCGGTCGGTTGGTACCCACGATCAAACTCGATACACTCTTGAAAGGGTTCAGGCCCGGCTCGGTTTTTCCTAGCATGGGCGCGGTCAACGGCCGCTTAACGGGGCCGCTCGACTTGCTCGTCGACTGGCTCGGAACGGCCATCTACTTGGCCCAGAACGGGCTGGTGAGGCGGATCGCGGCGTTGGCGGTGCGCTCGTCCACCGTGCCCGCCTCCTGCGTCTCGCCCGCCGGCCGCAGCACCAGCGACAGCTTGGCGCCGCTCATGTTGGCGGCATCGATGATCACCTCGGCCTGCCTGGGGTCGAGCGCCAAGGTCGCGATCGCCTGTCCGGTAAAGGCTTCCGTCGAGGGATCGGGGGCAGAGCTGCCGGCTGCAGGCGCCGGCGCAGGGGAGGCCGGCCCGAGCTTGGTGTTGATGCCGAGGACGCGCACGTCGGTCAGAATGGTCTGCGACGTCTGGCTGCCGGCATTGGAGCGGGTCAGCACCACGTCGACGTGGTCGTTGGGGACGACGAAGCCGCCGGAGGACGAGTCCGCGCCCACCGTCACCGATACGCCGCGCATGCCATCGTCGAGGATTGCCGAGAGGAACCCCCCGCCACCGGCCACGAGCTTTGCTTTGCGGATCGGCTCGCCGGAAAGAATCTCCGATCGCGCCACCGAGCCGCTGACATCGGCCATGGCGGTAGGCGCGGCGGCCTCGGTCAGGTATTCCGCCTGCATGGCTGATTTCGGCCAGTCTTCCCAGCCGATCGAACTGGGCGTCAGCTTCTGGCCGATGGCAATGGTCTGCTTGGCGACGAGCACGTGCTCGGTCAGTACCGGAGCCGGTTCGACCACGGCCGCCTGGACGGGCTCTGGTGCAGGGATCGGCTCGTGCTGGGTGGCAAGGTAGGCGGCGATGCCGCCAGCGACCAGCGCGACGACCAGCAGGACGATACGCGACGGCGTGATGCGGAGCCCGCCCAGCGGCCGCCGGCGCTCGTATTTGACGGTGGTATTCTTTTGCGCCTCGGCTCTGAGGTTCTCCATGCGCCGGCGCGGCGCCTTGGGGGTCACGACGAACCGCTCGGGTTCGGGCTGTGCCGGTGCCGCCTGCGGGGATGGCTGGGGCGCCGCGGGCGCGTCATCGGGCGTGCCCAGATTCATGTGGGCGGCGAAATTGCGCTGGATGTCGACCCGCAGCTTGTCGAAATCGGGCCGTGGGCGCTGCGCCGCGGGCGCCGCAGGCGCCTCGGCGTGCTCCGCCTCGGGGGGCGGTGCGTCCCTGGCTTCCTTGTCAGGATCAAGGCTTACGGTTTCAGTACGCCGGAGCAACGATCCCTCACTACGCGACCAGACTTCTTGCGAACCGCGGGCTTTCCCGCAGCTTAAGTTCGAACTTATCCGACAGGGGTCACCCTTCCGTTCCGACAGTCCGCGCAGTTCGATCCGATCCGGCAACCAATGGTTCACCATGCCGTGTCCGGGATTTTGCGCCGGGTGGATTGACCCCGTGTATATGCACGGCGTAGAGACGGCTTATGCAGGTCGATTTCACCTCTTGTCTGGTCTTCAATACTCGCATGGCGGCGCGCGCCGTGACGCGGCGGGGCGACGCCCTGTTGCGGCCGTTCGGGGTAACGGCGGCGCAGTTCGCGCTGCTCGGCGGCATGCTGCGGCGCGGCGGCCAGACGGTGACCGAACTGGCGGACCAGAACGGTATCGATCGGACCAGTCTCACCCGCAACCTCGACCGGCTCGAAAAACTCGGCCTCATTGCCTCGCGTCCGGCCAAGCGCGGCAACGCCCGGCTTTGCGACCTGACAGAGGCCGGGGCCACGCTGGTCGAGGAGATCGTGCCGGTGTGGACGGCAGCCCAGACCGAAATGCGTGAATTGCTCCCTGCGGACGACTTTTCGACAACATTGGCTGCGCTTAAGCGACTGAGCCGCGCCTAGCGGACAGCACGCCGGAAGCCGGCAACAAGGAGGTCAGCATGACTACCCCCGAAACCGATCCGATCGTGATCACCGGCATGGGCGCGGTGACCCCGCTGGGCGTCGGCGTGGCGACCAACTGGGAGCGCTTGCTTGCCGGCAAGAGCGGGGTGAGGACGAACGACCGGTTCGACGTGTCGCAACTCGCCTGCCAGATCGCCGGGCTGGTCCGCCCCAAGTCGGAAGACCCCAACGGCTTCGATCCGCTCGATTTCGTCGATGCCAAGGACGTCAAGAAGATGGATGTCTTCATCCAGTACGGCATGGGCGCGGCGCAGGAGGCCATCGCTCAGGCCAACTGGAAGCCCGAGACGGATGCCGATCGCGAGGCGACGGCCACCATCATCGCCAGCGGCGTCGGCGGCTTCCCCAACATGACCGAGGCGGCGTTCACGCTGCGCGACCGCGGCGCCCGCCGCCTGTCGCCGTTCATCGTGCCCTCGTTTCTCGCCAACCTCGCCGCCGGGTGGATCTCGATCCGCAACGGCTTCCGCGGCCCGCTGGGCACGCCCGTCACCGCCTGCGCGGCCGCGGCACAGGCCATCGGCGACGGCATGCGGCTGATCCGCTCGGGCGAGGCGGAAGTCGCCGTCGTGGGCGGGGCCGAAGGCTCGGTCGACCCGGTGACCATCGGCGGGTTTGCCGCGGCCCGGGCGCTCGCCACCAGCTTCAACGATCGGCCCACCGAGGCATCGCGTCCCTTCGACCGCGACCGTGACGGCTTCGTGCTCGCCGAGGGCGCGGCGGTACTGGTGATCGAAAGGCTCAGCCATGCGCTCAAGCGCGGCGCCAAGCCGCTCGCGGCACTGACCGGCTACGGTACGACCGCCGATGCCTATCACCTGACGGCCTCGCCACCGGATGGCGAGGGCGCCCAGCGCGCCATGCGGCAGGCGCTGCGCATGGGCGGCCTGAGCCCCGCTGACATCGGCTACGTCAACGCCCATTCGACCTCGACGCAGGTTGGCGATGCCGCCGAGATCGCGGCCCTCGCCTCGGTTTTCGCCAACCGCGGCAAGGAACTGGCGATTTCCGCCACCAAGTCGGCGACCGGCCATCTGCTGGGGGCGGCGGGCGCCATCGCCACCGTTTATACCGTCATGGCGCTGCGCACCGGCATCCTGCCGGCAACGCTCAACCTCGAAAATCCCGACGAGTCGGCGGCCGTGTTCGATCTCGTGGCCAAGTCGGCCAAGGCCAAGGACGTCGCCCACGCGCTGGTCAACGCCTTTGGTTTCGGCGGCGTCAACGCCTCGCTGCTGCTGAGCCGCGTCTAGGGCCAGCCTCGCCCGCCGATTCCGGTGGTTCCCGCTAAGGCGGGAGCCGCAATTCCCGGCCGCCCTGGTGCCGAGGCAGACAGCAATCTCGCTTTCAAGGCGCGACCTGGTGCCGCGCCGCAGCCGAAGTTCTGTCCCCGCCTCAATCCCGCCCCGGCTTGCTCGAAACGTAGCGCTCGGCGATGGCGATCCAGCGCTCCAGTTGCTCGTCGGTCTCGAGGAGGTCGGCTTCGACGTCGACGAAGTTCACCATCTGCTTGCCCCGCATGACCATCGGCGTGACGCCTGGCTCGCTGGTCGCCGCCGCCGAGGCCTCGCTGCCGCACTGTACCAGCAGCGAGCCATTGCCGCGCGCCGCCACCAAAATCTTGCCGTCGAGGAGGAAGCAGAGCCCGCCGAACATGCGCTTTTCCGTAACCCGCGGGTCGAGCGCCACAACGCTCCTGATGCGGGCGGTCAGTTCCTCGTCGACGGCCATGGCCGTTTCTCCTCTGGCGGGTGATCCTCCCGAGCTTACCAGCAGCCGGCCGATTTGCGGATCGTCACCTTGATTTCGCACAACTGTCGGCCTAATCCGCTGACGTTGGAGCCACGCGAAGATGCGCCCATCACCCGAACTTCCGCTGCGCACCGAGCGCCTCGTGCTGCGACCCTTCAATCGGGCCGATGTCGATCCTGTGTTCGCCTACAGGCAGCGGGAAGACGTGGCACGCTACCTCTTCGACAGCCCGATGAGCCGCGAAACCTGCGCCGAAACCGTGCAGTCGCGCATTCGGCAGGTGTCGTTCTACGAGCAGGACGATCGCATCACGCTGGCGGTGGAGCGTGCGTCGGGCAGCGAGATGATCGGCGAGATCACCCTGATCTGGCGCAGCGTCACCGATCGGCAGGGCGAGGTCGGCTATATCCTAAACCCCGACTTCCATGGCTATGGCTACGCGACCGAAGCGGTCCGGGCCTTGATCACCCTGGGATTTTCGGATCTGGCGCTGCATCGCGTCTATGCCCGCTGCAACCCGGCCAATACCCCCTCCTATCGGCTGATGGAGCGCCTCGGCATGCGGCGCGAGGCCCATCTGCGCGAACACCGCCTGATCAAGGGCAGCTGGGACGACGAGTACATCTATGCCGTCCTCGTGTCGGAATGGCCGGCCTGACCGGTTCAATGTCTGGAACGCATGGTCGCCGAGTTCGTTGAGCCACGTGGCCAAAGGAATCGGGGAGGAGCACGCCATGACTTCACCAACACTGCCGCTGGATACCGCGCGCCTGCGCCTGCGCCTTTTCCGCGAGCCTGATCTCGACCATCTGATGCGCTACTATGCCGAGCCGGACGTGCAGCGTTACGTCGAAGGCAAGGCGCGCGACCGGGCGGAAGTGCGGGAAGCCCTAGATGCGATGCGCGGCCAGGTAGCACTGAACCGCCCCGGCGACATGCTTTCGCTCGGCATCGAAAGGCGGACCGATCGCCGGCTGATCGGCCAGCTGTCGCTGCTCTGGCGCGACGCCACCGCGCAGCAGGCCGAACTGTCCATCATCATCGATCCCGAATACCGGCGCGCCGGCTTTGCGACTGAAGCCGCCGCAGCAGCGCTCGACCTCGGCTTCGGCGATTTCGGCTTCCATCGCATTTCGGCCCGCTGCGACGCGCGCAGTACCGCCTCCGCCCGGCTGCTCAAGGGCCTCGGCATGCGTCTCGAGGCGCACTATCGCGAGCACGCGCTGTTCCAGGGCGAGTGGGACGAGGAACTGCATTTCGCCATCCTCGACCGCGAATGGGGCCATCGGCCCGGCATCGAGAGCTTTGCCGTCCATCGTGTTGCTTGATTTGCCGTTGTTCCGGCCGTAAGCCCGACCGTCTTTTCTTGCGGAGCGGGCATGGCCGGCACGGATAAATCCAAGCAATTCGTCTACCGGCCGAGCCCGGCGATCGTGCTGGTCGAGCCGCAGTTGGGCGAGAATATCGGCACCACCGCCCGCGCCATGGCCAATTTCGGCCTCTGGGACCTGCGGCTCGTCAATCCGCGCGATGGCTGGCCGAACGAAAAGGCGGTCGCGGCAGCTTCGCGGGCCGACCACGTCATCGACCGCGTGCGGGTGTTTCCGACGCTGGGCGAGGCCGTCGCCGATCTGACGCTGGTGCTCGCCACCACGGCGCGCCGTCGCGACCTGCAGAAGGAAGTGTTCGGGCCGGACGTCGCCGCGAAGCGCCTCGCCACGCACATTGGGGGTAATGCGGGGGGCGCCGGGCTGTTGTTCGGTCGCGAAAAGTGGGGACTTTATAACGAAGAAGTGGCGATCGCCGATGCGGTGGTGACGCTACCCGTCGAAGCCGCCTTCGCCTCGCTCAACATCGCCCAGGCGGTGCTCGTGCTCGCCTATGAGTGGCGGCGGGAGACCGAAGGCGAACTACCCTTCGGCAGCGGCATCGCGGCGCCGGCCAGCAAGGACGAGCTGCTGCGTCTCTTCGAACACGTCGAGGATGCCCTCGACCGGTCCGGGTTCTTCACGGTGGAAGACAAACGCCCCACGGTGATCAACAACCTTCGCACCATGCTGACGCGCGGCCAGTTCTCATCGCAGGAGATTCGCACGCTGCACGGCATCATCGCCGCCATCGACCGCCGCCACGAACGGCCCAACCCGCAGCGCGAAAAGCACAAGCAGGAGAAGGCCACGCGGGAGCAGTCCGAAGAAGAGTAGCCCGCCGCCGGCGATCGGCGGCTAGAACTTCATGCCCAGCCCGACGCTGGCGGTGAGCTGGTCCCAGCGGGCATTGGTCGAGGACGCGTCGAGATCGGCGCCCATGTCGTAGGTCTGGTTGGCGAACGAGGTATAGCGCAGTTCGCCGCGGGCGATGAGGCTCTCGGTCAGCGCATATTCGGCGCCGACGCCGATCGTCCCGCCGAGGTGGGTCTTGGAGTCGGAGACGTTGAAGGGCTCTTCGAGGGAGAGGCCGGTGGCGCTGAGCGTGGCATGCGCGGCGGTGAAGCCAGCAAGGCCGTAGAACAGGAAACCGTCCATCACGTAGCCCGCGCGGCCGACGAGCGAGCCCTGCCAGTCGGTCGTAAGCTTCAGCGTGCCGGTGACGTCGCCGTCGAAGGCCGAGAACTCGTGCGAGCCCGAGAGGTTCGTCCAGTTGAGATCGCCCTCGACGCCGTACACGAGGTCGCCCTGCTGCCAGTTCCAGCCGCCATAGACCCCGGCGTTGAAGCCCGTCAGCCCAAACGTGTCTGCCGCCGGCGGGCGGGGGGCGAAATCGTCATGGTCGGTGCCGGCGTCGATGCCGACGCTGGCGCCTGCATAAGGCCCGGTCCAGTCGAACGCAGCGACGGCGGCCGGCGGGTTGTAGGGGATGCTCAGGTCAGCTGCATGGGCGACGGAAAACGATAGAAGCGCCGCCACGGGCGCGACCCCCAAGATCACGTGCCTCGACATGGATGTGCCCCGCTGTTTCCGCTGTAGTCGCCACGCTACATGGATGCCCGCCATAATCAAGCCGCGCGGCGCGCTACTTCGCTGCTGATGCAGCCGGGCAACGCTTGGCATTCGCCAAGACATCGGCCGCATCCCGGCGGTCTAGGAACGCGGCTGCGCAACATTGTCGCGGAAGAACAGCCAGCCCATTGCTGCCGCCAGCAGCACGGCGCAGGCGATCCAGAGATAGAACCCCGCATCGCGGCTCACGATATCGAAGCTGCCGGTGTCATCGGCCGCCTGGGTCCAGGTGAAGCTCGTCAGCGCCAGCAGCATGCCCAGCACCGCGACGATGACGCTGCCGCGGCCGACACGTCGGGCGAGGCCGAGCCACAGCATCGACCACAGCATCAGCGGGTTGGCGAACCAGCCGAGCTGTCCGAGGAAGGTGCCGAGCACGCCTAATATCAAGATATCGAGGCCCGGCCAGGTCCCTTCGGAGGCGCTGGAGGTGGTGACGGCCGGCAGGGCGAGCGCCGTAAGGTAGAGCAGCAGGGCAAGAAGGCCGACGAGGCGGCGGGCGAGGGGGCTGTCGGCAGACATGAGGTTTGGCGCGATCTCGTGACGCGAGCCGCCGGCCGGCTCTCCAACAATTAATCGCCGCGCCTCAACTTCGCCGCAAGCCCTGTCCCACGCTGAAACGCCGCATGTATGAAGCCGGGCGGCCGCTTGGCTTCCCCGTCACACATTCGTTAAATGTCCCAGCGTTTTCGGCCGGAGAAGCAAGTGTATCGCTCGTTCTTTCCCATTCCTCGCCTGTTCTTCCCCTCCGTCGTCATCTGGCTGCTCTTCGCGGTGGTGGTCTGGTTCGTGGCGGGTGGCGCCCTGCGTTCAACGATCGGCATCGATCGCTTCGTGGTCCCGCCCGACTGCCCGGTTGCGGCTGCGCCTGCGCAGACGGGAAGCCCGGCCGCCAGCGCGCCCGCTGCCAGCCCCGACGCTCAGGCAACCCCCGCGGCGAGTGCGACAGCCCCCGCAGCGGCTCCCGCAGCAGCCACCGGCGCCGCCAATTGCCTCGCACCCGACCCGACCCGCTTTTTGACCGGTGGAAAGGTCTGGCAGTACGAATACGTGCTACTGATCTCGGTGATCTTTTGCGCCTTCTGGTACTTCTATCGGCGCAACGAATGGTACTGGTGGTCGGTCGTCGGATCGACCGTGATCCTGCTGGTGATCTACTTCAACGTCGAGATCAGCGCCTGGATCAACGACTGGCAGGGCCGGTTCTTCGACATTTTGCAGCAGGCGCTGTCCCAGCCAAAATCGGTTTCCCCCGAGACCTTCTACGGGCAGGTGCTGCAGCTGTTCCTGGTGCTGATGCCCAATATCATCGTGCTCGTGCTGCTGGACTTCTTCACCTCGCACTACATCTTCCGGTGGCGCACGGCGATGAACCGCTACTACATGGCCTACTGGCCGCAGATCCGGACCGTCGAGGGCGCGGCGCAGCGCGTGCAGGAGGACACCATGCGCTTCGCCTCCACGCTTGAGGATCTTGGCACGAGCTTCTTTTCGTCGCTGATCACCCTGGTGGTGTTCCTGCCGATCCTCTGGTCGCTCTCCAGCCACATCACGCAGTTGCCGCTGCTCGGCAACGTACCCGGCAGCTTGGTCTGGGTCGCGCTGGTCACGGCCGCCGCCGGCACGGCGCTGCTTGCGCTTGTCGGTATCAGGCTGCCTGGCCTCCAGTTCCAGAACCAGAGGGTCGAGGCTGCCTATCGCAAGGAGCTGGTGTTCGGCGAGGATTATGCCGATCGCGCCCAGCCGCCGACCGTGCTGGAGCTGTTCAACAATGTGCGGACGAACTATTTCCGCATCTACTTCAACTACACCTACTTCAACCTCGCCAAGTACATATACCTCAACATGGTGGGATACGTGCCGCTGCTGGCGATGGCGCCGTCGATCCTGGCCGGTACGCTGACGCTGGGCATCTACCAGCAGGTGCAGAACGCCTTCGATCAGGTGTCGAGCTCGTTCCAGTTCTTCGCCCGCGCCTGGTCGACGATCGTCGAGCTCCTGTCGATCCGCAAACGCCTGGTGATGTTCGAAAGCCATATCCCGACCGCCGAGGAATATGAGGCTGCCGGCTTCACGCCCAGGGCCGCGCCGTAAGAGGGCACCCCAGCCGACGCGACAAAGCAAAAAGGCCGCCCACTGGGCGGCCTTTTTCAATTCGGTCCAGCCGAATGGCTGGGCGCCCTCAGGATTAGCGCGAGTAGAATTCCACCACGAGGTTGGGTTCCATCTGCACGGGGTAGGGCACGTCGGCCAGCGCCGGCACGCGGACGAAAGTGGCCGACATCTTGGAGTGATCGGCCTCGATGTAGTCCGGCACGTCGCGCTCGGCGAGCTGCACGGCCTCGAGCACCACGCCGAGCTGCCTCGAACGCTCGCGCAGTTCGACCTTGTCGCCGGCCTTGACCGTGTAGGACGGGATGGTGACGCGCTTGCCGTTCACCATGACGTGGCCATGGTTGACGAACTGGCGGGCCGCGAACACGGTCGGCACGAACTTGGCGCGGTAGACGATGGCGTCGAGACGGCTCTCGAGCAGGCCCACCAGACGCTCGCCGGTGTCACCCTTGACGCGGGCGGCTTCGGTGTAGAGGCGCTTGAACGCTTTTTCGGTGATCGAGCCGTAATAGCCCTTGAGCTTCTGCTTGGCCTTGAGCTGCAGGCCGTAGTCGGAGGTCTTGCCCTTGCGGCGCTGGCCGTGCTGGCCGGGGCCGTAGGCGCGGGCGTTGAGCGGGCTCTTCGGCCGGCCCCAGAGGTTTTCGCCGATACGGCGATCGATCTTGTATTTTACTTCATGGCGCTTCGTCATCGCCAGTCCTTTCAGGAACGTTGAAAAGGCTTGCGCCCTCCTCTGCCCGAAGGTTTCCCCTAGGGCCGACAGACCTCTGAATCGTCAGAAATCCCGGGTGCGCCCGCGACCCTGGGGGTCGAAGGATTGGGCGGACATATAGAGCCCTGTCGGGCAAGTCAAGCTGGGCGGGGCTATTGGGCTGCCGCCGGCTCGTCCACCATGCGCCTGTCGAGCGCGCGCTGGTTGCGGAGCCCCGGAAAGGCGCGGCTCCAGATCACGGAGACGGCGATGGTCGCGACCCCGCCGATGAGCACGGCGGGAACCGCCCCGAGCCAGGCAGCCACGAGGCCGGCGCGGAATTCGCCCACTTCGTTGGAGGCCCCGATGAACACCGAGTTCACCGCGTTGACGCGCCCTCGCACGGCATCGGGGGTCCAGAGCTGCATGATGGTTTCCCGGATCGACACCGAGACCATGTCGCAGGCGCCGGCGAGCGCCAGCGCCGGAACGGAAACCCACACCGTCGTCGACAGGCCGAAGATCGCCGTGAACAGGCCGAACAGCCCGACGAAGACGAAGAGGATGCGGCCGGCGTTGTCGCGCAGCGGAAAGCGCGACAGGAAGATGGCCATCAGGATGCCGCCGGCCCCCGGCGCGGCACGCAGCAGGCCGAGCGCCGTCGGGCCGGCATGCAGGATGTCCTTGGCATAGACCGGCAGCAGCGCCACGGCGCCGCCGAGCAGCACCGCGAATAGATCGAGCGAAATGGCGCCGAGCACCACCTTCTCCTTGAGGATATAGCGGATGCCGGCGAGCAGCGTTTCCATCGACGTCGCCTGATGCGATTCACGCTTCGCCGGCTTTGGGATCAGCACCACGCAGCCGAGGCCAACCAGCGCGAACAGGCCTGCCGTGCCGAAGGCGACCGAGGGGCCGAAGCCATAGAGCAGGCCGCCGGCCATCGGCCCCAGGATGGCCGAGAACTGCCAGGCGGTTGCGTTGAGCGTAATGGCGTTGGCGAGCGCCTCGGGCGGCACCAGGTTCGGCGCCAGCGACCCGGAGGCCGGGCCCATGAAAGCGCGGCCGGTGCCGAGCACCACGAGGACGACGAAGATCGGCCACACGGGATGATCGGGCTGCGCCGTGAACACCAGCATGAAGATGGCGCAGACCAGCTCGACGGCAAGGCAGCACGCCATGATCATGCGCCGATTGAAGCGATCGGCGACGAGCCCCGTCACCAGCACCAGCAGCAGCGCGGGCAGGAACAGCGAGAGCCCCACCAGACCGAGCAGGAAGGGCTGGCCGGTGATGTCGTAGATCTGCCAGCTCACCGACACGGCAACGATCTGCACGGCAAAGCTCGTGAGCATCGTCGCCAGCCAGAAGAAGCGGTAACCATTGTAACTGAAGGCGCGGCGCGACGGTTCGGCCGATGATGTGGTGTCCATGGTGAGGCAGCGTGTCGCATGCTTTGCCGGACACAGTCAAAGGGCGGGGCCCAACCGGGGGCGAGGCCTGCGCCGCAAATCTCCTCCGTGGATAGAGCCCTCGCTCACGCCCGCGTAGTTACTTGTCCCGCCCGCGGGAGACGTGGTCCGGCAGGACCGGGTGAGGGGGGAGCGGCAAGCTCTGAGCCTGTAGCCGCCCCTTCACCACCTGTCGGTGGTCCACTTCCCCCGTGAACGGGGGAAGACGAGGCGAGGCGTGGCGGTACGACAAGCAAGGCGCATCCTCAGAACGATGGATCCTCAGCCCGCAACTGGATTCCGCTTCCCGTTCGCGCTAAGCACGGGCAGGAGTTCCGTCATGAACGATATGATCCCGCCCGTCGCCGACGCCGATGATCTCGGCGGCGCGCACCCGATGTTCGGTGCCGTGCCGCAGAGCGGCGAGTTCAACAAGCTGCGCAAGCGGCTCGTCCGGCTCACCCGCGAGGCGCTCGAGGGCTTTGCCATGGTCAAGCCTGGCGCCCGCTGGCTGGTGGCGCTGTCGGGCGGCAAGGATTCCTACGGGCTATTGGCGATCCTGCTTGATCTCAAGTGGCGGGGCCTGCTGCCGGTCGAGCTGCTGGCGTGCAACCTCGACCAGGGGCAACCGAACTTTCCCAAGCACATACTGCCCGAATATCTCTCGAAGCTCGGCGTGCCGCACCGCATCGAGTACCAGGACACCTATTCGATCGTCACCGACAAGCTGCCGGCTGGCGCCACCTATTGTTCGCTGTGCTCGCGGCTGCGGCGCGGCCACCTCTATCGCATCGCGCGGGAGGAAGGCTGTTCGGCGCTGGTGCTCGGCCACCACCGCGAGGACAGCCTCGAGACCTTCTTCATGAACCTGTTCCACGGCGGAAAGCTCGCCGCCATGCCGGCTAAGCTCCTCAACGACGAGGGCGACGTGGAAGTGCTGCGGCCGCTCATCTACTGCGCCGAGCCGGACCTCGCCCGCTTTGCTGCGCACATGGCGTTCCCGATCATCCCCTGCGACCTCTGCGGCTCGCAAGAGGGGCTGCAGCGCAACGCCATGAAGGCGATGCTCGAGGGCTTCGAAAAGCAGATGCCCGGCCGCAAGGACGTGATGATCCGCGCCCTCGGCAATGTGAACGCGAGCCATCTGCTCGATCCCTGCCTGTTCGATTTCGCGGCGCTGGCCGCTGTGCGCCCGTGACGCTGCAACTCGACCTCGATCGGCTGGCCGACCTGCTGCGCGCCGCAACCCTGGCTGAAATCCGGCCGCGCTGGCGGCACCTTGCTCCCGACATGGTGCGCGCCAAGAGCAATGCCGCCGACCTGGTGACCGAAGCCGACGAGTCGGCCGAGCGCTTCATCCGGGCGGGCGCCGCCGAATTCCTGCCCGACGCGCTGTTCGTCGGCGAGGAATCGGTTGCCGCCGATCCGGCGCTGCTCGACCGGCTGGCGGGCGCCGAGCTGGCACTGGTGGTCGACCCGGTCGACGGCACCGGCAATTTCGCCGCCGGCATGCCGCTGTTTGCCGTCATGGCCGCCGTTGTCTATCGCGGCGAAACCGTCGCCGGGCTGATCTACGACCCCTTCGCGGACGATTTCGTGCTGGCCGAGCGGGGCGCCGGCGCCTTCGTCAGCCGCGCCGACGGGACGCGGGAGCCGCTCCGGATCGCCGAGCCGGTGCCGTTGGCCGAAATGGTGGGCGCAGCGTCCATGGCCTTCGTGCCCAACCCGGGCCGGGCGGCGGTCTATGCGAACCTTGCCAAGCTGCGCACCGCCTCGGCCTATCGCTGCGCCGGCCACGAGTACCGCGCTTTCGCCTCGGGGCACCTGCATTTTGTCTTCTTCAGCAAGCTCATGCCGTGGGATCACCTGGCCGGCTCGCTGATCTCCGCCGAGGCCGGCGCCTATGGCGGACGGCTGGATGGTAGCCGCTACCGCGTCGGGCCGACCGAGGGGCAATTGCTCTGGGCGCCTGACCGCGACAGCTGGGAGGCGCTGCGGCGGGAGGTTTTCACGTTATAGTCGAGTGAATTGAGCCAATGGGAGGAGGAACCATGGAGCTCGAACACTACTGGGCGATCGCGGAAGCGGACATCGAGATCCAGAACCCGGTCACCGATCGAAAATTACGCCTGCTGGACGACTACTGCGATATTCGCGACGGACTGAGCGTGCTCGATATCGGCTGCGGCAAGGCCTGGGTGATGCGCAACTGGGCCGAGCGCTTCGACATCACCGGCACCGGTCTCGAGACCAACCGGCGGTTCATCGAGTTCGCCACAGCGCACGCACCGCGCCGCGGCCGCATCCAGTACCTGCCGGGGCCGGCGCAGTCTTTCCGCCCGCAGCCCAACAGCTACGATGCCGTGCTGTGCCTCGGCGCCACTTTCGCTCTTGGCGGGCTAGTCGAAACCATCGACTGGATGGTGGCGGCCGCCAAGCCGGGCGGCTCAATCGTCGTCGGCGACATGACGCTCAAGCACCGGCCGCTCTCGGCAGCGGGCGAAATCCTGCCCCATGATGCCATCGAAACCATCGGCATCGTCGACCGGCACGGCGCCGAGATTTCGGCCACCATCAGCGCCTCGGACGCCGACTTCGAGCGCTATGTCAGCCACCACCGGCATTCGACCCTGCGCTGGGCGCGCGAACATCCCGGCCACCCCGAGCAGGCCGCGATCCTCGCCAAGAGCCGGGCCGACTGGAACTATTACCTCAAATGGATCCGGCCCTATTACGGCTGGACGATCTATGTCGGCCGCAAGGAAGGCGGCTGACCCGTTACCCCGCCCGGCCTATTCGGCGAAGGCGACCACCGGGTGCTCCTTGTCCCGGTACTGTTCGCCGATGCCGAACAGCCGCCCGCGCTCGGCGATGAGCACGCAGACGAGCGTCAGGATGCCCACGATGAGGAAGCCGAGCGCCACCGGCTCGACCGTGCCGTCGAAATGCTGGCCGGTGATGCTGCCGATGATCGCGCCGCCCACCGTCTGGATGAAGCCGAACACCGACGAAGCCGTTCCCGCCACGGCGCCCAGCGGCTCCATGGAGAGCGAGTTGAGGTTGTTGGGGGCGAAGCCGTAGAGAAACAGCACCAGCGTGGCGAGGATGAAGAAGGCGACCAGCGGCGGGTTGCCCGGATGCACCCACTGCGCCCAGATCGTCAGCACCGCCGCAAAGCCGATGATGCCGAGCAGTGCCGTATGGGCGATGCGCCGCATGCCGAAACTCTGCACGATCGAGGCGTTGAGGAAGTTCGATCCCATCATCAGCGCGGCCATGACAGCAAAGGCCAGCGGAAACAGCGGGCCCAGCCCGTAGATGTCGACGAACAGCTGCTGCGAGCTCGAAATATAGCCGAACATGCCGCCGAACAGCAGGCCGCCGCAGAGGCCGTAGAAGAATGCCGTGCGGTTCGAGACCACCAACCGGAAGCCGCCGGTGATCGCCTTCACCGACAGCGGCCGGCGGTATTCGGGCGCCAGCGTCTCGGGCAGGCGGAGATAGGCCCAGATGCCGATCACCGTCGCCATCACGGCCATGAACAGGAAGATGAAGTGCCAGGAGGCACCGAGCAGGATCACCTGGCCGATGCCCGGCGCCACGATCGGCAGCGCCATGAACACCATGAAGGCGAGCGACATCACCTGCGCCATGTCGCGCCCCGCAAAGCGGTCGCGCACCGCCGAGATGGCGATTACCCGCGTTGCCGCGGCGCCGAGCCCCTGCAGGCCCCGCAGCGCCAGCAGGACGCCAAACGTCGGCGAGAACATCGCAAGGAAGGCCGCCACCACATAGATGCCGATGCCCACCAGCAGCGGACCGCGCCTGCCATAGCGATCGGCGAGCGGGCCGAAGAACAGCTGCGCGATGCCGAACACGATCATGTAGGAAGCGATGACGAGCTGGCGCTCGTTCTCGCTCGGCACCCCGAGCGACTGCCCGACATAGGGGAGCGCGGGCAGCATGACGTCGATGGCAAGGGAGTTTGTGGCCATCAACGCAGCCACAAGTGCAATGAATTCCGGCCGGGAGATGACCCGGGCCGTTACTTTCGATGTCGACATTGAATTAGTCCGAAACGTCCGACAGGGAGGGGGTCGGATCGTGCGGCAAACTGTGAACTTCTCGACCTGCTTTGACAAGGCAAAGCTTGATCAAAAAACGATCGGGCCGCCGGCAACGCGGGCGGCCCGATGAATGCTGTCGGCGCTGGGCTTCAGGCGGGCTGCTTGACCGCGATACCCTGCTCGGCGAGGTGAGTCTGCAGTTCGCCCGACTGGAACATCTCGCGCACGATGTCGGCGCCGCCGATGAACTCGCCCTTGATGTAGAGCTGCGGGATCGTCGGCCAGTTCGAATATACCTTGACGCCTTCGCGCAGGTCCTGGTCGGCCAGCACGTTGGCGCTCTGGTAGTCGAGGCCGAGATAGTTGAGGACCTGGACGACCTGGTTGGAGAAGCCGCACTGCGGGAAATCCGGCGTGCCCTTCATGAACAGGAAGACGTCGTTGGTCTTGACCGCGTTGTCGATGAATTCGTTGATGTCAGCCATCAGTCATGCCTTTCGTCTGCCGGGTTCAAGGCCCGGTGCTTTGCCCACAAATAGGCCAATCGCTAACCGGTGTCGAGATCGCCCATCGTCACTTACCGATGATCAGCCAAGCGCGGCCTTCACCCACGGATCGCTGAAGAAGTCGCCGGCGCCCGCATAGAGCACGGCCTCCCAGCCGAAATCGCGCGCCGCGTCCACCACCTTGGCGCCGTCGTCGAACAGCAGCGGCACCTGGTCCTGCGGGCCGAGCCGCTTGGCTGCCGCCTCGAAATAGGCCCGGGTGGGTTTAGCGGCGCCGAGGCGCGCCGAGTACAGCATGTCCTCGAAGACGTGCCCCAGTCCCAGCTCGCGCCAGAGGTAACCGGCTCGCAGATGCTCCTGGTTGGTGGCCACGAACAGGTGTGCCTTGCCGCTGGCACGCAACTGCTTGATGCCCTCGAACAGGCGAAAATCGAGATTGGTGTCGCGCTCCAGCCAGTACGACACGAAGTCGAGTGTCGAGCCCTTGTAGCCGACGGTGGGGAGGAACCGGTCGAGCGTATCGATCAGCGATTCCTGGCCGAGGATCGCCCGGTCGAACCCGCCGCTGAACAGCGTCGTGAACTGCACCGGATCGACGCCCATGTCCTCGAGCAGATGCTGGTTCCATTTCCGCCGCCGCGCCGGGTCGGCATGAAAGTGGCTGTGCACCAGCACGCCATCGACGTCGATCAGGACGACACGCTTCACCGCCGCCGCCGGAACCAGGGCTTGGGCGACTCGCCGAGCCCGTTCAGCACCACCGGCGGGATGCCGAGGTCGGCAATGACGTCCGTGTGCATCCGGAACCCGATCAGTTCGCGCTGCACGAAATAGGCCCAGACCGCGTAGCGCGCCGCGGCGAGCGTTTCGGCCTTGTCGCCTTCGGCGCTGCGCCAGGCGGCAAGCGTCGCGATCACCTTCTTTTCCGCTGCGGAGAGCGAGGAGGCGCGTTCCGCCTGGATTTCGGCCTCGAGCACGACCTGCCCGGATTCGGGCCGGACCGCGCGGATAAGGTCGAGCGAATCCCTCAGCGACATCGACGTTACTCCGGCACGCTCGTCTGCAGCGCCAGCGCGTGCAGCGCGCCGCCCATGTCGCCGCCGATCGCCTTGTAGACCAGCTGGTGCTGCTGCACCCGATTCTTGCCGCGGAACTGCTCGGAAATCACTGTCGCCGCCCAGTGGTCGCCGTCGCCGGCGAGGTCGCGAATCTCGATTTCGGCATCGGGCAGGGCGGCCCTGATCCGCCGTTCGATCTCGGCTGCGGGCATTGGCATGGGAAGGCTCCTGGGGCTTGCTGGCATCAGGATATGGAGCCTCGCCGCCGCCAGTCAACCACGGCGGTGCCGGCTAGGAGGCGGTCCGGTCGGCCGTCGTGGCGCTCGTCCGCAGCATCGACAGGGCAGGGCGCAGCCGCCCGTGCGTCCGCTCGAGCAAGGCGCGGGCGGCGCCGAAGTCCGTCGCGCCCGCGGCGAGGAGGATGGCCGGCTTCACGGCGCCCAGTGCGCGGTCGAGGCAGTCTTCCGCCTCGCCCGGCTCGACCCCGGCGATCTCGGCAACGATCCTGCGGGCCCGCGCCTTGAGCTTGAGGTTGTCCGCCGTGACGTTGACCATGAAACCGTCGTGGACGTGCCCGAGCCGCGTCGCCATCATGGTGGAGAGCATGTTGAGGGCAATCTTTTGCGCCGTGCCGGCCCCCATGCGGGTCGAGCCGGCAATGACTTCGGGCGGCGTCGGCAGGCAGATGGCGACGTCGGCCACCTCGAGCAGTGGCGTGCCGCGATTGTTGGCGATGCCGATCACGATGGCCCCGCGCGACCGGGCGGCGCTGGCTGCGGCCACGGCGTAAGGCGTCGTACCGCTGGCCGAGACCGCGATCACCACATCGCCCGCCCCGATGCCCGCGTCGGCGACATCGGCAGTGGCCTGGGTATCGTCGTCCTCCGGCCCGCCGAGCAGGTCGGACAGCGCCCCAAGGCCGCCGGCGATGAGGATCTTGATCCGCTCGCGCGGGATGCCGAACGTCCCCGGCAGTTCGAGCCCGTCGGCGAGCGCCATCAGCGCCGAACTGCCTGCGGCCGCATAGGCCAGTTTGCCGCCACGGGCGAGGGCGTCGGCCATCAGTTCGGAGCCGCGGGCGATTTCGGCCATCGCCGACCGGACCGACCACGCCGCACCCATCTGGGCCGTGACCAGGATGTCGAGCGCCTCGTGCGCCGGGCGGAGATCGAAGCCCCTGGCGCTGAAATGGGTCTTTTCGGTCTCGCTCATCAGGTCTGCCCCCTGCTGGCCGCATAATGCCAAAAAAATACCACTTGTCTAGTGGGCGAGCAGCCCTGGCGGCCGAGCGAGGTAGAATGGGGCTTGGGCGACAAATCCTGTGGCTGGCGCGCATCTTTCGATGGCAAATGGTCTGCTATTGGTATTATAGCACTATCATCACCGCCGAAGCCTTTGCCGCCGCTCGAAAAACCGGGGCAACAGCTGGTCGACGGGCCGAGGGGATGAGAGGGCAAGATGGCCGAACTCGCCGAGCCGCGTTTTGCGCAGCAGCCGATCCTGTCGCCTCAGAACGGGCCGCTTTATCTCCAGCTCAAGCGCTGGATCGAGGACGCGGTCAGGCGAGGGGCAATCCGGCCGGGCGAAGCGCTGCCTTCGGAACGCGACCTCGCCATCCGGGCCGACGTGTCGCGCGTCACGGTGCGCAAGGCGGTGCAGGACCTGGTGCACGAGGGCCTGCTGGTGCAGCGGCACGGCTCGGGGACCTTCGTTGCGGCGCCAGCGCCCCGCGTCGAACAGTCGTTGTCCGAACTCACCTCCTTCACCGAGGACATGGCCCGCCGCGGCATGTCGGTGCGCGCCGTCTGGCTGGACCGCGGCCTCTATGTTCCCTCGCCCGAGGAAATGATGGTGCTGGGGCTCTCGGCCGGCGACCGCGTGGCGCGGATCGCCCGTCTCCGGCTCAACAACGATACCCCGCTCGCCATCGAGCGGGCAGCGCTCGCACCCGATATCCTGCCCGACCCCGAAGCGATCGACCGCTCGCTCTATGCGCACCTCGAGACCGCCGGCAACCGGCCGGTGCGGGCGGTGCAGCGCATCCGGGCCGCCAATCTGGGCGAGGACGATGCGCGGCTGCTCGACGTGGCGCCCGGCGCCGCGAGCCTTCACATCGAGCGCATTTCCTATTTGCCCTCGGGACGCGCTATCGAATTCACACGTTCCATCTATCGCGGCGACGCCTACGACTTCGTCGCCGAATTGCGCCTCGACACCCACACCAGACCCGGAAGCCGCAGATGACCGAAAAGACTTTCATGCGCCAGGAAATCGAGGAGATCCCCGACGCGGCGCAGCGTTTCCTGGCCGAGAGCGAGGATTTGCTGGCCAGTGCCGGGCAGGCGCTGAAACGGCGCAACCCCGCCGTTGTCGTCACCATTGCCCGCGGCTCCTCCGATCATGCCGCGAGCCTCCTCAAATACGCCATCGAATTGCTCGCCGGGGTGCCTGTGGCCTCCGTCGGGCCGTCGATCGTGTCGATCTACGGCCGGCAGCTGAAGCTCGACCGCGCGGCGGCGCTGAGCATTTCGCAGTCCGGCAAGAGCCCCGACATCGTCGCCATGGCCGAGTCGGCCCGCAAGGGCGGCGCCCTGAGCCTGGCGCTGACCAATACGGTCGGTTCGCCCTTGGCCGCTGCCGCCGATTTCACCATCGACCTCAAGGCCGGTCCCGAGCGCAGCGTTGCCGCGACCAAGACCTTCGTCAGTTCGGTCATCGCCGGGCTCGGGGTGGTCGCGCACTGGACCGCCGACGAGGGCCTGCTCGCGGCGCTCGCGACATTGCCGCTGGCGCTTCGGGAAGCCGTCGGCTGCGACTGGTCGCCCCTGATCGAGGCGCTCGATGGCCACAATTCGCTTTACGTGCTGGGCCGGGGACCGTCGCTGGCCGTCGCCGGCGAAGCAGCGCTGAAGTTCAAGGAAACCTGCGCCATCCACGCCGAAGCCTACAGTGCCGCCGAAGTCATGCACGGGCCGGTACGCATCGTCGAGGGCGGCTTCCCGCTGCTGGTGCTGGCTTCGCGCGATGCCGCCGAGGCCTCGGTCGCCGGCATGGCCGACAAGCTTGCCGCCCAGGGCGCCCGGACCTTCGTGACCTCGGCTCGCGCCAGCGCCGCCCAGCCGCTGCCCTTCGCCGTTTCGGGGCATCCGCTGACCGACGCGCTGCTGCTGATCGTCTCGTTCTATGGCTTCGTCGAGGCCCTGTCGCGCCATCGCGGCTTCAATCCCGATCGGCCGCCCCACCTCAACAAGGTTACGGAGACCCTATGAGCCAGAGCAAAGCCTTCGTCGGCGCGCGCATTTTCGATGGCGAGCGCTGGCACGATGACGCCGCACTGGTGGCCGGGCCCTCGGGCGTCGAGGGTGTGGTGGCCGCCGGTGCCATCGGCGATCTGCCGGTCGAGCGGCTGGCGGGCGGCATGCTGGTGCCCGGCTTTGTCGACCTGCAGGTCAATGGCGGCGGCGGCGTGCTGCTCAACGAGGGGCCGACGCCCGACGGCATTCGCACCATCTGCACCACGCACGCCCAGTACGGCACCACGGCGCTGCTGCCGACGCTGATCACCGACACGCCCGCGGTGACGTCTGCGGCTCTCGCCGCCGGCATCGCGGCGGCCGAAGCGCGCCTCCCCGGCTTCCTCGGCCTCCACATCGAGGGGCCGCATCTGGCCCTGTCGCGCAAGGGAGCGCACGATCCGGCGCTGATCCGGCCGATGGAGGATTCGGACATCGAGCGGCTTGTCGCGGCGCGCGGCAGCCTGCCGAACCTGGTGACGACGGTCGCCGCCGAGGTGGTTCATCCCCAGCAGGTGGCACGTCTCGCGGCGGCGGGGATCATCGTCAGCATCGGCCACTCCGATGCCAGCCTGCGCGACGTCGAGGCCGCCGTCGATGCCGGCGCGACCATGGCCACGCACCTCTTCAATGCCATGAGCCAGGTGGGCAATCGCGAGCCCGGCGTGGTGGGCGCCGTGCTGGCCGACGGGCGGTTGCATGCCGGGCTGATCGCCGACGGCATCCATGTCCATCCCGAGAGCATCGGCATCGCGCTTCGCGCCAAGCGTGGCCCGGCACGGATATTCCTCGTCACCGACGCCATGTCGATGACCGGCACCGACCTCAAGAGCTTCACCCTCAACGGCCGCCGCATCTACCGTTCCGACGGGGCGCTGCGCCTCGCCGACGGTACCCTCGCCGGTGCCGACCTGACGATGATCGACGCCATCGCCTTCATGCACCGGCAGCTGGCTTTGCCGCTGGAGGAAGTCCTGCGCATGGCCTCGATCTATCCGGCCGAGGCGCTGGGCGTGGCCCAGCGGCATGGCCATCTTGGCGCCGGCGCCGCCGCCGACTTCGTGCACCTGTCGGAGCAACTGACTGTCAACGCCACCTGGATCGCGGCGCAGCGGGTTTTTGCGGCGGCCTAGACGCGATGCCGCTTTGCGGTTCGGAAACGCTATGATTCGCGGCCTTAGCCCTTCGGCCAGTTCCGGCATCGGCAGCGCGCTGCTACGGTTGAAGGCAAAAACGAGGGGAGGGCGGCATGCGGATCGGCGTTCTGGGCACCGGAGTGGTGGGGCAGGCGATTGGCGGGCGGCTGGTCGGCCTCGGCCATGACGTCATGATGGGCGCGCGCGCCGCCGACAACGAGAAGGTGCTGCGCTTCGCCGCCACCACTGGGGGCGGCGCCGGCACTTTCGGGGACGCCGTCCGGCATGCCGAGCTCATCTTCAACTGCACCCGCGGCGACGGTTCGATTGCCGCGATCGGGCAGGGGGCCGAGCACCTCGCCGGCAAGACGCTGATCGATATCTCGAACCCGC
>Ga0209233_1000425_pt1 | contig 31099 bp, 23 predicted proteins | sample AraplaCL_Cvi_mCL_FD_184269 | JGI IMG/M metagenome (GOLD analysis project Ga0209233, IMG submission 184269) | Arabidopsis root microbial communities from the University of North Carolina, USA - plate scrape CL_Cvi_mCL (SPAdes) (version 2) | ecosystem: Host-associated > Plants > Roots > Endosphere...
GGGTGCTCGAGCACCCAGCGGGTGGCGACATTGGCGATCGAGACCGAATGCCGGCGCGCGATCGCGTCGGCGGCGCTCAAGACACCCTGAAACGCGTCCCAGCCGCCTGCCGCGTCGATGAAGCGCTTGTATTTCGAGCGGCTCCAGTCCGGCAGGGCCGCCGGCTCCGGCCGATCGAGCCATCGCTCGGAGAGGAAGCCGCCGCAGAGCGTGCCATAAGCCAGCAGCTTCACGCCGCGCTCGGCGCAGAGCGAGGACAGTTCGCCGGCGGCACGCCGATCGACCAGCGAGAACGACACCTGGTTGGTGGCGATCGGAATGCCATCCGACAGAGCCAGCCGCAGGTGCGCCGCATCGAAATTCGTCAGTCCGATCTCCCCGATCAGCCCCGCGTCGCGGAGCTGCGCCAGTTCGTGCAGCGCATCGAGCCAGGCCAGGTGCTCGAAGGTCCACCAGTGGAACTGCAGGAGGTCGACGCGATCGACGCCGAGCCGATCGAGGCGGTCCTGCACGCCCTGCCGCACGATCTCCGCGGTCATCGGGCCGGGCGGCGGGCACCATTTGGTGAAGGCGACCGGCTTCTCTCCAGGCCCGTTCCACCGTGAGAGCATGCGTCCGGTGATCAGTTCGGCAGAGCCATAGTGATCGGCCATGTCGAAGGTGTCGAACCCGGCACGGGCATAGGCGGTAAGGTTGGCCGCAGCGACGTCACGGTCGAGCAGGTTGCCGCCCTTTTCGAGGTCGGCAACCTGCCAGAGGCCGCAGATCAGCCGGCTGGCCGAGCGGCCGTCCGGAAATTGCCAGCGCTCAGGAACGTTCGGCACCGGAAATCTCCTTGGTTGCGGCGGGAGCGCCATGGCGCGGCCGGGGGTCGAGATGGCGCGACACGACGCGCAATTCACCCAGGATGCCGCGCGGCCGGAGCAAGAGAATGAGGCAGAGCGCGACGCCGATGATGACGATCTGCAAGGTCGCGGCGCGGGCCTCTTGATCTGCCGGCACGACCGCGCCGATCAGCGCCGCCGAGGCGGCCCAGATGCCCCACACGACGAGGGCACCGAGAATGGCGCCGCGGTTGTTGCCCGAGCCGCCGACGATCAGCATCGCCCAGACCTGAAAAGTCAGGATCGGCTGGTAGTTGTCAGGCGCAATGAAGCCGATGAAGTGCCCCTGCACGGCGCCGGCAAGGCCCATGATGCCGCCACCGATGGCGAAGGCCTGCAGGCGAAACAGCGTTGCGTTCTTGCCGAGCGCCCGCGCCGCCGTTTCATCCTCGCGAATAGCCCGGAGCACGCGGCCCCAAGGGCTTCGCGCCAGTCGCTGCTGAATGAAATAAAGCCCACCTACCAGCAGCACCAGGAGGCCGAAATTGAGCAGGCTGAAGGCGAGCGGCGTGCCGGCGAGATCGCCGAACGGGCGCGGAATGAAGCCGATGCCGAAGGGCCCACCCGTCAGCGGCTGGAGATTAAGGGCGCAGAGCTGCACCGCAACCGCGACGCCAAAGGTCGCGATCGCGAGGTAGTCCGAGCGCAACCGGATGGTGATCGCGCCGATCAGGAACGACAGAGCGGCGCTGACCAGCGCCGCGGCGATCCAGCCTATCGCAATCGGCAAAGCGAAACCGCCGAGATGGGCAGTGCTGGGCGGCGTGGTCAGCAGCGCCGAGGTGTATGCCCCGACCGCCACGAAGCCGGAGACGCCCACATTGAAGACGCCGGTCTGCCCCCACTGCACGTTCAGTCCCAGGCAGATGATGGCAAAGCTCAGCGCCATCGTCAGGAAGAAGGCCGCATAGCTGACGAGCTCGATGCTCACTCGGGCCTCCCGAACAAGCCGCGCGGCCTGACCAGCAGCACGGCGATGAGGATCACGAAGCTCACGCCGGCCCGCCATTGCGCGCCGACTGCCGCGACCGCCAGCGCCTCGGAGATGCCGATGATCAGGCCGGCCAGCATCGCCCCCGGCACGCTGCCGATGCCACCGAGGATGGCGGCCGCGAACAGCGGCAGCAGCAGGTCGAGGCCCATCTCGGGCCGGATTTGGATCAGCAGGCCAGCCATCACGCCGGCGACCGCCGCGAGCCCCGCGCCCAATACCCAGACGATGCGGATCACCTGCCGGACATTGACGCCCGCGAGATCGGCAAGCTGCGGGTTTTCGCTCACCGCCCGCATCGAGCGGCCGATCGCCGTGCGGGTGAGCAGCAGGTGCACCCCGCCAACAACCGCCACCGCAACGACGAGCGCCAGCAATTGGTCGGGCGTGGCGCGAATGCCGCCGCCGAGGCGGATCGCGATCTGGAGCGCGCTGGTGTAGTATTGCGGCTTCCCGGTGAATGCGAATTCCAGCAGGTTGCGCAGGGTCAGCGCCGCGCCAAAGCTCGCCATCACCATGATGATCACCGTGCTGTTGCGGGCCCGCAAGCGGCTGAACAGCAGCGCGTCGACGATCAGGGCGAGCACGGCGTTGAGCGCCACGGCCGCGATGGCCGCAATCGGCAGGACCCAGCCGAACGAGAACGGTCCGATCGGCGTGGTGAGGAAGCCGAACGCTGCCCCGAGGAGCGCGGCTACGCAGAGCGCGAAGTAGGCGCCCCACGAAATCAGCTCGCCGTGCGCGAAGTTGGAAAAGCGCAGGATCGAATAGGTCAGCGTGATGCCGACCGCCCCGAGGCCAATCGTCGTCCCGGCGACGAGGCCGTCCATCAAGCCCTGCGGATTCATGCCGGTGTCATCGTCCGCTCGCGCCGCGCCCCGAGATACAGTTCCGCCACCAGCGGGTCATCGGCAAGCCCGGCCGCGGCGCCCTCGTGGCGTACCTGACCCTCGACCAGGATGACGGCGCGATCTGCGACGGCGAGCGCTGCCTTGATGTTCTGCTCGACGAGGATGATGGCGACGCCGGAGCGCTTGACCTCGCCGAGCCGTGCAAACACCTCCCCCACGACCTTCGGCGAGAGCCCGGCGGAGGGTTCGTCGAGGATCAGCACGACCGGCTCGACGATCAGGGCGCGGGCAATGGCAAGCATCTGTCGCTGCCCGCCGGAGAGGGCGCCGGCGCGACGGCCGCTGCGATCCGCCAGGTCGGGAAACATGCCGCAGACTCGATCGATCTGCCGTGCGCGGCCCGCCTTCGGCAGAATGTCGGCAGCGAGCCGCAGATTGTCGGCGATCGATAGAGTAGCGAAGACATTCTCGGTCTGCGGCACGAAGGCGAGGCCGTGGCGGATTTTCTCATGCGGCGGCACCGAGGTCGCATCGACGCCTCCCAGCATCACCGTGCCTTCATGGATCGGCACGAGGCCGGCAATGGCCTTGACGAACGTCGACTTGCCGGCGCCGTTCGGCCCGAGGATGGCAACCAGTTCAGGGCCGCTAAGCGTGAAGTCGACACCTCGGACGATCGGCAGGCCACGTTCGTAGCCGGCCACGAGGCCTCGGGTGGTCAGCGCGGCAGAAGTCGTCACGCGACCGCTCCACCGAGATAGGCGTCGACAACGGCGGGGTCACTAGCGACCTGCGCCGGGGTTCCCTCGGCGAGATGGCGGCCCGAGGCCATCACGACGACGCGGCGGCAGAGGCGGGATACCGCCTGCATGTTGTGCTCGATGAGCAGGATCGACTTGCCGGCGGCGTTGAGTTCGAGCAGCCGGTCGATGATGAGCTCCAGCAGGCTGGGATTGACCCCCGCAGCGGGCTCATCGAGCAGGATGACTTCGGGATCCGCCATCAGCACCCGCGCCAGTTCGAGCAGCTTGCGCTGCCCGCCCGAAAGGACCTGCGCCGGCTCGCCTTCAAGCGCCGACAGCGTAACGAACGCCAAGAGGCTCCGAGCCTTGTCGACGGTGGCCTGCTCCTCGGCGGCGACCCGGCCCGGACGGAGCAGGTTCATCCACGCACGTTCACCACTCTGGCCCTGTGCGCCCGTGAGCAGGTTCTCGAGCACGGTCATTTGCGCAAAGGGCCGTGGAATCTGGAACGTCCGGCCGACACCGGCGCCGATCCGCGCCTCGGCGCCCGCACGGGTCAGATCGCGTCCGCCGATCCGGATGCTGCCGGCATCGGGGCGGATGCTGCCGGCGAGCAGGTTGAACAGCGTCGTCTTCCCGGCGCCGTTCGGGCCGATCACGCCAAGGATTTCACCCCGCCGCAGCGCGATCGACATGTCGTCCACCGCGCGCAACCCGCCGAACACCTTGACCAGGCCGTTGGCCGCCAGCGGAGCGTTCGCTTCAGGAGCATCCGGATCACTGGAGCTGCGGGAAACGGACGGCATGGGACCAAAGATTCCAATTGCTGATACGCCGCGAGACCTTACACTAAGTCGGGCGGCAGGAAAGGACGGCGCAACGATGGCCGAGGCCGACGACGACTCGTTTGAGCTCTACGATCTGCGGGTCGAGGTGACTGTTCCCCCAGGTGGCGCAATCTATTGCGGCGCGACGCCGGGCGACCATTTCGAATTGCGGGGCGAGATGCTCTTCCTCCCGCCGGGGCAAGGCTTTTCGATCTACTCGCTGGCCTCCGTGCTGCCGCTGCTGGCGGCCAAGCAGCGGGCCACCCACGGCAATGACTGGATGAGCACGGATAGCGAGATCGCCTGTCCCGATCCGCATTGCAGCTCGCGGCTGCGCATTACCCGCCTGGGCCGTCGCCGCTTCAGCCATGCCCAAACCACCGCGGTGCCTCTCGACCATGACTGATCTTCCATCCATGCCGCGCATCAAGCTGGCGCCGGATCATGAAATTTCCCGTGTCATTCGTGGCGGCTGGCAGTTGGCAACCGATCACAGCCAGTCGCGCGGCGCCGATCCCGTCAGCGACATGGTGGCCTTTGCGGATGCCGGCATCACGACCTTCGACTGCGCCGACATCTATACCGGCGTCGAGGAGCTGATTGGCCGGTTTCGCGGGCGCTACCGCGAGTTGCGCGGGGCGGAGTCGCTGGCCCGAATCAAGGTTCACACCAAGTTCGTGCCGGATCGCGACGTGTTACCGACAATCAGCAAAAGTTATGTTCAGGGCGTCGTCGACCAGTCGCTGCGCCGGCTGCAGATGGAGCGGCTCGACCTCGTGCAGTTCCATTGGTGGGACTACGCCATGCCGCGCTGGCTGGAGACGGCGCACTGGCTCGACGAACTGCGGCAGGCAGGCAAGATCAACAAGGTCAGCCTCACCAATTTCGACACCGAACATCTGTTGGCGTTCGTCGGCGACGGCATCCCGATCACTTCGCTGCAGCTGCAATATTCGCTCCTCGATGCGAGGCCGGCGAAGCGCATCGTCGCAGCGGCGGCGGCGCACAATGTCGCGCTCCTTTGCTACGGCACGGTGGCGGGCGGCTTCCTGGGCGATGCCTGGCTCGGCAAGTCCGAGCCCGGCCCCGAGCTCGAAAACCGCTCGCTGACCAAATACAAGCTGATCATCGACGATTTCGGCGGTTGGGCCCCGTTCCAGCGCCTGTTGCACGTTCTACGCAACATCGCCGACAAACATCGCGCCGATATTGCAACAATCGCCAGCGCGGCGGTGCTGGCTCGTCTCGGTGTCGCGGCGGTGATCGTCGGCGCGCGGACGCGCGACCACCTCGCTGCCAATCTCGCCATCGGCCAGATCGCCCTGGATGCCGACGATTTCGCGCGCATCGGCGAGGTCCTGGCCGATGCCCGTGAACTCGAGGGTGACGTCTACGCGCTCGAACGCGGCCCCCGGCACGGCGGGGTAATGAAATACAATCTCAACAAGGGGGCGGCGTAGACGGCCGACGCCCGCGCAACACTGCCACTCAATCGATCGCCCACGCTGCACCGCAGCCGGCGACAACCAGGGGACGGGAAATGAAGAAGCTTCTACTTGCCGCCGTTGCTACGGCGGCCGTCGTTGGCGCGGCGCTGCCGGCGCTGGCCGCCGACTGTGACGTCACTGTTGGAGTCGTGCTCGAACTGACAGGCCCTGCCGGCGCCTACGGCCAGGCTGGCGCCAAAGCGGTCGAAATGGCCGTCAATGACCTCAATTCCGCCGGCGGCTTCGGCGACGGCTGCAAGGTCCTGCTCGACACGCGCGACAGCCAAAGCCAGGCCAATGTCGCGGTCGACCAGGCGACACAATTGGTCAGCATCAAAAAAGTGCCGGTGATCATCGGCGCCATCACCTCGGGCCCCTCCATCGCCATGCTGACATCGGTCACGGCGCCGGCCGGCGTGGTTCAGGTTTCCGTCGCCGCCTCGTCGCCGACCCTGACCCAGCTTGGGCGTGACGGCAAAACCAATGGCGTGTTTTTCCGCATGATCACCTCGGATGCGCTGCAGGGCACCGCGGCGGCGAAATACGCCATCGACCAGGGGTTGAAGAAGATCGCCATCATCGACGTCAACAATGACTTCGGCGTCAACATGGCCAAGGAATTCACTGCCGCCTACACCAAGCTCGGCGGCACCATCACCTCGACGACGCCGTATAACGAGAAGCAGTCGAGCTATAGCGCGGAGGCAACAGCCGCCATGGCGGGCGATCCGGACGCGCTCTATCTCATCAGCTACCCCGTCGATGGCGCAACCATCGCCCGCGCCTGGATTTCCGGCGGCGGCCCGGCCAAATTCCTGCTCAACGACGGCATGAATTCGTCCGACTTCATCTCTGCGGTCGGCGCTCAGTACCTGAATGACGCTTACGGCACCTCGTCCGGCACGACCGAGACGCAGTCGACAAAGTACTTCAACGACAATTTCGAGAAGGCCTCCGGCGGCATCAAGCCGGACGCGCCTGCCGCCGTACAGGCCTATGACGCCGGCGCCGTGGTGGCGCTTGCCATAGCCAAGGCTGGCAAGGGCGACGCGGCTGCCATCAAAGCGGCAATCCCCGAGATCGTCGCGGCCGATGGCACCCCGATCTATGCCGGCAAGGACGAATTCGCCAAGGCGCTCGGCCTGATCAAGGCGGGCAAGCCGATCAAGTACGAAGGCGTCATTGGGCCGATCAGTTTCGACCAGTACGGCGACATCACCGGCCCGTTCCGCCTGTGGAAAATCAAGGACGGCTCGGTCACGACGGTCGGCGAAATGAGTGCCGATGACGTGGAAAAGGTAAAGGCCAGCCTCGCCAAGTAGGCCGACAAGTCACGCTGGAGCCTCCTCCAGCGTGACTGCCCCCGGACTTGCAGACCGCATGATTTGTCTCCATGCCATGGGCGCCTTGGCCGAGGCAGGTGTCCCAGAGCTTTGGATCGCGGCGTCCCATGGCCGCATCGGGTAGCCAACCTGGCTTGCATCGATCGACGCGCCTCGTGCAGCGTCCGAAAGGCCCGCGATCGCGCGGGTCGATCGGTCGAGAAGCATCAGGGCGGCAGGTGGGCGCGTTCTGCCGGCGCTGCCCCCTCGACCGTCACCGCCTTATCCACAGGATACGCCCTTCGCCGGGCTTTGCAGCTTGGCGGCTTTGGGTGCGGCGCTAACAATCCGCCGAGGGGAGCCCGGCTGAATCGCTGGGCGCAACGGCGGATTCGTTAAAATGTTCTATCTGAATGGTCCCGAATTTCGGGCACCGCGCCTGGCGCGGCTGCTTTTGCTGAGCGTCGGCAGCCTCGCCCTGATGGCAGCGGTCAGGCCGACGGTGGCGGCCGAGCTCACCTACAATGGCGGGCCGGGCAATTTCGACGCACCCGGCGCCTACACCGATCCGGAGAGTTGGACGACCGGGGACGGTTCGGCGGCCACCGCAGCACCGGCGGGTGACGATGTTGTCGACATCTCGGGCGGCACCATATCGATTGGGGACGGCTCGCTGGCCGGAACCGTGAATCTGACCGGCGGCGCCCTCACGCAGGACGACGAGAACGCCTCGCTCACCGTCAGTGACGGCATGACGATTTCGGGCGATGCAAACGTTGGCAAAGGCGTGTGGATTCAGGCCGCGCCGCGCGACTTTCCCCAGACCGACGGCAATCCCGACATCATCGTCCGTCCAGCCATCACCCAGGATGGCGCGGACAGCGTCTTCGACGGCCGCGTTTCCTATGTGGACGATGAGGGCTATCTGCCCGACGCCAATTTCACGTCCTACACGCTCAACGCCGGTCTCGTCGACGTCGATGCCAACATCGTCACAGGCGACCTTTTTGCCCAGACCGGCGGCACCATGAACGGCCTTGCCAACACGTGGACGTATGATTTGTCGCACGGCACCATGGGAGGCCAGGCCACCGTCGTCGATTTCGCGCTGTCGGGCGATGGCGATGTCGCTGGCACGGCCGCTGGCGACTATATCCACAGTATTACGATCGATGGCGGTACCATCGAGAGCGGCGCCAGGTTCGTCCTCGACCCTGGTTACGGGCCCGATAACGGGTTGGTCACGCAGACCGCGGGGACCATGAACGGCTCCATCCAGGCGACCAACTACACGCAGTCGGGCGGATCGATGGGCGGTACCGTCACCACGACCAACGTCTACGACCCGAGCGATCTCGACGACCTGACCGAGGGCGACGGCTCGATGGCGGTGATGACCTACACGCAGTCGGGCGGCTCTCTCAGTGGCACCGTCAACACCGACCTTTACGACCTGACCGACGCCGCCGCGGTCTCGACGAGCACCGGGATCATCAATGCAACGACGGCGTTCGTCCTCGAGCCAGACAGCGGCACCGCGACTGTCGGCGCCAAGCTGACCGGAACGGGGGCGCTGACCAAATCTGGCGCGGGCACGGTGGTGCTGCAGAACGCCTCCAACGACTTCACCGGCGGCGTCGCCGTCGATGCGGGAACGCTACAGGTCATCAACGACGCACTGCCCGATGGAGCAAGCGTCACGGTCGGGCAGGACGCGACGCTCCAGATGTCGATCGATGACGGCGTCACCACGAGCCTGAGCGGCACCGTTACTGGCACGGGCGGCACGCTGACCAAGGATGGCGCCGGCACGCTGGCCCTGACTGCCGCCGTCACCGTCGCCAAACTCGACATCAATGGCGGCACGGTGCACGTGACAAACGACGCTATCGACGGAACGGCGGAGGTCGACGTCGGCAAGGACGGAACGTTGCAGATGAGCGTCGGCACCGGCCTCACCACGACGTTTGGCGGCGCTGTGACCGGCAGCGAGGGCAGCCTCGTCAAGGATGGTACGGGCACGCTGGTGCTCGGGGGGCCGGTCTACCTGGGCGCGCTTGATGTCGCGGGCGGCACCCTCGACATCGGCACCGGCACGTCGACCGACGAGGCTTCGTTCGAATCGGCGAGAATCGAATCGGGCGCGACCGTCTACGTCGCCAGGAACGCGACGCTGACCATCCGCGTCCCCAACAACATCGTCAACAACGGCCACCTGGTCAACGACGGCACGGTGAACGACGACCTCGCCAACACCAGCACCTTCGACAACAACAACGTCTACAACGCCAACGTTGCGAGCAACACCGGCACAATCAACAACAACACGCCGGGCGTGTGGACGGGTAACGTCCTCACCAACACCGGCACCATCAACAACAACTCCGGCGCAACCTGGAAAGGGACGGTGAAAGGCAATTCGGCCACCGTAAACAATAACCTCGGCGGCACCTGGCAGGGTGATGTCGACGCCAATATCGGCGTGGTCACCAACCGCTCCAGCTGGACGGGCACCATCAACGGCAACGGCACGCCGGGCTACTGGCCCATCTGGACCTACGGGCTCATCTACAACGACGTGGGCGCCACCTGGACCGGCGATATCGTCGACAATAACGGCTCGATCCGCAACGTCACGGGCACCTGGAACGGCGACATCCTCGACAACCACAACGACATCATGAACGACAACTCGTCGGGTGAAGTTGGCATCGGCTACTGGAACGGCGATGTCGTCGCCAATCACGCCAGCATCTTCAATGCCGGCGGCGGGGACTGGACCGGCAACGTGCTCAGCAACAACGGCTATATCAAAAGCGACCGGACGTCGGCGTACAGCTTCAGCAGCGGGATCGGTGTCGCCCACTGGCACGGCGACGTCGACGGCAACGCCGGCACGATCGAGAACCGAGGCGTGTGGGACGGCGACATCGTCGGCAACGCTGCCACGATCTTCAACACCGGCGACTGGCAGGGTGACGTCGAGGCCGGCAACACCGGCACGGTCATCAATGCCGAGGACGATTACAACGTTGCGCCGGCCGACAAGGTCAGGGCGTCCTTCACCGGCGACGTGGCTGGCAATGCCGGCACGATCCTCAATATGGGTGCCGACTGGATCGGTGCGGTCGACGCCAACAGCGGCACCATCACGAATTCCGCCGGCACGTTCAACACGTTGCTGACGGGGGATTCGACCTGGACCGGCAATGTGGTGACCAATGCGGGCAGCATCACCAACGGAGCGGGCAGCACCTGGACCGGCGATGTGCTCGCCAACGCCGGCACTATCACTACCGCCGGCATCTGGGACGGTTCGTTCACCAACAGCGCAGGCGGGACGGTGAGGGCTTCGGGCCAGATCGAAGGCGCCTTCACCAATGCCGGCACGCTGTTGCAGACGGGCACGCTGACGGGCATCACCACGCTCACCAACACCGGCGTCATCGATTTGCGCAACGGCACGACGGCCGGCCAGACGCTGACGGTGGATGCCGCCAACCTCGAGGCTGGTTCGACGCTCAAAGTGGGCCTCGATACGGCGGGCAATGCCGACTCGCTGGTGGCGACCACGGCTGCCCTGGGCGGCACGCTGGACGTCACGCTGAACCCCATCGTCGGCAATACCGACTACACCAAGACCTATACCGTCGTCAGCGGCGGCAGCCAGACCGGCACCTTCTCCGCGCTGACCACCGACCTCGCCTTCCTGTCGCCCCAGCTCGACTACACCACTCCGGGTGTGGTTCACCTGACGCTGGTGAAGAACGGCTTGAGCTTTGCGGATATCGGCACGACGCCGAACCAGAAGTCCTCGGCCGCGGCCATAGAGGCGCTGGGTCCCGCCGATCCGATCTACGCGGCCATCGTGCCGCTCACCGCCGCCGAGGCCGACGCGGCGTTCGACCAGCTGTCAGGCGCCTCGCAGAGCACAATGCAGACGGCGGACTTCACGGCGGCCAACCTGATCACGAACGTCCTGGCAGGCCGGATCGATCAGTCGTTCGATGCCCTCGGCAGCGGCGGCGACGGAGTCAGCAATTACGCCGAGGGCCCCGGGATCGTCGCGAGCCCCACGCCGACCACCGGCGTCTGGGGGCAGTTCTACGGTGCGCACGGCATGGTGGCGAGCACGACGACGGCTGCGGGCGTCAACTCGACGACCGGCGGCTTTGCCAGCGGCATCGACGGCCAGCTCGGCCACTGGCGGCTCGGCGCCATGGTGCAGGCGGGCTCGACCGCCAGCGAGGTTCCCGACGACAACGCGTCGAGCACGAGTGTCGACTACGGCGCCGGTCTCTACGGCGGCGGCAAGTTTGCCAACACCCGCCTGGCGTTCGGTGCCGGCTACACGCGGCACGACGTCAACGCCAGCCGCCATGTCACCTTCCCCGGCTTCGACGAGACGCTCAGCGCCAATTACGCCATGGCCACTGCGCAGGCCTTCGGGCAGCTGTCGCAGCAGTTCGACGTTGGGCCCATTGCGCTGACGCCCTACATGAACGGCACGTACGTCGCCAACATGACCGACGGCTACACCGAGAGCGGCGGCGCCGCGGCTATAACCGCCGCACCGAGCGTCGCGCAGGCGAGTTTCGCCACGCTCGGGCTCAACGCCATGGAGAAATTCGCCATCGGCAACGGCATGTTGCTGACTGCCGACGCCGGGGTCGGCTGGCGGCGGACGTTCGCCGATACGCCGAGCGCCGAGCACAGCCTGGCCGGCGGAACGAGCTTTACCGTGCTTGGCGCACCCTTGCCGACCGACACCGCCATCGTCGACGCCGGCGTCAATTTGGACCTCAGCGCCACCAACACGGTCAACCTCTCCTACAACGGCCAGTTCGCCCCCGGCACTGAGGCGCATGGCCTCAAGGCGGCATGGAACGGGAGGTTCTAGGGCACGTGATTGCCTAGGGCGGGGGATACCGTCCCACGATATGGAGGGTGTCCAGCACTCTCCAGCCAATGGATGAGGACAGAGGCCGCGCTGGACGAAGGCTGAAAATCAGGCAGGCCTGGCGGTCTCGTTACGGGACTGCCGAGGGATTGCGGGCATTGTCCCAACTTCGCCGATCCTCGACATGCGGCATCGGAGAGCGCTCGAGGCGCCTGGGCCCGCCGGGCGGGAGGCAGGCGACACGGATGTCGGAGGCGGTATAGGCGAGCCGTCCATCCGCTCGTGCCCAGCCATTGGCGACCACCAGGCCCAACCCCGCGCGTCCGATACGCCGGACGTCGATGCCGAACTCGACAACCTCGGTCAGGTCATCGATGCGATCGATGAACCGGATGGTGCCGCCGATGGCGCGCGCCTCGCCGGCGCAGCCGTACCAGGCGAGGTAGAAACCGGCCAATTGCCAGAGCGCTTCAATGCCGAGGGCGCCTGGCATGAGCGGATCGTGCTTGAAGTGGCAGTCGAAAAACCACAGGTCCGGCCGAATGTAGAACTCGGCGCGGGCATGGCCGCGGTCGAAGGCGCCGCCGCTGCTGGCGATCTTGGTGACACAGTCGAGCATCAGCATGGGCGGGGCGGGCAGCCGCGCATAGCCCTCGCCGAAGAGATCACCCCGCGCTGCGGCGAGAATGTCGTTGTAGCCATAGGCGTTCTTGCGTTCGATGGGCATCGCCGCCTCCTTCATCGATTGGTCATTGAAACCGGACGAGAGCGGTCAAGCCGCGGACGCCACGAACCTGGGGCCAGGGCGCGAGCCGTCGGTGGCGCAGGTGTCGAGTTCCAGTGAGAAGTCCCTGACCCGGGCGCCGAAGCAGCGCGGCGCCGGTGGCTCGAAGCCGAGATGGGGCAGCACGTCGTCGACGAGAGCGCGGTTTTCGGCGCTGACCTCGAACCAGTCGCGGTCGGCGAGGTCCCGCCGGCCGAGGCGCTGGACGGCGTAGGTCAGCGCCATCGCCTCGGCAAAGCAGCCGAAGACGGTGCCGCGCGACAGCATCAGCTTGTTCCAGGATAAAGCGCCCAACACATAGGTCAGCCGGCGCGAAAAGCCGTTGCCCGCATCCTGGCGCACGACGTGGTCCTGACACGCGGCATAGACCTCCTGATCGAGATTGGCGGGTTCGGACACATCGAGGACGAGCAGCTTGCGGCCAGTGCGGCGCAGGTGTTCGACAGAAGAGACGCCCAGCTTGGAGGCGGCGTGATGGGTGCAGGCGATCACGGCGTCGACCTCGCCGACCTCGGTGATCTCGGTGGTCACGGGAACGTTCCAGCGCCGGCCTTCCGCCTCGAGCGCCGTCCTGTTGGCGCCGATCCCGATCACGTCGTACCCGGCGCGAACGAGCTGACCCGTCATTTCCGAGCCCAGGATACCATATGGGCAGATGACGAGAATGCGGGCCCGTCCGGGCGCCAAGCCGGCGCGGTTGAGGGCGCGTTCGATGTCGCGCCACAGCAACTGCGTAGTGCCATTGTCACCGATCGTGAACATGAGGTTGGGGAAGAGTGCCTTGAGGCTTTCGCCGTCGCGCCCGAAGAGACGCTTGGTGCCAGCGGCGAGCAGCACGGTCTTGGCCCCCTTGCGTTCGGCCCACTCGCAAGCGCCGATGAACTGGTTGCGCGCTAGCCGCCGTCCGTCCTTGGTCAGCATCTCCGCCGCCGTGACGTAGAGACCGCGCACACGCCCGGCAATGCCCCTGGCATAGACGCGCGGGCCGTTGGCGTGGCCGAGCGGCGGCACGCGCCGGCCGAAGAAGCGTTTGCGTTCGGCCTCGTCACGCAAATTGGTGATGAAGACGACGTCCATTTCGGGTTGTCCGGCGATCAGGCGCGCAAAGGCCCGCCAGTCGGCGATCGCCACGATGGTGCGCCACAAATCTCCAAGCATCGGGTTCTCCAGCTGTTCCCTGTTCGAATTCGGCGGGAAAATGCTGGAGAACGGGCGGCGGCAGAATACGCTCGGGAGCGTATATTTGGCTCTGTCGGGCCGGTCTCACTCGCCTTCTGGAATGAAGATGCCGAACACCGAACCGCGCCCGCGCCGCGAGGCGATGCGCAAGTCGTAGCCCGACTGGCGACACAAACGCTCGACGATATAGAGGCCGAGCCCGTGTCCGGCGGACTCCTCGCGAAGCGCGCCGCCTTGCTGAAACGGCGCGAGGAGCCTGTCCCGTTCAGCGGTCGCGAAGCCCGGACCGGTGTCGGCAACCTGGATTTCGACGCCACCGGGGCGCCGGCGTGCGCCGATCAGCACCCGTCCCCGATCGGTGTATCGTATGGCGTTGCCGACGAGATTGTCGAGCAAGCGCGTGAGGACGATCGGCGAAGCGTTGAGAGTCAGGTCCGGTACGACGATCCGAAGCTCCAGCCCCTTGCGTCGTGCTCGGTCGAGGTGGCGCTCATGCACTTCCTGGAGCAGGTCGCCGAGTGCGAGGGGATAGAGCCTCGGTCCATGCTTGGCCCCCTCGACCATGTCGCGCAACAGGTCTTCGGTAAGGTCCAGCGCCTTGGCGATGTGCCGGCTCGTCGCGGACTGCTCATCATCCTTGATGGCGCTCAGCGCCATCCGCATCGAATGCACCGGCTGAGCCAGATCGTGACCCGAAGCGGCGATGTGCAATTGGTGCTGCCTCGCCGCCTGCAGGGCTTTGAAGCGCTCGGCTTCGGCCCGCGCCAATTCCTCCGATTCCAGCAGGCGAAGTCTCAGATTGTTTTCGTGCCGAAGCCGGACCAGGCGGCTGCGACTGCCGAGGGCGAAGAGGTAGAAGATCGCCTCGAGCAGGAAACCGATCTTTGCGTAGTGGAAGAAGTACATGCCGGGCGGAATGACGACGCCTTCTACGCCGGCCGAAAACAGCAGGTTGAAAAAAACCAGGACGCTGAGTTGGCCCATGAGCAGGAAGCCCGCTCCGTCGATCTGGAGCCGCATGGCGCGCAGCATCAGCACGACCAGCATCGGCACGTAGACGACTACCGAGAAGATCATCAGCGGCACGATGGGCCCGCCAACGGCAAACCAGCCCAACAGCGCAAGCCCCACGGCAACATAGGCCTGCATGGCAACAAAGAGGCGCGGAAGCAGTCGGCGGACATCGAGGATGATGACGAGAAACGCCAGATGCGCCGCCTGCGCCGCGCCGGCAAGGACGAAGGGCGCGAAGTGGTTCCAGTCGCCCGCGTAGGGCCACAGGAACATGAAGGCATAGCCTTCGACTTCGGCAAGGTAGAGCGTGACGAGGACGAGAACCGCCGCATAGAGGAGATGCACGGCCTTGCGCTCAACCACGAAGTTGACCAGCGCAAAGATCAGCATGGCGGCGAACAGCCCGAACACCGCGCCGTTGAGCAGGTGCCGGACGAGCTGCTCCTGATCGTAGGCCGCCGGGGTCATGAGCATCGGTTGCAGCGGTGTGTTACCGTGCGCCGTGTAGCCGATGACGATCTCGGTTCGACCGCTCGGCAGCGTAACGGGCAAAGCGAGCATGGGATGGGCAATCGGCCGGTCGAAGAAACTGCTCTGCCGATCGAGGTGGAGAATGGGCCGTAGTGGTCCGTCGGCCGAGCCCTCGTAGACGGCCAGGCGCTCGGTATTGGGGAGGCCGAGAGTCAGAATGCGCGGTTGAGCCCGAGTGCTTGAACTATCGAGCGTCAGGCGCAGCCAGATCGCGTAGTCACCCACCTTTCCGATGTCGAGGCGCTCGCTTCCGTCCGCCGTCGCAAGCTGACCGGCGACTTCCGTCAGCGGCTCGGCGGTATCCGAAAGAAGTACGCTCGGCGCATCCGCGGCGATCGACTTTGGCGCCGCGAGCACAGGCGAAACCCACACGGCGAGCAACAGGGCAACCAGGATCGCAAGCGTCGGGAGCCCTGCAGTGCCTCTGACGGCCGGTCGCCGCATCCGCCGCCGCGCGCCGCTCACAGCAGGCCGAGCTCCCGCGCTCGGTTGATGAGTTGGGGCACGCTCGAGACGTGCATCTTGCGGAAGGTGTTTTCGCGATGCTTGCCCACGGTCCGCTCCGACAGCGAGAAGCGCTCGGCGATCTCCGCGCTGGTCAGGCCCTGGCAAAGCAGCTGCAGCACCTGGAATTCCCGCATGGTGAGATCGACGTCCTGCTCATCCATGGCCGCCACGACGTCATCGGTGAAGACGCGCCGACCCCGCGCCACCTGATCGATGGCGTCGAGCAGATGCTGGCCGCTTCCGGCTTTGATCAGAATGGCATCGGCTCCCGCCTTGCGCAGCCGGGAAAACAGCGCGCCCGACTGCGCCCCGGTCAGAATGACCACCTTGAGGCCGTCATAGCTCTTCTTGAAGTAGTCCACGAGCGCCGTGATTTCGCCGCCCGGCATATGGTAGTCGAGCACCAGCATGTCCGGCCGATGCTGATGAACCAGCGCCTTGAGCGCCCCGGCATCGCCCGTTTCGGCGACGACCTGATGCGAGGTCCGACCCTCGAGCAGCAGCTTGATGCCATCGCGAAAAATCTGGTGATCGTCGGCAAGGACAACTCGCACGGCGTGGGCTCTCCGGCTGCTGCATGAGTGAATACGGGAAAGCGCGACCGCTATCCCGTGAAGGCAGGCGAACCGTTCAGAATCGGATGGACTACCGACCAACAATGCCGGCCTGGATCAGGCAAGGCAACCCGATGTCGGCGCCAGAGCTCGGGTGCGAAGCGTCGGCTGTGGAAGTGCCGGTGGGCCGATGCGCCGTTTGAGGCGGCGGGCGCTTTATCGATTGAGGCAGCAAGTGCTTGTCGCGGAGCCGACACACTGATTGCCGCAGAGCAAATCCGCAGCCTTGCCGAAGGGTCAGGCAGCCAGAACTAATCCTGCTCCGCGAGCGAACGATGGCGCAGAGCCTCCATTTTCTTGGCGAACACGATCGCGCCGCCTGTGGGCGCAACGCGTGCTCGATGCCCCTTTCGAGCATCTGCCGCATTCGCAGATCAGTCACCGCGCTTCGGATTGCGGCTGGGGCGACCTGGCTCGGCTTCTCTCGCCGTCGTCTGCTATGTCGGGGGGTAAGGTGGTAGCGGAGGAGGGATTTGAACCCCCGACACACGGATTATGATTCCGCTGCTCTAACCAACTGAGCTACTCCGCCCCTCTGGCCTGGCCGGCTGGGCCGGGCAAGCGTAGCCGGGCGGACCCGGATGCGGGCAGGCCCGCAAGGCGGTTCCTATTAGGTTCAGGGCTCGGACCTGTCAAGCGCGGCTGGGGGCCAAACTCGAACCGGGAAGTGCGAGGGCGGGGACCGTCCATCGGGCGCTGCGGGAAGGTGCTCGGCGGCGTCGAGACGCGGGCCGGTCGAGGCGCGGACGACGCCTGTGCCGGAGCGGCGGCCGTTCTGCCGTTCGGCGGGCCTGGCGGCTGCGTTCGGTCGATGCCCGCCCGCCGGGGAAGTGCTGGGGAGCGGGGCGGTGCACGACACTCGGCGTCGCCGGCCTCCTCCAGTCGACGCCTCGGCGGTCGGGGGATGCGAGGGGCGCTTGCCAATCAGATGGGACCACCGCTGCGCTTTCGGGGCGGGACGGGCAGCGAGCGCTTGCCAGCGGCGTGCCGGGGCCGATAATGCCGGGGTCGGGTGCAGGTCTCCCGCGCGCTTGTTGCCGAGGGAGGTGCCGTTGTCCGCATTGCCGAAATCGTTTGCCGCCGCGGGGCTCGCGAGCAATGTGCCGACCGACCTGCTGATCGGCGGGCAGTGGCGGCCGGCGGCCGGCGGGGAGCGAATCGAGGTGCTCGATCCCTCGACCGGCGAGGTGATCGTTTCGGTCGCCGATGCCACGGTCGAGGATGGGCTCGAGGCGGTTGCGGCAGCCTCGGCGGCGCTGCCGGGCTGGGCGGCGACGCCGCCACGGCGCCGCGCTGAGATTCTGCGCAAATGCTTCGAGCTGATGACGGCGCGGGCCGATTTCTTTGCCCGCCTCATCAGCCTCGAGAACGGCAAGGCGTTGCCCGATGCGCGGGCCGAGGTCGCCTACGCGGCCGAGTTCTTCCGCTGGTTCGCCGAGGAAGCGGTACGGGTCATCGGCGAGCTGTCCGTTGCGCCGGGCGGGGCCAATCGCATCCTCGTCGAACACCAGCCGATCGGCGTTTCGGTGCTGGTAACGCCGTGGAATTTTCCGGCCGCCATGGCGACCCGCAAGCTCGGTCCGGCGCTCGCCGCCGGGTGCACCACGGTGCTGAAACCGGCCTCTGAGACGCCGCTGACGGCCTTTGCCATGGCGGCGCTGATGGAGGAGGCGGGGGTGCCGCCGGGCGTCGTCAACGTGGTGACCAGCACCCGCTCGGCGCCGGTGGTGAACGCCATGCTGCACGATCCGAGGGTGCGGAAGCTCTCCTTCACCGGCTCGACGCAGGTCGGGCGGATCCTGCTCAAGGAAGCCGCCGACCAGGTGCTCTCGTGCTCGATGGAGCTGGGCGGCAATGCCCCGTTCGTGGTGTTCGACGACGCCGACCTCGACAAGGCGCTCGATGGCGCCATGATCGCCAAGATGCGCAATGGCGGCGAGGCCTGCACGGCGGCCAACCGGTTCCTGGTGCAGCGCGGCATCGCCGAGGCCTTTTCGGCCGGGCTCGCCAGACGCATGGCGGCGCTGTCGATGGGCGCCGGCTACGCCGAGACGACGCAGGTGGGGCCGCTGGTCAACCGGGCGGCGCTCGAGCGTATCGCCGGCTGGGTGGATGAGGCGCGCGCCGGCGGCGCCCGGGTGCTAACCGGGGGAACACCCGACCCGCGCCCCGGCTTCTATTACCCGCCGACGGTGGTCACCGACGTGCCCGCCGGCGCCAGGCTGCTGGTCGACGAGATTTTCGGCCCCGTGGCGCCGATTAGCATATTCGACAGCGTCGACGAGGCGGTCGGGATGGCCAACGCCTCCGAATACGGGCTCATCGCCTACGTCTATACCGAGGATCTCCGGAAGGGTTTGCAGGTCTCGGAACGCCTTGAGGCCGGCATGGTCGGCATCAATCGCGGCATCGTTTCCGACCCGGCAGCGCCGTTCGGCGGCGTCAAGCAATCGGGCTTGGGGCGCGAGGGCGCGCACCTGGGCATCATGGAGTTCCTCGAGACCAAGTATATCGCCGCGGCGTGGTAGGCCCGGGCCGCAGGTGCCGGGCGGTCCCTCACGTATGCACCCCGCTCTCAGCGAGCGGGAGCTTGTGCGGCCTGCCGAGCGAGCTGCTCGATGCGCCAGGCATCGAGCATGCGCTGCGTCGCGGCAGTCGCAGCGACGGGGTCGCGGGCAACGATGGCCTCCAGCACGTCGCGGTGCAGCGGGAGGCCCTTTTGCTGCGCTTCGAACAACTGGTCCGGCGACAGGATAGTGCGGTTGGCGTAGATGCCGACTGCGATCAGGTCGATGAGTTGGGCAAAGACCATGTTGTGCGTCGCCGCGAAGATCGCCGTGTGGAACTCGAGGTCCGCATCGACGATCGCCGGCATGTTCTGCCCGGCCGAGAGCATCGCCTCGAACGCGTTGGAGATGCGCGCCACCTCCTCCGGTGTGCCGCGGCTGGCGGCACGCGCCGCGGCCTCCGGCTCGAGCACCCGGCGCAGATCCTTGATCGAGGCCATCAGCTCTGCTGAGGGGCCAGCCTCGTAGTACCAGACCATCACGTCGGTGTCGGTGTGGTGCCAGTCGCTGCGGTCGCGGACGCGGGTGCCGGTGCGAGTCTTGATTTCGACCAGCCCCTTGCCGGCGAGGCACTTCATGGCCTCGCGCACCACGGTGCGGCTGATGCCGAATCGCGCCACCAGTTCGGGCTCGTTCGGCACGAAGCTGCCCGCCGGGTAGTCGCCCCCCACGATGCTGCGGCCCATGTGGTGCACGAGGTGACCGAAAATGCCGCGCCGCTGGATCGTACCGTACTTTTTGACGAAGTCGTCGAATGGCGTATCAGCAATGATTTGCGGCGGATCCACATCGGTTTCTGGATCCGACCGGTATGAGTTTTCCATATGTGACTCGGCTCTCCTTCCAAACCGTTTTAAACGATGTTCGGCGGAACGCCAAGCTGGGATGATGAATGGCCGCGCAATGCAATTGCGCGGCCACGTCAGTACTCAGTAAAGGTTAACTGCGGGAGTGGCTCAGTAGCCAAACACCGTCCGGGCGCGTTCCGGGGTGATGAAACCGTTGCGGATGTCCTCGGCGACCGCCGCCCGATCACGCTGCTTGGGATCGCCGAAGCCGCCGCCGGCGCCGGTAATGATGCGGATGACGTCGTCCTTGTCGACGCGGATGCCGGAGCCGAAGGCATAGCGCTGGCTGGTACCATCCTTCTTCATCACCAGGGCATAGTTGCCCGATCCTTCCTGCGCCCCGCCGACCGACCAGGGGAGAATGCGGGAGCGGGTGTAGCCGAGGGTGAGGAAGGAATTGTCGCGACGGATGCGGTAGTCCATGCGGATGCCGTGGCCGCCGTTCCACTGGCCTTCGCCGCCGGGTTCGGTTGACAGTTCCATGCGATCGACGAAGAGACCGTTGCGTGCCTCCGAGATTTCGGCCGGGCAGTTGTAGGTTTCCCCGTGCACGGCCGAAAAGATGGCGCTGTTGCCGTCCTGGCCGTTGCTGGCGCCCCAGCCGCCGATCTGCGGCTCGATGATGGTGTACTGCCGGCCGGTATCGGGGTGGATGCCGCCGATGAAGGTGCCGGCGATCGAGGCGAAATGGCCCGCCGGCAGCTTTTCGGGCACATGCGGGGCGAGGCAGCGCCAGATCAGGTCGGCGACTCGGATGCCGATCTCGTAGTAGAAGCCGATCGCCGCCGGCTCCCGCGCATGGAAGGTGGTGCCTTCGGTGGTGAGCACCTTTAGCGGCCGGAACGAGCCCTCGTTGGCGGGCGAGAAGGGATCGGTCAGCGCCTTGAAGATCACCTGCACGCTGACCAGCACGTCATCGCGGCTGGCGTTGGAGGGGCCGGCATCCTGCGGGGGATTGTCGCGCAGGTCGACGATGAACTCGGTTTCAGAGATCGTCAGCTTGACGTTGAAGAAGCGGCCGTCGTCCTGCTCCTCCGTCAGCTCGAAATGGCCGCGCGGCAGCTTCTTGAGCTCGGCCAGCGCTACCTGCTCGCCGAAATCCATGAAACTCGCCATGGCGTGCTCGAAGGTGTCGACGCCATATTTCTCGGCGAGGTCGACGAGACGGCGGGCGCCGATGCGCACCGAGGCGATGGCGGCCCAGAGGTCGCCCTCGAGGAAATCGGGCATGCGCGAGTTGACGGTGATGATGTCGAAGATGCCGGGGATCGGCTCGCCGCGCGAGATCATCTTGACCGCCGGCAGCCGCAGGCCCTCCTGGAAAATCTCCGTCGCATCGGCCGACAGTGAGCCGGGCGATTTGCCGCCGACGTCGGAGTTGTGTGCGATGTTGGCGGTCCAGGCGATCAGCCTGTCGCCAGCGAACACCGGCATGGCGACGACGAGGTCGTTGAGGTGCGTGACGCCGCCGTAGTAGGGGTCGTTGGTGATGAAGACATCGCCGGGCTCGACTTCGCCGGGATGGCTGAACTTTTCGGCCAGCACCTTTACCGATTTGTCGAGCACGCCGACGAAGCCGGGAATGCCGGCGCCGGAGCTGGCGAGCTGGCCCCTGGCGTCGAGGATGCCGGTGCCCATGTCGAGCACTTCGTAGATGATCGAACTCATGGCGGTCTTGCGCATCGCCGCGAACATCTCGTCGGCGGTCGCCTGCAGCGAGTTCTGGATGATTTCGAGGGTGATGGGATCGGTGGTCATCGGGGGCCTCGCGTGGGGCTGTATTCAGTGACGGAGAGTGGGGAGGGGGAGTGCAACATTCGCTTCACCCTCCGATCTCCACATGCAGGTTGCGGAAGCCGTCGACGGTGACGCGGTTGCGGGGGTGGATGACGATGGTGGTGCCGGGATCCTCGACGATCGCCGGGCCGGCAAAGCTCATGCCGGGCTCAAGCAGTTCGCCGTTGTAGATGGCGGCCTCGTGGATGCCGTCCAGGGCAAAATCCACCCGGCGCGTGCCCTTGCTGGCGGTGTCGACAGTGGTGCGGGTCAGGGGTTGTGGCTGCATGGTCAGTTTGCCGACCTCGGCGAAGGCCACGAGATGGATGCCGACGATCTCGACCGGGGCCTTGAGCCGGTAGGTATATTCGCGCTCGTAGGTGCGGTGGAAATCGGCCTCGATCTGGGCCAGCGCGCCCTCCGTCACGGGCCCCGCGATGAGCGGCACTTCGGTGGTGTGCTCCTGGTTCTGGTAGCGGAACTTGCCGTAGCGCATCAGGCGGAGCTTTTCGGGCGGGACGCCTTCGGCAGCGAATTGGCTCTGCGCCAGGCTCTCGGCTTCGGCGAAGGCCGCCTCGATGCGGGCGGCGGAGCCGGGCTTGAGGTCGGCGAGGTGTGTCATCAGATAGTCGCGGCGCAGATCGCTCATCATCATGCCCCAGGCCGAAAACACCGAGGCGCTGGCGGGGATCACCACTTTCTTGACGCCGAGTTCGGCGGCGAGCGCCATGGCGTGCATGCCGCCTCCGCCGCCAAACGCCACCAACGTGAAATCGCGCGGATCGTGGCCACGGTTGAGCGACACGAGTTTGAGCGCGTTGACCATGTTGTTGTTGGCGATGCGGATGATGCCGCGGGCTGCTTCGTCGGTGCTGACGTCGAGTTTTTCAGCGACGGCGGCGATGGCCCTCTCGGTCGACGCCATGTCGGCCACCACTTCCCCGCCGACGAAATAGTTCTGGTTGATGCGGCCGAGCCAGAGATTGGCATCCGTGGTGGTGGCCGAGGTGCCGCCGCGACCATAGGCGGCCGGGCCGGGCACCGCACCGGCCGATTTGGGGCCGACGTGCAGCTTACCGTAGTCGTCGACCCAGGCGATTGAGCCGCCGCCATTGCCGATTTCGACCAGGTCGACCACCGGCACCATGATCGGATAGCCGGCCGACTTCTGGTCGCGCTCGATCCAGTAGTCGGTCATGATCTTGACCTGGCCGTCCTCGACCAGCGCGCATTTGGCGGTCGTGCCGCCGATGTCGAGCGCGATGAGATCGCGCTCGCCGATCAGTTTTCCCAGCTCAGCCGCACCCCAGAAGCCCGAGGCGGGACCGGACTCGACCATGGTGATGGGGATGCGGGAGACGGACTCGAGCGAATCGACGCCGCAGTTGGACTGCATGATGTAGGGGCTGCCGGAAAAGCCCTTGGCGCGCAGCCCGGCATCGAGGCGCCTGAGATATCGCTCGGCGGCCGGCTGCACATAGGCCGACAGCACTGCCGTGTTGGTGCGCTCGTATTCGCGCCACTCGCGGGTGATCTGGTGGCTGGCGACGACCGAGATCTCGGGCCACAGCGCCTTCACCTCGGCCAGCGCGGTGATTTCGTGCATCGGGTTGGCGTAGGAGTGGAGGAAGCAGATGGCGACCGCTTCGACACCCTCGCGGCGGAAATCGTCGAGAATGGCCGACAGTTCGGAAAGGTCGAGCGGGGCGACTTCCTCGCCGTGGTAGGTCAAGCGGCCGCCGACTTCGCGACGCAGATAGCGCGGCACGAACGGCGGCGGCTTGCGGTAGTGCAGGTTGAAGAAATCGGGCCGATTGCCGCGGGCGATCTCGAGGCTGTCACGAAACCCTTCGGTGGTGATGAGCCCGACCTTGACGCCCTTGCGTTCGGTCAGCGCGTTGATGACCACCGTGGTGCCATGGGCGAGGAAATCGATCTCGGCCGGATCGACGCCGCCCTTGGCGATGACGTTGAGCACGCCCTGCTCGAAATCGGGCGGCGTGGTGTCGGATTTGGCGGTGCGGATGGTCGACTGGCCGGTCGCGTGATCGGTCTCGAACACGACGAGGTCGGTGAACGTGCCGCCCACATCGGTTGCAACGCGGATGGTCTTGGGCATCGGATCAGTTCCCGTTGAGTTGCTGCCAGAGCACGATCGCGGCGGCACCCGGCACCAGCGCCTTGGCCGCCTCGACCCGCTCGGGCGTGTATCGGCCCCTGGCGTCGAGCATGTTGATGGCACCGAGCGACTTGCCGCCGACGACGATGGGCAGGTTCAGCATGGCTTCGCAGCCCAGCGTCACCAGTTCGGGCACGTTGGGCAGGAGCGTCGCCATCGCCTCGGGATCGTTGAGCACCAGCGGCTTGCGATCGTGGATCAGCGTGCGCTCCCAGATCGTTTCGGTGATCGGGTCGGCGACATTGACCGGGTAGATCGCGGTGTTGGTCGAGAAGGTGCGCCACATCCGCTTGTTGGGAAAATCGAACACCAGCACGGTGAACATCTTGGCGCCGACCAGCGTATCGGCCAATTCGCGCAGCGCCGAAAGCGTGGCGTGCGGCTGTCCGGTCTCCGCGGCGAGAGCGTTGGCGAGCGCGACGTGGTCGGAAGAAGGGCTAGTGGTCATGGATCAGACTGTCTCGTAGGGCTTGTTCTTGAGTGGTGACGACGGGAACTGCTGCCAGCAGGTTGCGGGTGTAGGGGTGAGTTGGTTTCGAGAAGAGCGCCTCGGTTGCGGCGAGTTCGACGAGGCGGCCCTTTTCGAACACGGCGACGCGCGTCGCGATATTGCGCACCACCGACAGGTCGTGGGTAATGAAAATGTAGGTCAGGCCCCGCCGCTGCCGCAACTCGTTCAGCAGCCGCAACACCCGGCCCTGCACCAGCACATCCAGCGCCGATGTCGGCTCGTCAAGAACCAGGATGCGGCTGTCGCAGGCGAGCGCCCGGGCGATGGCGACGCGTTGCCGCTGGCCGCCCGAGAGGCTGGCGGGCAGGCGGCGCGCGAGGACGGGATCGAGCCCGACCTCCTGCAGCAGGCTCGCCACCCGCGCATCGCGGTCGCCCGGCGCGCCGATGCCGTGCACGTCGAGCGACAGGCGGATCGAGGCGCCGATGCGGCGGCGTGGGTTCAGCGCCGACAGCGGGTTCTGCTGGACGAACTGAATGGCGCGGCGATGCACCAGCTGGCGCCGCGCCGGTAACGGCTGGCCATCGAGCCGGACCTCGCCGGCGGAAGCGCCGTAGACGCCGAGGATGATGTTGGCGAGGGTGGTCTTGCCCGAGCCGCTCTCGCCGACGATGGCGAGGCACTCCCCGCTTTCCACCGCCAGCGACACCTCGCTCAGCGCGGTCACGGTCGCGCCGTTGACGGCGAAGGTCTTTGACAAGCGGTCGAGCGTGAGGATGGCGGTCATGCCGATTCCCCGTGCGCGACGAGCGGGGCCGAGAAACGCGCCGGATCGTCGTCGATCTCGGGAATGCCGCCGCCGGTGATGCGTGGCACCGCCGCGAGCAAGGCTTGCGTATAAGGATGCTGAGGGTTGTCGAACAGTTCGCGGGTCGGGCCGCTTTCGACGATGTTGCCGCGATAGATAACATAGACACGGTCGGCCACTTCGCGCACCACGCCCAGATTGTGCGAAATGAACAGCACAGAGGTGTGGTGCTTTTCCACCAGTTCCGCCATCAGCTTCAGCGTCTGGGCCTGCACCGTGACGTCGAGCGCGGTGCCCGGCTCATCGGCGATCAGCAGTTTCGGCCGGTTGGCGAGGGCCATGGCGATCAGCACCCGCTGGTTCATGCCGCCCGACAGCTGGAACGCGTAGGAGTTGAGCACGCGGCCCGGCTCGGCGATGGCGACCTCGCGCAGCGCGTCCTCGGCTTCCGCGATGGCGGCGGCCCAGCCGATCTTCGGGTCGGCCCGGCGCAGCACTTCGTGGAACAGGGTGCCTATGGTGTAGGTGGGGTTGAGGGCCGACGTGGGGTCCTGGAAGATCATCGAGATCGCCGTGCCGCGCAGCTTCCGCCGCTCGGTGTCGGAAAATCCGCTCAAGTCTTCGCCATTGAAGCTGATGCGGCCGGTGACGCGGGCATTCTTCAATTCCTGCAGTAGGCCAAGGATCAGCCGAGCCGTCACCGATTTGCCGGAGCCAGACTCGCCCACCAGCGCCACGGTCTCTCCCGTCTCGATGGTGAGCGAGATGCCGTGCAGCACTTCGCTCAGGCCCCGATGCGAGCGAAAGGCCAGGCGGAGATCGGCAATGTCGAGGGTGGGGATGCTCATTCTTCGCTCCCCAGCACGTCGCGCAGCGCGTCGCCGAGCAGGTTGAAGCCGAATACGGCGAGCAGGATTGCGGCGCCAGGAAAGACCGACAGCCACCAGGAGTCCGGCAGGTAATTGGCCCCTTCGGCAACCATGGAACCGAGATCGGGCGTCGGGGGCTGCACGCCGAGGCCGAGGAAGGACAGCGAGGAGGCGATCAGGATGACGAAGCCGCAATCGAGCGTCATCTTGGTGATGATCGCCGGGATGCAGTTGGGCAGGATTTCGCGGAAGATGATGTGGAGCTTGCTGGCGCCGACGATTTCGGCGGCGAGCACATAGCCCTCCTCCTTTTCAGCGCGGGTGATGTTGTAGATGAGCCGCGTGTACCAGGGCCACCACATGGCCGTGACCGCGAGCATGCCGTTGGTCAATGTCGGCTCCAGCACGCCCATGATCGACATGGCGAGCACCAGCGGCGGGATCGACAGGAAGACGTCGGTTATCCGCATCAGCACGTATTCGACCCAGCCGCCGAAATAGCCGGCGACCAGCCCCATCACCACGCCGATCGGCACCGCGATCACCAGCACGACCGCGGCGAGCAGCAGCGAAATGCGATAGGCGAAGACGATGCGGCTGAAGAGGTCGCGCCCGACGAGGTCGGTGCCCATGATGTTGGGCCAGTGCGGCGGCTGGTTGAAGTTCGAGAAGTCGACTACCGCCCCGACATGGCTGGGGAACGGGGCGATGAAATCGGCGAACAGCGCGCAGAGCACCACCAGCGCGATCAGCACGATGCCGAGCACCGAGAGCGGGTTGCGCAACAGGATGTAGAGGGTGCGCCTCATGACCGCCTCTGGGACAGGCGGATGCGCGGGTTGATGACCAGCACCAGGAGATCGACGACGATGTTGGCGATGAGGAACATGCAGGAGATGACGAGCACCGTGCCGACGATGGCGTTGAGGTCTTTCCTGAGGATCACCTGCACACCGTATTTGCTCAGCCCGGGCCAGGCGAAGACGGATTCGACGAGGAAGGCGTTGCCGAGCAGGGCGGCGAATTCGAGCCCGATGATGGTCAGCGAGGGGATCATCGAGGGCTTGAGCGCATATTTGTTGGCGATGCGCCGCTCGGGGAAGCCATAAGCCTCGGCCATTTCGATGTAGGGCTTTTCGTAAGTCTCGATCATGTGGGCGCGGGTGAGCCGCGACACCTGGCCGATGCCCGACAGGGCTAGCGCGAAGGCCGGCAGGATGATGTGCCGCAACGCATCGAGGCAGGCATCGGGATGCCCGGCCAGCAGGGTATCGACGAGCAGGAAGCCGGTGACGGGCGGCACGACGAAACCGTCGCTGATCCGCCCGGCGATCGGGAACAGCGGCACGAAATAGGCGAGCAGCAGCATCAGCACCACGGCCCAGACGAACCCGGGGGCTGACACGCCCAGCAGCGACAGGACGCGCACCAGCCCATCGACCCAGGTGTTGCGCCAGCGCGCCGCTGCAATGCCGAGCGGCAGGCCGAAGCCGACGATCATCAGGCCGGAAAAGAAGATCAGCTCAAGCGTCGCCGGCAGGAACTGGGCGAGGTCGGCCATCACCGGGCGATTGGTATAGAGCGAGATGCCGAGGTCGCCATGCAGCAGGCCGGAGATGAAATAGCCGTACTGCACGACGATCGAATCGTTGAGGTGCAATTGCTGGCGCAGCGCCGTGACCGCCTCGGCCGTCGCATTGGGCCCCAGCGCGATACGCGCCGGATCACCGGGAATGACCCGGGCGATGATGAAGATCAGCACCGAGACGCCGAACAGCACCAGCAGCGAAGTGCCGAGGCGCTGCAAGAAAATGCGCAGGGCAGGGGTCATGGATAGGACCCTCTTCCCAGCCTTCTCCGCAAGGGGCAGGGCGTTCGGCTGCAATCGCGGCTAAGTCGATGAATCACGGCAAGCACTGACTTGCACCCTCCCCCTTGTGGGGAGGGCTGGGGAGGGGGTGTGCTAGGAGAGGGACGGGCCCGGACAACGCCCGGGCCCGAAGCCTTGCTTACGCCCCCGGCTGCATTTCCATGAAGCGGAACTGGAAGCCGGCGGTGTCGACGTCGAAGCGGGAGGCGTTGTCGGTCAGGGCCGGGACCTTGACCCGCTTGCTGGCGGCAAACACGGCCTGCACGTCGTAGGCGTAGATGGTGGGCGCCAGTTCCATCAGCCGCTTGTTGAGGGCGGTGTAGGCCGCGGTGCGGTCGGCGTCGGAGGTGGCGGTGCGGCCCTGGTCGAGGAACTTATCGACGTCGGCGTCCTTGAGGTATTCGGGCGACTGCCAGGTGCCGGCGGACTTCGAGTCGTACATGCCGTAGAGCAGGGTATCGGGGTCGCCGGTGACCGTCGTCACGTTGACCTGCGACACGTTGGGCGTGGTTTCAGGCTTGGTTACCGCGTCGGTGAACAGCGCCCACGGCATCTTGGTGACGGTGGTCTTGAAGCCGAGTGCCTGGAAGTTGGCCTGCATCAGGAGAGCAATGCGTTCCTCGAGCGGCACCTCGGCGATCCAGGAGATCCCGATGGTGGTATCGGCAGGCTTGTACTTGCACTGCGCGAGGTAGGACTTGGCCTTGTCGAGGTCCTGCTTCAGCGCCGGTCCGTCGGCATTGCCGCCCATCATGTGCGCCGGAATGGCGCCGGTGGGGGCGGTGCCCTGTGCGACGTCAGGCGTGACGGCGAGCAGTTTCAGCGCGCCGGCATAGTCGAAGGCGCTCGACACAGCGAGGCGGCAGTTGACGTCGTCGAACGGCGCCCGGGCGGTGTTGAGCTTGATGTAGAAGGCGCCGCCCGAATGTTCGGTCAGCAGCTGGCCGCCCTGCTTGGCGACGGCGGCGGCGACTTCGGGGGGCAGCCACTGGCTGGCGATGTCGTGCTGGCCCTGGGCGATGAGGGTGCGCACGGTCGCCGCTTCGAGGCCGTAGCGGAGGTGCACGGTATCGGGTGCCGCGGCCGGGATCTTCTCGAAATAGTTCGGGTTCTTGGCCATCACCGTTTCAGACTGCGGATTGTGCGAAACGATGGTGTAGGCGCCGGTGCCGGCGGCGTGGGTGTCGAGCCAGGCCTGGCCCCAGTCCTTGTTGGTCTCGTTGGCCTGGACCAGCTTCTTGTCGACGATCGGCAGGCGGGTCAGCGTCGAGATGAACGGCGCATAGGCCTTGTCGAGGGTGAACTTGACGGTGTGGGCGTCGACCGCCTCGGCCTTGGTCACGTCGCCGAAGAGGTAGGAGAGGCCCTGGCCGACCGCCTTCATGCGATCGAGCGAATAGACCACGTCGTCGGCGGTCAGCGGATCGCCGTTCTGGAACTTCACGTCGTCGCGCAAGGCGAAGGTGAAGGTGGTACCGTCGCTGGTCCAGCTCTTGGCGAGATCGGGCGCATAGCCGGTCTTGCCCTGAGCCGGAGCGACGAGTGTGTCGTAGACGTTGAACATCAGAATGGTGTCGGCGTAGTCGCTTGCCTTGGCCGGATCGAGCTCGCCGATGGCGACCTCATCGAGGCGCAGCACGCTTTCGGCGAGCGCTGCGCCCGGCGCGGCGGCGATGACGGTAGTGGCCAGCAGTGCGGCGGCCAGCGCGTGACGACGGGTCTTCTTCAGAGGATGGTGCATTTGTGCCTGTTCCTGTTGCTCTCGACGTTATTTGCCGCCTCGCTCGGGCGGCTTTTCTTCATCCGGCGGGGTTTCCACCGCCGTATCGTGGCCAAACAGCTCCTGCGTGCCGACCCAGAGCACCTGGGTGGGGGAGCCGGTATGGTTCCAGACGGAATGGGGCAGCGTCGAAGGGAAGTGCTCGGCATCCCCCGGCTGCAGGATGGCGTGGTGGCCATCGACGAAGCTGGTAAGTTCGCCCGACAGCACGAAGATCATCTCCTCGCCGTCATGCGAAATGGTCTCGGCACGGTAGCCGGGCGGCACGTTCATGATCACCGAGTGCAGCCGCCGGCCGGGGAACTCGGTCGAGACGCGCTCGTAGCGGATGGGGTTGTCAGGCGCATCGAGGTTGAGGCCGGCGAGCGAAAACAACGGCCGCTGGCCGTGCCGCGACAGGCGGTCGGCCCGCGGCTGGCGCAGATAGGTGCCGACATCGGTCTTCAGCACCTTGCAAATGGAGACCAGCGAGGAGAGCGACGGCGCGGTCAGGCCGCGCTCGAGCTGCGATATGAAGCCCACCGACAGGCCGGCGCCATCGGCAACCTGCTTCAGTGTCATCCCCAGCGCCTGCCGACGCTGCCGCAGCTCATTGCCGAGCTTGTGCTCGCCAGTCGCCGGTGCATCTGCGCGTTCGGTGCTCACGCCTATGTCCCCGTGGCATTTGCGTGACAGTGAGGCGCAAGCGGCGGGGAGGAGTCAAGGGGGATTTTAGTGGAGGTAAAACGATTGGCTGGGCAGGGTGCCCGCTCTCCTGGTTCGACAGGCTTGCCACGAGGGCTACGAGGGGTCGTGGTCGATCAGGTGGCCGTGGAGGCTGGGAACGGTCGTGATCAACCACGCTCATGACGAGGGCCCGGAGGGCCTCGCCAACCTGCCTTGCAACTCTCACCGCCTCATGGTGAGCCAGTCGAACCATGTGCAGCAAGACCACGCCACCGCCGGGGCAGGTGATCGCGCCCTACAGCACCGCCATCGGCTTGGGCAGGGCGTGGCGTTCGACTTCGCGCAGCAGTTCGAGCATGCCGCGGACTTCGTGCTCGGCGGTGAGACGGCCTTTTTCGGGCGTAGCTTTCTGAGCTTCGCCGACGGCGCCGTGCGGATTGAGGTCGGAGGCGATCCAGGCATAGGCGTGCGTGCCCGTGGGGCGCAGGTATTTGAAGCCCGCCTCGTCCTCCGCCGCAACCGACGGGTAGTCCTGCAACTCGTTGTGCACCACGAGTTCGGGCCGGAAATGCATGACGAGGGACGTTTCGAGGTCGCCGCCATGGATGCCGTGGCGCCGCTCGAGCTCCGAATAGAGCCCGTCCGGTGCGC
>Ga0209233_1000426_pt1 | contig 30891 bp, 26 predicted proteins | sample AraplaCL_Cvi_mCL_FD_184269 | JGI IMG/M metagenome (GOLD analysis project Ga0209233, IMG submission 184269) | Arabidopsis root microbial communities from the University of North Carolina, USA - plate scrape CL_Cvi_mCL (SPAdes) (version 2) | ecosystem: Host-associated > Plants > Roots > Endosphere...
GGTGAAAAGCGCCCCTTTGCCCGCCGCGCCGTCTGCCCAGTGCAGCACCGTCGAGCCTTCGAAGTGGCCACCGCAGCGCACCAGCGTGATGCCCTGGCCGAGGTCGTGCGTTTCGCCGGACCAGTAGCGGATATTGGGGCTCGGCCGTACCACGTGTCGCTCGAGATCGGCGTGAAGATATATCGGCGTGTTATCGAGAGCCTCGCTCCACTCGGCCATGGCGGTGAAGAAGTGCGGGTGGGAAATGGCGATGGCCCGCAGACCGCCCAGTGCCCTGATGCGGTCGATGCCGTCGGGCGCAACCAGTGGGACACAGTCCCACATCACCCCGCCGCCCGGCTGGGCAACGACAAGTGCGCGCTGGCCGATGGCGACCTGCGGGGTGGCCGTGATGCCGAAGAGCCCGGGCTCCTGCTCGCGCCAGTCAACCTGCCGGCTCGCTCGCAGTTCCTCGAGCGTCGTCCAGGCCTGGCCCTTGGGGTTCACATACTGGCGCTCGTCCGCGCAGGTCGGGCAGTGCCCTGGTGGCTCCGCCGATGGCGGAAACTGCGTGCCGCAGGTGACGCAGATGAAGGCAGTGTCGGGCATGGCGGTTCCCCGATGCAAAACGCGATGGCCGAGCTTAGCCTTCCGACAGGGCGGAACTGAAGCGGCAACGACAAAAAAGCCCGGCGCGCGAGCACCGGGCTGAAAACGCGACCGTCCTTGCGGGCGATCCTATTCGGTCTTGGTCGCCTCTTCGGCGGCTGCTGCGGCAGCAGCGTCGGCGGCGTCCTTGGCTGCCAGTTCCTTGGCCAGAGCCTCGGCTGCGGCGACCTTCTCGGCTTCGCGCGCATCCTTGGCGACCTGGGCGGCATTGCGCTCGTCATCCTGGATCTTGCGCGTGCGAGCGTTGGTCGACTCGAAGATACGGGCCGACTTGCCGCGACGATCGCGCAGGTAATAGAGCTTGGCGCGACGCACCTTGCCGCGCTTCAGCACTTCGATGCGGTCGATATTGGGCGAGTACATCGGGAAGACGCGCTCGACGCCTTCGCCGTAGGAAATCTTGCGGACGGTGAAGTTCTCGTGGATGCCCGAACCCGAACGGGCGATGACGAGGCCTTCGTAAGCCTGCAGGCGTTCCTTCTCGCCTTCGCGGACCTTCACCCACACCTTGACGGTATCGCCATGGGTGAATTCAGGATGGCGGAAGCCGCCAAGGGCCTCGGCCTGCTCTTTGTCGAGCTGCTCGATGATGTTCATAACGTTATCCGTTCTGATCTTTTCACAGGGGCGCTTGGCCGGAAGTAACTGGTTCCGATCGCCCGGTCTTGGTTGCACGGAAGGGTTGATTTGTGCCGGTCTTGGCGGAAAACCCGCATGGCGCCGACATTGAGTGCGGGGCGTATAGTCGAAAGGGCTGGCGAAGTCCAGTCCCCGCAGGCGGCCCGGGAGCGGGCGGTTCTAGACCGTCGGCTCACCCCCCGGCGCGGCCGGGTGCTCGGGATCGGGTGCATACTTGGTCAGGAGCGGCAGCTGGAACATGGTGAAGACGATGGTGATCGGCATCGTCGCCCAGACCTTGAAGCTCACCCATAGATTGGTGGCCTGGGTGGGATCGGCGATCCAGGCATCGGCGCCGCGCCAGACGACTTCGTTGAGAATGGCGAGGAAGAGGAAGAACACGCCCCAGCGCATGGTCAGGATGGTCCAGCCCTCGGGCTTCAACTTGTACACATCGCCGAAGACGTAGCGCAGCAGCGACTGCTTGAAGAGCAGGCCGCCCAGCAGCACGATGGCGAACAGCGCGTTGATAATGGTCGGCTTCAGCTTGATGAACGAGGCATCGTGGAAATAGAGCGTCAGGCCGCCGAAGATCAGCACCACGACGCCGGTCACTACCGGCATGACGGCGAGCTTGTGGAGCAACAGCCAGCTCAGGATGAGCGAGACAACCATTGCCCCCATGAACCAGGCGGTGGCGGCGTAGATATCGGCGCGGGCATTGGCGATGTAGAAGATCGCCAGCGGCCCCAGTTCGAGCGCCAGCTTCAGCACCTGCGGTTTCAGCTGCTCCCAGTCGACGTCGTCCTTCTTTTCAGCCTCGCCGGCCATCAAAGCTCCTTGCCGGCGATTGCCGCCGCGAAATCCTTCGCCGCGAACGGCTCGAGGTCGTCGACGGTCTCGCCAACGCCAATGAAATGCACGGGCAACCCGAACTTGCGGGCGATGGCGACCAGGATGCCGCCCCGCGCCGTGCCGTCGAGCTTGGTCATCACCAGCCCGGTCACGCCGGCCCGCTTGCCGAAAATCTCGACCTGATTGAGGGCATTCTGACCGGTCGTTGCGTCAAGGGTCAACAGCGTCGCATGCGGCGCATTGCCATCGACCTTCCTGATAACGCGGATGATCTTTTCGAGTTCGCCCATCAGTTCGTCGCGGTTCTGCAGCCGCCCGGCGGTATCGATGATGAGCACGTCGGTGCCTTCTTCCTTCGCCCGGGTCACCGCATCGAAGGCGAGGCCCGAGGCGTCGGAGCCTGCCGGCCGGGCGATGACTTCCGCCCCGGTGCGCTGGCCCCAGACCTGGAGCTGTTCGATAGCGGCGGCGCGGAAGGTGTCGCCCGCGGCCAGCATCACGCTGCGGCCCTCGGCCCGGAGCTTGGCGGCAAGCTTGCCGATGGTGGTGGTCTTGCCCGAGCCGTTGACGCCCACCATCAGGATGACGAAGGGCCGCTTGTCGGTGTCGATGACCAGCGGCCGGGCGACCGGCGCCAGGACTTTTTCGACTTCGGCCGCGAGCACCTGCCGCACGTCGTCGGCCGAGACGTCGCGGTCATACCGATCGCGGCGCAGCGCGCCGGTGACGGATTCGGTGGTTTCGAGGCCGAAATCGGCCTGGATCAGGATGTCCTCGAGTTCATCGAGGGTGGCCGCGTCGAGCTTCTTCTTGGTGAAGAGCGAGCTGATGCCGCCGGTGAGCTGGTCGGACGAGCGCTTCAGCCCCGAAGTCAGCCGCTGCAGCCACGACTGGCGCGGCGCGGGCGCGGCGGGGATCGGCTCCGGCGCAGCCTGGACCGGCTCGGGGGGCAAGATCGGGGCGGGGAGAGGCGCAGCCCGTTCGATCGCCTCGACATAGTCGACGCTTGCCTCCGGCGGCCCGGCAAGGACTTCATGTGCCTCGTCCGCAGGCTGGGGTTCCGGCGTCGCGGCCGGCACCGCCTCGACGGGCGGTTCCGGAGCGGGCACCGGGGCCGCTTCCTCGATGCCAACCAGCCGCTTGAAGAAACTCGATACCTTGCTCTCGGCCATCAGGCTGCGGACCTCACCGCTTCGCCGACGAGGTCGTCGCCATCGGTGCCGACGATGCGCACCGGCACGATCTCGCCCGCCTTGTGGCCCGCAAGCCGGACGGTGACGAACTGTTCGGTTCGGCCGATGCTGTCGGTTTCGACGAGGACGCTCTCGATGCCGCCGACCCGCTCGGCGCAAAGCTGCCGGTAGCGCCGCTCGCCGGCTTCGCGCAGCAGCCGCGCCCGCTCCTTGGCAATCGAGAGGTCAACCTGGGGCATGCGCGCCGCAGGCGTACCGGGGCGGGGCGAATAGGGAAAGACGTGAAGGTAGGTGAGGCCGGCCTCATCGACGATGCGCAGCGTGTTGTCGAACATCGCCTCGTCTTCGGTCGGGAAGCCGGCGATGATATCGGCGCCGAACACCACGTCCGGCCGCACGGCGCGTACCTTTTCGACGAAAGCGAGCGTATCGGCCCGGAGGTGGCGGCGCTTCATGCGCTTGAGGATCAGGTCGTCGCCCGACTGCAGGCTCAGATGGAGGTGCGGCATCAGGCGGCGATCCGATGCTATGGCGTCATACAAGGCGTCGTCCGCCTCGATCGAATCGAGCGACGAAATCCGCAGCCGCGGCAGATCCGGCACGTGGCGCAGGATCGACTGGATGAGCTTGCCCAGGCTCGGCTGCCCCGGCAGGTCGGGGCCGTAGGAGGTGATGTCGACCCCGGTCAGCACCACCTCGCGGAAACCGTTGCCGGCGAGGCGCTTGATCTGCTCGACGACGAGGCCCATCGGCACGGAGCGCGACGGCCCGCGGCCATAGGGGATGATGCAGAAGGTGCACCGGTGGTCGCAGCCGTTCTGCACCTGCACGAAGGCGCGGGTGCGGCCGTCCATGGCGTCGATCATATGGCTGGCGGTTTCCCGCACGCTCATGATGTCGTTGACCTGCACCTTGTCGTTGAGCTTCAACCCGAACGCTATGGGGGCATAGCTCTCGGCCTTGAGCTTGTCGGCATTGCCGATGACGAGGTCTACTTCGTCCATGTCGCCGAAGGCGCGGGGATCGGTCTGCGCGGCACAGCCGGTGACGATGATCTGCCGGTCCGGCTGCTCGCGGCGCGCCTTGCGGATCGCCTGCTTGGCCTGCCGCACGGCTTCGGCCGTCACCGCGCAGGTGTTGACCACCAGCGCATTGCCGACCCCGGCCTTGAGCGCTTCGGCCTTGAGCGCCTCGGACTCGTAGACGTTGAGCCGGCAGCCGAAGGTGAGGGTTTCGATGCTCATGCGGAACCTCGAGGCATCAGGCTGCCTCATCCTCGCGCATCCAGTCGCCGGTTGCCGGATCGAAGCTGCCGGCGAATTCGTGCTCGGCGGGGCCGGTCAGCGTCACATGGTCGTCGGCCCGCCACTCGATGACGAGGTCGCCGCCGGGTAGCGTCACCGTGGCCTTGCGGTCGGCCCGCTTGGTACGAACGGCGTTGACCAGGGCGGCGCAAGCGGCCGTGCCGCAGGCCCGCGTCAGGCCGGCACCGCGCTCCCAGGTCCTGAGGATGATGTGGTCGGGAGCAACGACGCGCGCGATCGAGATATTGGCGCGCTCGGGGAAGATCGGATGGTTTTCGAGCAGCGGCCCGAAGCGATCGAGGGCGTAGTTCCACACGTCGTCCTCGACCCAGAAGGTGGCGTGCGGATTGCCCATCGAGGCGACCGAGGGCGTATGGAGGATCGGCGCGTCGATCGGCCCGATCTGCAACTCGATGCCGGTGGTGTCGTAAAATTCTTCGGCGAGCGGAATTTCCTGCCAGCCGAAGCGTGGCTTGCCCATGTCGACGGTGATCAGCCCGTCCGCGCGCTCGTCGCCGGTCAGGATGCCGGCCAGCGTTTCGAACACGAAATGCTGCTGCCCGCTTTCAGCCGATAGCGCCTGCACGACGCAGCGCATGCCGTTGCCGCAGGCCTGCGCCAATGAACCGTCCGAGTTGATGATCTCGATGTAGTTGGCCGTTCCCGGCGTCCGGGGATCGTGGATGGCCATGATCTGGTCGAACTTGGTCGCAGGGTCCGCATTGATGGCGACCGCCGCCTGCGGCGTGACCCGATCGCGACGGCCACGCATATCCGCAACGATGATCTCGTTGCCGAGCCCGTTCATCTTGAGGAAGGGGGCGGTGGTCATGGGCGTGCGGCCTTGGTGGCGATTGAACGCTATATGAGGGAAAAGGTGTGGAATTGCCAGTGCTCGTCGCAGAACGGTGCGTTGTCGTGCTTCCGACCAGGAGCCTTGTCGGCATTCGCTGCCTATCGACCGTGAGGAGCGTCGATGTCGACTGCCGATACGGGCCCTAGCTTGCCGGATACTACACTTGCCGGTGCGACCAAGGATCAAGCGACCAACAGACTGGACGAAGTTCTGTTCCACGCTCGAAGCCAGTCAGGTCTGCTTAAGTCGTCCCCTCATCCGTCGTGCACGTGAACTTACAAGTGTTCAGCATTCGCGACGTCGGGCGAGGCGCCCTTTCCCAGTTCGGCTCCATCCATTCGCTGCAGTATGCGATCGAGAAGTGACGGCATCAGCCGCTCTGAGAATCCCGCAAGGAAGGACCAGACTGCAAGCTCGCCCCAATCCGTGGACCTGAAATTTAGCGATGTCCACGAGCCGCCGGAGACGCCAACTCCGAAGAAATTTGGGAAGAGACTTCCTTGAAGGAAACCACCGACGAACACACAGAGCAATACCACGGCAAAAACCGAGCCGATCAGATACACGACGGTCAGCAGGGCGACTATACGCAGCCGCGACAACCGCACATCGATTTCCCGACGCAGAATCAAGCTTATCATTACGCCCAAGGCGCCAAAAACCATTGCGCCGGACATGATGGCCAGCCAATTCAGGCCCACATACGTCTTGTAGCAATCTGTTGTATCGCTATTTGAGACGACCTTCACCCTGCCGCCGGTCTGAGGTAGTCCGAATTCGGTGGCCGAGCGCTGCTGTGGCGACAAAGACTGATCTGTTTGAGCAGCGCTTGCGTCAGTTTCCGCTTGCTGCTCGGGTTGCTGCAGCTGTCCCGCGCTTGGTGTTCCTGGAGGCGTGCTATTGTTGCCTGTAGCAGAGCCTTGCGAATCCGAAAAACGCGAATACTGGCCACAAGCGAAAACACCTGCTCCTGTCGTTTTCCCTACGACGAAAACGACAAGCGGCAGCGCCAGAATGAACAATATCACAAACGACGTTGCGAGAAATCCGCGCACGCCTACAACGTAATACCCGTCACTACCGGACGAAATTTCTGACTCAGGGGTGCCCATCTCCGACCTCCCGTGGAAATATTCACGTGATTCTAGCACAACTATGCAAAAAGTGAAGTAGGACGAGCAACCGCAGCGCTTGACTCCTCCGCCCTTTCCCACTAAGCACCGCGGAAATCCATCAGGCCAAAACACCTGATCCGCCGACCGGGACCCGTAAAGGTATAAAGAGATCCCGGAGGCCAGCACCCGACAGCGCGATGCGCCCTCGGGTGTCGTTGGTGTTTGGGTCGATGGGTCTTATATCCGGCGGACTGTTCCGTTCGGAAGGGTGAGAAGAATGTTCGACAGCCTCAGCGATCGCCTGGGTAAAATCTTCGATGGCATTCGTGGCCGCGGCGCGCTGAGCGAGGCGGACGTCGATGCGGCGCTGCGCGAAGTTCGCCGCGCGCTGATCGAAGCCGACGTGTCGCTGGAAGTGGTACGGGCGTTCGTCGAGCAGGTGCGCGGGCGCGCCGTGGGCGCCGAGGTCACCAAGTCGGTGACGCCGGGCCAGCAGGTCGTCAAGATCGTGCACGACGAACTGGTCCGCGTGCTGGGCGAGACGCAGGTCCCCATCGATCTCAACGCGCCGGCGCCCGTCACCATCCTGATGGTGGGCCTCCAGGGCTCGGGCAAGACCACCCAGACCGCCAAGATTGCCAAGCGGCTCAAGGAGCGCCAGGGCAAGAAGACCCTGCTCGCTTCGCTCGATACCCGTCGCCCGGCCGCCATGGAGCAGTTGCGCGTGCTCGGCGAGCAGGTCGGCGTCGACACCCTGCCGATCGTCAAGACCGAGACGCCGGTCGAAATCGCCCGGCGCGCCGCCCGCGAGGCCAGGCTCGGCGGCTACGACGTGCTCATCCTCGATACCGCCGGCCGGACGCATATCGACGAAGAGCTGATGGCCGAGACGGCCGAGATCAAGGCCGTGTCCGATCCGCACGAAATCCTGCTGGTCGTCGATGCGCTGACCGGCCAGGACGCGGTCAACCTCGCCCGCTCGTTCGATGCGCGGGTCGATATCACCGGCATCGTGCTGACCCGCGTCGATGGCGATGGCCGTGGTGGCGCGGCGCTCTCGATGCGCGCCGCGACCGGCAAGCCGATCAAGCTGATCGGTGTCGGCGAGAAGATGGATGCGCTCGAGGATTTCTTTCCGAGCCGCATCGCCGACCGCATTCTCGGCATGGGCGACATCGTCTCGCTGGTCGAGAAAGCCGCCCAGAACGTCTCGGCCGAAGACGCGGCCAAGATGGCCAAGAAGTTCAAGAAGGGCGTTTTCGACCTCGAGGACCTGCGCAGCCAGCTGCAGCAGATGAAGAAGATGGGCGGCATGAACAGCCTGATGGGGCTGATGCCGGGCATGGGCCAGATCAAGAAGGCGATGGCCAATGCCAACATCGACGAAAAGGTCTTCGACCGGCAGATCGCCATCATCAACTCGATGACCAAGGCCGAGCGTGCCAACCCCGACCTGCTCAACGCCAAGCGGCGCGTTCGCATCGCCAACGGCTCGGGCACCAAGGTCGAGGACGTCAACAAGCTGATGAAGCAGCACCGCCAGATGGCGGACATGATGAAGAAGGTGTCGAAGGGCGGCATGGGCAGCCTCGCCGGAATGTTCGGCGGCATGGGCGGCAAGATGCCGGGCGGCATGCCCGACATGTCCAACATGGACCCGGCCGAGCTCGAACGCATGGCGCGCCAGATGGGGATCGATCCCAATTCGATCCCCGGCGGTGCCCCCGGCCTGCCGCCCGCGGCGCCCAAATCGATCGCCGAAAAGCTGCCCAGCGATGTCGGCGCCCTGCTCAGGAATTCCGGCCCCGGCGGCGCCTCGCGCTTCCCCGGCCTGCCCGGACTCGGCGGTGGCTTCGTGCCCCGCAAGAAATAGCCACGAACCAACACCAGACAGCCTCAGGAGCAAAAATGTCGCTGAAACTTCGTCTCGCCCGCGCCGGCACCAAGAAGCGCCCCTTCTACCACATCGTCGTCGCCGACGCCCGCTCGCCGCGGGATGGCCGCTTCATCGAAAAGCTCGGCACCTACGACCCGATCCTGGCCGACGAGAGCAAGCGCGTGACCCTGCTCGCCGAGCGCGCCAGCCATTGGCTCAGCGTCGGCGCCCAGCCGACCGACCGCGTGCTGCGCTTCCTCGACGCCGCGGGCCTGTTGAAGCGCGATGCGCGCAGCAACCCCAACAAGGCCAAGCCGGGCGCCAAGGCGACCGAACGCGCCGAAGCCCGCGCCAAGGCCGCCGAAGCTGCCAAGGCCGCGGCCGAGGCCCCTGCGGCCTAACGCGGCGCCGCACCGTGGTGCTCACCCCCCTCCCATCCTCCCCCGCCCGGGGGGAGGTGGACTCGTGGCTCAGTTGCGCCACGCGACTCGCCCTCCCCCTTGCGGGGAAGGTCGGGGAGGGGGTTTGTCTCACGCGGCTCGCTTGCCGTGGTTGAGACCGCGCCTCGTCGCCTCCTTATGGGCCGCATCGGGGCGGCGCATGGCATTCGGGGCGAGGTGCGCATCCAGTCCTTCACCGAGGAGCCGCTGGCGCTCAAGGACTATGGCGAGCTCTCGACCAACCGGCCGGGGCTCACGCTCACCATCCTGTCGGCCCGGGCAACCACCAACGTACTGGTGGCGCGGCTCAAGGGCATCAACGATCGCAGCGCAGCCGACCGCCTCAACGGCGTCGAACTCTACGTCGATCGCGAGCGGTTGCCTGAAATCGAAGACGACGACGATTTCTATCTCGCCGATCTCATCGGGCTCGAGGCTCGGGGGGTGGATGGCGCTGTGGTGGGCAAAGTGCTGGCCGTACCCAATTTCGGCGCCGGCGACATCCTCGAAGTCGGGGGCGGGCCAACGGGCGCGACATTGCTCATCCCATTCACCCGCGTCGCCGTGCCCGAGGTTCACATCGAGGCCGGCTATCTGGTGATCGTGCCGCCGATCGAGGTCGAGGGCGAGCCGCCTGCTCCCGACGAAGCGGCCGGCGAGTCGGGTGGGGACGATCCGGCGTGAGCTGGCGCGCCGACGTCATCACACTGTTTCCCGATCTCTTTCCCGGGCCGCTCGGCGCTTCGGTGATCGGGCGCGGGCTGGGCGAGGGACGATGGTCGCTCAAGGCCACGAACCTGCGCGATTTTTCCATCGACAAATACCGCACGGTCGACGATACGCCCGCCGGCGGCGGACCGGGGCTGGTGCTCAAGCCCGATATTCTGGCTGCGGCGATCGACGCCGTGGCGATGCCCGACGATCAGCGGCCGCGCCTCCTCATGAGCCCGCGGGGCGTGCCGCTCACCCAGGCCAGGGTGCGCCAGCTGGCAGCCGGGCCGGGCGCCGTGATCGTCTGCGGCCGCTTCGAGGGGGTCGACCAGCGCATCATCGAGGCGCGGCAGCTCGAAGAAGTCTCGATCGGCGACTACGTGCTGGCGGGCGGCGAGGTGGCGGCGATGGTGCTGCTAGAGGCGGTGGTGAGACTCTTGCCCGGCGTGCTCGGTGCGCCCGAGAGCCATGCCGATGAGAGCTTCGAAAACGGTCTGCTGGAGTATCCGCAGTACACGCGGCCGCAGACTTTCGAGGGGCGGGATATCCCTGCCGTGCTGATCTCCGGCGATCACGGCAAGGTCGAAAAGTGGCGGCGCGAACGGAGCCTGGAATTGACCCGCCTGCGCCGACCGGATTTGCCCAAGGGCTGACGACGCCGCCCCGCCTCCCAACAAGCGGGAAGCAGGGCTGGCTCGCGTACCGTCAGTGGGCCTTCGTCAACTCGTCCTTGGTGACCGACAGCATCAGCGAGTCGCCGGTCGAGGCGACGATCTGGTCGGGCAGGATGTAGCGATCGGCCGCGAACAGGCCCTTGGTGTCGAGCCGGATATAGCCTTCGGTGAGCAGCCGCTCGCGAAGCGCTTCGGGTACTTCGTCGGCGACGAAGGCCCGTGCCACATCCTCCACGAGCGAATCGTTTTCGTAGCGGTCGCTGGCGTCGAGTTCACCCGGGACGATTTCCGGATTGTCCTCGTTTTCGGAGAAGCGGAAGTCCTCGACCTTGCCGATCTCGTGGTTCAGCCGGTCGAACACCCGCATGCCTTTATGCACGTCCTGAGGAAGCGTTTGCATTGGTCCTCTCCTCTTGTGGAAACGGCCCGTGCGGGCCGCATGAGGAGCAAACGGGGGGCTGGCCCAGACGTTCCCAGCGGAAGGCGCGATGTGAACGCCGTCGCGGGCCGCCTCAGGTCTGTGCCTTGGCCTTTTCGATAGCCGGGATCAGTTGCGTCTTGACGGTGTCGGCGTCCATCGGGCCGACGATCTTGTAGGCGATGATGCCCTTGGCATTGACCACGAAGGTCTCGGGCACGCCGTAGACACCCCAGTCGATCGAAGCCCGGCCGTTACTGTCGGAACCGATGGCGGCATAGGGATTACCCAGCTCGTCGAGGAAAGCCTTGGCGTTGTCGGGCTTGTCCTTCTGGTTGATGCCGAAGATCGGGACGCCGATCTGGTCCTTGATCGACATCAGCACCGGGTGCTCGTCGCGGCAGGGCACGCACCAGCTGGCAAAGACATTGACCACCGACACATGCCCCTTGAGTGCGTCCGTGTCGAAGCCGGGCGCCGCCAGCCCTGCGACGGGCGGCAGCGCGAAATCGGGCGCCGGCTTGTTGATCAGCACCGAGGGGATGTAGCTGGGGTCGCGGTTGAGGCTGACGGCGAAGATGCCGACGAGCGCCACCAGGACCAGCAGCGGCAGGGCGAGGAGGGCGACCCGTCTCACGGCGAGTTGCCGGCGGAGCGGCGGCGGATGCCGCGGGCCTCGAGGTCCCTGAGGCGCGACGCGACCCGCCGGCTGTCGAAGAGGGCATAGCCCACCAGCCCGCCGACGGCGACGATGGCCCCGACATAGGCCCAGACGATGAAGACGGCGTGCGGTCCGAGGTCCATGGGCGTCAGGCGAGCTTGGCGGCGGCCTGCCGCTCGAGGGTTTCGGCGCGGCGGCGGAAGATCTCCGTCCGCATCCGCACGAGATCGAGGGTGGCGAACAGGCTGGCGAAGGCGAGCGTCATCACCAGCAGCGGGATTTCCATGGAGGGCGCCATGTGCTGGTCGCCCATGATCGAAAAGCTCGCCGGCTGGTGCAGCGTGTTCCACCAGTCCACCGAGTATTTGACGACCGGAATATCGAGGGCGCCGACCAGGGTGAAGACGGCGATGACGCGGCCCGCCCGACCCTGATCCTCGAAGGCGCGCCAGAGCGCGATGATGCCGAGATAAATGAGGAAGAGGATGAGCGTCGACGTCATGCGACCGTCCCATTCCCAGAACGTACCCCAGGTCGGCCGGCCCCAGAGCGAGCCGGTGAAGAGGGCGAGTCCGGTGAAGGTCGCGCCGAGCGGGGCGGCGGACTTGGCCGCGACATCGGCCAGCGGATGCCGCCAGACCAGCGTGCCGATGCTCGCCACCGCCATGACGGCGTAGATGAGTTCGCTCAGGATGGCGTTGGGGACATGGATATACATGATCCGCACCGTCTCCCCCATCTGATAGTCGGGCGGGGAGGCGAAGAAGGCGAGGTAGAGCCCGACCGAGAACAGGACCGCGGTCAGGATCGCCAGCGGCAGGACGAAGGCCTTCGACCAGGCAAGAAACTGGCCGGGGTTGGCAAGTCGGCTGAACCAGTTCGGCTTCTTGACGGCGATGTCCACGGTCATGCGGGGTTTCCTTGCCCTGTCCGGCAACAGGGCCCTTGCGATTTAGTCCTCGGCCAGCCGCAAGGCAAGCGCAGCGGCAAAGGGTGCCAGCGCCATCGCTACCAGACTGATCGCTGCAAGAAACAACAGAGCGGCATTGCTTATTCCTTCGGCGGAGCCGGAAGCGATGGCGCCGGCGCCGAAAATCAGCACCGGGATCGAGAGCGGCAGAATCAGGACGGGCGCGATGAGCCCGCCACGCCGCAGCGAGACCGTAACCGCCGCACCGATGGTGCCGAGAGCCACGAGCCCCGGCGTGCCGAGCAGCAGCGACAGCACCGTGCGGCCCCAGGTCGCAACGTCCATCGACAAGAGAATCGCCAGCAGCGGCGAGGCAACGATCAGCGGCAGCGCCGTGAGCAGCCAGTGCGCGGCCATCTTGGCGAAAACGATGGCTTCGAGCGGCAAGGCGGCGTGCCGGAACAAGAGAAGGGAGCCGTCTTCCTCGTCGGTGCGGAACAATCGGTCGAGGCCGAGCAGCATCGATAGAAACGCCGCGATCCAGACGATGCCCGGCGCGAGCCGCGACAGCGTGACGCTGTCGGGGCCGATGGCGAACGGCACGATGACGCCGACCATGACGAAGAACAGCACCAGCGTCAGCGCATCGCCTCCGACGCGCATGGCCAGCCGCAGATCTCGCCCGATGACCGCGAGGAAGCCGGTCATGCAGGCTGCTCCGACGCCGCACACGCTGGTTCGGCAGGCTCATTCCGAAGGCCATGCCGGGGTCCGCTCACGCCTCGACCTCCACCGGCCGTGACAGGCGGACCGTGTGGGCGGCATGGGTGAGGCCGAGGTCGTGGTGCGTGGCGGCGAGCACGAGCCCGCCGCGGTCGAGATGGGCGTCTATCAGCGTCGCGACCAGGGCTTCACCCTGGGCGTCGAGGGCCGAGGTGGGTTCGTCCATCAGCCAAAGCGGACGGTCGGCGAGCAGCAGGCGGGCGAGGGCCAGGCGACGGGTCTGGCCGGCCGACAGGTGGCCGGCGTCGAGGGCGGCGATGGGGGCAAGGCCGACCGTTTCGAGCGCATCTTCGACGGCGATGCCGCCGCCACCATTGATGGCGCCCCAGAACGTGAGGTTTTCCGCAACGCTCAGCCGCGGCTTTATGGCGCTGCGATGCGCGAGGTAACCGATGTCGGTTTCGGGCCGACCCTCGGGGTCGCCGCCTTCGATGGCGAAACGGCCGGCCGCCGGGTGGACCACGCCGGCGACGATCATCAGCAGGGTGGTCTTGCCGATCCCGTTGGCGCCCCGCAATTCGGCGATCTCGCCCGGCCCGACCCTGAGGTCGAGGCCGGAAAAGAGGAGCTTTTCGCCCCGCTTGCCGGCAAGCGCCTCGAGCACCAGGGTGCGGGGCGGCAAGGGAGCGAAGAGGTTCATGGCGATGACCTATTCGCGCAAAGTCGAAGCTGGCAAGCGGGAAATGATTTCGCTATAGGAGCCCAGTCTGGAGTCATTCCAGCGAACACGCGATGTCCCCGGTTTACGGGCCCCACCGGCCCCACGAGGCCAGCGCCACAACCCGAGCGACAGGCGGTTCCAGTGGCAGACACTTCCAATAGTTTCAATTCGAAAACCAGCCTGACGGCGGGCGGCAAGGCCTACAGCTATTTCTCGCTGCCGGCAGCGGAGAAGGCGGGGCTCGCGGGTATTTCCCGGCTTCCCAATTCGCTCAAGGTGGTGCTCGAAAACCTGCTGCGCTTCGAGGACGGCCGCACCGTCACCGCCGACGACGTCAAGGCCGTCGCCGCCTGGCTGGTCGATCGCGGCAAGGCCGAGCATGAAATCGCCTTCCGCCCCGCCCGCGTACTGATGCAGGACTTTACCGGGGTGCCGGCGGTGGTCGACTTGGCCGCAATGCGCGACGCGACCGCCAAGCTCAAGGCCGACCCGCAGAAGGTCAATCCGCTGGTGCCGGTCGATCTCGTCATCGACCACTCGGTAATGGTGGACTATTTCGGCACGCCCACCGCCTTCGCGCAGAACGTCGAGCGCGAATATGAGCGCAATGGCGAGCGCTACGAATTCCTGCGCTGGGGCCAGTCGGCGTTCGACAATTTCCGCGTCGTGCCGCCCGGCACCGGCATCTGCCACCAGGTCAACCTCGAATACCTGGCGCAGACGGTTTGGACGAAGACCGAAGGCGGCGAAACCGTCGCCTATCCCGATACGCTCGTCGGCACCGATTCCCACACCACGATGGTCAACGGCCTGGCCGTACTCGGCTGGGGCGTCGGCGGCATCGAAGCGGAGGCGGCCATGCTCGGCCAGCCGATCTCGATGCTCATCCCCGAGGTCATCGGCTTCAAGTTCACCGGCAAGCTGCCGGAAGGCACGACCGCCACGGACCTCGTGCTCACCGTCACCGAGATGCTGCGCAAGAAGGGCGTGGTCGGCAAGTTCGTCGAGTTCTACGGCGCCGGCCTCTCCAACCTCTCGCTCGAGGACAAGGCGACCATTGCCAACATGGCGCCCGAATATGGCGCGACCTGCGGCTTCTTCCCGGTCGACAAGGAAGCCATCACCTATCTCGCGGCGACCGGCCGGGCCGACGACCGCGTGGCGCTGGTCGAAGCCTACGCCAAGGCGCAGGGCATGTTCCGCGACGACCAGACGCCCGATCCGGTCTTCACCGATACGCTCGAACTCGACCTGTCGACGGTGGTGCCCTCGCTCGCGGGGCCCAAGCGCCCGCAGGACCGCGTCGCGCTGACCAATGCGGCGCCGGCCTTCGACAAGGCAGTGGAAGGCATTCGCGGCGGTCCGAAGGACCCTGAAGCCGAGCCGAAGACGACGAGCGAGTCGCGCTACGTCGACGAAGGCGCGACCGGCGTCGAAGACGTGGTCGAAGGCCATGCCGTGGCAGGGGCGGATTACCGGCTCACCGATGGTGATGTGGTGATCGCCGCCATTACCTCATGCACCAACACCTCCAATCCCTCGGTGCTGGTCGCGGCGGGCCTGCTGGCCCGCAAGGCCCGCGCCAAGGGCCTCAAGCCCAAGCCGTGGGTGAAGACCTCGCTGGCCCCGGGCTCGCAGGTGGTGACCGAATACCTCACCAAGTCGGGCCTGCAGGAAGACCTCGACGCCATCGGCTTCAACACCGTCGGCTATGGCTGCACGACCTGCATCGGCAATTCCGGGCCGCTCGACGAAAACATCTCCAAGTGCATTTCCGACAACGACATCGTTGCGGTCTCCGTCCTGTCGGGCAATCGCAACTTCGAAGGCCGCGTCAATCCCGACGTTCGGGCCAACTATTTGGCCTCGCCGCCGCTCGTGGTCGCCTACTCGCTGCTCGGCAAGATGACCAAGAACATCACCACCGAGCCGCTCGGCATCGGCAATGATGGCCAGCCCGTCTACCTCAAGGATCTCTGGCCGACGTCGAAGGAAATCGCCGACGTGGTGCGGGCCTCGATCAATGTAAGCATGTTCCGCTCGCGCTATGGCGACGTCTTCAAGGGCGACACCAACTGGCAGGGCATCAAGGTCGAGGGCGGCGAAACCTACAAGTGGAGCTCGGGTTCGACCTACGTGCAGAACCCGCCCTATTTCGAGGACATGTCGCTGACGCCCAAGCCGATCACCGACATCGAGAACGCCAAGGTGCTGGCGCTCTTCCTCGACTCGATCACCACCGACCACATCTCGCCGGCCGGCTCGTTCAAGGCCTCCACGCCGGCGGGCGAGTACCTCGTCGAGCACCAGGTGCGGCCGGTCGACTTCAATTCCTACGGCGCGCGTCGTGGCAACCATGAAGTCATGATGCGCGGCACCTTCGCCAACATCCGCATCAAGAACCAGATGCTCAGCGGCGTCGAGGGTGGCTTCACCAAGGGGCCGAACGGCGAGGTGATGCCAATCTACACCGCCGCCATGGCCTACAAGGCGCAGAACACCCCGCTGGTGATCTTCGCCGGCAAGGAATACGGCACCGGCTCGTCGCGCGACTGGGCGGCCAAGGGCACGACGCTACTTGGCGTCCGTGCCGTGGTGGCGCAATCGTTCGAACGCATCCACCGCTCGAACCTCGTCGGCATGGGCGTACTGCCGCTGGTCTTCACCGACGGCGCTTCATGGCAGTCGCTGGGGATCAAGGGCGACGAGACGATCTCGCTGCACGGCCTCACCAGCTTGACTCCGCGCCAGACGATCCCGCTCGAGATCACCTACGCCGATGGACGCAAGGAAAACGTGCCGGTGCTGGTCCGCATCGATACGCTCGACGAGCTCGACTACTACAAGAACGGCGGCATCCTGCACTACGTGCTCAGGAACCTCGTCGCCGCCTGACGCCACGGCGTAGCCGAAAGCAAAAATCCCCGCTCCGGCGGGGATTTTTTCGGGTCCGATCGCGAAACGCCGTCGCCGCGGCGTGTGACGTTTCAGCCCGGCGACACGGTGTTGCGGACCTGGACGAAGCGGAGCGTCCGGCGGGCGCCTTCCATGTCGAGCACGTCGTAGAGCTGCTGCATGACCGCGGGCGTGCTGGCCGAGAGGTTGACGCTGGCGGCGCGCAGCCGGTCGATCGCAAGGTAGGTGGCGGTGCCGATGCCGATGGCGCGGCAGATCAGGGCCAGCGGCTCGGCCTTGACCGAGATCACGGCATTGGTCACCTGCCGCTCCGGGAGACCCGAGACCAGCGATAGAGCGAGCGCCACGTCGGTGGGTTTGCCCGTCGCAACGATGGCGTCGACGGCGGCATCGAGCGTCTTGCGCCCGTGCGCCACCTCGTCCATCCAGTGACGGATATTGATGCGCTGCTTGGCCTCGCCGGCACGTTCGGCGATGAGAGCCTTCTCGGCGTTGTCGACGACGGCCTCGAGCTCGGTGCTGTCCTCGGCGGCGATCAGGCGCTGCAGCTTGGCGGCGTCGGTCGGCTTGAGGTGCGGCAGGATCTTTTCGGCGATGTTGCGCGGTAGGTCGCGACGGACGCTCAGCTTGCGCCCCAGCGACTGGTTTTCCTCGGCCATCGTGGACATCTTTTCGAAGCCGCGGTTCGACACTTCCGCGCCGACATTGCCGGCAAGCGACTGCGCTACCTCCATTTCGCCGAAGTCGATCAGCACGTCCGTTACCGACTCGGCGATGGTTTCGCGCTTCGAGATCGCCAGCCGGCGGGCGGTGTCGCCGCCCGAGGCAAGGGAAATCAGGTCGCCATCAGTCAGGATCGGCGAGTGGGTGAGGATGGGGCGCGCCACGCTGATTTCGTCGCTGGCGAGCGTCATGATCATTTCGCGCGGCATGCGCGGATCGAGCGCGATGCGGTCGGCAAAGTTCGCGCGGCCATCGATGTTCACGTCCTTGAGGACGCGCGACACAACGTCGGCGAAAAGGCGGATATCGCCGGGAGCCCGGGGTTCGGCGGCCGGCTCGCTATAGAACAGGTCGGCGAGGCTCGACAGCAATTCGCGTCGTTTCTCGCTGCTCTTTTCCTGCGCGAGACTGGTGAGCTGATCGAGAACGAGTCGGGACGACTGGGAAAGCGATGAGCTGCTCAAAATGGTGTCTCTTCTGACGGCAGAGGCGGAAAAATTGGAGTGATGGAGATCGGTAATGATTTCGTGTTCCGGCAGTTTGAGAACCAAGCATAAATTTGAGCTTAACGAGGCCGATTTCAGTCCCAATTCGATCCAATTCGACCGGCCGTTGCCGGCGAAGACTTGCTCTATGTCGTTTTCCGCCCTCCCAGGCCTCGGCTGCGACCGCGCAGGCAGCAGAAACCAAGAACTCGCCCGCGTGATTCGTCATGCCAATCATCCGTGGCCGGGTCGTCGGATGTCGATCCCGAAACTGGTCTTGCCGGGTCCGCCGTATTCGCTTGCCGACACCAACCTTATTGGCTTGACGTCTGGCACTCGCCAGCAATTCCGGTGCATTGCGCCGCAGCGGCGCGTTCGGCCGCGGCGAGGGGGGCTTCGGAAAGTCGCATCTTAGTGACTGGCAGTTGTTCCGGGCCCCCGCTAAGACTTTGGCCCATGAAAAATCCCGTCCTCCTTGCCAGTCTCATGGTCGTCTGCGCCGCGGCGCCGGCGTTGGCGGCGGAGGTCAAGGCCAACCCCAAGGCAGTGCTCGAGCTGTTTACCAGCCAGGGCTGTTCTTCCTGCCCGCCGGCCGACGCCCTGCTGACCAGCATCGAGGACCGGGCCGACATCATCGCGCTCGCCTATCATGTCGACTATTGGGACTATATCGGCTGGCCGGATACGTTTGGCGCGAAGGCCAACACCGATCGCCAGCGTGCCTACGCCAGCGCCTGGCGCAGCAACAACATCTATACCCCAGAACTGGTGGTGAACGGCACCCGCGACGTCGTCGGCTCGCGGCAGCCCGATGTCGAAAATGCCATCGATGCGGGCGCGCTCAGCATTCCGGTGGCGCTCAAGACCGACCAAGACGGCATGCTCGACGTTTCAGTCGACGGCAAGCCGGGCGAACCGCAGTCCGGCGTCTGGCTGGTGACGTTCATCGACAAGGCCGAGGTGGATGTCGAGCGCGGCGAGAATGCCGGCCGGCGGCTGGCCTATTCGCAGGTGGTGACCGGGCGCCATATCCTCGGCATGTGGGATCCGGTCAACGGCGCCCACCTCAAGCTGCCGCTCGACGAAGTGCTGACCGGGGGCGCGAACGGCGCCGTGATCCTGGTGCAAAGCGAGCGCAACGGCCTCCCCGGCCCGATTAAGGGCGCCGCGCTGTTCGTCCGCTGACGCGGCCATCGCCACCCACCATCCCCAAAACAAAACTCCCGCCTCGGGTCGAGTGCGGGAGTTGAAGTTCTGACTGGGTCTTTAGGGGCAGCCGGTGCCAGGGCTTCATGGTTTGGGGGCTCGATCCACCCCGACACCGGCTACTGGAGGCAATGGTTAGAAGATGCCGGGCCAATGGGGCGCAAGCAGGGAGAGAATGTGACGGAATGGGGGAATTTTCGTCCCCTGGTGCCAGCCTGGTCAGCCGCCCTGCAGGGCCTCGAGCAACGGCTTGATGCGGTCGCCGTAGCGGGCCGCCTGGCCGATCGAGGTGGAAAAGATCGGCCGGCGTACTTGCGCGGCGCTGGCCGTATCGACCGGCCGCTTGGCGTTGAAGAACTGGCTGCACGCCTCGTCCCAGTCGAGGCCGCAATGGGCGACCAGCTTTCTGGCCTCCCCATCGAAATCGGCCACCAGCGCCTCGTAGTTGAGATCGTAGACGAAACCCGGCAGCACGCGGTGCCAATGGTCCATCAGGTCGCGGTAGCGCCAGTAGTAATGGCCGATCTCCCGCAGGTCGTAGGCATAGCGCAGGTGTTCGGCGGCAAAGAAGTTCTTGAACAGCGACAGGCTGGTGTCGACCGGATCCCGACGGCAATGGATGATGGTGGCATTGGGCAGCATCAGCTTGATCATGCCGATCATGATGAAGTTGCCTGGTAGCTTGTCGGTGATGAAGCGGGCGGTGCTGGACAGCCCCCGCACATGGCTGATGTAGCGCTCGCCCATCCGCCGCAATTCGCCATCTGGCGCGGCATCGAGCGCCGCGGCGATCGGGAAGCCCGCCCCGCGGGCGAAACCGCCGACGATCTGGTTCACCAGCCGGAATTCGCCGCCGCCTTCGACATCGGGATGGGCGGCCAGCACCTGCTCCACCAGGCTGGTCCCCGAGCGCGGCATGCCGAGGACGAAGACGGGCGTCCGGTCGGGAGTGCCGGTGCCGGCGAGCCGGGCGAAGCGTTCCGGGGTAAAGGCGGCCTTGATGGTGTCGAACAGGCGGTCGGTTTCCTCGGAGGAATAGTTCAGCCGCTCGCGCTTCAGCCGGTTGCCCTCGAGGAAGTAGTCGAAGGCCTCGCCATAGTCCCCGAGGTCGTCGAGCGCCTTGCCGAGGCCGAAACAGGCGTGCATCCGGTCGTCCAGGGTAGCGCTGTTGGAGCGGCGGACCTTCTCCATCGCCGCCACGTCGGCGTCGCGCCGGGTATGACGCACCACCAAGGCGAGCGCCCGCTGCCACGAGCCGACCTCTGGCTGCAGCGCGATAGCCTGCCGGAAGCTCTGTTCGGCGGCATCGAGGCGGCCGTGGTGCATTTGGGTCATGCCGAGATCGTAATAGCGCCCGCCGGCGCTGGGCTGCAGTTCGATGGACCGCCGCCGCGCCCCGATCGCGGCCTCGAATTCGCCGAGCGTGTCGAGCGCGCTGCCGAGAAGATAGAGTGCCTCGGTCCGGTCCGGCTCCAGGTCGAGGGCTCGTTGCGCACTGGCCGCCGCCTCACGCGGCAGCCGCAGCTTCAGCCTGAGCCCGGCGAGCCGCTCATGCAGGACCGCCCGGTCGGGCTGGCGCACCAATTGCGCCTCGTAGACCTGCGCCGCTTCCTCGTCGCGCGCGAGGTCGGCCAGCAGGCCGCCGAGGTTCAGCGCGACATCGGTCAGGTCGGGACGCAGCGCCAGTGCGGCCCGATAGGCCGTCTCGGCGTCCTTGGGCCGACCGGCCCCTGCCAGGGCGACGCCAAGATCGCCCAGCACAAAGGCGTTGCGTGGATCGGCCAGCGCCGCCTGGCGCAGCCGGCCGATGCTGCGGTCGTGCTTGCCCTGCCGCAGCGCGATGATGCCTCCGAGGTGCAGCGCCTCGACACTGGCGGGATGGGTGAGCAGGAACGCGTCGTTGAGCGCTGCAGCCTTCGTCAGTTGGCCGTCGCGCAGCAGGCCGGACATTTCGGCCAAGGCGCGCCGTTCGGCGGCGTCGAGGGGGATCGGGGCTCGCTTTGGGCCGGCCGTCGGGCGGGCGCGGTTGTCGTGTGACATGCAACTACCAGGCTGGTACGGCGCCGTCGGACCTCGCGGCGAGACTCTCGATCCGCTGGGACGGACCAAGCGAGTCGAGAAAGGCCTGACACTCAGGGAAGCGCAAGTGACTGGACAACCAACCCAGCTGGCAAGTTACAAAACCGTAGCAATCCAGCAACAGCCTAAAGCCACGACAAAATCGCAGCAACCGAGCGCCGCAATGGCCAAGACTTCGCCGATTGGCGCCAGCACGCGGGCGACCGCTCAACCGGCGAGTGCCTCGCGATCGACCTTGCGCAGCCGCTCCGTCTCGCTCTTCAATTGGCCGCAGGCGGCGAAAATGTCGCGGCCGCGCGGCGTGCGCACCGGCGAAGCGTAGCCGGCCCGGTTGACGATGTCGGCGAACCGCTCGATCCGCTCCGATGACGAACAGTCGTAATTGGTGCCGGGCCAGGGATTGAACGGGATCAGGTTGATCTTGGCCGGGATGTTCTTGAGCAACCGCACCAGTTCGCGCGCATCTGCGTCGGAATCGTTGATGTCCTTGAGCATCACATACTCGAACGTGATGCGGCGGGCGTTGGAGAGGCCGGGGTAGTTGCGGCAGGCCTCGAGCAGGTCTTTGAGCGGATACTTCTTGTTGATCGGCACCAGCATGTCGCGCAGTTCGTCGCGCACGGCATGCAGCGAAATCGCCAGCATCACGCCGATCTCGCGGCCGGTGGGCTCGATGAACGGCACGACGCCCGAGGTCGAGAGCGTGATGCGCCGCTTGCTGAGCGAAATGCCGGCCTCGTCCGAGGCGATGAGCAGCGCGTCCTTGACGTTGTCGTAATTGTAGAGCGGCTCGCCCATGCCCATCATCACCACATTGGTGATGGCGCGTGAATCGCCCTCGGACCCGCCCGAGCCGCGCGGCGCCGGCACGAGCCCCCCGTCGTCGGGACGGACGCCGCCGGGGAAGTCGCCCAGCCGCTCGCGCGCCATCATGATCTGGCCGAGGATTTCGCCCGCCGTCAGGTTGCGGACGAGGCGCTGCGTGCCGGTGTGGCAGAACGAGCAAGTCAGCGTGCACCCCACCTGCGACGAGACGCAAAGGGTGCCGCGATCGCTTTCGGGGATGTAGACGGTCTCGACCTCGACCGGCGGCAGCCGCGGATTGGCCGGGTCGCGGAAGCGGAACAGCCACTTGCGCGTGCCGTCACTCGAAATCTGCTCGGACACGATTTCGGGCCGGTCGAGCTGGAAGCGCTCGGCGAGCTGGGCGCGCACGCCCTTCTGCACATTGCTCATGCGCTCGAAGTCGGTGACGCCGTGATGGTATATCCAGTTCCACAGCTGGCTCGACCGCATCCGAGCATCACGTTCGGGGATGCCCGCTTCGGCCAGCGCCGCCGCCATACTGGCGCGCGACAGGCCGAGCAGCGATTTCTTGCCGGCCACAGGGCGCGGCGAGGGAGAGGTGGAGAGGTCGAGCGCAATGGTCATCGGGTCCCGCTCCGGCGGGCGAAAAGGTCAAGCTGGGAAGATGAGAGGCGGCGCGCCTTAGCACAAGGGGCGGCAAAGTGCAAAAGACGCAGCGAACGGCTGCGGCTATTCGGCGGCAGGCCGTACGGCAGCGTCGCGACCGTTCGGATCGCCGGGCGCCGTTTCTAGGCCGAGGTCGGGGAAGGCGACGATACGGCGTGCGTGGAAGTCGGTGCGGATGACGATGAGGCCGCGTTCCTCGAAATAGGTCAGCAGGCGCCGCGCCCGGCTGACCGAGTGGGTGCCGTAGGCCTGCGCCAGGGCGGCGTCGGAGGGGCAGGGCAGGCCAGCCACTGCCGCCTGCGCCACCAGCAGGAAGACCCCCTGCACGTCGTCGGCGAGCCGCTCGGACAGTGACAGGGCCTGCTGCCAGGCGTCGCCGGCAGCGAGATCGTCATCGACCCCGGCCCGCGCCACGGCCAGCCGGCGCCGGAAGGCCGGGAGCGCCAGCGGTTCGCCGGGGACGCGCCGGATGCGGCAGCGGACGAGAAAATCCTGGTAGAGCACGGAAACGGAGCGGAAGCTCGCGTCGGGATCCTGCAGCAGCTCGGCCATCACCCCATCGACCAGCGCGTTCCGCTCAGCAGCATCGATTTCGGGGAAGAGCGTCTGCACGGGTGCTTCGGGTCGGGCGCGGGCCAGTTGGGCGAGGATATCTGCCGTGGGCGTCGGCGCGGGCGGCGGGCGTCGGACGACAGGGCGGCTCTCTTCCGGGGCCGGCGCGAAGATCAGGTCGGCGGCATCGGTCGGTGCGTCGGGCAAAGGGGTGAGACGCGGGCTGGTGGAGCGGGCCGAGGTTTCGACCGGCCCGATGACGATCGGCAGCGGGCGCCGCGACAGCGCCGGCCCGAGCGCGACGAAATGGCCGCGCTGCAGATCGCGGAACATTTCGGCCTGCCGGCGTTCCATGCCCAGCAGGTCGGCGGCGCGCGCCATGTCGATGTCGAGGAAGGTGCGGCCCATCAGGAAGTTCGAGGCTTCGGCCGCAACGTTCTTGGCGAGCTTGGCGAGGCGCTGTGTCGCGATGACGCCGGCGAGGCCGCGCTTGCGCCCGCGAGACATCAGGTTGGTCATGGCGCCCAGCGACAGCTTCCGCGCTTCGTCCGAAACCTCGCCCGCGGCGGCGGGCGCAAAGAGCTGCGCTTCGTCGACCACCACCAGCACCGGATACCAGTAGTCGCGCTCGGCATCGAACATGCCGCCGAGAAAGGCCGCGGCGCAGCGCATCTGCTGCTCGATGTCGAGGCCCTCGAGGTTGAGCACCACGGAGACCCGGTGCTGCCGCACCCGGCCGGCGATGCGGGTCAGCTCGGTTTCGGTGCGGGCGCCATCGACGACGAGGTGGCCGAACTTATCCGACAGGGTGACGAAATCGCCCTCCGGATCGATGACGCATTGCTGCACCCAGGGGGCGCTCTGCTCCAGCAGGCGCCGCAGCAGATGCGACTTGCCGGAGCCGGAATTGCCTTGCACCAGCAGGCGGGTCGCCAGCAGTTCCTCGAGATCGAGTACCGCCGCGGCATCCTGGGCAGCCTTTCCCATCTCGACGGCGACTTGCATGCGGCTCTCGCCCTCCCGGGACTCGGTTCAACGACACTGGCGTTTAGCACTGCCCGCAACGACACGCCCCGTTCAATCCCCGAAACCCCACAATTGATCCGCAGTCCTCAGCCACCACGCAGGGCTGATATGGGCAAGCGCGGGGTTGTGGACTGGCCCTGGAACTGATCTATGCGCGGGCCGCACTCGCGCCGGAATGCCGGGCGAGTTGCCATCTCCCACCAAAGGCCGCCTCGCCATGACGTCGATGGACGATATTTTGCCTGAAGCCGTTCTGGGCACCATTCATCCGGCGCTGGCGTCGGCCCTGACGACGCGCGGCTACGAGACGCTGACTCCCGTGCAGCGCGCGGTGCTGGCTGACGACTATGCCGCGGCCGACCTGCTGGTTTCGGCGCAAACCGGTTCGGGCAAGACGGTGGCCTTCGGCATCGCCATCGCTTCCACGCTGCTCGGCGCCGACCAGCGCTTCGGTCCGGCGGGGCAGCCGCTCGGCCTCGTCATCGCCCCGACCCGCGAACTCGCCCAACAGGTGCAGCGCGAACTCGACTGGCTCTATGCCGACGCAGGGATCGTCACGGCTTCGTGCGTCGGCGGTATGGATACGCGGACCGAGCGACGGGCGCTGGAGCGCGGCGCCCACCTCGTCGTCGGCACGCCCGGGCGGCTGCGCGACCACATCTCGCGGCACGCCCTCGACCTCACCGCGCTGCGGGCGGTTGTGCTTGACGAAGCCGACGAAATGCTCGACCTCGGCTTTCGCGAAGACCTCGAATTCATCCTCGCCGCGGCGCCGGCGGAGCGCCGTACGCTGATGTTTTCGGCCACCGTGCCGCCGGCGATCGCGACGCTGGCCAGGACCTTCCAGCGCGACGCGCTGCGGGTGACGGCGACCGCTGCCAGCGAGCCGCACGCCGATATCGACTACCAGATGATCATGGTGCAGGCGGCCGAACGCGAGAACGCCATCATCAATGCGCTGCTCTATTTCGACTCGAGCAATACCCTGGTGTTCTGCCACACCCGCGAAGCGGTGAAGCACCTGACGGCGCGGCTTGCCAATCGCGGCTTTTCGGTCGTGGCGCTGTCGGGCGAGCTGGCGCAGTCGGAGCGGACGCGTGCCTTGCAGGCGATGCGGGACGGCCGGGCGCGGGTGTGCGTGGCAACGGACGTCGCCGCCCGGGGTATCGATTTGCCCAATCTCGACCTCGTCATCCACGCCGATCTGCCGAGCAATCCGGACACGCTGCTGCATCGCTCGGGGCGCACCGGCCGGGCTGGCCGCAAAGGCGTCTGCGTGCTGATCGTGCCGGTGCACCGCCGTGGGGCGGCGCAGCGCGTGCTGAAGCTGGCGCGCGTCGAGGCGTCGGTGCGGGCAGCGCCGACGACCGAGGAGATCGATGCGCGCTACCGTGAGCAGATTCTCGATGCCGCGGTCGCGTCGCCGCCGATGGAGGAGGCTGAAGCGCCGTTCGTCGCGGAACTCCTCGCCCGGATGACGCCTGAGGCGATCGCCGCGGCGTATCTCAGGCAGCAGCTCGCGGCGCGGCCGGCGCCGGAGGAGGTGACCGATGCGCCGATCCAGAGCTATGTCGACAAGCCGCCGCGGCGCGACAAGCGCTTCGTCGACGGCGTACGGATCGATGGCGGGGAAGACCGCCCGCCGCGAGGACCCGACATGGTCGGCGGCGTCTGGTTCAGCCTCTCGCTGGGACGCAAGCACCGCGCCGATCCCAAATGGCTGCTGCCGATGATCTGCAAGGCCGGCGGCGTCACCAAGCGCGAAGTCGGCTCGATCAAGATCCTCGACACCGAAACCCGCTTCGAGATTGCGGCAGACAGCGCCGCGGCGTTCGCCGAGCAGTTGGCGCGGACCGGCAGCGGGGAGAAGGGCGTCGTCATTTCCCCCGTCGAGCCCGGGCGAGGGGCGTGGCAGCCCGAGAACTCGGCGCCTCGGCCGCCCCGCCCGGCGAGCGCGCCGGCCTACAAGGTGCGCTCCGACCGGGGCGACAAGCTCGGCACGCAGGCGGTCGCGCCCGCAGCGGATGCACGTCCCTCCCGGCCCGAAAAGCCCTACAAGGACAAGGCCAAGCCGTTCGCCCAGGGCAATCCCAAAGACAAGGGCAATCCCAAGGACAAAGGGAAGCCGAAATACAAGGGCAAGCGGGCCGAGGCGCCGTCCGGCGATATGCCGCGCAAGCGTCCGGCCAAGGCATAGATGCCCTGACCGGTCGCTGGCTGGCGGCGATGTCTAGAGTTCTTCGGCCGGAATGAAGCGCAGCGTGCCGGCCCGACGCGTCGGCAGCCCGGTGTCGCTGGTGTGGTTGATCCCGTCCATGACCGGCACCTCGGGGAAGTCGAACGGGCTGACCCCCTCGAGGCACGCCACGTTCACCGCGAAGAGGTTCTGGTCTGAGCGCCGCTGGTGATGGGTGTAGATGCCGCAGCGGGAACAGAAGAAATGCTGCGCCGCCCCGGTGTGGAAGCGGTAGCAGGTAAGCACCTCCTCGCCCTCGACGACCCTGACGCCGCCCTTGACCGCCATCGCGACGACGGCACCACGCATCCGGCAGTAGGAGCAGGTGCAGCGGCGGATCGAGTCGAACCCGTCGCTCAACGTCACTTCGAGGCGCACTGCGCCGCAGTGGCACTTGCCGGTCCGAACATTCGCATTGTCCGACATTTTTCTGGCTCCGGTTCAAACTCGACGCCCGACACCGTGCGACGAGAATCGCGGCGAGCGATAGGAAAACCACGTGAACGCGGCGAAGACGGCAAGCGCGCGGCGGCAATGCTTCAGGTGCCTCGCGGCTTGGCGCGGGCGGTAGGCGCGGCGGCGAGCGGGTCGTCGGGCCAAAAGTGACGGGGATAGCGGCCGCGCAGGTCCTTGGCTACGGCTGCCCATGAGCCGCGCCAGAAGCCGGGCAGGTCGCGCGTCAGCTGGATCGGCCGATGCGCCGGCGATTCGAGGACGAGCAGCAACGGCACGCGGCCGCCCGCGACGCTGGGGTGGCGGTCGAGCCCGAACAGTTCCTGCACCCTGATATGGAGCGCCGGCCCGTTCTCCGCCTCGTAGTCGATGGGGTGGCGGTTGCCGGTCGGGGCGTCGAAATGGGAGGGCAGCAGCTGCTCCATCTCGGCCCGCTGCGACCACGGCAGCAGGACGGCAAGCGCATTGCCCAGGTCTTCGGCCGTGATCTCGGCGAGGGCCAGCCGGTCACCGATGAAGGGCGCGAGCCAGTCCGCGACCGTCGTCGCCAAAGCCTCGTCGGAGAGATCGGGCCAGGGGGGACCGATCAGCCCGCCGAGATAGGTCGCGCGGGCGCGCAGCGCCAGTTGTTCGCGGCTCCAGGGCAGCACATCCACGCCGAGTTCGCCGATGCCCTCGGCCAGGAGGGTTGCCGCCGCCTCGAGATCGGTCACCTTGGCGACGGCATCGGCGAGCCGGCATTCGCCGAGCCGGCGGACTTCACGGGCGCGGACGCTGCGCGAGGCGCGGTCGAACGCGAGCGTCGTTTCACTGACGATGCGATCGGCGAACAGCGCCTCGATCTCGACGCGGTCGATCCGGGCGGCGCCCCGGATGCGGCCATTGGCGGCGCCGCCGGTGACGTCGGTGACGACGAGGAACGGCTCGCGGGCCAGGGAATCGGTCGGCTCGAGTTCGGCGGCCCGGCCGTTGGCGAGCCGGAACCGACCCGGCCGGCCGGCCGACTGCGCGATGCGATCGGGGTAGGCCCGGGCCAGATGCCGGCCCGCCTCGCCAATCTGTCCCGCTGCGCCGGCGCCAGCCGCCCTGGCCCAGCGCGCGGCCAGGGCCCGGGCTTCGGCGGCGCGGGCGCTCTTGTCACCGCGCAAGCGTCGCAGGCGTTCATCAACGTCGATCGCATCGCCGCCGAGGCCTCGTTCGGTGACGAGCACGGCGATTTCCGCGGCGGTCGCTGCCTCGCCCTCCTCGGCGGCGCGATGCACCATATGCGCCAGTCGCGGGTGGAGCGGCAGGCGCGCCAGGGCGTTGCCCTCGGCCGTGATGCGGCCCTGGTCGTCGAGCGCCTCGAGCCCCTGCAGCAGCGCGACCGCCTCGGCCCAGGCGGCCTTCGGCGGCAGGTCGAGGAAAGCCAGCGTTCCCGGATCGCCGACGCCCCAACTCGCAAGGTCGAGCGCCAGTCCGGCAATGTCCGCCTCGAGGATTTCCGGGCGGTCGAACGGCAGCAGGCTCATATCTTCCGGTTCGTTCCAGAGCCGATAGGAGATGCCCGGCTCGGTGCGTCCGGCGCGACCCTGCCGCTGCGTCGCCGCGGCTTTCGAGACGCGCCGTGTTTCGAGCGTCGTGAGGCCGGTGGCGGGGTCGTAGGCTGGGATGCGGGCGAGGCCGCCGTCGATGACGATGCGTACCCCCTCGATGGTGAGGGAGGTTTCGGCGATCGAGGTCGCGAGCACGATCTTGCGCCGCCCGGGCAAGGCCGGCGCGATCGCCCGGTCTTGTTCGGGAGCGGTCAACTGGCCGTAGAGCGGCGCGAGGTCCACATCGGAGGGCACCCGGTCGTGCAGCCGCTCCTCGGTGCGCCGGATTTCGGCCTGGCCGGGGAGGAAAGCGAGAATCGATCCCTGATCCCGCTCCAGCGCCGCAAGGGCCGCCGAAGCGACGGCATCCTCGATGCGGGTCCGGGGCGGAAAGGGTAGATAGCGCGTTTCGACCGGAAAACTACGGCCCTCGCTCGAAATCACCGGCGCGTCGGACAAAAGGCGGGCCACTCGCGCCGCGTCGATGGTCGCCGACATCACGAGGAGCCGCAGATCCGGCCGCAGTGCGGTGGCGTCGATCGCCAAGGCGAGGCCGAGATCGCCATCGAGGCTCCGCTCGTGGAACTCGTCGAAGATCACCCCGGCCACCCCGTCGAGGGCCGGATCGTCGAGGATCATGCGGGTGAACACGCCCTCGGTGACGACCTCGATGCGCGTGCGGCTCGAAACCCGCGAATCGAGGCGGACCCGGTAACCGACTGTCTGGCCGGGTTCCTCACCGAGACTGCCGGCCATGCGCCGAGCCGCGGCGCGCGCCGCGAGGCGGCGCGGCTCGAGCATGACGATGCGACCATCGCCGCGCCAGCCGGCATCGAGCAAAGCGAGCGGCACGCGCGTGGTCTTGCCGGCGCCGGGTTGGGCGACGAGTACGGCGAACGGGCCGCTCTCCAGCGCTTCGGCCAGCGCGGGCAGCACGGCGTCGATGGGAAGCGGATCGCCTCTGAAGTTCATCGGCCCGTCCATAGAGCATTTCGGGCGTCGGTTGAATCGCGACGAGGAGGTGCCCTCCGGCCACCGCCCGGCCGGGCACTTAGCTGAGGAGGTCGAAGGCGTCGCCCCAGGTGTCCGACACGGTGTAGCCCAAGGGGTAGGGGTCGGTCGGGTCGACGCCGATCTGGTGGATGCCGTGGATCCAGCCGCGGCCGGAAATGATCGGCTGTACCGCCGGGCGCCCGGCGACGGTGGTGTCGCCGGCATAGGTCACCTCGAAGGTCGAGTCGATGATCGACCGCGCAGTGAAGGTGTCGCCGGGTCTCGCGAGGCCGCGGGCGGCGGCGACGGCGAGCCGCGCGGAGTTGCCCGTGCCGCACGGTGAGCGGTCGATGCGGCCGGGGGGCATGATGGTCGCGCCCTTGAGCTGGCCCTCGGCATTGTGGCCGACGAACATGGTGTAGGAGATGCCCCTGATCGCCTCGATCTCGGGATGGGCGATCTCGAGCTGGACGTTGACGGCGCGATGGATGGCGCTGCCCGCGGCCACGAGCTTCCGCGCCTGCTCGGGCACGATTTCGAGCCCCAGCTGGGCCGGATCGATCAGTGCGTAGAAGATGCCGCCATAGCCGATGTCGAGCTTGACCTTGCCGTAGCCCTCGACATCCACCACGGCATCGAGCCGGTCGGCATAAGAGGGGTTCATGGTCAGCGTCACCCGCTCGCACTTGCCGTTGCGGCAGCTGGCACGGGCGGTGACGAGACCGGCGGCGGTGTCGATGCGAACCGTGGTTTCGGGTTCGACCATTTCGAGCATGCCGGTTTCGAGCAGCACCGTGGTAAGGCAGATGCTGTTCGAGCCCGACATGGCGTGCGCCTTGTCGCCCTGCAGGATGAGGAAGCCGATATCGGCGTCGGGCCGCGTAGGCGGGAAGATCAGGCAGGTGCTCATCTGCGCCGCGGCGCGCGGCTCGAAGACGAGGAAGCGGCGGAGGCTATCGTCCACTTCGTTGATGTGGCGCAGCTTGTCGGCGATGGACTTGCCCGGCACGTCGATCACCCCGCCGGTGACGATCCGCCCGACCTCGCCTTCGGCATGCGCCTCGACCATCGTCACCGTCTTCGACCAGCGCATCGTCTGTCGTCCATCTTCGCCAAGTGAATTGCCGGGAGCTTACGACACCTCGCGCAGGCGGCTGTCAACGCCGCCGGCATTCTGCAAGGCACCGGGCGGGCTCGCTCTGCCGTTCACGTGAGAGGCCGGCTTTCGTTCTCCGCGCCTGGCTTGTCCTCCCTCGCCAAATCCCTTCCTTGACGCCCTCCGGTTTTTGATCAAAAAATCATGGAGCCGATCGTGCCACCCGGGAGGAAAGAGGTGGGCGGCGGGAATGCGGAGGAAAACGTGCAGAACAGTGTTCACTGGACGCGTCGGCGCGTCCTGGGTGCCTCATTGGCTGGCGTCGCCCTGCTGGGGACCAGCCGACTCACCACGGC
>Ga0209233_1000429_pt1 | contig 30517 bp, 30 predicted proteins | sample AraplaCL_Cvi_mCL_FD_184269 | JGI IMG/M metagenome (GOLD analysis project Ga0209233, IMG submission 184269) | Arabidopsis root microbial communities from the University of North Carolina, USA - plate scrape CL_Cvi_mCL (SPAdes) (version 2) | ecosystem: Host-associated > Plants > Roots > Endosphere...
ATTCTTGCCGATATCGATTCCGTACACCGCGGCAGGGCGCGGCACATTGCGTTTTGGCATTGCAACCTCCTTTGGTTTAGCCGCCTCATGGTGCAGCAGGAGGACGAGGCGGACCATCCCATTAATGGTAGGGCCTGCCGCCAAGCGTGAAGCCGTCACGCATCTGAAGGCCGTCATGGGTCTTTCGGAGCGTCGGGCCTGCCTGATCATATCCGCCGACCGCAAGACGATCCGTTATCGGTCCAGTCGACCGCCGGAGCTAGAATTGCGGGCAAAGCTGCGTGACCTGGCCAATGAGCGACGGCGTTTCGGTTATCGGCGACTGTTCATCTTGCTCCGGCGGGATGGAGAACCGTCCGGGGTCAATCGCATCTACCGGCTCTATCGGGAGGAAGGACTTTCCGTTCGGAAGCGGAAAGCAAGACGGCGTGCCGTCGGCACGCGTGCGCCGATCCTGGTCGAAGCGAAGGCCAATGCCCGGTGGTCGCTGGATTTCGTCCACGACCAGTTCGCCTGCGGAAGGAGGTTTCGCGTGCTCAACATCGTCGATGATGTGACGCGTGAATGCCTGGCAGCAATCCCGGACACCTCAATCTCCGGCCGCCGTGTCGCACGGGAGCTGACGACGCTGATCGAACGACGCGGTAAGCCCGGAATGATTGTCTCCGATAACGGCACGGAGTTCACGTCGAACGCGATCCTCGCCTGGTCCAAGGATCACAAGGTCGAGTGGCATTACATCGCGCCGGGAAAGCCCATGCAAAACGGCTATGTCGAGAGCTTCAACGGACGAATGCGTGACGAACTACTCAACGAAAGTCTGTTCTTCGGCCTCGATCATGCCCGAAGCGCCATTGCTGAATGGGCAGAGGATTATAATCATTTCCGGCCGCACTCATCGCTCGGTTATCAGACCCCGGCAGGCTACGTCGGGATCATCGCCGCAACCGGCTCCAACGCTGCGCAAGATGAAAGCTTCGCGTTTCCGCCAGTTGCTACCACCGCGCCAATTGGCGTACTCAAAACTGCCGGGGCTCTAGTCGCCGCTGGGTGAAAGTTTCATGGCAGGTCACTGAATCTCAAATTAACTGCAAACCAAAACAGAAACGGCCGCATTCTCACGGTTAAGTGCCAACCGACATCATTGTCGTCTTCTTGACGTTTGTGAAAGACGACGCGCACGGTCGAGACGGCATGCCGCCATGGCATCCTTGGGCGAACTGAGCAGACAACCACCTCTCGTGTGGCATAGATGGCTTGTGCGGCCGCAAAAGCAGGTCTGCGGCGCCGTAAGAAGGCTATGGTCAATTGGAAGCTGTGGAAATCCCTTCTTTTCGAATTTCCATTCGGCATTGTGTCGATGACAGCAGTTCATTCCGCTGTCAGGGTTTCCGCTTCAACAATGATGCGGAGACATAGGATGACCACCACGAACGAAATCGCCGACAAGATCGCGGGTGAACACAGCCTGACGAAGGCACAAGGCAAGGCAATCGTCGAAGCGGTGATCGCCTCGATCACTCAAGCCGCGATTGCCGGCAACGAAACGTCGCTGCCTGGATTTGGCAAGTTCAAGGTGAAGGCGATGCCGGAGCGCGAAGCGCGCAATCCGGCAACCGGCGCGACCATTAAAGTCGCGGCGGCCAAGAAGCTCGCGTTTACGCCGGCCAAGGCACTTAAGGACGCATTGAACAAATAACACGGTTTAAGCATGCGAACACCCGGTCCCCCCGGACCGGGTGTTTATTCTTCCACGCTCGATATTTTGCCTGGCGCGCGTGATCGTCGGGCGCTCTCAAAGCCCCTCAGACCAACCTTCCCGGTCCCTCTCTCCCTCTCCTATCGTCGCTGAGGAGGACGACCGCCTACCGACCGACAGCCTGAAGTGCGGGCTCGAGCGGCTGACGGCTCCCCAAAGTTCATTCCGCTCAGCTCCAATCAACAAATGATTGACTTCCAATTATCATGCCTGATAGTTCCAATTTTCAGGAAATCGGAATGCGCATGTACAAACGATTTGTGGAACGCCGGGCAGACGAAGCCCTTTCGGATACGCCAGTGGTCCTGATCGTCGGGCCACGCCGCGCGGGCAAGACCACGCTGGTGCGGAAGATGGAGGGGGCGGACCGCAGCTACATCACGCTCGACGACCAGACGGTCCTTAGCTCCGCAAAGTCTGATCCTGCCGGCTTCATCCGCGGACTTGACCGGGCGATCATCGACGAAATCCAGCGCGCGCCCGAGCTGTTACTGGCCATCAAAAAGACGGTGGACGAGGACTATCGTCCCGGCCGGTTCCTGCTCACCGGTTCCGCCAATGTGCTGACATTGCCCCGTGTCGCCGACAGCCTGGCAGGCCGCATGGAAACCATCCGAATGTTGCCGCTCGCCCGCGCAGAAGTCGAAGGCACGGCCTCGACATTTTTGGACCGCCTGTTCGAAGGAAAACTGCACAGCGACCGGAACGGGATCGTCGCAGATGATCTCTTGAGGCTCGTCCTTCTCGGCGGGTTTCCGGAGGCGATTGCCAGAGAAAGCGAACGGCGGCGCCAGGATTGGGCGCGATCGTATCTGACATCGGTTCTGACGCGCGACCTGCGGGACATCGCCGATGTCGAAAAGCTGACAGAACTCCCGAAATTCCTGCGTTTGCTTGCTGAGCATTCCGGGCAATTGGTCAACTATTCGCAGTTCGGATCGAGCATCAACGTCAGCCACAAGACGGGACAACGATATGTCGGCCTGCTCGAACAGGTATTCCTGATCACCACCGTGCAGCCCTGGTACACCAATGCGTTGAAGCGGATCGCCAAAACCCCGAAACTGCATTTTGTCGATTCCGGCGTACTCGCTGCCGCCCGAGGGCTGACCTTTGATCGGGTGAAGACGGATCGCAGCGCATTTGGCACGCTCTTGGAGAGCTTCGTATTCTCCGAGATCCTGAAACTCGTGACAGGGTCGGACTTGCGGCTTACCCCGTATCACTTCCGCGATCAGCAGATGCGAGAGGTCGACGTCGTGCTCGAGCGCGACGATGGGACAATCGTCGGGATCGAAGTGAAAGCGAGTGCCACCGTCAAGGCCAGCGACTTTGGAGGATTGAAGACCTTGGCGGAAGCGTGCGGAAAAAAGTTCGCGTATGGCATCGTCCTTTATGACAACACTGATGTCGTTCCCTTCGGCGAGCGGCTTGCCGCTGCTCCGCTTTCCTGTTTGTGGCGGTGATGACCTGATCAAGGGATGGCGAGTTCCCCACCTGAGGTTCCACTGCCGGCGCGTATCGGCCGGCTACACGGTAAGCGGTTAGGGCTGTTGCCAGGTTTGCGATACCTGTTTGCCTGCGCGTCCTCAAGTCGTAGCCAGCTGATAACAAGGGAGTGATCACCTCAAGTGCGCTGTCCACTGAACTCGTGGCGTTGTTTGACCAACCTCCTCTTCGCGGAGGTTGCGTACGGCGGTCACCCCGCGTCACATGCCGTTGACGTCACCCGAAAGGCTGGAAGGTGTTGAGGGAGACTCTCGGCATTCACGAACTGGCCTTGCTCTGACGGACGATCTGCTGCATTGACTTCATTTCGACAATGGATGATTTTGGTACGCCATATTATGGCATTCGAAGATCGAGGGTGTGGAAATGAATGATGATGCGCATGGCGCCGCAATTCGCGTGGAGCGTCCGACGAAGACGTTGCGGGAGCTCGCCCTCGACAAGGTGCGAGAGGCGATCGTCAACGGCTATTTCCGCCCGGGCGACCGCCTGGTGGAACGCGATCTTTGCGCGCAGCTCGGCGTCAGCCGCACGATCGTGCGCGAGGTCCTGTGCCATCTCGAATCCGAAGGCCTCGTCGCCAATCTTCCGAACAAGGGGCCGATCGTCGCGCAGCTCAATCATGACGAAGCCAAGCAGATCTACGAGATCCGCGCCGCGCTCGAAGGGATGGCGGCACGGCTTTGTGCCGAGCAGAACAACCCCGCGATCGCCGATGCCCTGGACAAGTCGCTCGAGGACATAAGGCATAGCTATCGCGAGAAGGACATGGCCGGCGTACTCGCCCACACATCGTCCTTCTATCAGACGCTATTCAGCATGGTCGACCGCCATGTGGCCTGGGGCGTCGTCAACCTTCTGACCGTGCGCATCAATCACCTGCGCTCCATGACGATCAAGACGCAGGATCGCGATGTCCAGGGGCCTGCGCAGATGGCGCGTATCGTCGATGCCATTCGGCGCGGTGATGGCGATGGCGCCTATCAGGCAGCGATGGATCATGTCACCAGCGCAAGCGCCATCGCCCAGGCCGTGCTTACCGGGCGGCAGCTGACCGATTGATTTCTCGCCAAGGCAATGAAGATGACGGCTTCCTCTTCCTTTCTCGGCTTCTCGGACCGCCTCGATGGTGGTCGCCTGCCGCGCGTGGTGATCTTCGGGGCGGGTCACGGCAGCACCTATCCCGGCAAGGACAGCAGCGGTTATGCCCTGTCGCCGGGAGCCATCCGGGACGCCAGCCAGGATGATGCCGGGCTGGTCGAACACTGGGATTTCGATCTCGGCGGTCCGCTGTTAGCCGGCAAGCCTGCTTGCTGCGTCGACGTGGGGAACATTGAGACCGTCATGCATGACAATGCCGGCAACCGAAGCCGGATTGAGGCCAAGACACGCGACGTTCTGGCATTGTCAGCCGTGCCGATCTTGTTCGGCGGTGACTGCTCGGTAACGATCCCTTTTATTGCAGGCTTTGCGGATCACGGACCGGTCTGGGTCCTGCAGCTCGACGCCCACATCGACTGGCGTGACGAACTGCATGGCGAGCGCGACGGCTATTCGAGCCCGATGCGCCGGGCAAGCGAAATGGCGCATGTCGCCGGAATGGTTCAAGTCGGTCTTCGCAGCGTCGGAAGCGCCCGTTCCACCGAGATCGAGGCCGCGCGAAGCTACGGCAGCCACTTCGTGACCGCCCGCGAGATCCATACGCAGGGCGTTGCAGCGGCACTTCGGCATATTCCGGAAGGAGCGCGAGTTGTCGTCACCTTGGATTGCGACAGCATCGATCCCAGCATCATGCCGGGGGTTGCCGCCCGGACACCCGGCGGCCTGACCTATACGCAACTCATCGATCTGATTGCGGGCCTCGGCAGGCGGGCGCGGATCGCAGGCTTCGATCTCGTGGAGTTTTATCCTCCCGCCGACATCGACGGGCTGTCAGCCCTGACCGCAGCGCGTGTTCTTGTGAACGCGATCGGCGGCATCGTGCGGCAGCCCTGAATCCAACCTATTTCCCGCGCGGTTGAGCCTCGGCTCGCGAGGCCTTGCGGCCGCGAAAGTGCACGCCTCATCAAATTGCTGTTTGGCCGGCAACGCGGGTTGACTCACCCAATGTTCGGTGTGACGGTATACCATAATAACGAATACAAAAGCGGAACATCGGGTGATAGACGGCATGTGACGAACAGGCGCGGCTTTCGCGAGTGTCCGCACGCATGTCATCAAGCCATTGTTATATATAAAAATTTCCTAGGTTCGACGCGGCTTTTTAATCCGTTCGTTCAAAGCGGCTTGACAGTTCCGTAATATGGCATACCATCATACATAATCTTAGAAGAGAGCGAGCCATGAGCCTTCAGATCCGAAAAACTGTCCTGCAGATCGAAACGACGCTTGTTGAAGGGGAGAAGGCAGCGGCCACGCCGTTAAAGCTCTTCTCCGCATCCGCGATCGTCAAAAACCCTTGGGCCGGTCGGGGCTTCGTCGCAGATCTGAAGCCCGAGATTCATGCCGCCGCGCCTGTTCTTGGTGAATTGCTCACCAAGATGATTATCGATGCGGTCGGATCGGGCGAGGCCGTCGAGGCTTATGGCAAATCCGCCGTCGTCGGTCTCGATGGCGAGATCGAGCATGCATCCGCGCTGATCCACACCCTTCGCTTTGGCAATCATTATCGCCACGCCGTCGGCGCCAAATCCTATCTCGCCTTCTGCAACACGCGCGGACCGGCCAATGCGCCGATCATGATCCCGCTCATGGACAAGAATGATGAAGGTCGTCGTTCGCATTATCTGACGATCCAGACGTCGGTCCCCGATGCGCCTGCCGCCGATGAGATCGTCGTAGCTCTTGGCGCCTCTGTCGGTGGACGGCCGCATCATCGCATCGGCGATCGTTATCAGGACCTTAGGGATCTGGGACAGGACGTCTCAAATCCGGCCGGCGTTTAAGAGATCGGGCATCTGGATGCCGGCGATGGAAACGATGGATCAGAAAAAGGCCGGTCACCTGACTGTGGGAGGCTTGCTCCGCAAGCACACGGCGCATGGCACAGCCTATCATGAAGTCGGCAAAGGCGAGCCGCTGGTGCTGATCCATGGCGTCGGCATGCGGCTTGAAGCCTGGACGCCACAGATCGAGGCTTTTTCCGGAAGCTATCGCGTCATCGCCGTCGATATGCCGGGTCATGGGGAAAGCGTTGGCTTGCCCCCTGGCAGTAAGCTGGAAGCCTTTGTCGCCTGGTTCGGCGGCTTTCTCGATGAGATGGCGTTCAGTAAGGTCAATGTTGCCGGCCATTCGATGGGTGCGCTGGTTGCCGGAGGGGCTGCCGCCACCTTCGGTGAGCGGATCAAGCGGATCGCCTATCTCAATGGCGTCTATCGGCGCGATCCGGAGGCCAAGGCGGCGGTACTTGCACGCGCAGCGGCAATACCGCTTGTCGGCGTGGATACGGAGGGCCCGCTGTTGCGCTGGTTTGGCAGCGACGCGCAAAGCGCGGCCGCGCGGGAACTCACCCGCAACTGGCTGAGCCTGGTCGATCCGCAAGGCTATTCCACCGCCTACGCGGCTTTCGCCGGCGGTGACGAGACTTACGCCGATCGCTGGCCCGATGTCGGGGCACCGGCTCTGTTCCTGACGGGATCCGACGATCCAAACTCGACGCCGCGGATGGCGGAGCAGATGGCCGCGGCTGCACCCAAGGGCTGGGCACGGATCGTCGAAGGGCACCGCCATATGGTGAACCTGACGGCGCCGGATATCGTCAATGAGCTGCTTGCCGAGTGGCTTTCATGCGGGGAGGACGCAAGATGACGACACAAGCTTTCGATCCAAGGGCGTTGCGCGACGCCTTCGGCGCATTTCCGACCGGTGTGACGGTCGTGACGGCGCGCGATCAGGCTGGTCTTCCGATCGGCTTTACGGCCAACTCCTTCACGTCGGTGTCGCTTGAGCCGCCGCTTCTTCTTGTCTGCCTCGCCAAGACTTCGCGTAATTTTGCTGCCATGACGAGCGCGAAGCACTTTGCCATCAATGTGCTATCGGAGACGCAGAAGGCCGTCTCCAACACCTTTGCGCGGCCCGTTGAAGACCGGTTTGCCGCCGTCGAGTGGAGTTCCGGGGCGGATGGCTGTCCGATCCTTGCCGATGTCGCCGCCTGGTTCGAATGTGCCACGAGCGAAGTCATCGACGCCGGCGACCATGTCGTCCTGATGGGACGGATCGTTTCGTTCGACAACAGTGGCCGCAATGGACTTGGCTATGCTCGCGGCGGCTATTTCACGCCAATCCTGGCAAGCAAGGCGGTCTCTGCCGCTGCGGAAGGCAATATCGAGCTTGGAGCAGTCGTCGAGCGCGATGGCGAAATCCTGCTGCTTGGGGAAGAAGTGCTTGCTCTTCCGAATTGTGAGGGCAGCGAAGGAAGCCCCGCCGACATTCTCGGTCAGTATTTGCAAACGCTGACAGGCCTTACCGTGACCGTCGGCTTCCTCTATTCCGTCTATGAAAGCAGGAGCGATGGCAAGCATCACATCGTCTATCGTGCCTTTGCTTCACAAGGCGAACCGCGCGAGGGCAGGTTCCTCAAGCCGGATGCACTGACGACGGCGCACTTCAAGACCAGTTCCACTGCCGATATCGTCGCCCGCTTTGCGCTGGAAAGCCAGATCGGCAATTTCGGGGTCTATTTTGGCGACGAGACCTCCGGCATGGTGCGGCCGGTTTCCGGAAAGGCGGTGCAGATATGAAATTCTCTCTCTTCGTTCACATGGAGCGCCTCGACGCGAACCAGACGCATAAAAGCCTCTATGAGGAGTTCGTCGCGCTTTGCGAGATCGCCGACAAGGGCGGCATGTACGCGATCTGGACGGGCGAGCATCATGGGATGGACTTTACCATCGCACCGAACCCTTTCGTGACCATCGCCGATCTGGCGCGGCGGACATCGCGGGCAAGGCTCGGCACGGGAACGGTGATCGCGCCCTTCTGGCATCCGATCAAGCTTGCCGGCGAGGCCGCCATGGCCGACATCATCTGCGACGGCAGGCTCGATATCGGCATTGCCCGCGGCGCCTATTCCTTCGAATACGAACGCTTGCTGCCGGGTCTCGACGCCTGGAGCGCCGGCCAACGCATGCGCGAGCTGATCCCCACCGTCAAAGGCATCTGGAAGGGAGACTACGCCCATGACGGCGAGTTCTTCAAATTCCCGTCGACCACTTCAGCACCAAAACCGCTGCAAGAGCCGAACCCACCGATCTGGGTTGCAGCCCGCGACCCGAATTCGCACGAATTTGCTGTCGCCAACGGCTGCAATGTCCAGGTGACGCCGCTCTGGCAGGGCGATGATGAGGTCGAGGCGCTGATAGGGCGGTTCAACGATGCCTGCGCCAAGAGCCCGCATATGGAGCGACCGAAGATCATGCTCCTGCGCCATACCTATGTCGGCTCCTCGGAGGATGACATCGCACGGGCTGCTCATGAGCTCAGCGTCTATTACAACTACTTCTTCGCCTGGTTCAAGAACGAGAAGCCGATCCATCAGGGCCTGATCGAGCGCATTCCGCAAGAGGATATTCGCGCCAATGCCATGCTGTCGGATGCGGTCATGCGTAGCAATAACGTCGTCGGAGATGCATCCACAGTGATTGCTCGGCTGAAGACCTATGAGGCGATGGGCTACGACGAATATTCCTTCTGGATCGACACTGGCATGTCATTCGAGCGGAAGAAAGCTTCGCTCGAACGGTTCATCGCCGAGGTCATGCCGGCATTTGCGGAGTGAACGTCATGCAGCGCTTCCAGCACTATATCGACGGTGAGTTTCTGGACGGGGAAGCCCGCTTCCAGAGCATCGACCCCGCGACCGGCGACGTCTGGGCGGAGATGCCGGAAGCGCGCGAGACCGATGTCGATCGCGCCGCCAATGCCGCCGAAAAGGCCCTTTACGAAGGCCCGTGGTCGAAGATGACCGCGACGCAGCGCGGCAAGCTTCTCTACAAGCTCGCCGATCTGGTTGCGGCCAATGCGCAGAAGCTTGCGGAACTGGAGACGCGCGATACCGGCAAGATCATCCGCGAGACTTCGGCGCAGATCGCCTATGTCGCCGACTATTATCGCTACTATGCCGGCATCGCCGACAAGATCGAAGGCTCCTATCTGCCGATCGACAAGCCCGACATGGATGTCTGGTTGCGTCGCGAGCCGGTCGGCATCGTCGCCATGGTCGTGCCCTGGAACAGCCAGCTCTTCCTGTCGGCAGTCAAGATCGGCCCGGCGCTCGCCGCCGGCTGCACCATGGTCGTCAAGGCGTCCGAGGATGGACCGGCACCGCTGCTGGAATTCGCGCGGCTGGTCCATGAAGCTGGCTTTCCGGCCGGCGTCGTCAATATCATCACCGGTTTTGGCCCTTCCTGCGGCGCGGCACTGGGGCGCCACCCCAAGGTCGCGCATATCGCCTTTACCGGCGGGCCGGAGACGGCACGTCATGTCGTGCGCAATTCGGCCGAGAACCTTGCCTCGACATCGCTGGAACTGGGCGGTAAATCACCCTTCATCGTCTTTGCCGATGCGGATCTCGAAAGTGCCGCCAATGCACAGGTTGCCGGCATTTTCGCGGCAACCGGCCAAAGCTGCGTTGCCGGCTCGCGCCTGATCGTCGAAGCCAGCGTCAAGGACACCTTCCTGTCGACCCTCAAGCGCAAGGCCGACGCGATCCGCATTGGATCGCCGCTCGACATGGCAACCGAGGTCGGCCCCCTTGCCACGAAGCGGCAGCAGGATCATGTGGCCGCGCTCGTTGAGAAATCCATTGAAAGCGGTGCTCGGCTTGTGACGGGTGGCCAAAGGCCTGAAGGTGCGGGCTATTACTTCCCGCCGACGATCCTCGATTGCGATGGCGTCTCCTCGCCTTCGCTTACCGAAGAATTCTTCGGACCGGTTCTGTCGGTCGTCTCTTTCGAGACGGAAGCCGAAGCCCTGAGGCTTGCAAACGATACACGCTATGGCTTGGCATCCGGTGTCTTTACCCAAAACCTCACGCGCGCCCATCGCCTGACGAAGGGCATCCGCGCCGGTGTCGTCTGGGTCAACACCTATCGCGCGGTATCGCCGATCGCGCCGTTCGGCGGCTTCGGCCTTTCCGGTCATGGCCGGGAAGGCGGTCTTGCAGCCGCGCTCGACTACACCCGCACCAAGACCATCTGGTTGCGGACGTCGGATGACCCGATCCCCGATCCCTTCGTCATGAGGTGAGAGCGATGTTTTACGAGATCCGCACCTACCGGCTGAAGAACGGCACGATCCCGCAATATCTGAAGGTCGTGGAAGAGGAGGGGATCGCTATTCAGAAGGCGCATCTCGGCAATCTTGTCGGCTACTTCCATTCGGAAATCGGCGTGATCAACGAGATCGTGCACATCTGGGCCTACGCAAGCCTCGACGATCGCGAAGCGCGGCGCGGACGGCTGGCGGCGGACCCCGAGTGGCAGGCTTTCCTGCCGAAGATCCGCGACCTGATCGAACAAGCGGAAAACAAGATCATGAAGCCCGCCGGTTTCTCCCCCTTGGGGTGAACTGGCGGTGTGTAAGGCATGCCTCCAAGAACTGAAAAACAAGGACAAGGGAACATGAAAGCAAGAATTGCACTCGCGGCCTTTGCCGCAATAATGGCCGCATCCATGCCCGCCAAGGCCGATACCATGGTCTTTACGAGCTGGGGAGGAACGACGCAGGATGCGCAGAAGGTCGCCTGGGCCAACCAGTTCACTGAAAAGACCGGTATCGGCGTCATGCAGGACGGTCCGACGGACTATGGCAAGCTGAAAGCTATGGTAGAAGCCGGCCAGGTGAGCTGGGACGTCGTCGATGTCGAGGGTGATTATGCCGCGCAAGCCGGCAAGAACGGCCTGCTCGAGAAGCTGGACTTCTCCGTCATCGACAAGTCCAAGCTCGACCCGCGTTTCGTCAGCGACTACTCCGTCGGCAGCTTCTATTATTCCTTCGTTATCGGCTGCAACGCCGATGCCGTGAGCGCCTGCCCGAAGACCTGGGCCGATCTCTTCGACACCAAGAAATTCCCAGGCAAGCGCACCTTCTACAAATGGTCCGCGCCGGGCGTCATCGAAGCGGCGCTCTTGGCCGATGGCGTTCCCGCCGACAAGCTCTATCCGCTCGATCTCGACCGTGCCTTCAAGAAGCTCGATACGATCAAGTCAGATATTGTCTGGTGGTCGAGCGGCGCGCAATCGCAGCAGCTGCTGGCCTCGGCCGAAGCGCCTTTCGGCAGTCTCTGGAACGGCCGCATGACCGCGCTCGCCAACAGCGGCGTCAAGACGGAAACCTCCTGGAGCCAGAACATCACGGCAGCGGATTCCCTTATCATCCCCAAGGGTGCGCCGAACCTTGAAACGGCGATGAAGTTCATTGCGCTGGCGACCTCGGCACAGTCCCAGGCCGATCTGGCGAAGGCCACGGGCTATGCGCCGACCAACCTCGGTTCGGCGAAACTGATGGACCCTGAAATAGCCAAGACCTTGCCGGATCAGCAGACCGCCAGTCAGGTCAATGCCGACATGAATTACTGGGCCGCAAATCGGGATGCCATCGGCAAGAAGTGGTACGCCTGGCAGGCGCAGTAAGCGGCGGAGATGACCAGACCACCGCGGACAAATCTCCGCGGTGGGGCAATGCGAGGTCCAGGCCCGGGAGTAGCGATCGCTGCTCATCGGTGCCCATGGTGGGAAAGGATTGCCATGTCGACATACATAGACGTCGCGGACGAGGCCGCACCGGCGAGCAAGGCGGTAAGTCCTACCGGATTTGCACAGGTGATGCCGGCCCTCGCTTTCGTCGCGATCTTTTTCATCTTTCCGGTTATCGCGCTGCTTTTGCGCAGCGTGATGGAGCCGTCATTCGGCTTTGGCAATTACGCCGAATTGTTGGGCTCCGAAACCTATCTGAAGATTTTTGCCAACACATTCATCGTGTCGGGCGTCGTGACCGTCCTGTCGCTGTTGATCGGTTTTCCTGTCGCATGGACGCTGGCAATCATGCCGTCCCGCTCGTCTTCGGTCGTCTTTGCGATCCTGCTGCTGTCGATGTGGACCAACCTGCTTGCCCGCACCTATGCCTGGATGGTGCTTTTGCAGCGCACGGGACTGATCAACAAGATGCTTGTCGGTGCGGGGCTTATCGACAAGCCGCTCGCACTGGTCAACAACCTGACGGGCGTGACCATCGGCATGACCTATATCATGCTGCCTTTCATCATCCTGCCGCTCTACGGCGTCATCAGGAAGATCGATCCTGCCGTGTTGCAGGCAGCAGCGCTGTGCGGCGCCAGCCGTCTGCAGTGCCTTACCCGCATTCTGATACCGCTTGCCGCTCCCGGCATGATGGCGGGGGCCTTGATGGTGTTCGTCATGTCACTCGGCTACTACGTCACGCCATCGCTCTTGGGCGGCACGGCGAACATGATGCTTGCCGAACTCATCGCGCAATTCGTGCAGTCGCTCGTCAATTGGGGCATGGGCGGCGCGGCAGCCTTCGTCCTGCTCGTCGTCACGCTGACACTCTATGCCGTCCAGCTGCGGCTGTTCGGCGCCCAGAATATGGGAGGGCGCTGAGATGCTGCTGAATTTCGATCGTCTCGGTTGGTGGAAATATCTGCTGCTGGTCATCACGGTCCTGACGGCGGCTTTTCTTCTGATGCCGATCCTGTTCATTGCGGCCTTATCGTTCGGTTCGTCGCAATGGCTGATCTTTCCGCCGCCGGGCTGGACCTGGCGCTGGTACGCGGAGCTGCTTTCCGATCCGCAATGGCTGGCTTCCGCCTGGACCAGCTTCAAGATCGCCGCGATCGTCACCGTGCTTTCGGTGCTGCTCGGCCTGGTGACATCCTTCGGCCTCGTGCGTGGAAAATTCCTGTTTCGCGACGCGCTGAAGGCATTGTTCCTGACGCCAATGATCCTCCCGGTCGTCGTCTTCGCCGTGGCGCTTTATGCCTTCTTCCTGCGAATTGGCCTTGGAGGCACCTTGATCGGCTTTGTGGTGTCCCACCTTGTGCTGGCGCTGCCCTTTTCCATTCTGTCCATCTCCGGCGCGCTCGAAGGCTTCGACAAATCGATCGAGGATGCCGCCGTGCTTTGCGGCGCGTCTCCGTTCGAGGCGAAGATCAGGGTCACGCTGCCCGCCATCAGCCACGGCTTGTTCTCGGCCGCCGTCTTCTCGTTCCTGACATCGTGGGATGAAGTGGTCGTTGCGATCTTCATGGCGAGCCCGACGCTGCAGACGCTGCCGGTGAAAGTCTGGGCGACGCTCAGGCAGGATTTGACCCCTGTCGTCGCCGCTGCCTCCACGCTTCTCATTCTGTTGACGGTCACGTTGATGACGCTGGCCGCGATTGTACGCAAGGTTCTGAAATCATGAGCGAATCTTTCCTGAAGATCAAAGGCATCCGTAAGGAATACGGCCCCGTCGTCGCCGTCCACGACGTCAATCTTGAGGTCGAACGCGGTGAATTCCTGACCTTTCTCGGCCCCTCGGGTTCGGGCAAGAGTACGACGCTCTATATCCTTGCCGGCTTTGAGAACCCGACCAAGGGCGATATCCTGCTGAATGGCGAGACGCTGCTGTCGACGCCATCGCACAAGCGCAATATCGGCATGGTGTTCCAGCGCTACACGCTGTTTCCGCATCTGACCGTTGGAGAGAACATAGCTTTTCCGCTGAAGGTCCGCCGCAAGTCCAAGGCTGAGATCGACAGCCGGGTCAAGGAAATGCTGCGTCTCGTCCGCCTGGAAGGCTTCGAGGACCGCAAGCCCGCGCAGATGTCGGGCGGCCAGCAGCAGCGCGTCGCTCTTGCGCGGGCGCTTGCCTATGATCCGCCGGTGCTTTTGATGGACGAGCCGCTATCGGCGCTCGACAAGAAGCTGCGTGAAGAGATCCAGCATGAGATCCGCCGCATCCACCAGCAGACAGAAGTGACGATCCTCTACGTGACCCACGATCAGGAGGAGGCGCTGCGGCTCTCGGATCGCATCGCCGTTTTCTCCAAGGGCGTCATCGACCAGATCGGAACCGGCCGGGAACTCTACGCCAATCCCAAAACTCGCTTCGTCGCCGAGTTCATCGGCGATAGCGATTTCATCTCGTGCCATCTGCTTTCATCGGACAATGGCCAGGCGACGATCTCGCTCAGTGACAAGACCGTTTTCGACAGCATCCCGGTGCACGGACGGCCGACGTCAGGGAGCAAAGCGGCATTGATGTTGCGGCCGGAACGCATTCGGCTCGGGCGCAACGCAGGCTCAAGCCAAGGCCTCAGCGCGACGGTCAACGATATCACTTTCCTCGGCAACAACGTACATGTAACGACGCGGATTGCCGCCGGCGAAACCCTGTCCGTGCGCCTGCCCTTTGGCCACGAAGCCATCTCGGGTCTCAGCCGCGGCGATAATGTGCATCTGGAGTTCGATCCCGACGCCGCGCATGTCTTCTGCTAGCGCTGGCCGGTACTTTCACTGCGCAATGAAGGCAACGACGGCAATTCCGCCAGCCCAAGTTCTTGGCTCGCCTCATGAATTTGTTAGATACGGATCTTCTAATAGAAGAGTCGTTGGTTGTGATCCCATTCAAGAGCAGCCCATCTCGTTGCATTCTCGAAAAAATTCCTCTCAGATTTAGGAACCGAAGAGGCGGCCTTTCGATGATCGGAAGCCGAGCTTTTCGGAGATTTCGTGAGCAGCTTTCAAGAGACTGTCGAGATAGGCGGTGCGATTGCGCAAGCCATCTTCACGCGGGGTAACCAGGCAAAGCGTCGCAATGCTGGCCCCGTCGGCCTGCCGGATCGGAACAGCGAAGCAGTGGGTGAAATTTTCCACTTCGCTATTGAAGGTGAAATATCCGTCTTCGGCGGCCTGGCGCACTTGAGCGATGAAATCGGCAGGCTCCAGACGCCTGCCATTCGGCAGGATGAAATCTTCCGGAGGAATGAAATCGAGGATTTCCTGATCGGAAAGATGCGCGACAAGCAGGCGCCCCGAGGCTGTCCACGGAATGGCAACAAGTTCGCCGACATTCGAAGAAATGCGAAACGGCCGGATACCTTCGCGCATCATGGCGACCGTATATTTATTGCCTTCCAGCAGGCACATTTGCGCGGTCTCGCGTGTCTCCTCCGCCAGCACGCCCAGCATGCGGCCGCACTCGCGCATCAGATCAAATTGTTCGGCATAGGCGGTTCCGAGAAAGTAGAGGCGGCGGCCGAGAAAGACCCGGCCATCGCCGCCCTGATAGTCGAGCATGCCATGGCCAAGCAGAAGATTGACGAGTTCGTAGGTGGAAGAGCGTGGTGCGCCGATTTCCGTAGCGATCTCGTTCGGACGCATGGGCTGGCGTTTCACCCGCAAAAACTCCAGGATCTCAAACGCGCGATCCAAGCCTCGCATGCGTCGGGATACAATGTCGTTTTCGTTCTCGGCCATGCTTTTCTCCGAATATTCAAAAACCAGCCGCAACCGGCGCGCCACGACGCGCCGGTACATGCCCACCATACGGCGCTGGTGCCGCCAGATCTCGGCAAGACGCTGCGATAACATTCACGCGTGCGATGACGCAACGCTTGCGCCGTGCTCTTGTTTCTCTCAATTGAAACTCGAGGTCTTGAGAAATTCAGCAAGCCGCTCCGTCTTCGGGCGCACGAACATATCTTTCGGATCTCCCTCTTCGCAGATGACGCCCTGGTTCATGAAGATGACACGCGACGAGACTTCATAGGCAAAGCGCATCTCGTGGGTGACCAGCAGCATCGTCATGCCGTCGGCAGCCAACCCCTTGATGACTTGAAGAACCTCGCCAACCAGTTCGGGGTCAAGGGCCGACGTCACCTCGTCGAACAGCATCAGCCGTGGCGTCATGGCGATGGCTCGGGCAATCGCGACACGCTGCTGCTGACCGCCCGAGAGCTGGCCTGGATAGTGGTTGGCGCGGGCGGCCAGACCCACACGGTCGAGCCATTTTTCGGCGACGGCGCGTGCATCCGGCTTCGACATCTTCTTCACCTTGACGAGGCCGAGCATCACGTTCTCGGCGGCGGTCATATGCGGAAAAAGATTGAACTGCTGGAAGGCCATGCCGGTGAGTGCGCGCTGGCGAGCGATCTCCTTCTCATTCTTGCGGCGGCGGATGTTGCCATCGACATGATAGCCGATTTCCTCGCCGTCAAGGCTGATTTTGCCGCCCTGGAACTCCTCCAGCATATTGATGCAGCGCAGCATCGTCGTCTTGCCGGAGCCCGACGAGCCGATAATGGAAATGACCTCGCCTTCCTGCACCATGCAGTTGACGCCCTTCAGAACCTCATGCTGGCCATAGGTCTTGCGCAAGCCCTGAATATCTAGAATTGTCTTGGCCATCGGTCCGATCTCCTCAGGACGGCAGTGCGGTCTTGCGCTCGACATATTTGCCGAAGCGCTCGATGCCGAAGTTGATGATGAAATAGAGGCCACCAGCCAGAAAATAGAACTGGAGGCTCATGAAATTGCGCGAGATGATCTCCTGGGTGCGCAGGAGCAGTTCAGCGACGCCGATCACGGAAAGAAGCGTCGAGGCCTTGACCATCTCGGCGGCCGTATTCACCCAAGCCGGCAGGCATTGGCGCATCGCTTGCGGCCATAGGACCGAAGTGAAGGCCTGAGTGAAGGTGAGGCCGATCGCCTTGGCCGCCTCCGTCTGACCTCTGGGAATGGCTTGAAGGGCACCGCGCACGATCTCGCCGACATGGGACGAGCAAAAGATTGCCAAAGCCAGCACGCCTGCGGAAAACGGCCCTAAATCAAGTCCCACCGCGGACGAAACGTAATAGCTCGCCAGCACGAGGACGAGCACCGGCGTACCGCGGATGATATCGGTATAGGCTCTCATCACAAGGCGCAGGATGGCGCCGGCATAAACAAGCGCCAAGCCGACGAAGACGCCGAGCACGGACCCCGCAAGAATGGCGAGCAGCGAGATCGACACAGTCACGCCGATGCCATTCAAGATGACGTATCGGGCGATCCAGAGTTGTTCGAGAAATGTGTGGGACATTCGATCTTACCTGGGCAGAGCCAGCCGGCGCTCGACGAAGCGCATCAGGACAGCGATGAGGAAACAGGTTGCGACATAAAGAGCCGAGGTGACGAGCCACGTTTCGATGACGCGGAAGCTTTCGACATTGATCTTGCGGGCGGCAAAGGTCAGTTCCGGTACGGCGATCGCTGCCGCCAGTGACGTGTCCTTGAACAAGGAGATGATCGTCGAAGACAATGACGGCAGGACATTGCGCAGCATCAAGGGGGCGATGATGGACCCGCGGATCTGCATGGATGTTAGGCCGATGGAAAGACCCGCCTCGGTCAGGCCTTTCGGAATCGATAGCAACCCTGCCCGGAATACCTCTGCCAGATAGGCTCCGGAATAAATGGAAAGCACGAGGACGAAGCTCTTCACCTTATCCAGGCGGAAGCCCAGCTGCGGCAGGGCAAAGAAGACGAAGAGCACTAGGACGAGGATCGGCAGGTTGCGGATTATGGTGACGTAGACCTGTGCCGGTGCGACAGCGATCCGGCTTTTCGACGTCAATGCAAAGGCCATCACAAGGCCGATCAGAGCGCCAATGACGATCGAGACAATCGCAAGACCGAGGCTGAGCGCCAAGCCGCTCAGAAGAAAATCGAAGTTGCGCCAGACGGCGGCAAAGTTCAGCGTGTAACCCATGGCGGGCTATCCCTTTTCAGGCTGGCGGAGCGGGTATTCCCCGCTCCGCTATGCTGTTACTTGTATTCGACCGGAAAGCCGATCTGCGGAGGGGCGAGGTCTTTGCCGAACCAGGTCTTGTAGGACTTGGCATAGCTGTCGAATTCGACGCCGGTCATGGCTTCATGCAGAGCGGTATTGACGAAATTCAGCCAGTCCTGATCGCCGCGCTTGACCGCGCAGGCATAGGTCTGCGGGTTCCATCCATAGCCTGCATCCTTATAGCGGCCGGGGTTCTGCGTCATATACCAGGCGAGCGACGACTGATCGGTGGCGACGGCATCGGCGCGGCCTGATTCCAGTGCCTGGTAGATGAGATCGACGGAGTCATACTGGTCGACCTTCGCGTCGGGCAGGGCGGCGTGAACCATGGATTCCGCGTAGACGTTCTGAAGAACCGAGACTGTGACAGAGGAGCCCGCCGCCTTTAGCGCCGCATAGTCGGCATATTGCCCATCCGCCTTCAGCATCAGGCCCACGCCTTCGCGGTAATAGGGAATGGTGAAGGCAACCTGCTGGGCGCGTTCGCCGGTTACGGTCATGAATTGGCAGGTAATATCGACTTTGTTGGTGGTGATGTTCGGAATGCGGGCGTCAGATGATTGATTGACATATTCGATCTTGTCGGGATCGCCGAAGAGGGCCTTGGCGATGATGTGGCCCATGTCGACATCGAAACCCTGCAGCTTGTCGTCGGCGCTCTTGAAGTGCCACGGCGCGTTCGTGCTGCCGGTTCCAAGAACGAGGTGGCCGCGCGCAAGCACCTCATCGAGCTTGCTGCCGTCGGCGAGAACGGGCGTGGAAGAGAGGAGTGCGGCGGCGACCAGCGACATTAGGCCGGCGCGAAAAGGAATGCTCATGGTTGTTCCCCTTGGTCAATGACTTCATAATCCGATATTATGGACATGTGTCTGTTATCTCGGATAGCGCACATCAAGGGATATGCGGGGCAGCTTGTCAATAGTGGCTGTCGCCACCGATCGCCCGAGATCGGGAATGGTAAAGCGCTGTCGACACAAATGTCGTCGGCGGCAATCGCAACGCGATCCCGCAGGAGCACCATGAACCGACACGATGTCAGGAAAGGCGATCAGCATCGGCATGGGGATGCAGCCTTTCGTCGGCGCCTACAAAGGTGAAATTCGGAGCGGACTTATCCGAACGGAAGGTAAGATTACGGCTAGGTCCCACGGCAGCGCGCCCGATGTTTATTGCGGCCGGGCCAGTGGCCGATGTGGCCCGGTTCTCTATCCTCATTGTGGTCTGACAGCTCCGCCGAAGCCCGTAACTGGACAGCAAGCCGCGGCCTAATAGCGTGAGCTTCCCATGACGCCCTCGTGTAGCGCGCAACTGCTCATCACGGACATCCTCGCCACGTTCATCCCTGGGCGTACGCTGAAAACGCAGAAGTTCGAGAGGCTCTGATGCGTTTACTGCCCCTTATCATCCTGAGGCGCTGTCTTGGACAGCGTCGTTGCAAGATGTGAACCATTTATACGGGTTCGATCCGGTTCCCTTGACCGTCGAAGAAATGCAGGCTGTCGGCGGAAGCGGCAACCACGCATTCGGTGTCAATTGCGATCCGGGACCGCCCCGAAACTCGAAAGACGATGGTTTGGCCATCCGCCAGGGCACCGTAGACATAGCTTTCCGCCCCGACGAGCTCCACCGCCTGGACACGCGCTTTTGCGCTGAACGCCGCATCGCTCGCGCCATCGGCCAGGTGAAGGTCCTCGGGCCGAACGCCGATCGTCGTGTCAGCGCCGATAAGGCCGCCGCCGGGCGAAAGCGCAATTGTGCTACTTTCGGTAGATTTCAGAAGGTTCATGGAAGGCGAGCCTATGAAGGTCGCAACGAAGGTCGTGGCGGGTCGTTCATAGAGTTCGATGGGTGTGCCGACCTGTTCGATTCGCCCGCCATTCAAGACGACCAGGCGATCGGCCAGCGTCATGGCCTCCATCTGGTCATGGGTGACATAGACGCTCGTGGTCGCGAGAGATCGTTGCAACCGTCTGATCTCGACACGCATTTGCACTCGCAGCTTGGCATCGAGATTGGAGAGCGGCTCGTCGAACAGGAACGCCGCCGGCTCGCGCACGATGGCACGGCCCATCGCCACACGTTGCCGCTGGCCGCCGGAGAGCTGACGTGGCTTGCGCTCGAGGAAAGATTCGATCTCCAGCGATCGAGCTGCCGACTGGATGCGCTGGTCTATTTCCGCAGCTGGCACATTCCTGTTCTTCAGACCATATGCCAGGTTCTGGCGCACGGTCATGTGCGGATAAAGCGCATAGTTCTGAAAGACCATCGCGATGTCGCGTTCGGAGGGTTCCAGACGATTGACGATGCGGCCGCCTATATTGATTTCGCCGGATGTGATGGCTTCAAGACCTGCGATCATACGCAGGAGCGTGGACTTGCCGCAGCCGGAAGGCCCGACCAGCACGACGAGTTCGCCGTCGGCGATATCGAGCGACACGCCCTTGATTGCATCAACGTTGCCGCCATAGGTTTTGCAGACATCCTTGAGGGTGATCCCAGCCATTATTTCTCTGTCTCCACAAGACCTTTGACGAACCAGCGTTGCATCAGCACGACGACGAGAATGGGCGGGATGATCGCCAGGATCGCCGTCACCATCACGAAATTCCAGGGTGTCGCCGCATCGGCGAAATCCACCATTTTCCGCAGCCCAATAATGATCGTCGACATCTTCGCGTCGTTGGTGACGAGCAGTGGCCACAAATATTGCGTCCAGCCGTAGATGAAGAGGATCACGAAAAGGGCTGCGATATTGGTCTTCGACAGCGGCAATAGGATATCGCGCATGAAGCGGAAGGGGCCGGCATTGTCGATGCGGGCGGCTTCCAGCAGCTCCCCCGGCACCGTTAGGAAGAACTGCCGGAACAGGAATGTCGCCGTTGCCGACGCCATCAGCGGTAAAGTCAGACCTGCATAGGTGTCGATCATTCCAAGATCGACGATAACCTTGTAGGTCGGCAAGATGCGCACCTCCACCGGCAGCATCAGCGTGACGAAGATCATCCAGAAGAACACCATCCGCAGTGGAAAGCGAAAGAAGACGATGGCAAAGGCCGACAGGAAAGAGATCGCGATCTTGCCGGCAGCGATGACGACTGCAACGACAAATGTATTCCAGAGCATCCGCTCGAGGCTGACGCCGACCACGCGCTCGACACCGCCGTTCAGCGCCTCGCCATAGTTTTCGGCGAAATGACCGCCGGGCAGCAGCGAGATCGGCGGCCGCAAAATCTCGGCCGACGTCATCGTCGAAGCGACGAAGGTGTAATAGATCGGAAAGGCGACGATGATAATGCCGATGATCAGCATCAGATGGCCGATCAGATTGGCGATGGGGCGTTTTTCAATCATCGTCTCGCCTTACGCATAATGCACGCGCTTCTCGACGAAGCGGAATTGGAATGCCGTCAGCGCGATCACGATCACCATGAGGACGACGGACTGGGCTGCCGACGAGCCGAGATTGAGATTGACGAAGCCGTCATTGTAGACCTTGTAGACCAGGGTCTCAGTGGCCTTCGCCGGGCCGCCGCCGGTGACGGCATGGATGATGCCGAAGGTGTCGAAGAAGGCGTAGACCGTATTGACCACCAGGAGAAAGAAGGTCGTCGGCGCTAGCAGCGGAAAGACGATCGTCCAGAAGCGCCTATTGCCGCGAGCACCGTCGATGGAGGCCGCTTCGAGCAATGATTTGGGGATTGCCTGCAGCCCCGCGACGAAGAACAGGAAATTGTAGCTGATCTGTTTCCAGGCGGCGGCGACAATGACCAGAACCAGTGCCTGGTCGCCGTTCAGCAGCGGATCCCAGGCAAAGCCATTGCGGCGCAGAATATAGGCCAAGGTGCCCATGGCCGGGTTGAACATGAACAGCCAGAGCATGCCGGCGACGGCGGGTGCGACCGCGTAGGGCCAGATCAGCAGCGTACGATAGAGCGTCTGTCCGCGCACCACCTTGTCAGCAGCAGTGGCGAGCGCGAGCGCAACAATCATCGACAGCAGCGCAGTCGCAACGCTGAAAATCACCGTCACCTGCAGGGAATGCAGATAGGTCCCGTCAGACAAAATCGCGCGGAAATTCGCAAACCCCACGAAGCCGCTCTTCAGCCCGAAGGGGTCTTCGCGCTGTGTCGATTGATAAAGCGCCTGGCTTGCCGGCCAGAAAAAGAAGACGACCGTCAGGATGATCTGCGGTGCGACCAGGAAATAAGGAAGGATCTTGTTTGGAAAGACGACGCGCTGCACGGCGATCTCCTGTGATGGGAAACTGCCCGCAGCCTTGTGGCCGCGGGCCAACCGTATCAGTGCATCAGTTGCCGATGGCTTGCTGGATAGCGGCATTGCCGCGTTCGACGGCCTTGTCGAGTGCCGTCTTGGCATCTTCCTTGCCGGCCAGCATCGCCTCGAACTCCTCGTTCATGATGTCGCGCACCTGCGGCAGGTTGACGAGGCGAACGCCCTTGGAGTTGGTCGTGGGAGCCTTGCCGAGCATCTGCAGGATCGGCGTTTCACGGCCAGGGTTCTTATCATAGAAACCGGATTTCTTGGTTTCCTCGTAGGCGGCCATCGTCACCGGCAGATAACCGGAAACCTGATGCAGGCGCGCCTGGATCTTGGTCTGTGAGAGGAAATGGAAGAACTCGGCGATGCCTTTGTATTCGGTATCGCTCTTGCCCGCGAAAACCCAGAGGCTGGCGCCGCCCGGGATGGTGTTCTGCGGCCGGCCTTCACCATCATAATAGGGAAGCTGGCCGATGCCGTAGTTCATGCCGCTCTTGATGATATCGCCAAGGCCGCCAGACGATTCCGTCAGAATGCCGCATTCACCCGAGGTGAAGAGTTGCTTGGCCTCCGAGGTGCGGCCGCCGTAGCGGAAGGTGCCATCCTTGGCAAGATCGGCGATCGCTTGGAAATGCTGGACGAAGAGCGGTGCATTGAACGCCAGCTTGACGTCGGTGCCGCCCAGCCCGTTTTCGTTGGTGCCGTAGCTGACATTGTTCCAGGCTGCGAAATTCTCGGTCTGAATCCAAGTGAGCCAGGTCGAGGTGAAGCCGCAGGCCGATGCGCCGCTCGACTTGATCTTCTTGGCGGCCTCGAAGACGTCAGGCCAGGTTTTCGGCGGGTTCTCGGGGTCGAGCCCAGCCTTCTTGAAGGTGTCCTTGTTGTAGTAGAGGATCGGCGAAGACGAATTATAGGGGAAGGACAGCATCGTGCCGTCCGGCTTTGAATAATAGGAGACGATGCCCGACAAATATTGTGATTTGTCGAACGTGTAGCCCCCCTTCTTCAACACATCGGCCGCCGGCATGATCGCGCCTTCCGCACCCATCATCACGCCGCTGCCGGCGTCGAAGACCTGCAGGATCGCCGGCGCCTGCTTGGCGCGAAACGCCGCAATACCGGCATTCAGCGCTTCCGGATAGGTGCCCTTGAACACCGGAACAATTTTATAGTCCTTTTGGCCCTCGTTGAATTCCTTGGCCAGTTGCTCGACGACTTCGTTGTTGGCGCCCGACATTGCGTGCCACCATTGCAGCTCGGTCACTGCAAACGCGTGCGACGTTCCTCCGAATGAAATTGCTGCCGCTACAAGGCAGCTCCACGCGAGGCGATTAGGCATTTTTCCTCCCATTATTATTCGTTCCGTGAAACGGCTTGGTCGATCCTCCTCGATCGGCCGACCCGCTTTGCGCTGCACTGCCGCCGGATGTGACGATCGACTTGCAAGCGCGTTCATTTAGACTAATGCTTACTCAACTGTTGTCTACCGGGAAAACTTATAAGCCAGCTATCTTTTTGAGATCGTCGATCGCACCTGGGGCGGCACCCAGAACCACCGATCCCTTGGTCAGACGTTCGCCTTCCGTCGGGAAGGGATGGTACCAGCCGCCGGCTTCCTTCACGAGGCAATAGCCGGCCAGGCAATCCCAGGCATGCATGTATGGTTCGTAATAGCCGACCAGGCGGCCGGCGGCGACATAGGCGAGCATCAGGGCGCCCGAGCCGTTGCGGATGAAATTGCCGCCGGCTTCGAGAACCTGCTCGACCATTCTCGCGACGAAGGCGGGTGAGACATGATTGTTGGCGCCGATGCCAGTCACGGCGTTGCGGATATTGCGCGATGCATCCAGCTTGAGGCTCTTGCCGTTCAAGGTGGCACCTCTGCCGTGCGCGGCGACGTAAAGCTCATCGTGGCATGGTGCCGAGATGACGCCGATCACGGGAGTGCCGTCACGCAATACTGCGATGGAAACGCACCAGTTGGGCATGCCGTTGACGAAGGGGCTCGTCCCATCGATCGGGTCGACGACCCAGGTGTAGCCGGAGGTGCCGGTTTCCAGACCATATTCCTCGCCGAGGATGCTGTCCTGAGGATGCGCCGTGTGGATGCTTCCGCGGATGAGATTTTCAACCTCCCGGTCGGCAATCGAGACAACATCCTGCAGGTCGCGCTTGGTTTCGATGATCAGGGTCTCGCGCCGCTTGAAATAGTCGAGAGCGAGCTTGCCGGCCTCGCGGGCCATGGCCTCGGCAAGAACGAGGCGTGCTTCGAGATCGGCGAGGGGAACGGAGGTCATGCAGTTATGTCCTTAATCGTCTGATGTTTGAGGGCAATCAGCCGCCGATGACGGCAATGCCGCGATCCTTGAAAGCGATCGTGACATCGGTGTTGGGAGGAAGGGCGGAATCGACCGTGGCATCGACAACGAAGAGCGATCCGCGATCGGTCTTTACCTCGTACTCGACATGATCGCCGAGATAGGCGGAATGAGTGATCTGGCCATGGAACTGGCCGTTGCCTACTCCTGGCGTCAGAATGATTGCATTCGGCCGGACGGCAAGCTGAGCGGGGCCGTGTTTGACGGAACGGCTGTAGACCCTGTGGCGAAGCCCTTCGATCGCAATCGTGGCACTGTCGCCGTCGGTTTCGATGACGTCGCACGGCATGACATTGGCCTCGCCCATGAAGTCGGCGATAAAGGCCGAGGCTGGCGTATCGTAGAGCTCGCGCGGTGCACCCTGCTGCGCGATGCCGCCATCCTTCATGACGATGATGCGATCGGATACGGCAAGTGCTTCGTCCTGGTCATGGGTCACATAGACGGCAGTAAAGCCAAGCCGCTGCTGCAATTCGCGGATATCCGTCCGGACGCGCCGGCGCAGCCGGGCATCGAGATTGGAAAGCGGCTCGTCGAGAAGCAGCACCTGAGGTTCGACGACGAGCGCACGCGCCACGGCGACACGCTGCTGCTGGCCCCCGGAGAGTTCGGCCGGAAGACGCGAGCCCATGCCGGCAAGGCCGACAAGACCAAGCGCACCTTCCGCCTTCTCACGTGCGTCCCTGCGTTTCATGCCGGAGGATTCCAGTCCATAGGCGACATTGTCGAGCGCCGTCATATGCGGAAACAAGGCATAGCTCTGGAAGACCATCGAGACGTCGCGTTCATTGGCCGGAAGCATGGTGACATCCTTGCCGCCGATCAGAATGCGGCCGGAGGAGGGGTGTTCCAGCCCCGCCAGCATGCGAAGCGTCGTCGTCTTGCCGCAGCCGGAAGGGCCGAGCAGGGTGACGAGCGTGCCGGGCTCGATGGTGAGCGACAGATCGGGAATGGCCGTGAACGCGCCGAAGGTTTTTCGAACATTCTCGAAGACGACGGAACCGGGAGCCTTCGGATTCATGCGGTTTTCTCCTGAACGATGGATGCGGGTGCGGTCGGCGACGGCGTCATCGCGACGCGGTTTACGCGCCGCAGCCGCCTTTCTCCGACGAGCAGCTGGAACCCGGCAATGACTGATATCATGACGACGATAAGGGCGGAGGAATAAGCGATTGCGACGCCATACTCGCCGTTTTCGACCAGGCCGACGATATAGGCCGTGGACATGTTGTACTGGGCGCTGACGAGGAAGATAACGGCGCTGATCGAGGTGATGGCCCGTACGAAGGAATAGACAAGTGCTGCGGTAATCGCCGGCCGCAGCAGCGGCAGAATTACTTTCCGGATGGTGCGTAGGCTGTCGGCCCGCAATGTCAGCGATGCCTCGTCGAGGCTTTTGTCGAGCTGGCTCATGGCGGCAACGCCGCCGCGCACTCCGACCGGCATGTTGCGAAACACGAAGCAGGCAACGAGAATGAGCGCAGTCCCGGTCATCTCCAGCGGCGGCAGGTTGAAGGCCATGATGTAGCTGATGCCGATGACCGTGCCGGGGATGGCAAAGCTCATCATCAGCGCGAATTCGAACAGGCCGCGCCCGACGAATTTCTGGCGCACGATCAGATAGGCCGTCAGCAGGCCGACGGCAGCCGTCAAGGGCGCGGAGATCAGGGCGATCTCCATCGTCGTCCAGAAGGAGTTCCAGGCAACACCGGTCCAGGCGATGCCGCCATCGTCACGTAGGCCGATTGAGAAGGCCTTGACGTAATGTTCCACCGTCAGCGTGTTGTCGAGACCCCAGGTGCGGACAAAGCCGCCGAAGAGTATCATGACGTAGACAACGACGGTGAACACCATCCAGGGGATGACGAGCGTATGGACCGCGATCGAGAGGCCGCGGGGCAGGGCGCCATGAGCGCCCGAATCTCCCTTGCCTGTCACCGTCGCAAAGCTCTTGCCCTGTAGCCAGAGGCGTTGCGCGAGGAAGGCGCTGAGCGTGAAGACGAGCAGGATCATGGCAAGGACTGCCGCGCGCGACGGATCGTTCTGTGCGCCGACGACACTGAAGAATATCTCTGTCGACAGAACTCCGTGGCTGCCGCCGAGAACCATCGGATTGCCGAAATCCGCCATGCTTTCGATGAAGCCGATCAGGAAGGCGTTTGCGAGACCCGGCTTCATCAGCGGCAGGGACACGCGCCAAAACGTGCGCCAGCGATTGGCGCGCAGGGTCTGTGACGCCTCTTCCATCGACGGGCTGACGCCTTCGACCACGCCGATAAGGACAAGAAAGGAAATTGGCGTAAAGGAAAGAACCTGCGCGATCCAGATACCCGTCAGGCCATAGAGCCAGCGGCTGGGTTCGGTTCCGAAGATCGAGGCCGCAGCTTGGGTGACGACACCGGCCCGTCCGAACAGCAGGCTCAGCGCCAGACCGACTACGAAGGGCGGTGTGATGATCGGTAGGATCGTGAGAAGCCTCAGTCCCTTCTTGAAGGGAAAGCGGGTGCGAGTGGCGACAAGGGCAAAGCAGAGCCCAAGCAGCGTCGACGCGCCTGCCGTCAGGATCGCCAGCAAGAGTGTGCGCCAGGCCACACCGCAACGGTCGCCGCCAACCACGCAGCCAAGACTCCAGATCGACGGATCCTGGATGTTCGTCGTGAAGCCGCCGGGATCGAACGATCCGTCGAATGACTGGAAAGCGCCGACAAACATGCTGCCAACGGGATAGAACACAAAGATCGCGACCAGCACGACCAGCATGGTGACGGCACTGACAACGAAGGCATCGCCCTTCATTACGCCGCGTTCGGCAAGGCCAAATGAAAAGAGCAGGACGAAGACGATGCCAAGGATAATGGCGCCGGCACCCATCGCTGGTTGGCCGTCCGCCAGCGCACCGAAGATGGTCTCGCAGATCGACCAGCTCCAGCCCGCCGACGTGATCGCGAGTCCCTGCAGCGACAAAAAGGCAAAACCCAATGCACCGGCAAGCGTCATGAGCGCGCCGCGCGACATCGGACTGGATATGAAGCGCGCGATGCCACCGAGCATTAGGAGCCCGGCGGCGATCGCGAGCCACCATCGGCCGTACCTGACGATTTGCAAGATTCCCGGCGCTGTGGAGGGATCGCCGGGAAAGCCGCTCAGCCAGCCAAGGCCGAAGAAGCCGCCCTCTATGCGATACCATGGGAGTAGTATAAGGGCGGCAATGCCGAAGATCAGCGCAACATCCAGCCGGCGTTTGCTATTGGTCATGGTCGGATTCGCATCCCGTTCATTAAAATTCAGAGATGAAGCAGGTCGAATGTACGAGGAACCGGCCTGCGAGGGCAGTCGAAAAAGCCGTCAGTTGGCCTTGGCGCCGATTTCCTTGTCCCATCGTGCAAGCAGGGCCTTGCGGATCGTGGGATCGCCGTATTTCTTGAAGTCGTAGTCGATCAGCTTAATGTCCTCGAACTTCGGGGCTTCCTTCGGAACGGCAGCCGACTTGTTGGAGGGAAGCTGATAGGACTTGGCATCCTTCATGTGCGATTGCGCCTCGGCGCTGAGCGCCCAATCATACCACTTCTTGGCATTATCTAGATTTCTGGCGCCCTTGATGATCGACATGGAGCCAATCTCGTAGCCCGTGCCTTCGCACGGTGCGACCGCCTTGATGGGAAAGCCTTCGACGCTCTGTGCAACCGCGTCATGCATGAAAACGATGCCGATCGTCGATTCCCCGCGAGCAGCCGCCTTCACAGGGGCGGAACCAGACTTGGTATATTGCGAGACATTGGCATTGAGCTTCGATAGGTAATCGAAGGCCTTGTCCTCGCCCATGATCTGCACAAGTGTTGCCAGCGTGTTGTAGGATGTCCCCGACGAGTTCGGATTGGCGATCTGGATCTCGCCCTTATAGGAGGGGTCAGGAAGGTCGGCCCAGCATTTGGGCTCCTTCAAGCCCTTCTTCTTCAAGATGTCCGTGTTATAGCCCCAGCCAAGCGCTCCCGCATAAACGCCGACCGTACGGAAATTGGCGCTTTCTGCCTGCTTCTTCGCCCAGTCCTGAAGCTGATCGAAAAGCGGTGATTTATATTCCAGCGTCAGGCCCTCGGCTGCGGCCTGCAAATGCGGGTCGCCGGTTCCAGCCCACCAGATGTCCGTCTTTGGATTACGCGCCTCGGCGCGGATCTTGGCGTACGTTTCGCCGGCCGAAAGCCGAACCATGTTAACCTTGATGTCGCTCTGCTTTTCGAACAGCCCTTTCATCAGATCGCAGACTTCGGGATCGGCAGAGCAGATCACATTGAGATCGCCGGCGGCATGGGCCGACCAGGCAACGAGAGATATTCCCGCGGCAAGGGTTGCCGCAGCCATGTTGATCAATCGCATGATGTCCTCCCTACTATGCGGCGCCTCCACGCCGAGCGCTTCTTGCAAGCGCGTGCAAATGCTGCATTGCTTGACTCGCGCTGTCAACATGCATTGTTACAAAAGTTTCACAACGCTGCTGTCATCAGCGTATTGCACGCGATTGCAAACTATGATGAATTCTTGTGGCGAATAGGGGAGGCACCGTGTCGCAACGAGATTTTGTGAGCGCTGAGGAAGTGGCGCAGCGCGCAGGCGTTTCGCGCTCGGCGGTCTCGCGCGCCTTTACGCCTGGGGCGAGCGTCTCCGAGGCTACCAGGCAGAAGGTCCTGCAGGCGGCGGAAGAGTTGGGATACCAGGTCAATCATCTTGCCCGCGGGTTGATGCGCAACGAAAGCGGCATCGTCTGCCTCATCGTTTCGGATGTCGCGACACCCTATCGCTCTGCCCTTTTGCGCGAACTGACGCTGCACTTGCAGCTTGCCGGAAAGGTAGCGATGCTGATCAATACTGATCGTTCTGACGGCAGCGTCAATAAAGCTCTGCAGCAGGCGATCCGCTACCGGGCCGATGCATCCGTGATCCTTTCAGGCCTGCCGGATAAGTCGATTACGCAGCTGTGTCTGCGGAGCGGGCAGCGGCTCGTATTGATCAATCGCGATGAAGATCAGTCAGGGCCGCTGCACATCAATCTCGATGACCGCGAGGCGGCCGCACGTGTGGTGACAGCGTTTGTGCGTGCTGGCTGTGCGCGGCTTGCCTTTGCGAATTCTGAGGCCGGTACGCCAAGCCTCATGGCAAGGGAGGAGGGCTTTATAACCGCCGCTCGCGAGCACGGTCTTAATGTCGTTGTCGAAAGGCATGGTTGGACTGGATATGAGGCCGGCCAGATCGTGGCACAGCGCCTGCTGACACGTAAGGAGCGGCCCGATGCCGTCTTCTGTGCGACCGATCTGCTTGCCTGTGGCTTCATGGATGCCGCTCGCCATCAGTTTTCCTTGTCGATCCCGCAGCAGCTCTGTGTCGTCGGTTTCGATGACATCGAACAGGCGTCCTGGTCTTCGTATCGGCTGACCACGTTTTCGCAGCCAGTCACGGCAATTGCGCGTGAGGCCGTAGCCTGGTTGGCCGAAAGCGGCATTGTCAAGGGCAAGTCTTTGACAATGCAGGCGGACCTCGTCTGGCGCGACACGATCAGAGGCGGATAGGGGGTCGTATCCCATTGTTTATAAAACAAAAAAATTTGATTTATGACATTTTTATGACAATCCGCCCTTGCAAAAGATGCAAAGACAAAGAACATAGTCGGCTAATGAAAGTCTACAATCTGCAATCTTGATTCCCGGCGCTTGTCTCGGGAGAGATCGCAGGCTTATGGAGGACCATTATGGCGCTTATCCTCGGCCTCGTT
>Ga0209233_1000431_pt1 | contig 30230 bp, 34 predicted proteins | sample AraplaCL_Cvi_mCL_FD_184269 | JGI IMG/M metagenome (GOLD analysis project Ga0209233, IMG submission 184269) | Arabidopsis root microbial communities from the University of North Carolina, USA - plate scrape CL_Cvi_mCL (SPAdes) (version 2) | ecosystem: Host-associated > Plants > Roots > Endosphere...
AGGAATTCGTGCAGCTGTATGGCGAAGGCGAGCGCCATGAAGGCTATGGACTGGGATTGGCCATCGCCGCACGACTGGCCAAGTTGCTGGGCAGCCAGATCGGGCTGAATTCCGAACCGGGGCGTGGTAGCACGTTCTGGTTTGAGCTGCCACTGTCATCCATGGGCGACAGCAATGGCCACACGGATAACCGACGTACGTCGGCGATGCACCCGGTCAATTGATCCTGGCGTCAGTGTGCGCGCCACTCACACCAAACGCCGTCATACCAACTGTCGAAGCAAAAAAAGAGCGCCCGATGGGCGCTCTGAAAACTGGTGGGTCGTCCGGGATTCGAACCCGGGACCAATAGATTAAAAGTTCTCCAGCAAAACAATAAGTTACTGAAATACAAGCGAAGTATGACAAAACTTGAGGAAGCCAAAAGAAGCTTGTAATCAGTAACTTGGCGAAACCTGACGAAGGATCAATGAACTGAGCGATGTACTGCTGGTGCACCAAAATTCGCCTCTTCCTGCAAGAATGAAACCCGCCATTTACGCGCATCGCCTGTAGCGGCAGGCTGCGCAGTCGCTAGTCCATCCGCAGAAGGCTTTTGATCCCAACTCTCAAGCGCGCCCACCATGATGGCGACCCGCTGTAGGTAGTGTCGGGTCGTGGTTCAGTGGCAGGCGTATTGGCTAGCTTGGCTCGGTTGCGGTGCTCTACTTGACGCGCCTTATCTACGCGGTCGCGCTCTTGCACGTGGGCAATTCGCGCTTCAGTCATTTGACCTGACCAGATGACCTTGTTGTCTCTGATCCAGTAGTGTGAACGACACTCGTAGTTCCAATTTCCGATTGATGGATACAAGCTCACGTGATCGCTCCCGCGCGTTAGCTGCCAGTCGGCAGGTGAGAGGGGCGTTACCACCTTCGCGCCGCACCCGCACGCGCACAGATGCGACGCTGTGCGATACCGTTCGCTGATGTAGAGCACGCCGGGTGCCAGCGCCTGTGGGATGAACTCGACAAACTCGGGACGGATCACGCTCATTCGGCGTCGTCTTGGTGTCGCGGACCGCGATTGAGGGCCATCAGATTCACCCCGAACGAAAGATTGTGTGGCTTGAAATCGTCGCTGTAGAAGCCGAGGTGCTGCTTCCACTTGATTACGGCTAGCATAGCGTTGACCGCGTTCATGTCGGCGACCTGGATATTCTGTCGATACAGTACGTCGTCATCGTCAGAATCCATAGGGATGTAATCGGCGACGTGGTCCGATTTCACCGGGGTGACGAGCGTCGCGCGACAGGTACCCATCAGCGAGTTGGTTTCTGCAACGAGTTTCAGGTTCATCCCGGTGTCGACGAATGGGATGCCATTCTCGATGAGGAATTTCACCAGCATCGCTCGAGTCTCGCCCTTGTCGACACATAGGAACACAAAGTCGAATCCGGCAAGCTCGCCGACGTTGCTCTGATCCAGAAAATAGGCATGGCTGACGATACCGCGACGCATCGGGTCATATTTGCGTGCGAAAAAGTCGGTTTTCGGCTTTTTCGCGTTGATCTCCTCAAGCAACGCCGCGCCGGGCGCACGAAAGGCGTTGTGACTGCCAAAGATGTCGCCGTCGAACAGATGGATTTTCCCGACAGGCGTCTTCGCAATCTGGTCGAGCACATAGGACCCCGTGCCGCCCAAGCCCACGATGGCCACGCGTTCCACTGCTAACTTCGCGGAGATCGCCAATATTTCCGCACGCGCGGACGCCGTATCCGGATAGCGGAACACCGACTCGCTCTCCCGCGTCGCAACGACCTCACCCGTACGCGCATCCACCTCCGGATCGATCGACTTCGCCGGGTTCTGAATCATGCGGACGTAGTAGATGATCTTTTCGTAATGGTCAGGGTAGCCGTTCATATGCTGATTGGGCTTGCTGGAAAACCGGTTGCGCACCGTAAGACCAGGCAACAACTCCCGTACGTTTGGATCATTGCCTAGATCCAACACTGTGCCGTCTGGATAGCATGGATATTCCTCCGTCCACCAGACCTGATGGTTGTCGCCGGGTCCATTCGGCGGAACCACCTGCTCGCCCTGCTTGAGATACAAGCAGGCGAGCGTGCCGTAGCGCACTACCTTTTGCGCCGTAACAAAGGGAATCGAGTGAACCAGCAAATGCTGATCACGGATCTCTACCCTGTAGCCCTCCTGGCTCAGGCGCGCGACGGCGGTATCAGGATCGATTGGACTTGATGACATTGAAGCTCATCCCCTTATGAATCTTGGTGCTCTGGCCCTTTGTCAGCGTGCCGTCCTGTCCGTGCTCGTTGGCGTAGTCCACGGCGTAGGTGATGTCGAAGGGGCCCTCTGGGAACGCCAAGCGCACGACCTCCTCGTAGCTGATTCGTTGCTGCGAAACGGTGTGGAGCTGGCCGTTGATGACTATCTGGACTGGTTTGTTGTGGCCAGGGGCGTCTTCCGAGTGCTCGTTGCTCATGTTTGCGATTTCCTTGATGAATGAACTTGGCTGTCTTGACTGGGAATCGGGTGGCCGAAGTCGCGCGGCCGGTTGATCACTTCTTATGCCGGGTGGGATCGACCAGGCGGTAGCGTGAGCCTGGGTTGGGCGTGGGTGGCATCGGCTCATGGCGAACGATCGTCCGCTCTGGGCCCTTGCCACCGCGTGGCCCAATGATTTGGTATTGCCCGGACTGGGGTGCCTTTTCGCCCGGTTTGAATCCGTCGCGCTTGTTCATATGCCAATCCTCTCTTCATTATTTGTCGAGCGATGCCGTTGTTCAGGAAGGTTGCCTTGTGGCAGGCGTTGCTTGTCTCGTCACAGGTAGATGCCCTGTAAGTTGAAAGAAGAGCAGGCCCGTGCAATACTTTGTAGGCTGATACGGACAACAAATATGGTTATGAAATATGATCTATAAATCCTATGTTTTAAGCGTAATTCCATCAGAACGTTGTCCAACGTGGACAACACTACAGCCTTGTAAATTCTCCGTCAAGTGCCGTCATGGGTGAGTCCGCATATGGCGTGGTCATGCGGTCGCTGCGTGAACGACGGGAACTATCGCTACGGGATCTGGGCGCTTTGGCGGAGATCGACTATGCGTATATCTCGAAGATAGAACGTGGCGAGAAGGAGCCCCCTCCGGAAGAGACGTTCGGTCGGCTCGTTCGACATCTGAAACCAAGCGCCCATGAACTGGCTGTACTCAAGTTCCTTTACACGACGGCCAACGTCGACCCGGCCCTGGCGCTTCACGCGCTCAACGATCCTGACGCGTCGCCGGAAATTCTGATGATCGCGACCTCGGTGGTACATCGCGGCACGGGGCGGCCCGCCCCAGCAGAGTTGATAGAGCGGGCCAAAAGGGCAAAGCGAATCATGGAGGGGTAATGACCGAGTTTGAGGCCGAACTGAAGGCGCGCAGGTTCGTGCAGGAGACGGGGGTCACTAAGGTGCCTGTGGATCTGTCGCGCTATCTGGAGCGCATCTCCAGTAAGGTCTCGTTGGACGATTTGAGCCCTAATGAGGCCGGCTACACGATGGCGACTTCAAAGGGAGCCCTGATCACGCTCAATGCGCTCGACCGAGCGGCACGCCGCCGATTCACGCTATGCCACGAGATCGCTCACCTGGTGCTCGGGCTTCCGTCCGATCACTCGCACGGCCCGGAGTGGAGTTACGCGAAGCGCCCCCTAAACGAAGTGTGCTGCGACGTGTTCGCAGCCGAGTTGCTGCTGCCCGTCAATTTGTTCACAGACATGGCGAAGGGTCGCTCGATCGACTTCGATACTGTCGATTATTTGCGTGTCGAGATATTTGCGTCTCGCGAAGCGACGGCCTCCCGACTCGCTGCCACGTCCAAGCTTGCGAGCGCCTACCTGCTGAGCGAGGGCGGGAAGGTACTGCACCTCGTCAGATCGCCACCCTTGCGTGATGCGAAGGCCTGGATTCCGCGTGGCACGCCACTGCCTGCTGGCTCGGCGGCTTATGCGCTTCGGGCAGGCGAAAGCCGGTCCGGAACGCGGACTTATAGCGGTGATCTGTGGTTTGACGGATGGCAGGACGTGGAGGTGGCCGAGTCTAGCGTCTACATCCCCGACTACGATCAGACGTTGACATTGTTGTGCTGCACGGACCAAGACGAATTGGATGCGTTGTCGCGGCCCATGACGACCGAGCATGCCAAAGACGATGATGGATTGCTCAAGCCGCTGGACGGCCAGCTCAAGTGGCCGGGCACACGCAAACGTCGCTGATCACAACGGCTTAAAGCGATGCCAGATACATGCTTGCGGCAGGCAAATGAGCTCTATTGGCCAGAAGCACCCATTCCAAAGGCGACTTTTGACTGATCCATGGACGCAGACCGGTCGCGCCCCGCTGGCGCTGTTGACCATCGTGGCCGGTACTCGTAACAACCATGCAGGTGTGTTCGACTCTGCTGGATCGCTAGCGCCAGATGGACCGCGTTCGCCAATCAGGAAGGACTTGCATGGGGCCAAGTGGCACATTTGGGTGTTCATCGAACAGTGAGAACAGGCGGTCTCGCCAGTGACAGTGCGGCGAAACCACTTTGAGCATGTGTTGCAGCACGACCAGGATGCAGTAGAGACGCTCGTTGCTCTGGACGACGTGCGGCCAAGCGAGGCTGCGGGTTGGAAGCTGCGGTTTGATTCCGAGCTCGCGGTTCCATAGACGTTTGTGATGAGCACAGACATTTCGTATGTAGCTCAGTGCGTGCAGCCAGCTGGCAACGTGCCGATCAGAAACACCAAACTCGGCTGCAATACGGCTCTTGATTGCAGGTGCCAACGATTTGTAGAGCATCGAGATCGCACCGAACGACAGCAGCTCCGTTGCCATCCACACCGGCAAATGCGGTTCGGCTGTATATTTCCTGCGAAAGTGTGTGGCGAATGTCTCTTTGGCTCGGCGTTCCTCTGATTCAAGCTCTACCATGAATTTGGCGTGATCGAAGTTGGGTGCGAAGTTTGCCGGATATGTGTGGCCGAATGGCCCGTAGGCATGGCCGATTTCGTAGGTAATGGATGTCCGAAGCGCCACTTCGATCCGTTCGATGGCATCAAGCACGAGCAGACGTAGCTTTCGATCAAAGATGTACAGGCCGGCAACGTCATTAAACTCCGTGCCCGGACGGAAGCTCTCCCCATCCTTGAAGGGCAGGAAGTAGGCGCTCAACCGGTAGTAGCTGACGCGGTGAAGCCAGTGCAAGGCTCGGTCAGGATCGGCAACGTGTAGGCCCCGTTGCTGGAGCTGTGCCAATTGGTCAGAAAAGCTCAGAGCTGCTTTGGGATAGTGCATCTTTCAGCCAATAAAAACCCGCCAATTATGCGCATCACCTACCGAAGTAGGGCTAAGCGTGGCGGGTGTGTTGAGGGAGATATTACGGAAATCCGTAGTCCGGGGCAAGATGGCTCGGCTGGCGCCGTTCATGTAGTTCGATTCCATGGAAAGCGGCTCCATCAAACCTCAATCTGCCCTTGGGATGGCCGCGCGAACACCCGATCTAACAGGCTATCGGTCGGAATGTCGCCATACCTCTCTGCCAAGACATCTCGCAGCTTCAGAAGCCGCCGATTGGCGGTGTCTATCAACGCCCCGAACGTCGTCGCGCGAACGCGACCATAGTCGCCGCCTGCATCGTTTTTCAGGATCATGTCCTTAGCGACGTTAGCAGCGATCTTTTGCCCTACAACCCATGCGCAGATGTAAGGCGAGCCAGACATTGCTCCGGAAGCGGCGATGTCTTGGACGTAGCCATAGGCTTGGTTTGACTCCTTCCTCGTCAACTCAAAGCCCCCCTTCTTCAACTCGATCAGAAGCACCTGCTGCATGCGCGTCAGGACGGAGTCGGACATATCGAACGACTCAATACCAGTGATCTGACATGTCGTTCTATCTGGAAGAACCACGATGTCGGGACGGTTCTTTTCGTTGACGAACTGCGCACCCACCTTCCTGAACAGCTCCTTGGCGACCGTCTGCAAAGTGACGTTCGAGCAGAACTCCTCCGACTCGAACTCGGGGCCAAATAGCCAACGCGAGCGCAAAATAAGCGGGTGAAGAGTATGCAATTCATCGGTCGCTGGATCGTCAGCGATACGCCTGATGGTCTCAATCACACTTATACGACCGTCTATCTCATCCAGAACTCGCAAGGCGTCTTTGATTGACCACTCGCCGAGCAGCTGATCAAGGCCGGCCACATCGTCTGGCTGCAACAGCGCAAGCTTCTGAAGTAACGCGGTGCCGCTTCTGGACTTCTCAAGATTGATGACAGCCTTCACCGCAGTTGACAGAAATTCGGGCGAAATAGTTGGGTGAGCCTGCGCCACGGACTTGGCAAATTCAGCAACATCCAACCGAGCACCCTGTCCCAGCACTGCAAGTTCTGCGCGGTTCACCGATAGGGCGTCCACAGACGATTCATCCACGACTTCCGCAGCCAGTTCTTGTGCGACCTGCTCAATGTGATCCGCTGTCTTCTGATGCAATTCGCGGATTGCATCTGTGGTCAGAAACGCTGTCCAGTCTGGTTCGACCTGACTCTCAAAGCCTTGGGTGTCGACGATCACCTTGTAACGGCGCGCGAAACGCGTGCGTCCATCGAAACTGGCGACTTGCCCAATTGTCCATGAAGGCGTCCCGACAAGACGTTTCTGAACCCAGAATGCAATGCCTTGGTGGAGCGAAGAATGGTTGAGCCTGGTTGAGTCGATGACGATGACGATGGCCGATCGACCATCTGCCAACATGAGTGACGTCTCGCTAATTTTGCCTTCAATTTCCGCAAACGTGCGCAGCTCTCCGTTGACCCGAACCTCAAATTCCGGATCATGGATGAATCTGGCCGCCAATACAGTCAAGACCTCTTCCGGATTCGGTAACTTGCGTTCGACACGAACGGAAAGGCGCGTCCCGCTTCCTTGGCGTTGGCCCAGTTTCTCGCTGCGCAATACAAAAGGGCTTGGACCCGATTCGGTACCCACGACGAAGGTCGCCAGGACGCCATTGCGCCAAGTTTCCACCTGATATTCATCCGCAAAGCACAATAAGCCGTGGCGGCCTACGCCATTGCGACCATATGCCTTGCGTGGTTTCGCCGGACTGCCTGCAGGAAACTCTACGTTTGCACCTTGGTGCTTCACGCGGTCGTAGCCTAAAGTCATCCAACGTCGTTTGAACTGCTCAGGCGACATCCCGTGGCCGTTGTCCGCAATAGTCAATGTGCCATCGATACGATCCGGTAGTTGCATGTCGACCTTTGAAGCGCCGGCATCCCAGGCATTGGCCACCAATTCCGTCAGCGCAACCTGTGGCACATGAGCTACCTGCCAAGCTCACGTATGAGGTAGTCCTCTTCGAACATCGATGTCTGGAGCACGTCCGTGGATCCCGTCATTTGTCGATGTCTCCAAGGTTCTTGCAAAGCTGTATCACGGATCGCGACCAACTTAACCAAACAAGCGTTCGAGGGTGGCTGGGAGTAGCGCGGCGTTGGCTTCACGAACGGTGGCGTGGCTAGCTTTGAGAGCGGTTGAGCGCTGATGCAGTTCCCGAATCTTCTGTTGAATAGGTAGCGGCGGAACAGGTATTTCGTAGCGCAGAAACGCAGAAGGTTGAAGCCGCCGGCGGCGGACATTGGTGCCGCCACTGAGGGCGGCCAACTGCGGCCACACAGCAGGTGTACGGAAGTAGATGTCGAGAATTTCAGGTAGCACAACGTCTGCATCAACGTTGAAAACAGGAAACTCCGGCGAAACCACCCTATCGTCGCATTCTGGTGGAACAACGCCGAGCGCACCCTCCCACGCCATCAGCTTCGGATAAGTGAAATCCCCGCTATGCACGGTCGACAGCCTGTCGTATGCAAAGGCGTTTCCTGCTTTGTTGACGCTGGCGAACACACCTCTACCGAAGGAATACACACCAGCGAATCTGTAGAACTGAGTTCGATCAACCACCACGTCGGGCGATCGAAGGCGAACGAGTTCTGACATCGGCTTGCGCGGATAAGCTCGCGCCGAATCGCCGAAAAGATAAGCGCGCACTAACGCGCACGCATCGGCCTCGATGGCGTTGAGGTGCTCGGACAGTTGCCGGGTCTTGTCGGCCAGCGCGTCAAGATGAGCGACGATGGCTTGCTGTTCGGCCAGCGACGGCAGCGGTATTGTCGCAGCCAAGAACTGCATGGGACGAACAGCGGCGTAGCCGGTAGTTCCCCGCGCTTCCGCACCAAGCTGTGGCTCAAAGTAATTGCCACGAAGCAACCAACCCATGAACTCCTGAAGAACGCGTTCGGTATTGATGTCAAAAAGGAAGAAATGTGAGGTACACAGGGCACCCTCGCCTTCTTCCGGGACGATACCTATTGCACCTTTCTTCGCCCAAATTTCGGACAGAATCACTTGCCCTGTTTTGGCAAGTTGATGCTTTGTCATGCGCACTTCTGCGCCATGCGCAGGGCGGTCAAGTTCCGCGCCACGCCCGTAGAGTTTGACGGAGAGCTTGGGATACAGCCTCGGCTCTAATGCACTGATGTAGCTCGTATCCTGCGCAAGCACTTCGCTCAACGCAATTAACGGCCACTTGCTCACGCCGCCACCTCGCCCACCAGCTTCTCGATCTCTTCCAACAACTTTTGCACTTCGGCCTCATGCTCGCGCATGCGCGCGACCAGCACGGCTGGCTCGGCGTGCTCCAAGCCTTGCTTCGCGTTCGGGTTCTTGAGGTCGAGGTTCCAGCCGCGCGCGGCGATCTCAGCGGCGGTGGTCTTCCACGCCTGAGGCCCTTCTTCGCGGTCATCCCACCAAGCGAGGCAATCGGCAAACTCCTCGTACTGCAACGGTGTGGTCTTGGAGTATTTTTTGCGACCCGCCGGCAACAGTAGTTCGTAGAACCAGATATCACTGGTGCTGCCGTTGCGGTCGAAGAACAGAAGGTTAGCGGGGATGTCGGTGTACGGCGCGAACACGCCCTGCGGCAGGCGCACGATGGTGTGCAGGTTGAAGTCCTTGAGCAACTGCTGCTTGATCAGTGCGGCTACACCATCACCGAAAAGTGTGCCGTTGGGCACCACCACGGCGGCACGGCCGCCCTTGTCAGCACCGAAGCCGACCATGCGCAGCTTGCGCATGATGTATTGCAGGAACAACAACGCGGTCTCGGACGTCTGCATGGTCGGCGGAAAGTTCGCCTTGATGCCCGCCTCCTCCTCGCCACCAAAGGGGGGATTGGTGAGAATCACATCCACGCGCTGGGTATGACCGATTTCGGTCAGGCGTTGCTGCAGTGTGTTGCCATAGGCAATCTGAGGGGCTTCCAGCCCATGTAGCAAAAGATTCATCTGCGCCAGCATGTACGGCAGCGGTTTGGCCTCCTGACCGAACAGGGTGCTGTACTGCAGTTGCTGACGTTGCGTGGGGGTCGTTACCTGTTTGGCGAGGTAGTCATAGGCTTCGACCAAGAAGCCGCCTGTGCCGCAAGCGGGATCGAGCACAGTTTCGCCCAACTGCGGTGCGGTGACCTCGACCATGAAGCGCACCACGGGACGCGGCGTGTAGAACTCACCGCTGTCGCCTGATGCATCGCGCATTTCACGCAGCATCGACTCGTACAGGTGCGAGAGGGTGTGCACCTCTTCACTGCTGGTGAAATGGATGGCGTCGACCTTGTTCAGGATGTCGCGCAGCAGGTAGCCGCTGACCATGCGGTTCTGTACACCTTTGAAGACGTTGGCAATGACGCTACGCTGCCCGTTGTGATCGTCACGCTCGGCCTGTGCGCGCAGATAGGCGAAGAGGCCAGGGCCGCGCGTACCATCCGGGCGCATGGCTTCGTCCTGATTAAGGAAGGCCAGCAATTCATCACCATTGATCCCGTCGGCCCGCGCGGCCCAGTCACGCCAGCGGTAGGGACTGTTGATGATCGACTGATAAGGCGTGCCGTCCAGATCGGCTTCTTCCTCGTGACGCTGCTCAAGGTCATCGAGAAACTTCAAGAACATGACCCAGGTAAGGAGTGGCAGGCGATCGGCATCACCGTTGAGGCCTTTGTCCTTGCGCAGGATCTGACGTGCGGACTTGATCAGGGCCGACAACTGCTGGGCGGTTGTCTGCTTGGGTTTTACTTGTTTGGTACGGGACATTGAGGCTCGTTCGAATTATTGGTAGAGCGCCGTCTGCAGTCGGATGATGGCGTCGCGCATGACGGGCACACTGCCGAAGTGACGGTTGGCAATTTCGGAAGGGCTGCCGAAGCGGTCGAAGGGCTGAACCTTCAACAGCTCAGACAGATGACTGAACTGGATGATGCCTCGTTCAACATAGCGATCCAGCAACAGGTCGAGAATTTCCCGTGCAGTATCGCCGTACTGCTCGAACTGGTCATGCGTATTCTTGCGCGCCTGCTCGGCCCGCTGGCGTCGAGTAAGCAGCGGAGCATTCCAGGCCAGGTGGCATAACAGATCGAACGGATCGGCATCAGACTGTCCGCTGGCGGAAGCCAGTTCGTCGAAACTGATCTGGCGATCTGCCAGCTCACGCAACACCTCGGCACGGGTATTCGGCTTGGCCCACGCGGCCTGTAGTTCGTCGCGATTGGGGTACAGCGAGCGCACAGTACGCGCCGAATACTCGGTATAGCGCACTACCTGAAGCTTCTTACCGGCTGCATCGAGGTCGTAGACCAGGTGCCCGATGATCTCGACGGTGCCCCCATCAACATAGAACTTGCGCGGCTCGTCGGACTCCTCGCTGGTGATCTCGGCATCCAGCATGCCGGGCTCGATCGTGACGTCATGCTCGGGCGTTTCGTCTTGCTCGGAAACAGCCTCTCGCGCTTGCACTTCGCCCTGCTCGTCGATGGTGACCTGCTCGATGCGGGCAGGCTCGCCATCAAAGTCCGGATCGGCGAAGTGTTGGGTCGCCGTCCCGGTGAAGTCGATGATGTTGAAGAACTCCTTGCCGTAGTCCACGCGCAACCGCGTCCCTCGACCGATGATCTGCTTGAACTCCGAACGCGAACCCACCACGCGAGCCAACACTACGTTCTTTACCGTCTCCGCATCGACACCGGTGGTCAACATTTGTGACGTGGTAAGGATGGTCGGTGTAGGTTCGTCGATGTCCTGAAAATCGGCGAGGTGCCCCAAGCCGATAGCTTCCTCATCGGAAGTGACGCGGCAAACGTAGTTCGGATAGAGCTTGACCAAGTCGCTGTTGAGGTTGATAAGCTCCTCGCGCATCTCTGCGGCATGCTCTTGATCGACACAGAACACGATCGTTTTGGCGAAGCGGTCAGATCCTTTGAGAAAGTCCGTCAGGTGCCGCGCGATCGCCTTGGTACGGGCACGCAATGCCACTGCTCGCTCGAAGTCCTTGGTCTGGTACTCGTCATCCGGGATCGGGCGACCGTAGCGATCCAGCTCATCCCGATTGGGACGCCAGCCGGCCGCATCGGCCGTGGTGATGACACGATGCACGCGGTAAGGGGCGAGGAAGCCGTCCTCGATGCCTTGGCGAAGGCTGTACGTGTAGACCGGATTGCCAAAGTACTCGTAGCTGTCACGCGACTCGTCGCGTAAAGGCGTGGCGGTCATCCCGAACTGCACGGCGGGCGCGAAGTAATCGAGCACGCGACGCCAGTTGCTGTCATCGCGTGCGGAACCGCGATGACACTCGTCGATGACGATGAGGTCGAAAAAATCTGGGCGATACTGGCGGAACAGGTCATCGTCGCTGCCATTGGTCAGCGATTGGTAGATACCGAAATACATATCGCGCGCCTGACTGGGGTCGGCTCCGCTGATCTTGTGGCGAGCATCGCCAAACGTAGCGAACATCTTGTCCTTGGGATCATCGACGAGGATGTTGCGATCGGCTAGGAAGAGGATCTTCGGACGTCGGTATTCGCCGTTGCGATTCCAGCGACTGTTCCACAGCTTCCAGCAGATCTGGAACGCCACGCAGGTCTTGCCAGTACCGGTAGCCAGGGTGAGCAACACGCGCGGCTGGCCCAACAGGATCGCCTCAATCACACGATTGATGGCGATATCTTGGTAGTAACGCGGAATCTTGCCGGAAGCGAGGTTGTACGGCTCCAGCCAGTGCTTGGCGACTGGCTCCGGCAAGTGCGCGCCCTGGCTAAGCCGGTGCCACAGCTCGTCAGGACTCGGATAGCGGTCGACCTCACGCTCAGTGCCGGTCGTGTAGTCGATCTCGATAATGCGTCGACCATTGGTGGCATAGGCGAAACGCAGCCCCAACATCTCCGCGTACTCACGCGCCTGCTGGACGCCATTCTCGGCCGGCAAGCCGATTTCCTTGGCCTCGACTACGGCAATCGGAAAGTCCCGGCGCAGATACAGGATGTAGTCCGCTCGCCGCTGCTTGCTGCGACGAGGCTTGCCGCCGACCAACACGATGCGCCCGGAAGTGATGGCGTGCTGTTCGCCAATGGCGTGCGGGGAAGCACCCCATCCAGCCCTCTGCAGGCCTGGGGTGACGTATTCGCGACAGATATCCGCTTCGGTCAGTACCGAACTCAGTTGTCCTTCCATGCTCTCGCTCCGCCCGCATCAGGACTTGTTTCGCGCAATTCCCGGGCGACTGCCCCCTTGCATGATTCAGACTTTGTCATGGGGATGGGAGGATGGCAACTTCACCGGGCCACACAGCGATACCGATCGTCTTGACCTATGTGCCGCTCCCAACCCGTTGTTCGTTCCTCGGACCGACCTATGCCGACTTTGCCCGGAGATGTTTGAAAGCGTGTTGAGCGGCGACGTAGCTAGCGCGCAAGGCGTCCACCTTGGCAGCTGGTGCTCCCTGGCTCTTTGCAAGAATGTAGGCCCGCCAAGCCTTTCCTGCCGACGCATTCAGCGACTCGCGGGAAAGCTCGTAGTCCAATCCATGATTGATATCAACGTAATCAGTTCTATCGACGGTCGTCTTCATAGCTGCATCGCTTCCTTAGTCGAAAAACAAGTTCGATGACACGTACTGAGCACGTCGTTTAGTGCATATCGTCTTGAGCCAGCGGCGAGTCGTAATTTAGCGAACAAAGCGCCGAATATATTGTTTGGCGGCACCATCCCTATCCTGCACTAGGGTTCAGCGATCCGATATTTTTAGCCAGCTAAAAGTCGTAGCACTGTGCTGCCGCCTCCATTTGTCGTTTTAGGGGACATTTGGCGGCACCGTCCCTATCCTGCACTAGGATCTAGCGATCGGAGATTTTCAGCCAGCTGAAATTGGCGTCGCCCCCGAGGGGGTGTCCTCTTCCAGTAGTGGAGCCCCGCACGGGTCACTCAAGTCCCCCCGATCAGCTGCCCGACTCGGCACCGAGATTCCAAGCAACTTTCCAAGCTCGCGCAGATGAGCCTGAGCCGTTTCTTGCGACGCGCGTGGGGCTTGCGGCGGTGAAGCCTGCGCGACTGGCAATGTGCGCCGTTGAGCAATGTCCACGCCACTCGCGGGAGTGAACTCGCCATTCCTGTACCGCCGAAGGAGTGCGGAAAGATATCTGAGGGGTGTCGTCTTGATGACGCAACCGCTCATTGCCCCGCTCAGTTCGTCCAGCAAGGCCTGTGCGTCAGTTCCCGAAACATCAGCTAAAAGAGATGCAATCAATGATTGATCGAGAGTGGAGAGACGTGGCGGGTATATCAGCGGTGCAGCCACTGTATTCGCGGCAGCGGTTTGTTGTTGTGGTTTCAACTGAAGGATTGTTGGTGGTTCTTGGGATGACAATACCTTGTCGGCCCCCCGGTGACGTCTAGATGTCAGTGCGGGGGCGACGCCACGGTCACCCCCAGGGCGCCCTCCGGGCAGGGGTGACAAATTGTCGTCCCCAACCCCCAAGCGGTAAAAATTTGAAAGCTGACCACCTTGCTTAGAGTATCTTGGCTCTACAGCGAGCACTCCGCTTTGTTCGAATTGGCGCAAGGTACGTTGTACCGAGCGAGACGAGATCGAGCATTTGGAAGCAATGATGCTGACGCGTGGCCAGCAGATACCTTCCTCATCAGCAGCATCAGCAAGCGCCATCAAAATTAGTTTGGCGCTTGGCGGAAGCCTCTGCCCCCATGCCCAGTTCATAGCTTTGATGCTCATCGAATGGGTACTAAGCCTCGTCTATTAGACGGGCGATATCTGACATTCGAAAATATATGCGACGCCCCAACTTCACCTTGGCCGCCTTCAGCCGGGTCGCGACCTCTCCGTTCGCCGCGAGCGACACACGCAAGCCGTTGGGGCTGCGACCCAATATTTCTGCGACCGCACATAGCGACAGCAAAGGAGATCGATATTTGTCCAGCAGGAGAGCTTCTGTACTTGTCATGCTGCGGCCTCAAAACTTACCAAAATTTGGTAAGTTAATTCTTACCATTAAATGGTAAGATTGCAATAGCTACACGAAGATTGAGGACGGGCACATGGTTCCGAGCGGTCCAGCGATTGCTGACATTCGGGAGAGGGTCATATGGGTGATAAACGACTTCGTCGACACCTGGCGCAGGTATCCCTATCTCGAAATGCGCACAGGAATAGCAGCACGAAAGTGGCAAAACGTTTGTAACCGTGCCCAACAGCCGAGCATAGAAATGATTGCCGCGCTCGCTGAATACCGCCCCCACCTCGTTGTCTGGATGGTGACAGGAAAAACTGTTCGCGGCCCTCAGGTCGACCCGACTGAAGATGGTTGGGAAGAAGGTTGGATCGATGACCTTTTGTCGGCATATACGTGGAAGCCGAGTGCCGCTAAGAAGCCACCATCGAGTCGCGTACTGGCGGACGAGGATGTACGCGTTTCTCCTAAGAAGCCGCATGGCAAACTGCCGGCCAATCCGGCAAATGCAGCGCCAAGATCTGCACGTGCACGTTCAAAGAAGTGATGCCGATTGGCCTTTTTCTTGTCCTTCATCGAGAGCATGAGGACGTGGCCAATGAAATGTGCCGGAGCCGGGATCACGACCCCACCAACCCGCGTATCCTCAAGCAAGCGTTCGATCCCTCCTTCGGATGCTCCAATCACATGTGAGCATCAGGATGAGGATGGCAAACGTAGTCCTCCGGGGAGCCGCACATGGCTATGACCGAACGTGTTGTTGTCCTGATGAGCAACGAACAGAAAGCGACAGTTAGCCGCCTAGCCGCCGCTGAGCAGCTTTCGTTGAGTGGTTTTATGCGCCGGGAAGCACTGGGCTATAACGTACAGCTCTCGGCGCTGTTGAACGAACTAACAGCATCGACTACGCAGACGGCTGCCGCGCTTGATCGGACGCTGGACCGCCTCGATGAATCGGAGCGACGCCGACCAACGATAGAAGCAGCCGCGCGTGCGCGCGCGATAACGGAATTCAGCGTACTGGACCCTGAATTGTTCGCACAGATAACTCGCTAAAGCGTCACCAGCAACGAAAGCGCCCATTCGTGCGCATACCGCTGAACATGATCACCCGAACCGATTGTCGGGGATCAGCTCGCCGGCATACTGATCAGCTTACCAGCGGCCGCAACCGGCCAGAAGCTGACGCTCGATTTGCGCGTAGCAGCCTGCCAAGGATGACCAATAACCTGACGTTATGTCCTACAGCGATTGCCGGGTACGTTGCCACTGCAATAGCACCAATAGAATACCGATGATGCCAAGCACGCCAACACCGAGCAGCAAAGGACTTGCGTCGGTGTGGACCACGTTGCCGAGCGTGGTGTCCGCAGCGACGGAAATCATGACGGCACGACCATCCGCAGTCACCAGGGGAGTAACCCACGCGGTCGCACGACGCCCAGTATCGATAAGTTCCACGCGCTGACCCTCCGTCTGTTTAAGCAAACTGGGCAAGCGTGCGGTTACCGCGCTCGTGACCCAGTCATCGACATGGCTAGACGCCGATGAGGTGGAATTTGCGCCGGATTGAGTCATGAACGAGATCCCGGTTTGCGCGATGCGGTTCACCGCGTCGGCGAAAGCGCCGTCGACTCGTGCGGCGGTCACTAGCACACCTTGCAGCGCTCCCCCACGCATAAGGGGATTGACGACAACCCACAACAGTTGACCGTCATCGATCCAAGTGCCGTGCGTCGGCGTTTGTGCCTGAATCGCCTTAGTCACTAGAAGGTCTGTTTGCACATCCGCGGCTTTGCGAAACAACACGCCTGATGCGGCCATAGGCACGCCGTGAGGGTCGAGTACCATCGCAATGTCGTAGCCGTGACGGCGTTCCTGCAAGAGATCACTGATCGACACCTTGTCGATTGCACCACCCAATCGAGGGTCAGGAATCAACGATTGCGCCACGTAATCCACAAACGCCGAATCATGTGCCAGCAACTCGGCATGTAACTGCAACTCTTCCAGCCGATTGGCTTGCAACTCGCTTTCCACTGTGGCGGCCACTTGCAACTGCCGCAACGTACGCGACTGCGCGGCACGACCGGTTTGCCACACGACATCGGCGCCAGCGACCGCGGTCAGCGCGACGACAACCGCCAGTCCTCCAAGCAAAAAGCGCGTGGCTGAGTTCATGATCCGTCCCCAGCGTTCAGCTCGGTCTTCATGCGTGGCTTGGTCACCAACAGTTGCTGTTTGATGGTACCGACTAGTGGCAATTCCACTTTTTGACTAGCCGGCTGGGCACGCGGATTCCAGAAGTGCAGCGTGCCAGCGCCAGCAGGAAGACTATGCAGGATGAAGCTGCCGTTGCGGGCCACTTTGGCGTAATAAGGACTGGGCACGACCAAGAGGTCCAGCTCCATCGAATGGTGCACACTGCAGCTAATCAACACGACGCCAGCGCGGGTGAAAACGTGCGCGACTTTATCACCGGCTGCTTGGTAGCCCAGATCGAACGCCGAGCCCGCTGTCACTGAGAACACGTTGTGCCGTACGTCATCAAGATTGACGAACGTCACCGTACTCCCCTGCGGCACGGCCATCGCTTCCGGGCTGAAATCGCGATGATTGGTATACACGCTGTACTGCCCAGGCTTGGCCCTCACACCGCCGGTATCCGGCACGAAATAAACCAAGGTATCGATTTGCTCACCCGCAGCTATTTGCTGACCACTGGCCGCGCTCAACGTGACCTGTCCACTGACCTGAAACTTGCTTTCGGCCTTTGCAACGACGGTCGGGGCGCCTTTTTTGTTCTCTACCGATTGTGACTTTGTCGGGCGGACCTTGGGGGCGATTGCTGCCACGTGTGGTGGCGTCGAATCGACTTCCGGAACCACCGTTTGCACGGGTACAGCCGGCGTCGCGACGGGCGCGACTGCTGGCGACATAGACATGTTGTTATTGACCATAACCGCCGCAGATGCAGGCGGTACGGTGGTGGCTTCTACTGGTGCCGCGACGGATGGCGCTATCGTAGTAGCTGAGACCTTCACAGCACGTGGCGATGGAATGACACTGCACGCGCTTAGCAGCACTAGGATACCAATGACGCAATGGCGTTGGATGGACATGTGACCCCCTGTGGTCATCTGTTGTCTCGTTGATCTAAGCGAAGAACGTTGACTCGCCTCGCGACATGCCGCGAGAGCGGGACGCTCGATGTACGCCCCGCCTCTACCATGGTTATTTAGTGATGACGGCCTTGTGCATCGGCGCCAGTTTTGCCAGCAGTTTGTTCTGTGCGCGGAACGGAATCTTGTTCTTGTTCATCGCTGTCTGGAGATCCTCGACCAGTGCATTGAACGCCGCTCGGTTGATTCCGAGGCTGCGATGCACTTTTTCCATATCCTTGCCGGTGTAAGTGCATGGGCCATCGAGAATCACGCAAAACTGGTCGGCCAGTTCGACCTTGATGTGCTCGCGATCCGAATTGGCGAAGTACGGGCGCGTGCGCGTATCCGCCATCAGGTTGTCCATGAAATCATTCATCAATGCGACCAGGCCCGGCTTGCCGCCGAACTCGTCAAATACCGGTTTCAGTGACGGATCACGCGGTGCACTGGCAGCCATCGCCGCGGACTGATTCGGCATCGGCGCGACTTCCTGCGCCATGGCACCGTGAACAAACAGCATGGCCGTGGCGATCACGGCGACATGGAGGGAATACTTGAACATGGTTGTGCTCCTGAATGGGCAGAATGACGAACGGGGATATCGCTCAGAATCCGACTTGCACCGAGGCGTACAAGCCCCGCTGCCGATCTTTAATGACGATGTTGCCGAGGTCGGCATAGGCCAGCGTCAGCGAGACGTGTTTGGTCGGAGCCCATGCCACAAAGGCGTCGTACCAGTCATCTTCCTTGGCGATGCCGAGGTTGTTCGGCTTCTGCCGGTACTCCGCGCCGATCGCCAGGTTGCGGTTCAGCAGGTAGGCCACCGAGCCTTCAAACTCGGGCTTGTAAGAGTTGTTCCTGTCACCACCGAAACCGAGGATGCCGATCTGATTGGCTTTGGTGAAACGCACCGTGGCATTCACTAGCAGGCTCTGGCTGAGAAACAGCTTGGTCGCATTCACGTAGTAATCGGTACCTTGGTCGGACTTGGCACCGATGAAGCGGAGCACGGCCGCCTGATCGTTCTTCTTGTGCTGCGCGCCGATCGAGACCTGCGGCAACCAACTGTCCTGATCGAGCACGACATCGCCGAACAGGCGCACTTTCAAGCCGATGATGTTTTGCTGGAACGTAAAGCCCTGACCCAGCCCCAGTGCAGCGCCGACCTGCTCGGTATTGAAGCGCTGTTGCGCGAACGACAGCTCGACCCGGTTGTACAGGCCTACCATCGCGCCGACTTCATTGAGATGGTAATCGGGCAGATTCACGTGAGTGACGAATGCATTGCCGCCAATCTCGTCGCCGGTGCCGTAACCTCCGATCACTGCCCACGGTGTCAAGCCGCCACCGGCTGCACCTTCCACTTGGGATACGCCACCGGTGAGCAGCAATTTGTTGCTGGCCGCCGGCATGCTGGCATCACTGGCGCTGGTTTCACCTGCGGCGGCCATGGATGAAAACAGGCAGCCAACCAGGGCCAGCCCGATTAACCACGTGACCCGATTCTTTCGATGCGTCTGCATGAGAAGCCTCCCTCCAAACAGCGCGGAATGCGCATGTGATGGGAGATACGACGCAACTCACCATCCGGATGCAGGCGTCGTGCAGGCGGATCAATGCACCACATGCCAGCTTCCGTTCACGCCATCGCCATCGCGGTCACCCCTCTTGCCGTCTCCCGCGAACAGATACAGCGGACGGCCGCGATACGCCCACTGGCTGGTGCCGTCGGCACGCGTCGTCCGGTTGTAGTCACCGGTTGCGACAATGCCCTTGTCTACGCAATAAGGCGGCCATACAGCTGCGCAGGCATCGTTGCATCGGCTCACGTTGGTCGCGCCATCGGGGTCATAGCTGTACAAGGTGTAGCCTCTGTCACTGACCAGAAGGCCTTGCGCATTGCGTTGCGGAGCCGAGCCGGCGGTGGCAGTGCCAGTTAGCAAAAGCAACATGGCGGCATATCGGAAAGCGTGCATGAGAGGTCCGTGATGGCAATCAGGCCGACTGCCTGCTTCATTCAGTACGTGGCGGCGAGTGTTCCGGATGCACCGGCAACGGGGCCAAGTTCACCCAGGGACGGCTTGCCAACACGTAAGGTCACCTTCATGCTGTAGAAGGCGTTCCCTGAAGCAGCCCCGTGCATCGCGCGCCGGATCGACTCCCTTGTGACGACAGGATGCTTTGCCCATGAGTGTCAGCAGCCCCGCCGAGCGCGACGCGCTGAATCAACTGCTGCAGCAGGCCGGTTGCAACGACCAGAAGGCGTTCGCCGAGCTGTACAGGCGCACCTCGTCCAAGCTGTTTGGCGTATGCATGCGCATGCTGCGCGATCGCGGCGAGGCGGAGGAGGTGCTGCAGGAGACCTACACCACGGTATGGCGCCGCGCCGGCAGCTTCGATGCAAGTCGGGCCAGCGCGATTACCTGGTTGGTCACGTTGTCGCGCAACAAGGCGATCGACCGCCTTCGCCAGCATCGCGAGGAATTGCTGGACGACCCTTCGAGACTGGATGAGGCCGTCGACGAACAACCCACGCCAGCGGCCGGCGCGGAAACCAGTCAGGAATATCAGCGACTGCAGCAGTGTCTCGATGAACTGGAGCCGCAACAGCAGAGTTCGGTGCGTGAAGCCTTTTTCACCGGAGCTACGTATAACGAATTGGCGACACGCTGCAAGGTGCCGCTCGGAACTATGAAAAGCTGGATCCGCCGTAGCCTGATGCAACTCCGCACGTGCCTCGATCAATGAATACACCCATCGAAGACGGCAACAACAATCTGCGCTACGCCGAGTACGTGCTCGGCGTGCTGGATGCCGACACGCGTGCCGAAGTGGCGCGCGAAGTGCTGAGCTCGGACGAAGCAGCTACCGCGGTGGCCTTGTGGCAGCGCCGTCTGATGCCGCTGGCCGACACAATTGGCGACGTTACCCCGGCGCCGTATGTGTGGGCGCGAATTCACGACGCGCTGCAACTGGATGCCCCGGCCAAGGTGATGCCGCGCAAAGGTCTGTGGGACAACCTGCAGCTGTGGCACTGGCTCGGCATCGGCGCCAGCGCGGTGGCTGTCGCGCTGCTCGTCGTGGTGTCGCTGCCACGTCCCATATCGACGCCTACGGTGGTCAATGCCGGCTACATGGCATCGACCATCCAGCAGGACAACGGCTCCACTGGCTGGACCGCCACGATGGATCTGCAGCACGCCCGCATGGTGGTGGTGCCGGCCACGCCGGTAGCATTCGAGCAGGGCCGCGCGCCCGAACTGTGGCTGATTCCAGCCGGCGGCAAACCCATCTCGGTGGGCATGATCGCGCGCGACAAGCCCACCACACTGGCGCTTGATCCGGCACTGCTGGCGCAGCTCGGTCCCACTGCGGCGCTCGCCGTTTCGGTGGAACCCATTGGCGGTTCGCCGACCGGTCAACCAACCGGGGCGGTGATCGCCAAGGGCGCGATCGGCGCTGCGCCGGATGCCGGTGGCAAGGTCGCCATGCGCGGAGCAAATCAGACCGGACGCATTCCCGTCTGATTTGCGTGCAAGCGTCGCTTCGGGTCAGTTCCACGGCGCGCTCTGCGCTTGGCTGACCCAATGCCGAGCACAACCTGCGAATGCATTCGCAGGCACTCCGGATTGCGCCGATGTGCCGTAACTGCCCTGCCTCGCGCAGACACGAATAAACGCCAGCTGAACGAATACGGGAACAGCACGCTTATGCTGCATCCGTATCACCTCGCGCTACGTATCCCAGAAGGCGCCCCCGCTCCCGATCAATTCCCTGATGCCTGCGCTGACGCACGTCCGCATACCCACTCAGAGGAGATCATCATGAAACGTTCAGTCCGTCATCTATTGCCCGTCGCGGCACTTTTCAGCATAGGCAGCGCTATCGCGCAGCCGCCCCAATCCAGCCAGACTCCCAGCTTCACTCGCAGTGGCGCGATCGTGGCACCGCTGCAGCCCAATCAGACCCAGGGCTTCGGTCATGGTCAGCGCCTTACCTTCACGTACACGCAAAACTACGACTGCGTTGACCAACCGAACGATGACCTCAATTACAACGGTAAGCTGGCGCAATCGGACCCCGGTGAATTCCAGACACCCATATGTCAGGCCGCTACGGAGCCGACGATCGACCCTACCGGAATAAAGATAGAACGTGCCGCGCACCTCTACGTCCTGGTGCCGATGTTCTCGCTCAACAACGACCAGAACCCCGCCGATGCGATGCCTTGTCCCGCTGGTGTTCGAGCGAGCACGTTGTGCGGACCTGCGCTTGGCAGCACGTTGATCAGTCTGTTCGGCGCCATTCCCGAGGCGTACAAGACGACACCTCTCGTCTATACGCAATGTCCTGACCCTGGTTCACCGCCAGGCACCTGCACCATGCACGCATCCAGCGTCGACCTCGGCAAGGCCCTGGTCGCGCTCGGCAAACTGCCACCGCCGATCGGTAATATCTTCCTTCCAACTCCTAACCACAGCCATGTGATCGATGGCGACCGCATCGATACGGAACGGGCAATCTGGTGGCAAGTGAGGCCGGTGCTGGTGACGGATCCGGCGGATTGGCCAACGCAGGATGGTACCGTTGGCATCACCTCGGTCCAGAAGATGGATGCCGCGGAAAGTCGTGGCGAGGCGATCGAAGTGCCGTCCAATTTCTTCCTGTTCTTCAAGTCCGAGCCGATGAAGGGCATGGCCATGAAATGAGGCTGCGTCCCTTGACGTGACCGCATGCGTGCGTACTCGTGAAACGGGCCCTCCCCACGCTTCGGTGTGGGGAAGGCCATGGGACCGATCAAGTTGAGACGCACAGCGCGCCTGACAGCCATCGCACCGTGCAGCGCCGCAGATTTACGACGCACTGCTACTGGATGCATCTGCATGTTTGCCAATACCCAGCCCATCGCGCGCCTGCTTCTGAGACAACCTGTCGTTGCGGCGCAGGCTGGATACCGGCGGCAAGGTCGCCGTGACTGGAGCCATGCAAGCGGATCGAACCCAGATTTCATCAAGCCCGGTCTGATCTGTTCATGAGTACGGCCCTGGTTCTGTTCCGGCGCGATCTGCGCCTGACCGACAACCCGGCGTTGAGCGCAGCTTGTGCGACGCATGCAAAAGTACTTCCCGTCTTCATTCACGCGCCAGACGAGGACGGTGAATGGACGGCCGGTGCCGCCAGCCGCTGGTGGCTGCACCATTCACTGGCAGCGCTGGACAACCAGTTGCGTGCGCAGCATGCCGGACTGCATCTGCGCCAGGGCGACACGCTCGACGTGCTGCGCGAGCTGATCCGAACCAGTAATGCCACGGCGGTTTACTGGAACCGCTTGTACGAACCGGCCTCGATCGCCCGCGATACGCACATCAAGAGTGCGCTGCGCGAACAGGGCATCGCGGTGCACAGCCACAACGCTGCGCTATGGTGCGAGCCGTGGCAGATCGCGACCCAGCAAGGCGACCCGTACAAAGTGTTCACGCCATACTGGCGCAATCTGCGGCCGCAGTTGCAGGCCGTCGATCCGTTGCCCGAACCGGCGTTACCCGGCTGGAACAAGCTGCCGGGCGGCCTGCCGCTGGCCGCGCTCGATCTGTTGCCACGCATTCGCTGGGACAACGGTCTGGCCGAAACGTGGCAACCGGGCGAGGCAGGTGCACAGGAACTGCTGGACATCTTCGGTGACGACGCCATCGGCAACTACGCGAAAGCGCGTGACCTGCCGGCGCGCCATGGCACCTCGCGGCTGTCACCGCATCTGCACTTCGGCGAGATCTCGCCGCGACAAATTCATGCCGAACTCGACCGCCGGGCCCAACGCGCGGACGCGAAGCGGCGGCCAGACATCGAACCGTACCTGCGCGAGCTGGGCTGGCGCGAGTTCGCCCATCATCTGCTTTTCCACTTTCCGCAGACACCGACCGCGAATTTCAATCCACGCTTCGCCGACTTCGCCTGGGCGCCACCCGACGATGCGCTACTGGCGCGCTGGCAACAAGGCCGCACCGGCATTCCGCTGGTTGATGCCGGCATGCGCGAGCTGTGGCATACCGGTTGGATGCACAACCGCGTGCGCATGATCGTGGCCAGCTTCCTGACCAAGAATCTGCGTCAGCAGTGGCAGCACGGCACGCGCTGGTTTTGGGACACCCTGGTCGATGCTGACTTGGCCAACAACACGCTGGGCTGGCAATGGGTGGCCGGCTGCGGCGCCGATGCCGCCCCGTATTTCCGCGTGTTCAATCCGGTGACCCAGGCCAAGAAGTTCGATCCGGACGGCAACTATCTTCGACGCTGGCTACCTGAACTGGTAGAAGCATCGCTCGATCTGCTGCATGAGCCGTGGAGGGATCCGTCACTACTGAACCGCAGCGGCTATCCGGCACCGATGGTGGATCTGGCCAGCTCTCGGCTGGATGCACTGGCCGCTTATCAGGCCCGCAACAAGCCTTGATGGATTCGCAGGCGAGATTCCTGCCACCTCCATGCATCCGTTCCGCCAGTTGGGCCGTATCTGTCCATGACACGCAGACAGGTACGTTTCCATGGCAACTTCCCCACTGATCCTAATACCGCCGCCCGACGGGATGGCGCCGACGGCGCCCACTTCGACGGATGCCCCGGCGCGACGCTCCTGGCTGATGCGCACCGTGCGCCGCTGGTTCGACACCAGCGCTACGGTGGAGATCGACGAGAGTCGTGAGGATCGCGTCGACTGGCTGCGCGCCGCACCGTTCGTGGCGATGCATCTGGCCTGTATCGGCGTGATCTGGGTCGGTGTGTCGCCAATCGCGCTGATCGTGGCCGCGTCACTGTATGTCGTGCGCATGTTTGCGTTGACCGCGTTCTATCACCGCTACTTTTCGCATCGTACTTTCCAGACCTCGCGTGCGATGCAGTTCGTGTTCGCGCTGATCGGCGCTTCCTCCGTGCAGCGCGGGCCGCTGTGGTGGGCGGCGCATCACCGCCATCATCATCGTGTGACCGACACGCCGGCCGATCCGCATTCGCCGGGCGTCCACGGCTTCCTGTGGAGTCATGTCGGCTGGTTCCTGACGCCGCGCAACTTCCGCACCGATCTGACGCGCGTGCCGGATCTGGCGAAATTCCCGGAGCTGCGTTGGCTCGATCGCTACGACATCGCCATCCCTGTCGTGCTGGCGGTCGCGTTGTACGGTTTGGGCGTACTGCTGCATCACGTGGCGCCGCAGCTGGGCACCAGCGGCGGCCAGATGCTGATCTGGGGTTTCTTCGTCTCGACCATCGTGCTGTTCCACGCCACCGTGACGATCAACTCGCTGGCACACCGCTTCGGCAAGCGCCGCTTCGATACCAAGGACGACAGCCGCAACAACGTGTGGCTCGCCCTGCTCACCTTCGGCGAGGGCTGGCACAACAACCACCACTTCTTCCCAGGTTCGAGCCGGCAGGGTTTCCACTGGTGGGAAGTCGACCTGACTTGGTACGGACTGAAGCTGATGTCGGCGCTGGGTCTGGTGCGCGGCCTGAAGCCGGTGCCTGCCTGGGTGCTGACCAAGGCGCGGAGCTGAGCCATGCGCATTGCCGTCGTCGGATCGGGTATCGCTGGGCTGGCATCGGCATGGCTGCTGTCGCGCCGACACGAGGTGACATTGTTCGAGGCCGGCAATTATTTCGGCGGCCACACGCATACGCATGACGTGGAGCTGCAAGGTCGCCGCTATCGCATCGACAGCGGCTTCATCGTGCACAACCCCGATCACTACCCGCTGCTGACCCGGATGTTCGATCAGCTCGGCGTGGCGTCGCAGCCCACCACGATGAGTTTCTCGGTACACAACGAGGCCAGCGGGCTGGAATACAACGCGGCCACTCTGGATACGCTGTTCTGTCAGCGGCGCAACCTGTGTTCGCCACGCTTCATCGGCATGGTGCGTGATCTGATGCGTTTCTATCGCGAGGCGCCGACACTGCTCTACTTGCCGGGGGAGGGCCCCACGCTGGGCGACTATCTGGCCGAACACGGCTACGGCGCGGCGTTCCGCGACGAGCATCTGGTGCCGATGGCTTCCGCGCTGTGGTCGTCGCCAGCCGCGCAGATTCTCGGCTTCCCAGCGCGTTATCTCGCGCAGTTCATGGCCAATCACCAGATGCTGCAGCTCAGCGATCGTCCGCAGTGGCGCGTGGTGCGCGGTGGTTCGTCCACCTATGTGCAGGCATTGCGCGAGCGCTGGTCGGTGCGCGAGCGTCTCAACTGCGCGGTGCGTTCGATTCAACGCCATGCCGCAGGCGCCGAGATCACCAGCGCCGCCGGCGTCGAACATTTCGATCATGTCGTGTTGGCCTGCCACAGCGATCAGGCACTCGCCTTGCTGAGCGATGCCGACGAACGCGAGCAGTCCATCCTCGGTGCGATGCCGTACCAGACCAACGACACCGTGCTGCATACCGATGCCCGTGTGCTGCCGAAGCGGCGCAAGGCGTGGGCCGCGTGGAACGCGTGGCTGCCGCGCGATCCAGATGAGGCATGCACGGTCAGCTACTGCATGAACCTGCTGCAAGGCATCGAATCGCCGGAGCCTTTTGTGGTCACGCTCAACCGCACGGCGGCGATCGACCCGGCCAAGGTGCTGGCCCGCATGCAGTACCACCACCCGGTCTACAGCCATGCGTCGGTGGCGGCGCAGACGCGCAAGGCCGAGATCCAGGGCCATCGGAACACCTGGTTCGCTGGCGCGTACTGGGGCTGGGGATTCCACGAGGACGGCATGCGCAGCGCGGTCGACGTGGCTGCCGCACTTGGCGTGCGCTGGCCGGTCGGCGTGGGGGCCATCCACGCGGTCAAATCACGCGCCGAGGAGATCGCGGCGTGAACACCGAAGCACTCCAGGCGAGTTCGCCGCTGGCGAGTGCCGTGTACGAAGGCGTCGTGCGTCATCGTCGGCTGGCACCGCATCCGCATGCGTTCGATTACCGCATGGCCCAGCTCTATCTGGATCTGGACGAAGTCGATCGCGTGTTCGAGCAGCGCTGGTTGTGGTCGAACGAACACGGCAACATCGCGCAGTTCCGTCGCAAGGATTATCTCGGCCCTGCCGAACTGCCACTGGCCGAAGCCGTGCGTCAGCGCATCGAACAAGCCACCGGCCATCGCCCGATCGGGCCGATCCGTCTGCTGACCCATCTGCGCTACTGCGGCCTGGTGTTCAACCCGGTCAGCTTCTACTACTGCTACGCCGAGGACGGGGTGAGCCTGGTCTGCATCGTGGCGGAGATCACCAACACGCCGTGGAAGGAACGCCACGCCTACGTGCTGCCGATCGAGACAGCGCAAGTGCAGGGACGTGCGTTGCACTGGGCCTTCCCGAAGACCTTCCACGTATCGCCGTTCATGCCGATGGCACGCGAGTACAACTGGAGCTTCACCACGCCGGGCGATCAGTTGCACGTGCACATGGACGTGCTGCGCGACGGCCGGCGCGAGTTCGACGCCACGCTCGTCCTGCAGCGCCAAGCCTTGACCAGCGCCTCGCTCGCCCGCGTGCTGTGGCGCTATCCGCTGATGACCGCGCAGGTGGTCGGCGCCATCCACTGGCAGGCGCTGCGGCTGTGGCTGAAGCGCAACCCTGTCCACGATCACCCTGCTGTTCCCTGAGGTTTGCCATGAACGACATTGCCAAGACCGCCGACTACGAAAGCTCCCGCACCGGCGCCTTCGATCGCTTCCTGCGCCAGCAGGTGCTCGGCCAACTGAGCCAGCTGCGGCACGGACGATTGCTGCTGACCGACGATGGCGAGCAACTCGAATTCGGCGAAGTCGCTGCCGACCTGCAGATTCACATGGAAATCTTCGATCCGGCCTTTTACCGCGCCGTCGCCACCCATGGCAGCGTGGGTGCGGGCGAGGCTTACATGGACGGCCTGTGGCACTGCGACAATCTGGTGGGGCTGGTTCAGCTGCTGGTGCGCAACCGCGACATGCTCGACGGCATGGAGAGCGGCCTGGCCCGCCTCGGCGGCATCGCCATGCGCGGCTGGCACGCACTGCGTCGCAATACGCGCGATGGCAGCCGCCGCAACATCGCCGCACACTATGACCTCGGCAATGATTTCTTCAATCTGTTCCTGTCACCGGACCTGATGTATTCGTCGGCGATCTGGACGGATTCCTCCGACACGCTGGAGATCGCCTCGACGCGCAAGCTCGAGCGCATCTGCCGCAAGCTCGATCTCAAACCGACCGACCGGGTGGTCGAGATCGGAACCGGCTGGGGTGGCTTTGCGCTGTATGCCGCGCAGCACTACGGCTGCCACGTCACCACCACCACGATCTCGCGCGAGCAACATGCGTTAGCCAGCGAGCGCGTCACCGCTGCCAGCATGGGCGAACGCGTCGAGCTGCTGCTGGAGGATTACCGCGACCTTCGCGGCCAGTATGACAAGCTGGTTTCGATCGAGATGGTCGAGGCGATCGGCGCACCGTATCTGGACGTCTATTTCGAGAAGCTCGGCAGCCTGCTGAAGCCCGACGGTCTGGCGCTGCTGCAGGCGATCACGATCGAGGATCACCGCTACGCGCAGGCGCTGACGTCGGTCGACTTCATCAAGCGCCATGTCTTTCCCGGCAGCTTCATTCCCTCGATCAACGCACTGCTCGCATCGAAGACCCGCAGCAGCGACCTGGCGCTGACCCAGCTGGAAGACTTCGGCCATTCATATGCGCTGACCCTGAAAGCCTGGCGCGAGCGTTTCATGGCGCATCTGTCTCAGGTGCGGGCGCAGGGTTTCGACGAGCGCTTCATCCGCATGTGGGAGTTCTACCTGGCGTATTGCGAAGGTGGTTTCCGCGAACGCTCGATCGGTGTCGCGCACCTGCTGCTGGCCAAGCCCGGCAATCGGCGCTCAGCGTCGCTGCCGGAGCTCGAATCGGCCGACAGGATGCCTGCATGAAATTCTGGGCCAGCCTCATCGGCTATCAGCTGGTCTGGTTCGCCGCCGTGATCGGCGCCGGGCGCGGACTGGCGTGGCCGGGGATCGTCGGCATGCTGGTTTATGCCGCATGCCAGTTGGCCGCTGCACGTCATTACCAAGCCGACCTGTCCCTGATGGCAACAGCCATCGTGCTCGGGCTGCTGGTCGATGGCGGCTTGATCCGCACAGGGCTGGCCAGCTACGCCGCGCCGTGGCCATCCGCCGCGTTGGCACCAGCATGGATTCTGGCGCTGTGGGCCACCTTCGCGATGACCTTGACCCAATCACTGCGCTGGCTGCAGACACGGCTCTGGCTCGCTGTATTGCTGGGAGGCATTGGCGGCCCACTGGCGTATCTGAGCGCGTCGCGCGGCTGGCATGTGGTGAGCTTTGTCGATCCTGCGTGGCGCGGCTTGTTGTGGCTCGGCATCGGCTGGGCGCTGGCGACACCGGCGCTGGCTTGGCTGGCCAGGCACTGGTCAACCGAAGCGGCGCCGGCCACGATTTCTCTGCAAGGTGATGCGCGATGAATCCGTGGATCCAGCTGGCCGTGCTGTGGCTGCTTGCGGCATTGATGATGAGCCTGGGCTGGTTGTGGCAACGCCCACGTTCCAACGCCGGCATCGTCGATGCGCTGTGGGCCGGCGGCGTGGGTGGCAGCGCAGTGCTGTTTGCCTTGCTCGGTGACGGCGGCCTGTGGCCGCGCGTGATCCTGGCCGTGCTTGGCGGGCTGTGGGGAATGCGGCTGGCTGCGCATCTATGGAAGCGAGTTCGCGGCGAGCCCGAAGATGGCCGCTACCAGAACCTGCGCGCGCATTGGCATGGCAGCCAGTTCAAGTTCTTCCTGTTCTTCCAGTTCCAGGCCTTGCTGATCGTGCTGTTCTCGCTGCCGTTTCTGGCGGTGGCACGCAACCCGCGCGCGTTTGATCCGTGGATGCTTATCGGCATCGCGATCTGGCTGGTCAGCGTGATCGGCGAATCGGTCGCCGATCGACAGCTGGCCCGTTTCCGCGCCGCTCCGGCGAATCACGGGCACACCTGCCGCGACGGCCTGTGGCGTTATTCGCGTCACCCCAACTACTTCTTCGAATGGATCCACTGGTTTGCCTACGTCTGCATCGCGCTCGGATCGCCGATCGTCTGGCTGGCCTGGGCCGGGCCGCTGGTGATGTACGTCTTCCTGCGCTGGATCAGCGGCATCCCGTACACCGAGACGCAGGCGCTGCGCAGCCGCGGCGATGACTACCGTGCCTATCAACGCAGCACCTCCATGCTGATTCCCTGGTTTCCGAAAAGGATCGAACCATGAACACCGCCGCCACTGTCTCCGACGAACTGCCGCAGGAACGACCGGCTCCAGGCCTGCTGGGTCTGGCTGAGCGTGGACGCATTCCTGACGCATTGCTGCGGCAAGGCATCCGGCGCATGTGCGCACAGCGCCTGCGCGAGGAGATGGCCGGCGGACTGGATCAGCAAGCCGCGCGCTTTGCCGCACGCATCGACATGCTGCGGCATAGCCCGGTGGCGATCCACACCGATGCCGCCAACGCGCAGCATTACGAACTGCCGCCGGCGTTCTTCGAGCTGTGCCTCGGCAAGCGCCTGAAGTACTCGGGCTGCTATTACCCGCGCGGCGACGAGTCGCTGGATCAGGCCGAAGAGGCGATGCTCAAGCTGTATGGCGAACGCGCCGAACTGGCGGACGGCCAGAAGATTCTCGAACTCGGCTGCGGCTGGGGCTCG
>Ga0209233_1000432_pt1 | contig 30175 bp, 31 predicted proteins | sample AraplaCL_Cvi_mCL_FD_184269 | JGI IMG/M metagenome (GOLD analysis project Ga0209233, IMG submission 184269) | Arabidopsis root microbial communities from the University of North Carolina, USA - plate scrape CL_Cvi_mCL (SPAdes) (version 2) | ecosystem: Host-associated > Plants > Roots > Endosphere...
TTCGGGCGCCACGTAATTGCCGAAGGCGCGGCGGATCTGCCGCCGGTCGGCATCGGTCAGCGCGAAGCGCATGAAGACGGTGGCCGAATAGACGATGAAGGCGCCGAAGGTGGTGAAGGTGGGATCGAGCAGCAGGCCGTATTGCTGGAACACGTACCAGCAGGTCCCCACCACCGCGGCGAGGAAGCCGGCGCCGATCAACAGCCCCGCCAGCGGCCCCACCTGCATGATGACGCCGACGATCAGCAGGCCGATGATGACGAAGCTCGCGATCTCGAGGCCGCTGACCCAGTCGGAGCGGGTGAGGAACTTGCCCGAAAGAATCTGCTCGATCGCCTGCGCGTGGATCGACACGCCCGGCACGTTGTCGCCGAGCGCCGTCGTATGAATGTCGAGCAGGCCGCTGGCCGAGGTGCCGATCAGCACGATCTGCCCCTGAATCAGCGGCTGTATGTCGTGGTAGTCCGGACCGAGGATATCCCGCGCCGAGACGTAGAGCGCGGGATCGGGCCGGGAGTAATAAAGCGTCAGGTCGCCCGAGGCGGTCGTCGGCACCGTGTAGTCGCCGATCCTGAGGCTATCGACATAGCCCTGCCCTGCCGTGTCGCCGAACACCACCAGCGTCGGGATGCCGAGCGCGGTGCGCAGCGCTTCGACGGAGAGCGTGGGGTAGAGCTGCTTGCCGGCGGACCAGAGCAGCGGCAGTTGCCGCACCACGCCGGCGCTGTCGTTGCGTTCGAGGCTGACCGCGCCGAGCCCATGGGCTGAGGCGAGCAACTGGTCGAGCGGGATCACGGCGCCGTCCATGGTTGGGATATCGTCGCGCGGATCGGTGCCCGAGATGGCAAAGCCCACCTTGGGGGCCGCCGGCGTGACCTGGGTCTGGTTCGAGACGGAAAAGCCCATGACCGACGGCGTGGCGGCCAGCGCCTGGGCGAAATCCTCGTCGTAGTCGGGGAGCTTGGCGACCGAATTGCTGGCCCAGCCGAGCGGCGTCATCTCGATGCGCCGGGGCGACATGCGGTCGGGCTCGGGGAAGAGCGCATCGAAGCCGATCGCTGCGGCGCCGAGTTCACCGAGGCGGCTGGTCAACGTGGCAAGGATGCTGCGCGGCCACGGCCACTGGCCGATCGCCTTGAGCGAGGCCTCGTCGATATCGATGACCCTGACCGGATAGTCGCCCTTCGGCCGGGGGTCGACCTGCTGGTAGAAATCGAAGGCGGTCTCCCGCGCCACCCGGACCGGATAGGGATCGGAGAGCCGGAGCAGGGCCAGCGCGATGATGATCACGACACCGACAAGGGTCGGAACGATGCGCCGTCGAAACATTCAGCGTTTGGCCCCGCTAGGTTGGAAGTGTTGCTTCGGACCCGCCGACACAGGCAGGCGGGTCCGAATGGCTGGCATCAGCCGGGCGAGCAGGGGTAACCCTCGCACAGGGGCTCGGTCGACTCGAACGTCCCGCCCGTCATGGGCACGGAAACGCCGCCGGGGCTAGGATTGACGTTCCTGAAGCACTGGCGGGATTCATCGACGTGGAAATCCGGCAGCAGGGGCTTTTGCGACAGGATGTAATGGAACTTGTCACGCAAGCCGTCGTCGATCGCCTGCCAGTGGCCGTAGATCGTGCTTTGCTGCTGCTGGATTTCGCCGGCCTGGCACTGGTGGTCGAGCACCACGCAATGCGGCTGGCGCGGATCGAGCGTGCAAAGCTCCACCGCGCCGCGGAACAGCGCCACAGTGGTGGTCGTGCCGACATTGAAGTCGAACGCCGTGCCGCGGATGCCGATCGTGCCGGTCGGCGTCGCGATGTGGTAGGCCGAGTGGTCGCTCTTGCCGGTGATGAAACGGAACGTGCCGCTCAGCGCATTGACGGCGAATTTGCTCGCCAGCTTGTCGCCGCGCAGCAGGTAGCTTTCGATGACCAGGCTGGAGTTCGGCCCGACCACCAGATGCGTCTGGTCGGTGAAGACCAGCTGCACCTGTCCCGATGCGCCGGTGACGATCTTGTCGCCCATGCCAACGTCGGATCCGACGACCAGCGTCTTGGTCACCGTCCCGATTGAACTGCTGGCAGCAGGATCGACCCCGACGGCGGTTCCCGCCGGCGCCGCCTGCGCAGCGCCGGTCAGCAGGATCGCCGCAACCGCGAATAGAATGCCCCTAAGTCGCATGTGAAGACCTCGAAATAGATGGGATGGATTTGACGACTAGTCGGAGATGATGCGCGTGGTCGGGAACGGCCCGCCCGTCATCGGGTGCGAAATGCCGCCGCTTGCCGGGTTTGTGTCGACGAAGCACTGGCGCGATTCATCGACCTGGAAATCGGGCAGCAGTGGCTTTTGCGACAGGATGTAGTGGAACCGGTCGCGCAACCCGTCGTCGACAGCCTGCACGTGGCCATAGATGCTTGCCTGCTGAATCTGGATTTCGCCGGCCTGGCATTTGTGATCGAGGACGACGCAATGCTTGTCGTCGTGCAAGGTGCAGAGTTCGACCGCGCCGCGGAACAGGGCAACCGTGGTGGTCTTACCGACGTTGAAGTCGAAAGCCGTGCCGCGCACGCCGATCGTGCCTGTTGGCGTGTTGATGGTGTAGGCGTCGTGATCGCTCTTGCCGGTGATGAAACGGAACGTTCCACTGAGCGCACTAACGGCGAATTTGCCCACCGTTTTGTTATTGGCGCGCAGCAGGTAGCTTTCGATCACGAGGCTGGAACTCGGGCCGACGACGAGGTGCGTATCGTCGCTGAAGACCAGCTGGACCTGTCCGGCGGTGCCGGTGGTGATCTTGTCGCCGAGGCCCACATCGGAGCCGACTACAAGCGTTTTAGTGGTCGTTCCGACCAAATTGGTGGCGCTGGGATCGACGCCCACCGCCTTGCCCGCAGGGGTGGCCGCCTGCGCGCCGCCCAGTGTCAACAGCACAATGGCCGCTGCTGCTGACACCAAACTCAAATGCCGCATTCCAAGACCTCTAGCTTTGGGAGGTGAAGTATCTGGTTTTGTCTTCGACGGGCGGACCATAACATCGGCCACCGCCTCAGGCGAGAGCGTCGACCAACGATGACGACTCGCCGGACCGCCCTGTTGGTTTGCCGCCGATGAATGGGCGCTGAACACCGTCTTCAGACTATGGAGAGGTTCGGCTGCTATCCTTGCAGGCGCTTTGGGTGATCGACCGACGGCAGCTTTTTTCCGGGCGCGGCGGCCATGGAAAGAGGCGGCGAGGACAAGGACTGCAAGGGACCCAGGCGGGGGGCTATCCGATGTTCGTAACGATATTTCTGCTGTTGCTCGGATTCGAACTCAAGCACTTCCTTGCAGACTATCTGATGCAGACCGGCTGGATGATCGGGGGCAAGGGCAACCTTGCCGCGGCGGGCGGCTACGTGCATGCCGGCATCCACGTCATCGGCTCGGCGATCGTGCTGGCGCTGGTCCAGGTGCCGCCGGTTGCCATCCTCGAACTGGTGGCGGCCGAATTCGTCATCCACTACGCTTTCGATTTCGCCAAGGTCTATTATGGGCGGGGCGTCGATCCCGACCAGAATGCCCAGACCTTCTGGGGCCTGCATGGCCTCGACCAGCTGTTTCACCAGCTGACCTATCTCGGCATGACCTACTTTGCCCTGCGGGCGCTCGGCCTCCCGGTCTAGCGGGAACCTATTTTTCGACCGGCGTCTTCTTGCGGCCGCGCTTCGGGGCGGGCGCCGGCTCTGCCTCGCCCTGCTCGTCGTCAGGGTCAACGAGCGAGCCCAGGATCTGGTCGACCACGTCGAGGTCGCGCCGCCGGCCCTCGGCCTGCTGCTGCAGATCGACGAGGTAGGTGGTGGTGTAATAGAGCCGCCGCGCCAGGAGCGTCGCGAGGTGGATCGCCACTTCCGAGCGCGATTCGAGGAAGCGCATGGCATCGTCGATGACGTAGGTCTTGACCGCCGACAGCGCCTTCACCGTGGCGCTGTGCGGCATGTCGAGCAGCAGCGACATTTCGCCGAAGATCGAGCCGGGCTCGTCGACATAGGACACCTGAGTGTCCTTGCGGATGACCTCGATCTGGCCGTCGATCAGCACGAAGAGCTTTCCCAGCCGGGCGCCCTCCGGAATCATCGTCTCGCCGGATTCGAAATTCACCACCGGCTGGCCATCACAAAAGTCCAAAATATCGGCCATACGCCTGCCTCTTCCTCAATAGCGTACCGCGAGAAGCGGGTTCACCTCTCGAATTCGAACTTGCGGCCTCAACTCCGAAGCCCGATCTTCGAGCCGGTCAAAATGAAAATGGTCTTGGTGAGCCCGCCTGAAAGGTCGCCGTTAGGCATCACTTGTGTGAGCCAATAGCATTGCCGGGGCGTTGCCCGCAATCGCTTCAGCCGTCGGCGTCGGCTATGCTAGCCGGAAGAGTAGTTTGATGTGGGCCAGCGGAGGGCCAACCATGATCGATCCCGGTGGCTCCCGCCCCCCTGCCCCGCCCGGCGCCGAGCCGATCGTGACGGCGCGCGGCCTCGGCAAGCGCTTCGGCAACCGCGAAATCCTGCACGGGGTCGACTTCACCATTCCGCCGGGCCGGGTCTATGGCCTGATCGGCCACAACGGCGCCGGCAAGACCACGACGCTCAACGCCCTGCTCGGCCTCACCTCCTACAGCGGGTCGCTCAGGGTGCTCGGCCTCGACCCCTTCGCCCACCGGGCGAGGCTGATGCGGGAGGTGGCGTTCATTTCCGACGTGGCGAGCCTGCCGCGGTTCCTCACCGTGCGGGAGCTCTTCGCGCTGCTGGTCGATATCCATGCCAATTTCTCCGCCGACCGCGCCTATGATTTCCTGACCGGCACCGACCTCAAGCCGGGGCTCAAGATCGGCAATCTCTCCAAGGGCATGATGGCGCAACTCCACCTCGCCGTGGTGATGGCGATCAACGCCCGGCTGCTGGTGCTCGACGAGCCGACGCTCGGCCTCGACATCACCTATCGCAAGCGTTTCTACCGCCGGCTGATCGAGGACTACATGACCGGCGAGCGCACCATCATCATCACCACCCACCAGGTGGATGAGATCGAATCCATCCTGACCGACGTGATGTTCATGCGCGACGGGCGGCTGGTGCTCGATTCGTCGATGAGCGCGGTCGGCAAGCGCTACGCCCAGCTCGTGCCCGAAGCCGCGAACGCGGAAGCTGCGATGGCGCTGAGGCCGGTCTTTGCCGAGACGCGGTTCGGGCAGACGGTGATGATCTATGAAGACGCCGATCAGGGGCTGCTTGCCCCGCTCGGCAAGGTCTCGACGCCCACCCTCAGCGACCTGTTCGTGGCGCTGATGCAGCGGGGCACGGAAACGCGGGCGACGGGGAGCATGGCATGAGACCGTTCCTCGCCCTGCTCCGCCGCGAATATCTCGAGCACCGCTGGGCGTTCCTTTACGCGCCGCTGATCCTGATCGGCATCCTGCTGGTGTTGGTCGGCTCGGCCCTCGTAACCGGCCGCTACCGATTCTTCGTCACCGGCGTCGCGGTCGCCTCGCACCTCTTCGACCTCGCCTATTTCGGCGTCGCCGTGCTCTGGTGGGGCTATTGCTTCATCGCGGTATTCTTCTACTTCGCCGACGCGTTCAATTCGGACCGGCGCAACAACCAGATGTTCTTCTGGAAATCGATGCCGCACACCGACTTCACGATGCTGATGAGCAAGCTTATCGCCGGACTCACGATGCTGCCGGCGCTAGTGTATTTCGCGCTGCTGCTGACCGGCCTGCTGGTGGCAGCGTTCATCGTCGGCATGCCCTACCTGGTGCCGGCGATCGGACCGATCGACTTGCAGGCGACGCTGTTCGCCTGGTCGCAGGTCAGCGCCCTGGCGCTCTGCTACCTGGTGCTGGCGCTGCTCTGGTATGCGCCGTTCTTCGCCTGGGTCGGCGCGCTGTCGACGCTGGTGGGGCGGTGGAGCATTCCCCTGGCGCTGCTCATTCCGGTGATCCTCTCGCTGTTCGAGGGGCTGTTCACCTTCGGGGCGGCGCCGGGCGGCAGCTATATCCTGTCGTTCCTGCGCAACCGGCTGACGTTCAACTTCGTGCCGACGCCGCTGCAGCAGGCGCTGATCGCCGGCGGCCCGATCGACCTGCCAGGACAGACGCAGAACCTCCTCGCCGCCATCGACTGGCCGTTGCTGGTGCTGGGGCTGATCTTTGCGATCGTCGTGATCTTCCTCGCCAGCGAGTTCCGCCGGCGCTGGGTGCTCAAGGGCTGAGGCTGGCGGGGGCGCTAGGGCGGCGGACACGAACGCGCGCAGCCCAGCCACGGCAGGTGGTCTGGATGGGCGAGGCACCGCCCTCGCCGTCCCTTCTCCCCTTGCGGGAGAAGGTGCCCCGGTAGGGGCGGATGAGGGAGAGGCCGCTGGTGCTTGCCGCTCCCCCCTCACCCCCTGCCGGACCCTCTCCCGCAAGGGGAGAGGGAAGATTGGGCAAGGCTGCCGTTCACCCCGGCGCGAAACGGCTAGTTGCAGCCCATCTCGCGTTCGACGGCGACGATCTGGTTGATGTTGTAGCGCTCGATGCGGCTCATGCGGACGTCGTTCATGTTGTCGGTCGTGCAGCGCGCATTGCCGAAGAAGTCGATGGCGCGGCTGGTCTTGAAGCAGTAGCCGCCCTCCTTGTAGATTTCGTTGCGCACTTCCCACAGGGTGTCGCAGGACTGGTCGCGGAGGTCGGGGCGGCTGAACTGGTCGCTATCGGTGCAGCCGATTTCTTCGTAGCAGGCGGCGGTTGCCGGCCCGGTGGCGAGCGCGATGGTCAAGGCGAGCAGAATGGATTGCAAGCGCATGGAATCGTTTCCTGTTCATGTCCCCCGCCGCACGCTAGCCGAAGGACGTGACCGGGCAAAGCATCGCGTGGCGATGCCGAATATCGAACAATGCCTTCGGCGTCGTTCGATAGGCATTGCAGGGCGCAGGCTCTACATTACCAGCCAGCAATGAAGTACGGCGCTTTGCGCCACAGCGAGGCAATGATGATCTTTCCAGTCGAATCCGATCCGAGGGTGCGCAACGCGCCCCTGCTCCCCCTCGCGACCCATTTCGGCCCGGTGCGCATCGCCGTGACCGACAAGGCCAAGGCGCTGGCGATCTGGGGCGACGTGGTCGGGTTGACGGTCGTTTCGGAGAGCCCGACCGAAATCGAGATGGGCGTCGGCCGCAAGGTGCTGATCACCCTCGAACTCGGCGCGGCACGCCCGGTGGTGCAGCACTCGATCGGACTCTATCACGTCGCCATCCACGTCCCGACCCGTGCCGACCTGGCGCAGATGGCGGTGCGGGCGCTGCAGCGGCGGGTGCGGATTTCGCCCACCGACCATCTAGTCTCGGAGGCGATCTACCTCTGGGACCTCGACGGCAACGGCATCGAGATCACCTTCGAGACGCCGTGGCGCGGCACGCTCGGCGACCCGGAGCGCGGCGCCTACGCCGTCACCAGCGACGGCAAGCCGCATTCGGGCCGCGAGGCGATCGACCTCGACGACCTGCTCGGCGAGTTGGGCGAGGCGCCGGTGCTGCAGCCGCAGATGCCGGAGGGCACGCGGATCGGCCACGTCCACGTGCACGTCAACGACCTCGAACTGGCGATGCGCTTCTATCGCGACGGGCTGGGCTATGGCGGGCTGTTCATCATCCGCAGGTTCGGCATGGGCGATGTCGGGCTCGACTACACGCCGCACGCCATCGCCTTCAACATCTGGGCCGGCGAGAACGCCGGGTTGCCGCTGCCGGGCGCCGCGGGCCTCAGGTGGTTCACCATCCTGGTGCCGGATGCCGAAACGCTGGCCGAGGTGCGTGCCCGGCTCAAGACGATCGACGCGCCGGTGACGGCGATCGAGGGCGGCATCGAGACCGCCGACCCCTCGGGCAACCGCATCAAGGTGCTGGTCGGCTGATCGGTGCCGATCCGCCTCAGTTCATGAGCCGGATCGGGTGCCCCGCCAGGAACGCCGAAATGTCCTCGACGGTGTCGCGGTAGCACGCCTCGAGGACCTTCCGCGTGACGTAGCCCAGGTGCGGCGTCAGTTGCGCCCGCGGCAGGCTGCGGAGCGGATGGTCGGGCGGCAGCGGCTCCTGGTCGAAGACGTCGAGGCCGGCGCCGGCGATGCGCTCCTGGCTCAGCACCTCGATCAGCGCGGCTTCGTCGACGATCGGGCCGCGGGAGGTGTTGATGAAGAACGCCGTCGGCTTCATCAGCGCGAAATCGGCAGCGCCGATCAGGCCGCGCGAGCGATCGCCGAGCACCAGGTGGACGCTGACATAGTCGGCGGTCGAAAACAGCGCCTCGCGCGTGGCATACTCAGCCCCGGTACCGGCGCATTTGTCGGGGGTGAGGTTGGGGCTCCAGGCGATAACCCGCATGCCGAAGGCGCGGCCGATACCGGCCATTTGCCGGCCCAGGTGCCCGAGCCCCACCAGCCCGAGCGTGCTGCCGCCGAGTTCGGTGCCGATCCTGCCCGCCTGCCAGAGCTTGCCGGATTTCAGCGCCGCGTTGTTGGCGCCGACACCCCGCGCCAGTTCGAGCATGTGCGCGAATGCCAGTTCCGGCGTCGAGGCGCCGCCACTTCCCATGCCGGTGCCGGAGACGACGATGCCCCGCGCCAGCGCCGCGCCGACATCGAGCGCGGCATTGCGCATCCCGGTGGAGACGATCAGCCTCAGGCGCGGCAGTGCATCGATCACCGCCTTGGGGAATTTGGTGCGCTCGCGCATCAGGCAGACGATATCGTAGTCGGCGAGCGCGGCGCTCACCGCCCGGTCGTCGCCGAGCGGAGCGGTGAAGACGGTGACCTCGACATCGGGACCGAGCAGCGACCAGTCGGCGAGCTCGGTTGCGACACCCTGATAGTCGTCGAGCACGGCGCAGCGATAGCGCATTGGCCTGTCCTCCCTTCCGATCCCTAGCCGCCGGCCTGGACGACGCGCCGCACGGTCTCGGTGCTGCCGTTTTCGAACAGCGACTTGAGGTGGGCCGTCACCGTCTCGCGGAAGATCTCGCTCTGCGGCAGGTCGGTGCCGAAGACCTCGCGGATGGTCAGCAACGCGACCGTCAGCCGGATCGGCTCACCCTTGGAGGCGTCTGCCATGGCCCGGAGGCGCTTGGCGAGCGGGTCGCGGACGTCGATCGGCTTGCCCTTTTCGTCGATGCCGGTGATGTAACGCATCCAGGCGGCGACGCCCAATGACAGCCGGTTGATCGATTGGCGGGCCTGCAGGCGATCGCGGATGGTGCCGAGCAGCCGCTGCGGCAATTTCTGCGTGCCATCCATGGCGATCTGCCAGGTGCGATGCTGCAGGGCCGGGTTGGCGAAGCGGCCCAAGAGGTCGTCGCGATAACGCGACAGGTCGACGCCTGGCATGTGGAGCGTCGGAATGACCTCCTCGGTCATCATCGAACGGACCAGCGGGCCGAACCCGGGGGCTTCCATCGCCTCGGCGACGAACTGATGCCCGGCGAGGTAGCCGAGATAGGCCAGCGTCGAGTGCGCGCCATTGAGGAGCCGCAGCTTCATCCGCTCATAGGGCTCGACATCGGCCACCACATGGGCGCCGACTTCCTGGAAGGGTGGCCGGCCGGACGGGAAGTTGTCCTCGATCACCCATTGGGTGAAGGGCTCGGTGACCACGGGCCAGGCATCGTCCATATGCAGCAGTTCGCTCACCAGATGGCGATCGGCGTCGGTCGTCGCCGGCACGATGCGATCGACCATGGTGGAGGGGAACGCGACGTGCGAGCGGACGTAGTCGGCCAGTTCACCCGAGCGCATTTCCGCGAAGCGCGTGATGACGCGCGCCGTCGTCTTGCCGTTCGACGGCAGGTTGTCGCAGCTCATCACCGTGAACGGCGGCACGCCCGCCTTGCGGCGGCGGTCGATGGCGGCGACGATCAGGCCGGGGGCGCTGATCGGGTTCTGCGGCGCTTCCAGGTCGTGGATGATATCGGGGTGCTTTTCGTCGAGCCGGCCGGTCGCCGGGTCGTGGCAATAGCCCTTTTCGGTGACCGTCAGCGAGATGATGTTGATCACGGGATGGGCCATGAGGTCGAGCAGCCGCTCCCGCTCGCGATTGGCATCGAGGATGCCGATGATCGAGCCGACGACCTGGCACTTGGTGCCGGCCGCATCGCGCACGGCGACGGTGTAGAGCCCATCCTGCGGGGTCAGGGCGTCCTTGGTGTCGGAGTGCCTGAGGCTCGCGCCGACGATCGCCCACTGCGGCTCGCGCTGCAGCAGGTTCTCGACGTAGACGGCCATGTGGGCGCGGTGAAAGGCCCCGATACCGAGGTGCACGATGCCCGGCTTGATACGCCCCCGATCATAGTGCGGCTGGCTCACATTGGACGGCAGGGCGACAAGATTGGCTGTGCTGAGACGCGGCATTCCCATTCCTCACTCAGGTCGCGGGACCATAAAGGAGCCCCCCGGGGCAAGCCAGCAAAAGCCGATCCGTGCCCGTTGCCTATGCCCCTTATCCCCTGCATAACCAACAGCCTCAGCGAGGGGAATGGGTGATGGCGAAACGGTTCGTCAGTGTCGGCGAGTGCATGATCGAGCTATCGGGCGGCGAAGGCGGCATGTACCGGATGGGCTATGCCGGGGACACGCTCAACGCCATCTGGTACGCCCGGGCGCGGCTGCCGGCGGACTGGACGACGGACTATGTGACGGCGCTCGGCGACGACAGCTATTCGTCCCAGATGCGCAGCTTTCTCGACGAGCACGGCATCGGCACCGGCCATATCCAGACCATCGTCGGGCGGCGACCGGGGCTCTATACGATCCAGCAGAAGGATGGCGACCGCCACTTCACCTATTGGCGCGACTCGTCGGCGGCAAAGCTGCTGGCGGAAGACCGGCAGGCGCTCGCCGATGCTTTTTCGGGCGCCGACCTCATCTACTTTTCCGGCATCAGCCTCGCGATTCTCGCGCCGCGGGCCCGCGGCAGGCTGCTGAAAGCGATCATTGCGGCGCGCGACGGCGGGGCGACCATCGCCTTCGATCCCAATGCCCGCCCGGCGCTGTGGAAATCGGTCGCGGTCATGGGTGCCGTCGTGACGGTGGCGGCCTCGATCAGCGACATCGTGCTCCCCACCTTCTCCGATGAGCAGGCGACGTTCGGCGATGCGGGGCCGGAACTGACGGCCCGCCGCTACCTTGGCCTCGGCGTGCGGGAGGTGGTGGTCAAGGACGGCAGCGGCCCGGCGATCGTCGGCACCAGCGGCGACGAGCATTTGCACGCGGTCGCCGTGGCGCCCCGGCAGGTGGTCGATGCGACGGGCGCGGGCGATTCGTTCAACGGCGCTTACCTTGCCGCCCGCCTGACGGGTGCCGATCCGATCGAAGCGGCGAAGGCCGGGCACGCGGTGGCTGGGGTCGTGGTCGGCCATCGCGGCGCGCTGGTCGACCCGAAACTGCTCGCCTGACGGCAGCCGGTCCGGCTCAGAACATCCGATCGCCGACCTCGGCGAGGTAGGCCAGTTCCTCGGGCGTCGACTCTCGGCCCAGCGCGGCGTTGCGCTTGGGGTAGCGACCGAAGCGGCGCAACACCTCGAGATGCTTGCCGGCGGATTCGCCGAAGCCCTCGGCGCCCATTTCCTCGAACAGGGGGCGGACGGATTCGTGCACCAGCAGCGATTCCGAGTGGACGAACGGCATGTAGAGAAACATCCGGCACTCGGGCGGCAGCGCGCGGTCGGCGCCGGCCATCACGGCCTCCTGCGCCAGCGCCAGCGCCATACCGTCCTGAGCGAAGGCCCGGGGGTCGTTGCGGAACAGCTGGCGGGAGAACTGGTCGAGCACGATGATTTCCGCCAGCCTGCCCCTGGGGTAGTCGCGCCAGGAAAAGCCTTCCCCCGCGGCAATCCGGGCGTGCAACGCGCCAAATCTGCCCGCGATGCTGCGGTCGAGTTCGGGATTGGCGCTCCACCAATCCTTTGGCGTGCACTCGCGAAACCAGAAATCGTTGACCGCCTCTGCGCTCATGCTCGTCTCCTGCGGCTCGATTAGCATGTTGAGTGTTGAGCCTTCGTTTGCCAATGGCGCTCAATACTGATGCGAAGCAGGAGTGGAAAATTGAAGTTGGTGAAGCTGACCGGCGAAGACGGTCCGATCTACGTCAACCCAGAGCATGTGGTGGCGGTTCGCAAGGCGCTGCGCGACACGCGGCTGGATACCGTGTCGGCGCAATTCACGGTCAAGGAAGCGCCGGCGGTCGTCGTTCGGCTGCTCGGTGCGGAAGAGCTCGCCATCGACATAACGCCGGCGCTGGTCGACCTGACGCCGCACTGAGTGCGGCGGGTGCGCCTCAGACGGTGATGATCGCCTTGATCAACCCCTGCCGCTCGTGGGTCCAGACCGGCATGTCGACGGGCACGCGATCGAGGCTCGTCGCATGGGTTGCGAGCTTGTCGGTCGGCACGAAGCCGCGCCGGATCGAGTCGACCACGTGGTCGAAATCCTGCCGGGTGGCGTTGCGCGAGCCGCGGATCGTCAGCTCGCGGCGGTGCACTTCCTGGTCCGGCCAGACGAGGTCGCCCTTGATCACGCCGACGAGCGTGTAGGCGCCGCCATTGCGGACATGGAAGATCGACTGGTTCATGGCCCTTATCGAGCCGGTCGCATCGAACACGGCGTCGAAGCCTGATCCCTTGCGGGCAAGAAACGCCGTTCCCTCGATCTCGTCGAGCCCCGCGGCGTTGAAGCCGAGGTGGCGCGCCGTCTCCAGCTTGTCGGGAGCCGCATCGAGCACGGTGACGTCGCCGCCCGCGATGCGCGCGAAAAACGCCGCGCCGAGACCGATCGGCCCGCCGCCGACGACCAGCACGCGTGCGCCGTTGCGCAGCTCGGTGGTGCGCCGCACCGCGTGGGCGCCGATGGCCAGAAACTCGACCATGGCGGCATCGCGCAGGCTGAGGTCACCGGCCGGATAGAGATTGGCCTCGGGCATGACGATCTCGTCGGCCATGCCGCCATCCGAGTGCACGCCGATGACCTTCAGCGTCTCGCAGCAATTGGTCTTGCCCTCGCGGCAGGCCGGGCATTCGTAGCAGGGCAGGTAGGGGTTGACGACGACCGGTTGCCCGTTCGCCAGCACCGCGCTGCCATTGGCATCGACCACCACGCCCGAAAGCTCGTGCCCCATGACGCGGGGGTATTCGAGGAAGGGGTGGGTGCCCTCGAAGATGTGATAATCCGTTCCGCAGATGCCGATGTGTCGGATGGCCACCCGCACCCAGCCGGGCCGCAGCTCCGGCCGTGGAATGTCGACAAGCGCCAGCTGTCCGGGCGCCAAGCAGGAAATTGCGCGCATCCTTCTCCCCTTTTTGCGCAGATGATAGCCAACCGCGCCGGAGCGGAACCGGCGAAATCTTACCGGCAGGTAAAAAACCTGCATTGCGATGCTTGTCCTTTATGCATAAGAGTACAACACGCGTGGCCGGAACAGGGAAAACACCGGCTGGCCAGGCGCACAAACGGGAGAAGAAATCATGATGTCGAATAGACTGGGCCGCAGGGCCCTGCTTGGCCTTTCGGCTGTCGCGCTCACCGCGGGCCTGCTTGGCGTGACCGCGCCGGTACGTGCGGCAGATGTCACCATCCCGGTGATCGTCAAGGATACAACTTCGTTCTACTGGCAGATCGTGCTGGCGGGTGCGCGGCAGGCGGGCAAGGACCTCGGGGTCAACGTTCCTGAACTGGGCGCCCAGTCCGAAGCCGACATCAACGGCCAGATCTCGATTCTCGAGAACGCCGTTTCCGGCAAGCCGGCCGCCATCGTCATCTCGCCGACCGAGTTCAAGGCGCTCGGCGCCCCGATCGACGAAGCCGCCAAGTCCGTGCCGATCATCGGCATCGACTCCTCGGCCGATTCGAAGGCCTTCACCTCGTTCCTGACCACCGACAACGAAGCCGGCGGCAAGATCGCTGCCGATGGCCTCGCCGACGCCATCAAGGCCAAGACGGGCAAGGTCGCCGGTGACGTGGCGCTGATCAACTCGCTGCCGGGCGTGGGCTCGCTCACCGCGCGCGACAAGGGCTTCACCGAGGAAATCGCCGCCAAGTATCCGGACCTCAAGCTGGTGGCGACGAAGGTCGCCGACGGCCAGGCGACGACCGGCCTCAACATCACCACCGACCTGCTGACCGCCAACCCGAACCTCGTCGGCATCTTCGCCGACAACCTGATCATGGCGCAGGGCGCCGGCCAGGCCGTTGCCGAAAACAAGGCCGCCGCCAAGGTGGCGCTGGTCGGTTTCGACAGCGACGACAAGACGCTGGGCTTCCTCGACGACGGCACGATCGCCGCGCTCGTCGTGCAGGACCCCTACCGCATGGGCTATGACGGGGTGAAAACCGCGCTCGCCGCCTCGAAGGGCGAAAAGGTCGAGGCGTTCGTCGATACCGGCGCCAACCTCGTCACCAAGGCGAACGAGGCCGATCCCAAGATCAGCGCGCTGATCCACCCGAAAGTGAAGTAAGCCGCTTCCGAGCACCGGTTGCGCGGCCGCATTGTCGGTCGCGCGACCGGACGGTTTCCGACGGCGAATCTACGGGGGAACGGTAATGGCTGAAGCCGCAACCGTCGCAGGCGGGGCACCCGGCGCAGAGGCGCGCGGCCCTATTCTGGAGCTGCGCAACCTGCAGAAGCGCTATGGCCCGGTGCAGGCGCTGAAGCCCGCCAACCTCGCCTTCAGATACGATGAAATCCACGCCATCGTCGGCGAGAACGGCGCGGGCAAGTCGACGCTGATCAAGCTGCTGACCGGGGTGATCCGGCGCACCGGCGGCGAAGTGTTCTGGAACGGCCGCCCGGTGGCGCTCGAGACCCCGCAGGAGGCAATCGATCACGGCATCAACGCCGTGCACCAGGAAGTGGTGCTCTGCCGCCATCTGTCGGTCGCAGCCAACATCTTCCTCGGCGACGAACGCGTGAAGTTCGGCCTGCTGCAGAAGCGGGAGATGACCCGCGAAGCGCAGAAGATCCTGAGCGACATGGGGTTCGATCTGCCGGCCGGCGAAATGCTCAGCAACCTGACGATCGGCCAGCAGCAGCTGGTGGCGACCGCCCGCGCCGCGCTGCGCGGCACCAAATTCCTGATCTTCGACGAGCCGACCGCCTATCTGACGCGCAAGGAGGCGACGCAGCTGTTTGCGCTGATCCGCCGGTTGCGGGCGACCGGGGTCACCATCGTCTATATCAGCCACCGCCTCGAAGAGGTCTTCGAGCTCGCCGACCGCGTCACCGTACTGCGCGACGGCACGCTGGTGGGCACCCGCGACATCGGCGAGACCAACGAGAACGAACTCGTCGCCATGATGATCAACCGCTCGATCGAGCAGGTCTACCACAAGGAGACGATCCCGATCGGCGAGACGCTGCTCGAGACCCGGCATCTGAGCGGCAAGGGTTTCAGCGACGTGTCGATCTCGATTGCGCGCGGCCAGATCGTCGGGCTCTACGGCCTGATCGGCGCCGGCCGGTCGGAGTTCGCCATGAGCGTCTTCGGCCGCAACCCGCGCACCGGCGGGGAAATCCTCTGGAAGGGCAAGCCCGTCGACATCCGCAACGAACGCCAGGCGATCGCGCTCGGCATCGCCATGGCACCCGAAAGCCGCCGCGACCAGGGGCTCAACCTCAATCTGTCGATCGGCTTCAACATCAACCTGCCGATCTACGACCGGCTGACGCACGGCGTGACGATTTCGGCTCGCGATGAGGCCGAACACGCCGACCGGCAGATCCGCGACCTCGCCATCAAGACGCCGAGCCGGCGCAGCCTCGCCTCCTCCATGTCGGGCGGCAACCAGCAGAAGATCGTCATCGGCAAGTGGCTGAACCACGGCGCGGACCTGTTCATCTTCGACGAGCCGACGGTGGGCGTCGATGTGGGCACGAAGGCCGAAATCTACCGCCTGTTCGCCGAACTGCTGAAGCGGGGCGCCGGCATCCTGCTCATCTCGTCCTACCTGCCGGAGGTCTACGAGCTGGCCGACGTCCTGCACGTCTTCCGCAGCGGGCATCTCACCGGCAGCAATAAGTTCGGCCAATCGAGCCACGAAGAAGTCCTCGCCGAAGCAATCGGCGTGTAAGGGAGGAGCGCGCATGACCAGCACCACAGAGGTGTCGACGGAAGCCGTAAAGGCCCGACGCAATTACAGTTTCCTGTTTGCGCTCAGCCTGTTGGCGATCCTGGTGGTGCTGTGGATCGCCCTCAGCATCGCGACGCGTACTTTCTTCACGCCGCTCAACATCACCAACCTGCTGCGGCAGGGATCGATGATCGCCATCCTGGCGCTGGGGCAGACCTTCGTCATCATCACCGCCGGCATCGACCTCAGCGTCGGCGCCGTCGCCGGCTTCTGCACGGTGGTGGTGGCGCTGCTGATCCAGGCGGGCGTCCCGGTGTGGCTCGCAATCATCCTGACACTGCTGGTGGGCCTCGCGATCGGCGTCTTCCACGCCTTCGGCATCACCAGGATGGGGTTGCCGCCCTTCATCATCACGCTGGCGACGCTCACCTCGCTGCGCGGCATCGGCCTGCTGATGACCTCGGGGGCGCCGGTCAACATCACCGACAAGGGCTTTACCGACTTCGCCACGCTCGATTTCCTCGGAATTCCGAGCCTGTTCTGGATGGTGATCCTGGCGGCGGTGCCGTCCTACATCTTCCTGTCCCATACGCGCTGGGGCCGCTACATCTTCGCCGTCGGCTCCAACCCCGAATCCGCGCGGCTGTCGGGCGTCCGGGTGCAGGCGATCCTCTACCTTGCCTATTCGCTGTCGGCGGTATTTGCGGCGTTTGTCGGCGTCCTGCTCGCCACCCGCATCGGCATCGGCAACGCCACGCAGGCCGACGGCTGGGAGTTGCAGGCCATCGCCTCGACCGTCATCGGCGGCACGTCGCTGTTCGGCGCGGTGGGCTCGGTGCACGGTCCCCTCATCGGGGCCTTCATCCTCGCCACCATCAACAACGGCGCAAACCTGCTGAACGTCAACTCGTTCTGGCAGCGCATCATCACCGGCGGGCTGATCATCCTCATCGTGTTCGTCGACCAATTGCGGCGACGCTCGCGCTAGCAAAAAACTGGCCCGATATCGCCGTCCGCGAGGACGAGACGGATTCGGGCCGGAGGATCGGGACGACCAAGTTGAAGACCGATACTGTCTACAAGCGTGCCTTCAACGATGCGCTGGAACTGGTGTCCCACGCCCTGCCCGGCGCCGCTTTGCCCTCCGAGAGCGAACTCTCGGCGCAGATTTCGGTGAGCCGGACGACCGTCCGCAAGGTGCTGCGCCAGCTCGAGGAGCAGCGGATCGTCGGTGGCGGCGGGCCGAACCGCGCGATCCTGCGGACGCCTGAGGCGCGGGATCGCTATCCCGACGAGGAAACCGTCTCGGCCTCGCTGCAGATCGAAACGCGCTTCATGGAATGGATGCTGCGCGGCGACCTGAAGCCCGGTTCGGCGGTCAACGCCGCGGAACTCGGCCGGCAGTTCGGGGTCTCGACCACCGGCATCCGCGAATTCCTCAACCGCTTCGCCCGCTTCGGGCTGATCGAGCGGCGGCCGAATGCCCGCTGGATGTTCAAAGGCTTCAACGAGGATTTCGCGCTCGAATTGTTCGATATCCGCGAACTGTTCGAGCTGCGCTCTGCGCTGGCCTTCGCCCGCCTGCCGCCGGACTCGCCGCTGTGGCCGCGGCTCGAAGCGATCCGGTTGCAGCACCTGAAGCTGCTGGCGGAGATCGACACCCGCTTCCACGACTTTTCCGACCTCGACAACCGCTTCCACCGGCTGGTGCAGGATGCCTCGCGCAACCGGTTCATCGAAGATTTTTACGACGTCATCGCCTTCATCTTCCACTACCACTACCAGTGGAACAAGACGCTGGAGAAGCAGCGGAACCGGGTCGCGCTGGTGGAGCATCTGGCCTATATCGACGCGCTGCAGAGCCGCGATGCGGAGCGCGTGCGGGAAGCTTGCGGCCACCATCTCGCATCGGCGCGGATGACGCTGCTGGCCTCGCTGAGCTCAACCGCGAGCGATGTGCCGGCGGATGCGTTGACAGCGGTCGCGAGTTCGCCCAAATAACCCGCATGACGCAGCCCATGAGCCACTGCCGACGCCTTGCCGAGCCGCAGCGGCTGCGATGACGCACTTCCGACGCGTCTGATGCGGGCCGCCACACCGGCGGCCTTTTCTTTTTGTCATGCGTTTCCTGTAGATTCGCAGCCGAACTGCTCGCGGAGAGGTCGATGACCGAAATCTCAGAGATTGCCCAGGACGCCGACGTGGCGCTCAAGACCGTGTTCATCGATGGCGAGTCCGGCACGACCGGGCTCGGCATCCGCGAGCGGCTGGCGCATGTGCCGGGCGTGGCGCTCAAGAGCCTGCCGGCCGAACTCCGCAAGGACGTCGCAGCCAAGGCGGCACTGCTGGCGGAAGTCGATCTCGTCATCCTCTGCCTGCCCGACGCGGCGGCGAAGGAAACGGTGGCGCTCGTCGATGGCCTGCCGCTCGGCCGGCGGCCGAAGATTCTCGATGCCTCGACCGCGCATCGCGTCGCGCCCGGCTGGGTCTATGGCTTCGCCGAAATGACGCCGGGCCAGGCCGGTGCGATCGCCAATGCCGACCGGGTGGCCAACCCGGGCTGCTACCCAACCGGTGGCATCGGCCTGCTCCGGCCGCTGGTCGAGGGTGGGCTGATCCCGCCCGACTATCTGGTCACGGTCAACGCCGTCTCCGGTTACTCTGGCGGCGGCAAGGCGATGATCGCCGACTTCGAGGGCGGCACGGCGCCGAGCTTCGAGCTGTACGGGCTCGGGCTGGAACACAAGCATGTGCCGGAGCTCCACACCTATTCCATGCTGACGCGGCGGCCGATCTTCGTGCCGTCGGTGGGCAATTTCTACAAGGGCATGCTGGTGTCGGTGCCGCTGCACCTCGACGCCCTGCCCGGCCAGCCGAAAGCGGCTGACCTTCACGCCCGCCTCGCCGAATATTATGGCAGCAATAACCTGGTCAGCGTCGTGCCGATGAACGCGCCGGCTGATGAGGGCGGCCGGCTCGAGCCGGGGGCGCTGAACGACACCGACCGGATGGAGCTGCGCGTCTACGGCAACGAGTTGCACCGGCAGGCGGTGCTGGTGGCGCGGCTCGACAACCTCGGCAAGGGCGCCTCGGGTGCAGCCGTGCAAAACCTGAAGTTGATGCTGGGCCTCTGACCGCGATGAACTTTGCCAGCGACAACTGGGCGGGCGCCACGCCCGAGGTGATGGCTGCGCTCCAGCGCCACAGCGACGGTTTCGCACCCGCCTATGGCGGCGACGAGCTGTCGCAATCGGTCAAGGAGGCCTTTTCGGCTGTCTTCGATCGGCCGGTCGAGGTGTTCTTCACCGCGACCGGCACCGGCTCCAACGCGCTCTCGATGGCGGCGTGCGCCAGGCCCGGCGGGCTCATCTTCTGCAGCACCGATGCGCACCTGCGGAACGATGAATACGGCGCGTCGGAGTTTTTCACTCAAGGCATGAAGCCGGTGGCCGTGCCCTCGCGCTTCGGCAAGATGAGCGTTGCAGCGCTGGCCGAGACGCTGGCCCAATATCCGCCGGGCAATCGCACCGGCCGCCCGACGGTGCTGAGCATCACCAATGCCACCGAGGCAGGGACGGTCTACTTCCCCGAAGAAGTCGCCGCGCTCGCGAGCCTCGCACACCGGCACGGCATGAAAGTGCACATGGACGGCGCCCGCTTTGCCAACGCCCTCGTCGGGACGGACTGCATGCCGGCCAAGCTGACCTGGATGTCGGGCGTCGACCTGATGTCGTTCGGCGGCACCAAGAATGGCTGCTGGGCGGCGGAAGCGATCGTGGTGTTCGAGCCCGGCGCCTTTCCCGACCTCGAGATCATCAAGTCACGGGCCGGACATACCTTTTCCAAGGCGCGGTTCGTCGCTGCGCAGTACGAGGCGTACCTGGCCGACGGCAACTGGCTCAAAACCGCGACCCATGCCAACGCCATGGCGCAGCGCCTCGCCCAGGGCATCGCAGCCGACGGGCGGGGCCGGCTCGGCTGGGAGCCGCAGGCCAACGAGGTCTTTCCGGTCCTCGCCAACGCCAGCATCACGCGGCTGCGCGAGGCCGGCGCGATGTTTCATCCGTGGTCGGCGCCGGAAGTACAGATCGGACCCGACGAACAGCTGGTGCGGCTGGTGACGAGCTTTGCCACCCGCCCTGCTGAGGTCGACCGGTTCCTCACCCTGTTATAGGCCGAGCGCAGATGCGGGGCTTATGGCAGGCCCTAGTGGTGGGTCTTGCCGTCGCCGCTCTCGTCGAACTGGTGCGGGTTGAAGTGGTAGGCGGTCGAGCAGAACTCGCACACCACCTCGATCTCGCCGTCGACCGCCATGTCCAGCCGTTCCTCGGCCGAGAAGCTGTTCTGCAGCATCGCCTCGATGCGTTCAGCCGAGCAGGTGCACCGCTCCTCGAGGGGTAGCGGCTCGAAAACGCGCACGCCGGTTTCATGGTAGAGACGAAACAGCACGCGCTCGGCCGACAGGTCGGGATCGGCAAGTTCGGCGTCGGACAGGGTGGACAGCAGGGAACGAACGCGCGTCCAGTTGTCGTCCTCGACAAAATCCGGATCGGCGGTAGCCGCGTTGCCGAAGTCGCCATCGCCCGGCAGGTCCGCCATTTGGGACTGGCCGTGCGACGGCAGGTGCTGCACCAGCATGCCCCCTGCCCGCCAATGGGCGTGGGCGTCGCCGCGGCGAGTGATCTCGGCCACTGCCAGCCGCACGCCGGTGGGAATCTGCTCCGACTGCTGGAAATAGCGCAGCGCTACCTCCTCGAGGCTGTCGCCCTCGAGCGCCACGATGCCCTGATAGCGATCCATGTGGGCGCCCTGGTCGACGGTCATGGCGAGATGGCCCTTGCCGAGCAGTTGGCCGGGCGCAGCCCGACCCTCGTCGAGCGCCTGCTGCAGCGCGTCGGCATCGAACCGGGCATAGCCGCGCAGCCCATCGGGGGCGTCGAGATCGACGACGATCAGGTTGACCGGCCCATCGGTCTGCGTCTGCATGATGAACCGCCCCTCGAACTTGAGCGACGAGCCGATAAGGGAGGCCAGCACCACCGCCTCGCCCAAGAGGCGAGCGACGGGCGCCGGGTAGTCGTGGCGGGTAAGGATCGCGTCGAGCGTCTCGCCGAGCCGCACGAAGCGCCCCCGGCAATCCAGCGTCTCCAGCGCGAACGGGACGACGACGTCGTCCCCGCTCTCCGGGCGATCGAGGCCAAAGCTTTGCAGTTGCAGTTCGGTCATCAGATGGATTCGATCCCGAAGCACCAGCACAGGATCGCCTTTTGGATGTGAAGGCGGTTTTCGGCTTCATCGAACACCACCGACTGCGGCCCGTCGATGACCTCGTCGGTCACTTCGTCGCCGCGGTGTGCCGGCAGGCAATGCATGAAGAGGGCGTCCGCTTTCGCCCTGCGCATCAGAGTGGTGTTGACCTGGTAGGGTTTCAAGACCTTGCGGCGCTCGGTGGCGTCGCTGTCGCCCATCGACACCCAGGTGTCGGCGAGGATCAGGTCGGCGCCGTCCACCGCCTCGTTCGGATCCTCGACCACCCGAACCGCCGCGCCGGCGCGGCGAATGTCGGCGAGCATCGCCTGGTCCGGCCCGAATTCATCGGGAACGCCGATGGTCAGGGTATTGCCGAAGAGGCGCGTCGCGTGCACCCACGAGGTCATGACGTTGTTGCTGTCGCCGACCCAGGCCACCTTCCTGCCGGCAATCGGCCCGTGATGCTCCTCGAACGTCATGATGTCGGCCATCACCTGGCAGGGGTGGCCGCGGCGCGTCAGCCCGTTGATCACCGGCACGCTCGACGCACCGGCAAGCTCCAGCAGGTCGTCGTGATCGAGGATGCGGATCATGATGGCATCGACGTAGCGGCTCATGACGCGCGCCGTGTCGGCGAGGGTTTCCTCGCGCGCCAGCTGCATGTCGCTGCCCGACAGGTACATCGTTTCCCCGCCGAGCTGCCGCATGCCGACGTCGAAGGAAACGCGGGTGCGGGTCGATTGCCGCTCGAAGATCATCGCCAGCATCTTTTCGCTGAGCAGCGGCGGCTTGTCTCCCTGCCGGAGGCGGCGCTTCAGCTCCAGGGCGAGGTCGAGGATGGCGCGCAGCTGCTCGTAGGAAAAATCCTGCAGTGAGAGGAAGTGGCGGGGGGTTGTCATGGCGGGGTCCTTGGGGCCCCGCTTTCGGCGGGGCTGGTGGGGCTCTCAGTCTATGGCGGGAACGCTGGCGTTTTCGGCATCGAGGGCCGTGAAGGCGGCAGCGATCTTGTCCACCGCCTCCTCGATGTCGGCCTCGGTGATGATCAGCGGCGGCAGAAGCCGCAGCACGTTTTCGCCGGCCGCAACGGCCAGCAGCTGGTGATCTCGCCGCAGCCGGTTGACGAAATCGCGCACCGGCGGCGTGATCTTGATGCCGGCGATGAGGCCCTTGCCGCGCACTTCGAGCACGTAATTGGGGAAGCGCTGCGCCAATTGCTGCAGGTGCCAGGCGAGGCGCTGGCCCATCAGTTCGACATTGGGGATGAAGCCCGGTCCGAGGATGCGGTCGAGCACGGCATTGCCGATGGTGCAGGCGAGCGGGTTGCCGCCATAGGTCGAGCCGTGGGTGCCGGGCACCATCGACTTGGCGACCTCGCCCTTGGCAAGGCAGGCGCCGAGCGGGAAGCCACCGCCAATGCCCTTGGCGACAGCCATGATGTCGGGCTCGATGCCCGCCCACTCATGCGCGAAGAACCGGCCGGTGCGGCCATAACCGCACTGCACCTCGTCGAGGATGAGCAGCATGCCGTGCCTGTCGCAGAGAGCCCTGAGGCCCTGCAGGAACTCGACCGGCATGGCCGAGACGCCACCTTCGCCCTGTACCGGCTCGATCAGGATGCCGCAGGTCTTGTCGTCGACGAGTGCCTCGACCGCGGCGAGATCGCCGGGCGCCAGGTGTTTGAAGCCGGGCAGGACCGGCCCGAAGCCTTCGGTGTAATGCGGATTGCCCCCTGCCGCGATGGTCGCCATCGTGCGGCCGTGGAAGGAGCCGGTGAAAGCGATGATCTCGTAACGATCCGGCTGGCCGAGGGAGAAGAAGTGGTGGCGCGCCGTCTTGATGGCGCACTCGACCGCCTCGGCCCCCGAATTGGTGAAGAACACCGAATCCGCGAACGTGGCGTCGACCAAGCGCTGGCCGAGCCGCTCCTGCTCGGGAATCGTGAAGACGTTGGAGGTGTGCCAAACCTTCTCGGCGGCGGCCTTGAGCGTTCCCACCAGGTGGGGATCGCCGTGACCCAGCGCGTTGACCCCGATGCCCGAGTTGAAATCGAGGTAGGACGTGCCGTCGGCCGTGAAAAGTCGCGCGCCTTCGCCCCGCTCGAAAGCGAGATCGGAACGGGCGTAGGTGCCATAGAGCGCGGACATGATCGAACCTGTGTGGGGTGTTGAAAAAAGGCCACAAAAACCAAAAACGCGCTGCTCTACGGCCGCGCGTTCATGCCGCAAATATGCCGTTCGGGGGCCCTAGAGTCAACCTTGAGAGGGCAAGTGGCTGATTTGACTCAGCTTCCGCAAAGACCTGAGCGACCGGGGTTTTACACGGGGAAATCAGGGAGCGACTCTTGTCACGGATTCTTGGCGCCGTGTAGTATCTGCGCTGTTGGGACACGACATCTCGTGTAGCGGAACCCTTCGACCTACGATGTGTAGCGTACCAGCCGCCGTGGCTCCAATCGGCGGAGGGAAAAGGATTCTGCCGATTCTAACTGTTGGGAGAGCCATTGATGGGCTGGACTGAAGAGCGCGTCGAATTGCTGAAGAAGCTCTGGATGGAGGGGTTTTCCGCCAGCCAGATTGCTGCCGAACTCGGCGACGGCGTGACGCGCAACGCGGTGATCGGCAAGGTGCACCGGCTGAAGCTCAGCGGCCGCGCCAAGCCGGCGAGCACGGCGACGCCGCGCACCCGCACGACCCCCCGCAGCAGCGGGCCGCGCCGCATCGCGGCGCCGGCCGGCGGTGGCGCGCGGGCCAGCTTGTCGGGAATGATGAAGCAGCGGGCCGCGGTCAGCATGCCGGCCACGATCGGGGCGACCGCGCTCAAGATCTCCGAAGACGTTCAGGTCGAAGCCTACGTCGCGCCGCAGGTGCAGGAGCTGTTCATTCCGGTCGAAAAGCGGCTGACGCTGCTGCAGCTCTCGGAACACACCTGCAAATGGCCGATCGGCGACCCGCTGACGCCCGACTTCTACTTCTGCGGCCAGCATGCCGACGACGGGCGCCCCTATTGCGAATTCCACTCGCGCCGCGCCTACCACCAGATCGACAAGAAGAAGCGGTAGGCTTGCGGGGAGTCAGGTCCGAGAGCATATTGGGACCATGGCTCAGCAGCAGGCATCAACGGTACGGCGACGCAAGGCGCGCAGCGCCTTTCTTGGTGTGACCAGCGACGGCGTGAAAATTCCGCGCCCCGTGCGGGGAAGCCGAAACCTGAGTGACAGTCAGGTGCGTCAGATCGTTGACGGCATGCTTGAATTGCTGCGGGAACGGGGAGATTTGCCCCGCCCCGACGCCGACACGCAGGGCTGATGGTAAAGGCAAACGGCCCGAGCGTCTTCGTCAACTGCCCGTTCGATCCCGCTTTTCGCGACACCTTTGAAGCAATCGTCTTTGCGGTGATGCGTAGCGGCTGCAAGGCTCGATGCGCGCTCGAGACGGACGATGCGTCCGAAAATCGGTTCAGCAAAATCCAGCGCATCATCGAGGAATGCCCCTTCGGAATTCACGACATATCGAGAACTGAAAGCGATGGTGCGCCACCCCTGCCGCGCTTCAACATGCCCCTCGAACTCGGGCTGTTTCTCGGCGCCAAGCGGTATGGCAGCCCAATCCAGCGGCGTAAGGCTGTCCTGATCCTTGATACCGAACCGTATCGTTACCAGCGGTTCATGTCGGATCTTGCGGGTCAAGATATCCATGCCCATGGCGGCGACCCCCTCCGCGCCATCGAGGAGGTGGCAAACTGGCTCAGGGCCCTGCCTGGCGTGCAAGCCTTACCTGGAGGCCGTCGCATCGCTGCAGACTATCAGTTGTTCAAGGCGACCTATCCCGCCATGCTGCTCAGCTTCAAGCTGCACGAATCCGACGTGAAGTTCAGCGACCTTGCTGCGATCGTCTCGCGCTTTATCGAAGCCCTGTAGCCGTCAGTTCGCGGCGAAGCGCTCGTCGAAGGCATAGCCTGCGCCGCGCACCGTGCGGATAGGGTCGGGATTGCGGCCGCGGTTGATGGCTTTACGCAGACGGCCGACATGGACATCGACCGTCCGCTCGTCCACGTAGACGTCGTTGCCCCAGACACCGTCGAGCAGTTGCTCGCGCGAGTAGACGCGGCCGGGATGCCGCATCAGATATTCGAGCAACCGGTATTCGGTGGGGCCCAGGTGCACTTCGCGGCCGGAGCGGCGCACGCGGTGGCTGGTGCGGTCGAGTTCGAGGTCGCCGGCCTTCAGCACATTGGTGACGAGCTGCGGATTGGCCCGGCGAAGCAGGGCATTGATGCGGGCCAGCAGTTCGGGGATCGAGAACGGCTTGACGACGTAATCGTCGGCGCCAGTGGCAAGGCCGCGCACGCGCTCTTCTTCCTCGCCGCGGGCGGTGATCATGATGATCGGGATGCGCGCCGTCTCCTCGCGCGCCCGCCAGCGACGGCACAGCTCGATGCCGCTGAGGCCGGGGAGCATCCAGTCGAGCAGGATGAGGTCGGGCAGGGTCTCGCGCATCAAATCCGCCGCCTCGTCACCGCTGCTGGCGGTGGAGACGCTGAAGCCTTCGGCTTCGAGATTGTAGCGCATCATCAGCGCGAGGTCGGACTCGTCCTCGACGATCAGGATGTTGGCAGGCATTTGGTCGCTCGGGCGGCAGGGGACTGGGGCGCGAAGTCGGACGTCACCGCCGTCCGCCTATTCCTTGATCTGGACGCGGTGGAGCTGCTCGACATCGGCCGACAGCTGCCGCCCGGTTTCGAGGTAGTAGGCGGCCTCGGCGATGTTGGTGGCGTGGTCGCCCGCCCGCTCGAGGCTCTTGCCGCAGAACAGCAGGTGGGTGCACTGCGTGATGACCCGCGGATCTTCCATCATGTAGGTCAGCAGTTCGCGGAAGAGCGAAGTGTAGAGGGCGTCGATTTCCTCGTCGCCGTTGCACACCTCGATCGCGGCAGCGGAGTCGCGGGTGGCGTAGGAATCGAGCGCCGATTTCACCTGGCGCAGCACCAGGTCGGTCATGTGCTTGACGCCGTTATAGAATTTCGGCGCCAGACTCAGGGTCTCGATCTGCATCGAGCGCCGGGAAATCTGCTTGGCCATGTCGCCCATGCGCTCGAGGTCGTTGGCGACATGGATCGAGGTGATGATGGCGCGCAGGTCTTCGGCAACTGGCTGGCGGCGGGCGATCATCGATACCGCCATCTCGTCGATGCGGCGCTGCATCTCGTCGATGCGACGGTCGGCCTCGACGGTAGCCTGGGCCAGCGACTGATCGAGCTTGAGCAGCGCCAGCGTGGCGTTGGAGATTGCCGCTTCGACCAGACCGCCCATTTCGGCGATGGACTCGGCAAGACCGGTCAGCTCCTCGTCGTAGGAGATAACCGTGTGGTCATTGGATGAACTATAGGCCATCGGAGAGGCTCCTCGGGGGTCCTGACGAAACCGGGCTTCTGCTGAGTTGGATCAGCCGAAACGACCGGTCACGTAGTCCTGCGTCCGCTTGTTGCGCGGCGCCGTGAAAATGTTGTCGGTGCGATCGAACTCGATCAGATCGCCGAGGTACATGAAGGCGGTGAACTGGGAGGCGCGGGCCGCCTGCTGCATGTTGTGGGTGACGATGGCGATGCAGTAGTCGGAGCTCAGTTCCTCGATCAGTTCCTCGACCTTGGCGGTCGAAATCGGGTCGAGCGCCGAGGCGGGCTCGTCAAGCAGCAGCACGGAGGGCTTCACCGCAACGGCGCGGGCAATGCAGAGGCGCTGCTGCTGGCCGCCCGACAGGCCGAGACCCGACTGGTGCAGCTTTTCCTTCACTTCGTCCCAGAGCGCGGCCTTGCGCAGCGCCGCCTCGACCCGGCCGTCCATCTCGGACTTGGGGATCTTCTCGTAGAGGCGGATGCCGAAGGCGATGTTTTCGTAGATCGACATCGGAAACGGCGTCGGCTTCTGAAACACCATGCCGACGCGCGAGCGGAGCCGGTTCAGGTCCTCGCCGCTGTCGAGGATGTTCTTGCCGTCGAGCAGCACCTCGCCCGTGACGCGCTGGCCCGGATAGAGGTCGTAGATGCGGTTGAGGATGCGGAGCAAGGTCGACTTGCCGCAACCCGACGGCCCGATGAAGGCGGTAACGGTCTTGTCGCGAAGGATAAGGTTGATGCCCTTCAGCGCCTCGTAGCCATTGGCGTAGTAGAAGTGCACGTCCCTGACTTCGACCTTGATCGGCTGGTCCACGGTCGTCCCCGTCTTTGCTCCCGCCGCAGCGGCGGCGCGCATCTCAGGCGTTGCGTTCAGCATGTCCATAGCACGCTCCCCAGATCAGGATTGCTGTTTGCCGCCCGACAAGGCGCGGGCAACGATGTTAATGACGAGAATGGTCAGCGTGATCAGGAGCGCGGCGCCCCAGGCGATGCGCTGCGAGTTGGCGTCGGCTGCCGTGGCATACTGGAAGATCACATTGGGCAGGTTGCCCATCGGCTGGCCCAGATCGGTCGACCAGAACTGGTTGTTGAGCGCCGTGAAGAGGAGCGGCGCCGTCTCGCCGCTGATGCGGGCAACCGCCAGCAGCACGCCGGTGACGATGCCCGAACGGGCGGCGCGATAGATGACGTGCGTCATGGTCTTCCAGCGCGGCGTACCGAGGGCCGCGGCGGCTTCGCGCAGCGCGTTGGGCACCAGACCCAGCATGTCCTGCGTGGTGCGGTTGATGACCGGCAGGGCGATGATGCCGAGGGCGGCGGCACCCGACCAGGCCGAGAAGTGGCCGATCGGCAGCACCAGAATGGTATAGACGAACAGGCCAATGATGATCGAGGGCGCCGAGAGCAGCACGTCGTTGATGAACTTGGCGACTTCGGAGAGCCGGCTGCCACGTGCATATTCGGTCAGATAGGTGCCGGCGAGGATGCCGATCGGCGTCGCGATGACGGTGGCGATCAGGGTCATCGCCACCGAACCGAAGATGGCGTTGGCGAGGCCGCCGCCTTCGCCGCCGAGGGGCGGCAGGCTTTCGACGAACAGGCTCGGCGAAATCGCCGAAATGCCCTGGACCAGCAGCGTGATCAGGATCGAGGCAAGGAAGAACAGGCCGAACAGGGTGGCGACGATCGACAGGCCCATGGCCACCACATTGGTGGTCTTGCGGCGGGCGGAAAAGCCCGAGCTCTTGGTGGTGCCGGCGGCGGTGAGGGACATGGGACCGGCTCCTATTTGATCTCGCCGCGGACCAGCAGCCATTTGGCGAGGCCCAGCACGATGAAGGTGATGATCGACAGCACGAGGCCCAGTTCCAGCAGCGAGGCGGTGAAAAGGCCCGGGTCGGCTTCGGCGAATTCGTTGGCGATGGTGGCGGAAATCGTCGTCGCCGGATCGAACAGCGAGGCGGAGATGTTGTGCGAGTTGCCGATGACGAAGGTCACGGCCATGGTCTCGCCGAGCGCCCGGCCGAGGCCGAGCATCACGCCGCCGACCAGCCCGACCCGCGAATAGGGGATGACGATGTGGCGGACCACTTCCCAGGTGGTCATGCCCATGCCGTAGGCGCTTTCGCGCAGCAGGGTCGGCACGGCCTGGAACACGTCGCGGGTGATCGAGGTGATGAACGGCAGCACCATGATGGCGAGGATCAGCGCGGCGGTGAAGAGGTTGAGGCCGGAGCCCGAGTCGACGAACAGGGCGCCGACGACGGGCACATTGGCGAGCACGCCGAAGACCGGCTGGAAATACTGGGCCATCCATGGGGCGAGGTAGAAGAAGCCCCAGAGGCCGTAGATGATCGAGGGAATGCCGGCGAGCAGTTCGACCGCCACCCCGATCGGGCGGCGCAGCGCCGCCGGGCAGAGCTCGGTCAGGAACATCGCGATGCCAATGCTGACCGGAATGCCGATGAGCATGGCGATCAGCGAGGTGATGACCGTGCCGTAGATCGGCGCGAGAGCGCCGAAGATCTGGGCTTTCTTGCTCCAGCGCTCGGTCCACAGGAAATCGAGACCCGAGTGGACGATTGCCGGCCAGGCGCCGATCACCAGCGACACCATCACGCCGACCAGCAGGACCACCACCAGGGCAGCCGAAACGAGCGTCATGTAAAAGAAGATGCGGTCCTGCAGAGCGACGCTGCGCGCCTTGCCGCTGGTGTCGGCATCCGCCGCGTATGCACTCGTCGTAACGGCCATAGGTGGATTTCCCGTTAGCTTGGGGCATGGCCGGAAACTTCCGGCCACGCCATGTTCGCAACTTCCGGCCGGACAGGGCCGGATCTCGCCTTACTTGGCGGCGGTGAAGACCGGCTTGCCGCCCGAGGCGATGTTCGACCAGCTGGCTTCGACCAGCGTCACGACATTTTCCGGGATCGCGACATAGTCGAGCGCCTTGGCGTCGCCCTGGCCGTTCTTGTAGGCCCAATCGAAGAACTTCAGCGCTTCGCCGGCAGCGGCGGCGTCATCGGGCTGGGTGTGGATGATGACCCAGGTCGAAGCCGCGATCGGCCAGGACTTGGCGCCCGGCTGATTGGTGATGACGAGGTTGAAGTTCTTGGCGTTCTTCCAGTCGGCGCTCGAAGCGGCGGCAGCGAAGCTCTCGAGCGAGGGCGCCACGATCTTGCCGTCGGCGTTCTTCATGTCGGTGTAGGTGAGCTTGTTCTGCACGGCGTAGGCGTATTCGTCATAGCCGATCGCGCCGGCGGTCTGCTTGACGGTGTTGGCAACGCCGTCGGAGCCCTTGGCGCCAACGCCCGTCGGCCACTCGACGGTGGTGTCGGCGCCGATGTTGTCAGCCCAATCCTTGGAACCCTGGCCGAGATAGGTCGTGAAGTTGAACGTCGTGCCCGAACCGTCGGCGCGGTG
>Ga0209233_1000434_pt1 | contig 29929 bp, 19 predicted proteins | sample AraplaCL_Cvi_mCL_FD_184269 | JGI IMG/M metagenome (GOLD analysis project Ga0209233, IMG submission 184269) | Arabidopsis root microbial communities from the University of North Carolina, USA - plate scrape CL_Cvi_mCL (SPAdes) (version 2) | ecosystem: Host-associated > Plants > Roots > Endosphere...
TCAAAGAAATCAGGAAGAGCAATATTATACAAAGAAACGTGCTCAGAACTGTTGGGTGGATAGTGGCTATTTAACAATGACGCTAAGGAAAGAAACTTATCCCAACGCTAATTATAAGCCCGGTAGTACTGATTGGCGGTACAGCAAGCCATATGCAAGTTACACATCTGCAGATATAACCTCCACTAACTTTTCGTTTCAATACGGACGTGTCGAAGTAAGAGCAAAGTTGCCCCATGGCCCCGGCGTATGGCCAGCTATATGGATGCTCGGTGCAAAAAAAAACGTTCCGTGGCCTGATTGCGGGGAGATTGATATAATGGAGTTCGTAGGTGATTTTGCTCCCAAAATTTTTGGTACGATTCATTATGGAAACAAGGCCGTTGGCGTTCATCATCAAATTCAGGGCGTTTATGCTGCTCCGGCATCTTTTGATCTGAGTACTCAATTTCATGTATATGCAATGGAATGGGACAGCACAAGTATTAAATTCTTTTTTGACAACATATTGTATAAAACTACTGCAATAAGTAGTACAGGCGTTTACGCACATGAATTTCAACAGCCTTTTTATTTAATAATGAACATGGCTTTTGGAGGGATTTGGCCTCCAGCCAACTCTTATTTGAACGAGACCTTGCCACAGAAGTTTATAATTGATTATGTGAGAGTATATCAACACTGAGGTCGAAGATGGATTAGGAAGTAAATGTTTGATCAAAAATGATTTTACCACAATAGTTTACATGCAAAACAAGCCACACTGCTTAATACCTATTAAAAGATGTTTGACAATTTTCTTGCTACTTTTGAGTACATCTTTATCATTTGGGCAACAAAAGCCCAATGTAGTGATAATTTATGCGGACGACCTCGGATATGGCGACCTGAGTTGCTATGGTTCTAAAGTGATCAATACACCCAATATTGACGCGATAGCGAAAGCAGGGATAAGGTTTACAAACGCCCATGCCACATCTCCAACATGCACCCCGTCAAGGTTTGGATTGATGACGGGTGTATATCCATGGCGACAAACAGGAACCGGAATATTGCCCGGCGATGCAAAGCTTATTATCCCGACAAAGCATATTACTTTACCTAAAGTGTTTAAAAAAGCAGGTTATTTTACCGCTTTAATTGGCAAATGGCACCTGGGTTTAGGCGATAATGTCAAAAAAGACTGGGATGGAGAAATTAAACCTGGTCCTAATGAAGTTGGATTTGATTACTCCTTTATTTTTCCGGCAACTGCCGATAGGGTTCCTACTGTTTTTTTAGAGAATCATCATGTTTTAGCTTCTGATCCTAACGATCGCATTGTGGTCGATTACAATAAAAAAGTTGGTAATGACCCTACCGGTAAAGAGAACCCTGAGCTTTTGAAGATGAAAGCGGCACCAGGTAATGGTCATGACAATACAATTGTAAACGGTATTGGCCGTATTGGTTTTATGTCTGGTGGATATAAGGCCCGATGGGTTGATGAAGAACTGACCTATACATTCGTTGACAAAGCAAAGGAAGTAATTGCCGGCCACCGGAACCAACCCTTTATGATGTGTTATAATGCGACGGAACCACACGTGCCACGTATGCCTGCAACCCAGTTTAAAGGAAAAAGCGGTTTAGGCTATCGCGGCGATGCTATTTTAGAATTGGATTGGGCGGTAGGGCAGATAACGAAATGCCTGAAAGAAAATGGATTGGATAAGAACACAATCATTATCGTTGGCAGTGATAACGGACCTGTTTTAAACGACGGATACCTGGATGGCGCTGCAGAACATTATCATGGTGAACAGTTGGGCGGGTTACGTGGAGGGAAATATAGTGTGCTGGAAGGTGGAACGCGACTGCCGTTTATCGTAAATTGGAAAGGGAGGATAAAGCCCGGTGTTTCTGAAACGCTATTTAGTCAGGTAGACCTGCTTGCTTGTTTTGCTGCTATGTTTAACCAATCAATATCAAAAGATGAGGCGCGGGATAGCGAGAATCATCTTGACGTGCTCCTGGGAAAGAGCAACGCCGGAAGATCGTCAATAATCGAAGGAAATACAAAGGACGAAATTGCTATAGTAGAAGGAGATTGGAAATATATTCCGCCTAATAATAGTCCGAAGATTAATAAGTTAGTTGATATTGAACTAGGCAATAGCCGTGATCCTCAACTTTACAATTTAAAAACGGACGCTGCTGAGAAAATTAACTTAGCGGAGAGCTATCCCGATAAAGTAAGGAAAATGCAAGCCCTTCTAAAAATGGTCGTTCAATAGTATGCTGAGTATTATTTCAACTTACATGTAATTCCTTTTACGGTAATTATCCCGATTGAGCTTTTGTCTTTGTGCTATTACAGTTTTAGTTTTGAAGCATGCCGCAAGCGCAATGTTCAGTCCGGCTACTAATCCTAACATGAGCAGTGCGGGGTATTGGATGTAACTACTATTACCTATAATTTACATGCTATTGAATGGTATAGAAACATCTATAATTAGGAACTTACCGGCGCGGTATAATAAAAAGTTAAATGCCAATCTAGTAAAAATGCAATTTGCCATTGCGCTGTATCTGTACATTTATAGTATCAGGGTAAGAGGAAATAATAAATAAATTTTCAACCAAAATAAGCATCGCTGCTGCTTAGATAAATAAGAGATAAAATATAGCATAAACTATGAAGCGAACGATATTATTGCTTTCACTTGTTATTCAAGTATTACTGACTCGTGCTCAGCAGTCACGACCTAATATCATCGTTTTTTTGGTAGATGATATGGGGTGGATGGATACTTCGGTGCCCTTTGGTGATAGTGTAATGGCGCTTAACAGGAGGTATCATACCCCCAATATGGAGCGTTTGGCAAAAGAGGGTATGAAGTTTACTAACGCTTACGCCACTCCTGTATGTACTCCAACCCGGGTTAGCATGCTGTCAGGTATGAATGCTGCACACCATGGTGTTACCGACTGGACATCGCCATGGAAAAATAATAGTACTGATGTGCCCGATAAACAGATGGGGTCGTCAAACTGGAATTATAACGGTCTGAGTCCTGTGCCTGGCGTCGAAAAGACTGTATACGCCACCCCGTTCCCTCAATTGCTGAAAGACGCAGGTTATTTTACTATTCATGTGGGAAAAGCTCATTGGGCATCGGCTGGAACGCCCGGAGCCAGTCCATATAATATGGGATTCATGGTAAACATTGCCGGTCACGCGGCAGGCAACCCTCAGAGTTATTTGGCTACAGATAATTACGGCAACTGGCAAAATAAAACTGCTCCTCAGGCTGTGCCTGATTTGGAAGAGTATTTCGGGAGTCAAACTTTCTTAACAGAAGCGTTAACCAAAGAAGCGATAAAAGCATTAAAAATTCCTATAGAAAGTAAGCAGCCGTTTTACTTAAATATGGCGCATTATGCTGTTCATACGCCCATTATGGCTGACAAAAGGTTTGTGCAGAAATATTATGATGCCGGTCTCGATAGTATAGAAGCCAAATATGCGAGTTTAATAGAAGGAATGGATAAAAGCTTAGGCGATATCATGGATTTCCTTAAAAAAGAAGGTGTCGAAAAAAATACTGTTATTGTTTTTATGAGTGACAATGGCGGTTTAAGCCATCATGAACGAGGAGGCCAGCCTAACACACACAACCTGCCTCTCAAGTCGGGTAAGGGGTCAGTTTATGAAGGTGGTATCCGTGAACCAATGATCGTTAAGTGGCCCGGCGTTGTTAAACCGGCAACTGTGGCAAAACAATATGTTATTATAGAAGATTTTTTTCCGTCCATCCTGGATATAGCGGGTATTCAGCATTACAAAACTGTTCAGTCTGTAGACGGCAGAAGTTTCTTGCCTATTCTAAAAAATGCCAGCTATATAGATACCAACCGGGTACTTGTTTGGCACTATCCTAATAAATGGGTTGCAAAGGATGGGCCGGGTATCAATTACTTCACTGCTGTCAGGCAGGGAAAATGGAAGTTGGTATATAATATGCGTACTGGTAAAAAAGAACTGTATGATCTAAATAATGACATTGGAGAACTGAATGACCTGGCTGCCAAATATTCACAGATTGTCAAACAATTGACAAATCTGTTAACAGAGCAATTAAAAGCAGACAAAGCACCAATGCCGATTCTGAATGCAACTGGCAAATTAGTACCGTGGCCAAATGAATGATAGAGGCCATGTGGAATACCCAATCCTGAAGCAGACTGGGTGGCATTTCCCTTTGCTTTAAACAAGCCAGAATATAAGGGTAAACGCAACTTTAATGTTTCTTTTAGTACAACATTGTAAAAACTCCCTTCGTTAAATTCAACGCTTTAACCGCTCCATCAGAAGCGCTGTGTGAGTGTTAAGCAGTCATCCTTTACTTTAAAACTATCAAAATAAAGCCTGCGCTCAGCCCACTTGTACATAGTGAGCTGAGCAGTAATATTGCTATCGTACAGCAGCTATCCGATTTAATCTCTTTCCATTGGTCCGAAAAGCATAACACATTATAACTGGCAAAAAAAGCTCCTGATATGCGGCAGCAGGTGGAAAATAAAATCTCGGAAGATTTTACCCTAAAAGCGGACAATTTTCCCCCTAAAAATCTTTGTACTTCATTTTCTTTGATTTAACCAATTAACGGCAGCGCATGCTGCGCTTTTTATGAACTAATTAATTGTGGTCATGTTTAGGCGAAATTGATTGCGATAATCGATTTTCTCTTTGTGGTCACTAAGTTAAACTATTAAAACCCCGATTATGAAAAGAAAACTACTAACCACTTTTTTTCTATTATTGGCAAGTCTCGGCCCGTTAATGGCTCAGTCGCAGTATCGCAGTCCGGGCACGGGTGTAACGGTCGACCTCGGCTCAGCAACCAACTGGCAAGTTTCAACGGATGGTGGGGTTACATGGAATCCTGCCAGCGTCGCACCAACTGGTAGTATTGCGTTGCCCAGCGGTAGCACCATTACTATAAAACCAAGCGATATTTGGGCAAACGCCATAGGCACAACTACAATTCCATCAGGCGTAACATTAGTTAACAATAGCAGCGCTGCATTAGGTACATTTACAACCAACGCTTTGGTGTGTGCCGCCGGCAGTACATTGGTATACTCTGGCACAACAGCGCAGGCACTACCTAGTTGTGCCGCTTTTCAAGGTCAAAATATAAGTAACATTACCATTAACAATGCAAGCGGTGTATCAGAAACAGGCGGTGGTGTTGGTTATATTAATTTAAACGGTGTAATTACGCTTACCAACGGAACATTTACCTGTAATATTACAACGTTTTACAAAGGCTCCATGACAGGTACAAACGGCAAAATAAAATCAACCGGCTATTTTGAGCCCAGTACCACTTCATCCCTGGTTCTTAATGGTAATTTGTTTCTGAACAATACTATCAATAGCTTACAGTGCAACTCGACCGGGGCTGTTTTAACAACAGGGCCTATAGTAGCGACCAATGTTTTTAAACTAAATAATAATGCAAATGCAGTAGCTGCATTTACCCTGGGCGGTGCACTTACTATTGGAGCTACGGGCACAAACCTTGGCTTTACAGGAACAGCCAACCCAAACTACGGGAGCATTACGGCAGGGACCAATATGGTAACTTTTAATGGTACCGCATCGCAAGCGATACCCGCGGGGTACTTTACCAGCAATACAGTTAATAATTTAACCATTGGTAACAGCACTACTGGCGTGACATCGGCAGGTTCTTTAAATATTGGCAGTTCGTATACAGTTGCGTTTTTAAAATCGGCTATCATACCTTTAGCCGTTACCGGCACCGCAACCATAGGTGGTGCACTTACCATTGGTAGTTTTTCGGCAGCGCCTACCGCCGGACAAACATTTACCGTTTTGTCGGCAACCGCGGTTAGCGGTACTTTTAGTTCGCTTGTCTTACCGGCAGGATACACAGGTACACTGACCTATTCGGGCACAAGTGTTACATTGACTATTAACACCGTTCCTTCTTCAGACGCTACCTTATCAGCAATGAGCTTAAGCAACGGCACCTTATCGCCAATTTTTACTCCGAGCACCACAAGTTATACTGCCAGCGTAGCCAATAATATAAGCAGCGTTACACTAACCCCAACGGTAAACCAGGCTAATGCTACAATAAAAGTAAACGGCACGACTGTCGCCAGCGGTAGCCCATCAGGCAATATCGCTCTAAATGTAGGCACCAATACTGTTACTACCGTAATAACGGCTCAGAATCACATCACTACTCAAACCTATACCACTACAGTTATTAGGCAAGCCCCACTTACCAACCCAGGCATTGCGCCTTATTTATTTGGCGAAAATGTGCAATTACCCAAACAAATAGGTAATAAGAAAAATACTGGTGGCCTGATGGATAAGTTTTTCCCCGCAATTCAGCAATCAGGGGTTAAAATAATGCGCTATGGTGGTGTGGGTTTTGAAACCAATGTTACCGATTCAACCGTTTCCATTGCAGACCTGATTAATAAGGTTGACTCAATGCGGGCTCATGGTATCGAACCCATTCTAACAGCACCGCTATACTACGGTACCGGATCCCATGTACATACGATATTACAGGGCGCAAGCCAGGCAAGAAGAATTATGAGGTCGGTAAATATGCATTATGGCAGTAACCCTGTTACCAAGTGGGTCATTTCAAACGAACCCGATGGCGGGCTGCACAACTACAACACCAGCAGTGGCCCAGATTCCATAAGAACATATATTGCAGCATATTCAGATTCTCTGCGCGCAGAAGCGGCCGCAAATGGATATACCGTTACGCTTTATGGGCCGGAGTTATCTTATTATCGTTTTATCGATCAACTAACAGACCCAACTTCATCTAATACGTATATCCTCGATAAAATCGATGTATTCACGTGGCATGTATATCCGTTCGGCAACCAAGCGGTACAATCAAATTCCAGCCCTATTTCAGATAGGAACGGCCTCATCAGACAACTTGCGTTTGGTGCGCCATTGTATGGAGGTGGTACATCTACCCCTTTGGAAACAAGCTTCACGTACTTAAAACAACGAATAGCGGCCAGTAATAACCCAAATGTAAAAATAGGCATAACGGAAGCAAATGTATGTTTTCAGCAAGATGCGAGCGGTACAAATGCTACACCCGGAACTGACCTTACCGTAACTGGAAATAGCGCTTGTGGTTTTATTGGCGGCCAGTTCTGGGCCGAATTAATGAGTGTTTGTATGAAGAACAGTATAGATTACCTCACCTTTTGGAGCATTATTGAAGGAGGAGGTAGCAGTACAACATATAACATAGGGTATATTGATGCGATTACGCAAAAATTAAAACCATCGTACCATCATTTTTCTATGGTGGCCAATAATTTTTCGGGCGTCTATTGTACCGGACTGGATTCATTAAAAATAGACGGAGGGGCAAAAACAGATGCTGATTATATCAAAGTTTTTGGTAGCAAGGATGTATCTAAAAACAAGATTTCGGTGATGATTATGAACCAATCTCAGAGTCAGGGATACAGTTTTACCTTACATTTAGGAATAAATGCTCCGGCCGGACAGGATAATCTGGATACTTGGATAGATGCAAACCTATCGCTTAAAAGTCACAGGGATTCTATTCCGCCACAAGCAACATTATTGGTTGTTTTTGATGCTAATGGAAATGAAGTTAGTAATTGTCTTTATACTCAGGACGATGCCACAAATGGCAGATTGCCTAACTGCGTATCTGCTGCCGTTATAGCGGCTGGTCCTGTAACAGTTGCAGTTGATACAGGTCGCAATACAGCCAGCAACGTTGTATTAACTCAGCCGACAGCCTCAGACAGGTATGGTATTAAATCAATAACCAATGACGCGCCTACTAATTATCCGGTTGGAAATACAACCGTTACCTGGACTGCAACTGACGTTTATGGTAATACAGGTACCGCCACTCAACTTGTAACTGTGCTTGCTCGTCCTGCGGTATCAATTACCGCGCCGGCAAATAATAGCGTTGTTCCGGCTGGTTCCAATATTACTATTAATGCAGATGCTAGCAACCCCAATTCGGGGGGCAGCATTGCTAAGGTAGATTTTTATAACGGCACTACTTTATTGGGGACTTCAACAACGACGCCTTATACCTATGTGTTGAATAATGTTCCTGTAGGAAAGGATACATTAACAGCCGTGGCTACCGATAACAAAGGGTTCACCAACACATCGGCACCTTTTATAATTACTGTATCTACACCACCAGTCGTGGCAATAACAGCGCCGACAGATACGGTAGTGGCTACCGGCTCCAACATTGTTATTAAAGCAAATGCCAGCAGCCCCGATATGGGCGGCACTATTGCCAAAGTTGATTTTTATAACGGAACTATACTATTAGGCACATCGACCGACGCGCCTTATAATTATACATGGAATAATTTAATTGCCGGAACAGATACCTTAAAAGCAGTGGCTACCGATAATAATGGTTTAACCACTACTTCTTCAAACGTAATTATTACGGTATCTGATCCGCCTGCTATATCATTGACCGCACCTGCGAATAATAGTGTGATGCTTGCAGGTTCCGATGTTGTAATTACGGCCTACGCCAGTAGTCCAAACACCGGGGGCAATATTACCAAAGTGGACTTTTATAACGGAACCACGCTGTTAGGTACTTCAACAAAAGCACCTTACAGCTATACCTGGAATAACACATTGGCAGGAACGCATGCCTTAACAGCAGTAGCGACCGACAACAATCGGTTAACGACAACTTCCGCAGCCATTACTATTACCGTAGTTGTGCCACCAGTCGTAACATTGACCGCACCTATAAACAATAGTATAGTGACTGCTGGCTCCAGCGTGACGATCACCGCCGATGCGAGCAGCCCTAACACAGGCGACAATATTGCCAAGGTAGATTTTTATAACGGGACCATACTTTTAGGTACATCAACCAATGCGCCTTATAGCTATGCTTGGAATAACCTATCAGCAGGAACTGATACGTTGAAAGCAGTAGCCACTGATAATAATGGTTTTACGACCACTTCATCAAACATTATTATTACTGTGAACCAGCCACCATCTGTTGCTCTTATCACACCGGCGGCCAACGCAAGTTTTTATGCCCCGGCCGACGTAACCATCAATGCCAATGCAACTGATGCCGACGGCTCAATAGTGAAAGTTGAATTCTTCCAGGGCACAACCAAATTGGGTGAAGTCTTAACTGCACCATACAGTTTTAACTGGACCAATGTACCTGCCGGCAACTATGCCATTACTGCCAACGCTACCGATAACCGCGGCGCAATAACCACTTCAGCAGTGATAAACATCACAGTAACCACCCGCCCAGTATTGCAGATAACTATTCCGGATATGTATGCGTTGAACCCAGCAACAGATACTAAAAACACCATCTATATTGGTTACGGACCAACCTCATTTACGCTGACACCATCAGTACAGGGCGGCCAGAGCGGTTATACCTATAGCTGGAGTAATGGAGCAACAACCTCATCTATAGTTGTATCACAGGCCGGCACTTATACCGTAAATGTATCTAGTGCGGATGGGGGCCTGGGCTCTGCCACAATTGTCATCGATACTATTGATGTAAGATGTGGTATTGACAACACCAGGGTAAAGGTTTGCCACAATCAGCATGTCATCTGTGTAGCGCAAGCTGCCGTTCAGGAGCATCTAAATCATCGTGATAAGCTTGGCGCTTGTGGCAGCGATAACAAAGCCATTGCCTACACCAGTTTGTCTAATGATCCTGGCACATTGGCAAGCACGTCAACTTTGGCGATATATCCAAACCCGGTAGATAGTTTCCTGCATATTGTTGTGCCGCAAGTGCAGCCGAATGCAAGCATCCATGTGTATAGTTTCAGCTCGCAGGGTAAAGAGGTACTAACGGTTAACTTAACGCAAGCTCAACAGGATGTATCATTCCAGGGACTGGCGCCGGGCTATTATTTCCTGGTGATTAAGAATGGTAGTAAGACGATTCAGAAAACTTTGATTAAGAATTAAAGCAAATATTTGATTAGTAACTAGGCCAGGGATGCTATTGTCTGAAACACTGATGAGCCAGAGCCCTGGCCTATGTATCATCATGATGCAAGATTTATGTGTTAACAGTAACATCTCCCAACTCAATCTTGCCGGGTTTACGCAGCATTAGCGATCCCGGGAATGCCGAGGACTGGTTCATTTACTGCCGATTACCGGGCTCACAAAGTTGGGGGTAGGATTCTGGGTTAAAGACGATCACGCCGGGCTGATCCGCGCGACGCGTTTCGTGGGAACTTATGCCTATCACGTGAAGTTGAACGACAGCGGTAGCCACCTGAGTTTTGGTGGTTCCGCAGGGGTAAATGATTCAAAGATCAATACATACCAACGGCGCATTTGAGATTGGATTAAAGCTGAAGTTAATGCAAAATAAAGGAGAATAATGAGCGATTTGAAAATGAATAAAATGACATCTGAAAATAAGTCTTACTTGTGCCTGGTTTGCGCCATTGCGGCACTGGGTGGTTTCTTGATTACTATGAAGGAGCCGGCGCTGCGTTTGCTGATGCCATTATAACTAGATACCTATTCAATTAACTCCAACATTTTACTTACTTAAAAATCACTCTACAATGAAAAAAAATCTCTATTTACTATTATGTTTCGCCTTATTTGTTGTTGCTTGTCGTAAAAACAATGACTCCGTTACGCTGACAGTAGCCCCTAAAATGGTGGCCTTCGATAGCGACCAAAATTCCACTTTAATGTTTCAGGACACTGAATCTATGGCCGTGATGACCTCAGATGCCAGACGTTATAATATCGCACATATTATACGGGTAAAACCTGTTGACAATAACAATATTGAAGTTGCCAACTTTGCTCCATTTGATATTGAAAACGCTACTATATTGGCCACTATTTCAGGTAGTACAACGGGTAGCGCGCTTCAGGTCATTAAACTTTTTACAATTAGTAAAATAAGGGCGCATGCCAAACAAACCATAAAATATCCATTTGTAGATGGGACTACTCTGTTTTTAGATACTAATAACAAGACAGTTGACCTATCTCAATATAAAACAAATGGAATAGCCGCGGCTAATGTTTCGTTCGATTTTACCGGGGATAACCCAACTATACAGAAGCTTAAAAAGCTTGCCCGACTTAAATGGGACATACGATATCATGATTATAATCCAGACAAAACCCCTGGCAGTAACTGGGATCCCAATTTTAATGCTAAGAAGATTAGAGCCTATACTGGGTTGATGATTAACTTGGGAATTGCACTTGCGTCTGATGATTTTAAACAGCAATTCTTAAATGAACCAATTATAGGTAACGATGGCGTTACGGCTTTAACAGATGCCGAGAAACTGAAAACATATAACGACATTATTAATTTTAATTATTTATTATGTGGCAGTGTTGATGGTGGATCAGCGGTGGGATTAGGTGGTGGTAGCACCTATGGACTTGCAGCTTATCTGGTAACAGGCAATTACACCTATATCAGCTACGTTGGTTTTGGTGACACTGCGGCACATGAATTTGGACATTGCGTAGGTTATAATCATTCTTCTAACATGACTTATCCTCAAACTATAAATGGCGTAAGCACAGGATTTAGCCCGGTATTGATTAGAGTATGGCAAAAACTTTATAATAATGGATCGTTCGCAACAACGTTAACCAACTATTATAAGCCAACGGACTTTAAATAAGATACTAAATCGGCAGTTTTAGTTGCTTTGAACATAAGATAGCATCCGATTTTTAACTTAGGCAGAGTCTAAACTGTCTGAAGCTTATACGCTGTGCTTCAAAATTGTTAGTACTAAATTAAGGCAATAAATGGGTAAAATTCCAATGATGCCGAATAACGTTGAATCAAGTGATTTTGAAGCTGAATAAAGCGCAAATACTACAAAGCCACCTCCAGTTTAATTCCCCTAGGGGCTACGAGAAAACGCTGATTTCATACACGAAATCGGCGTTTTTTGCTTTACGGGTCGCGCAATAGGTAAAATTTGAATGAAGCGCAATGACGCGGAATGAAGCTGAAATAAGATATAGGCCCTCATCAGAACCTTTCTGCCAACTCACCTTATCGAACAACTGAATAATTAAAAAGAGGCTTCACGACCTATTTGGCACCACGAATAAACCAAGATTACCCATCAGCAAAAAGGGTAAACTTATTTTGCACTCATCGAGGCTGAATGAAATAATCTTTCCGAAAGAAATCAAGCGATTTAACATATTGAAATAACACAAATTTTATTTAAAATACTTAGTCTATAGATTTTGTAGATTAAATTATTGTTTTTATGTTTGTCCCACTATCATGAAAACAATAACTACATACATGGCCATCCATCAGCCTTTTATAAAGGCTACAGTAAACTTGTTTATGACAGATGCTGTATCCGTCTGTGTGTGTTGTTGCTAACCTCTGTTTGTCACAGCAAAATGGCTGAGGCTCCTTTACTTATTGGCTATCCAATTAACTCAAGAAAATATGTGTTGAAATAAATATGAAAAAATGAACCGGCAAGGAGGCCTCGCCGGTCATAATGTAGTATCAGCTCAGTAACGGCAATCACTCACTGATACACATCCCAGTTCCAGCAAATTGATCATTTACTAAAACTCGTTAAATATGGACATATTTATCCATAAGAAAAAGACGTTTATACCCTACTGCGTACTTTTACTTCTCATAGGCTTAGCCTTACCTCATAAAACACTTGCACAGCAAATATTACCGGCAGGTAATGCAAAAATAGAAGGCCTGATTTTAGACTCAGCGTCAAAAGAAATACTACCTGGCGCCGCGGTAAGAATTAAAGGCGTAACCAACGGCGCGACAACAGATGCCAATGGCAAATTTGTTTTAATAACCGCCCAAAAGCTCCCGTTCACGTTAGTTGTTACCTATATAGGTTATCAAACCAAAGAAGTTGTTGTGGACGGTGGCCCAATTAACATTCGATTATCTGCCCAAAACAGCCAGTTGAATGACGTGGTGGTTGTAGGCTACGGAACCCAAACCCGTAAAGCAATTACCGGTTCGGTATCAACCATTGCTGTAGGTGAGGTTAAAGATAAACCCACCGCAACATTCGAAGAACAACTGCAAGGCAAAGCTCCCGGCTTACAGATCAGCGCCTCTACCGGTGTCCCTGGCGACGGCATGTTTATCCGCATACGCGGTACTACTTCAATTAACGCCAGTAACGATCCGCTTTATGTCATTGATGGTGTTTACGTAAATAGCGGCTCTTTACAACGTATCACAACGCAGGGCCAGGCTAACAATCCGTTGGCAGATATCAACCCTGATGATATTGAAAGTATTACTGTTTTAAAAGATGCTGATGCTACCGCGATTTATGGTGCGCGCGCAGCTAACGGCGTTATTTTGATCACCACCAAACGTGGTAAATACAACACTTCACCTAAAGTTACGCTGAGCACTTATTTCGGCGCTGCTAAAGCTCCTAAACTTTGGGATTTGGTAACTGGTCCGCAGCATGCAGAGTTAGTGAATGAGTTTTACAGAAACTCTGAGGCAGATGCTGTTGCATCAGGAAATACCGCCGGCATTACTACCTATAAATACCAGCCTTTCCGGGCGCTAACAGATAACCCGACCGCATCACCGGCTCCACGCGGCTTACCTCAAGACCAGCAAACTTACGACCGCTTGCACGAGGTTTTCCGTACCGGCTTTTTGCAGAACTATGATCTGTCGGTGTCAGGTGGTAATGATAAAACTACCTACTACATTGGTGGTGGCTTAAACAAACAACAAGCCGATTTAAAGACCAACGACTTTCGTCGCGGATCATTCAAACTAAACCTTGATCAGAAAATCAGCGATTATGTAACGGTTGGTACCAGCAACACCTTTACTCAAACTTACCGTACCAATGCCCGCGTAGGCGACGGCCCTCAGGGAGGGATTTTACAATCAGCATTACATACGCCTACCTATTTGCCAACTACCAATGCCGACGGCAGCCCGGCCCGCTGGGCAGGTTTTGATAACCTGGATGTGTTGCTGAACAATACCAACATGCATAGTACCAGCAACCGCGCTATCAGTAACTTATATGGCGAGGTTAAGTTATCGAAAGCCCTGAGATTTAAAACCAGTTGGAGTGTAGATTACAATCAATATAACGAATCGCAATACTGGAATAGCTTGACCATTATCGGTATCGCTAACCATAACTCAGGTTCGCAGGCGGTGAGTAATAACACCATCTGGACCAACGAGCAAACCTTGAATTACGCGCATGCCTTCGGTAAAAACAATGTTGGCGCTTTAGTAGGCAACTCATTGCAAGGTTCGACAACCAACCAGGTAATAGCTTCAGGCACCAACTATCCTAACGATTCGTTTCAACAGCTTTCATCGGCAGCCACAACAACATCATCCGGGTCTGAATCGAGCTATAAGCTGTCATCATTCTTTGCCCGCGTAAATTATAATTACGACGGCAAGTATTATGCCGATGCCAGTATTCGTGCCGATGGTTCATCACGTTTTGGCGCCAATCATCAGTGGGGATATTTCCCGTCGGCAGGTGTAGCCTGGAGGGTTAAGAAAGAAGATTTCCTGAAAGATGTACATGCCATCAGCGATTTAAAATTACGTGGTACCATTGGTGTTACCGGTAACCAAAATGGTATCGGCGATTTTGCTTCACGCGGCTTATGGGGCGCCGGTAATAATTACCAGAACAACCCAGGTACGGCGCCTGTACAGTTAGCTAACCCTGACCTGAAATGGGAAAGTACCCGCCAGTTAGATCTGGGTTTAGACTTGAGCGTACTCAATGAACGCTTGACTGTGAGCGGCGATTATTACGACAAATACACCAGTAATCTGTTACTGAATTTGCCGCTGGCATCCAGCTCAGGTTTCTTATCTATACTGGCTAATGCGGGCGAGATGAGTAACAAAGGTTTTGAGATCAATGTGAGCAGCATTAATCTTAATGGCCCGCTTAAATGGAGTACCAACTTCAACATCTCACGTAACATTAACAAAATTACCAAACTGCCAACACCGGTAGTTGCTGCTTATGCTGCTGAACGCATGGTGCAGGGGCAGTCAATGTATACCTTCTATGCCTACAAACAGCTTTATGTAGATAAGCAAACCGGTAATGCGGTGTATGATGATTATGACCATAACGGTGTGATCAATTCGAGCGATTTGCAGCCTGTGGGTAATGCCTTGCCTAAGTTTAACGGCGGTTTAACCAACAACTTTGCCTACAAAGGCTTTGACCTGTCGGTGTTTTTCAATTTTGTATACGGCAACAAAGTTTATAATAACAACAACTACTTCCTGGAAGGCGGCGGTACCCGCGACGCTAACCGCGCGATGGACACTCGTCAGTTAACCCGCTGGCAAAAGCCGGGCGATGAAACCGACATGCCAAGGCTTACCGCTTATGGCCAAAACTATACGCTAAGCCCAACCACCCGTAACATCGAGGATGGCTCGTTTCTGCGCCTGAGTAATGTTAATCTGGGTTACACCATTCCAAAGCATTTAACCGAGAAGGCACATATTTCTTCCATCAGAGTTTACGTGAGCGGCTCGAACCTTTGGTTATGGACAAAATACAAAGGCCCAGACCCGGAGATCAACGTGTCATCATCTGCCACGGTGCTAGGTTATGACCTGGGGACACCTCCGGTTCCGCGGGTTATTCAGGCAGGCGCAAACATCACATTCTGATCATCAAAAGCATTTAAATCATGAAAAAAGCATTATATATATTTTCACTGCTGGCGCTGCTTACCTCGTGCAAGAAATTTCTGGAGGTGCAGCCCAAACTACAGATAGATCAATCAGTCGCCATAACTGATGCGGCCACTGCGGCTACAGCGGTAAATGGTTTATTTAACCAGTTAGGAAGCGGCAGTTACTATGGTTCAAATTTCCCGGCGCTGTCTTATTTATCTGGCGGCGATATCCAATGGAGCGGCTCGCAAGCTGATCCGAGCGAGATCACCAAGCATTTAACCAGTGCTACTAACGGCTATGTACAGTCGGCCTGGACGGCAATCTATAAAACCATTTCGCAGGCCAATTATATCCTTGATAAAATTCCGACGATCAATGATCCGCTATTAACTACCGCATTGAAGAATCAATATCTCGGCGAAGCGCATTTTGTACGCGCACTGGCTTACTTTGATCTGGCTCGCGGCTGGGGCGGTGTGCAGTTAATCTTAAAACCAACTTATGCGTCGACCGATAATCAAGGTATCCCACGCAGCAGTTTGGCCGATACTTATGCGCAGGTATTAAAAGACCTGGATGCCGCGCAACCATTAGTGCCAACTACTGTTAGCCGCAACCGGGTTACTTTACGAACTGTGCAGGCGCTTAAGGCTCGTTTTTACCTCTATCAGAAAAACTGGGCCCTGGCCGAGCAATCTGCCACATCGGTAATTAGCGATAATACTAACTACTCTTTGGTAACACCATATAGTGCATTTTTTGCCAACAACGCAATGGCAACCAACGAGTCGGTATTTGAATTAGCTTATACCACCTCAAATACCAATGGTCACAGCACCTGGTGGTTACCGCCTGCGTTGGGTGGCCGCCGTGAGTGGTCGCCAAATGATAACCTGGTTTCGTTGCTGAACAACGCGGCAGTGGGCGGTAACCGTAGCGCGCTGATTGGTCAGACCGCGCCTCCGGGAAATTTATGGTACGGCAAATTGTACTATCGTAATCCGCTGGGTACTGATCCGGCCTACGTCATCCGTGTAGCCGAATTATACCTGATACGCGCCGAAGCCAGAGCTTATCAAGGCAATTTGGTTGGATTAAACAGTGCACAATCAGACTTAAATGCCGTGCGTGCCCGCGCCGGTGTGACGCCGAGCGCTGCTGCAACTTTAGATGACCTTTTACTGGCCATTGAAAAAGAGCGCCAGGTAGAATTTCCGTTTGAAGCCGACCGCTTCTTTAACCTGGTGCGTACCGACCGTGCGCAGACTGTGCTGGGTTTAAAAGACAAACACCTATACCTGTTCCCGATCCCCTATAACGAGACATTGGTTGACCCGAACCTGGCGGGCAATAACCGCAACCCGGGCTATTAATTATTGACGATATAAAGCTATTAACATGAAAAAATTAAGCATTTTATTATTGACTGTAACCGTACTGACAAACGCGGCATTGTCACAACGCTCGCCCATCACCGTAAAAAAGTCTGACACCCGCCATGGTCCCGAAAAAGGTAGCCTGATCATTATTGGGGGCAACGTAGGCTCGCAGCGTGATATCTGGGATAAATTCACAGAGTTGGCGGGCGGCAAAGACAAAGCCGTGGTACTTGTGGTAACCGCCGCAGTTGGCGATTCTGCCGCTTTCGACCAGAAAGATGTCGATCAGGTTAAAAAGCAAACCGGCATCAAAAACGTCACCTTACTGCATACCAGTGATTTAAAAGAGGCTAACAGCGAAAAATTTATCGCCCCGATTCAAAAAGCAACTGCCGTTTACTTTGAGGGAGGCCGCCAATGGCGCATTGCCGACTCTTATTTAAATACGCTAACTCATCAGGCTTTTAAAGATCTGTTGGATCGTGGCGGCGTTATCGCGGGTAGCTCGGCAGGTGCCAGTATCCTGGGGTCATTCTTATGGCGCGGCGATACCAAAGGCGCGCAGATATTGATCGGCGACCATACACAGGGTCTGGGTTTCCTGAAAAACTCAGCTATCGATCAACACATTTTGGTGCGTAACCGCCAGTTTGCACTGGTCGACTTTATCCGCAAGGCGCCTGAATTTATCGGTATTGGTTTAAATGAGGCTACTGCGGTATTAGTTAAGCGCGATACGCTGCAGGTGCTGGGCAAATCGTACGCTGCTATTTATGATTATAACACCATTGTTAACAGCGAAAGCAAGCATGTAGTTAACGGTCGCGAAGATTTTACAGCGTCCGACGGTCCGTTCTTTTTCCTGGGTGCCGGTCAGAAATATGACCTGGCAAAAAGGGTAGTAATTAAAGAGCCGCGTAAGGATCGAAATAGCGTCACTACTGCGAAGGCTGACGATGATAATTAACTAAAACAATCAAGGCGTCCCGACGAAGAAAGGGTCGTTTACAGCCGGGTGACCGAGTGGCGAGGTTGTGGTCTGCAAAACCATTTACGGTAGTTCGAATCTACCCCCGGCGTCATCTTAACCCTCATGCTTACAATTATGACTCAAACAATCAATAACAACACACAACAAGAGTGGAGCCCGAAGCAAAAAGCCGGCTTTAGGTTTTTGTTCTTGTTTTTTATCCTGCAGGCGCTGCCCTTGAGCGTCGACCTGTTCAGGTTTTTATTTGGCCCAAACTGGTTAAGCTATGGTTACATTTTTAACCTTACGCGCCTGGCGCCCAAATTTATTCCCGGTGCCGATAGCTTTATTAATTGGATCATTGTCCTCGTGTTGGCACTAATCGGCTCGTTTGTATGGGCCGGTTCGAGGTACAAGGAACAGGATTATGATAAACTTTACTACTGGCTCAGAACCGTAGTCAGGTATCGTTTAGCAATCGGAATTATTGGTTATGGATTTTTGAAATTCTTTCCGCTGCAAGCGCCGTTCCCATCCATCAGTAACCTTAACACCGCTTACGGCGATTTTAACGACTGGAAAATATTCTCGCTCAGCTTAGGCATTGTGCCGGGTTATGAAGCCTTTTTGGGTGGTGTGGAGATATTGGTCGGCTTGTTACTGCTCTTCAGAAAAACTGCCACATTCGGCGCCTTGCTGATCCTGGTGTTTACCGGTAATGTATTCATTTCTAACCTGGCTTATGAAGGCGGCGAATATGTATACAGCTTTTACCTGATCAGCTTTGCTACATTGGTATTTTGGTTTGATGCACACCGTGTGTTTAATTTGATCTCATTAGATCGACCTACGCAGCCTAATGCTTACCAACCAATTTTTGTGGGTACGCAACAAACCCTCCGCATTGGTTTAAAAGCTGTGGTGATTTTCTTTTTTGTTTTTCTGTATGGATTCAAAACCTATTCGGGTTATCATCATGACCCTTACCAATTTCCAAAAACTGCCGGACTAAAACATGCGGCCGGTATTTACAACGTGAGCGAGTTCCGCATCAATAACAAAGTGCTGCCTTATTCGGCTACTGACCCGGTGCGTTGGCGCGATGTAGTATTTGAGAAATGGGCCACATTAAGTATCCGCTCGAACCGCCCGGTGCTGATCGACTCTGCCAATTATGAACAGATCTCACAAAAAGACGAAGATCGTAATTATGAACTGGTAGGCTCTGCCGGCCGACATTATTATAGTTATAAAGTGGATACTATAAGCCAAACCTTATTGCTAACTAATAAAAATCCGCATTACCGCAATGAGCACTTCAGTCTAAATTATATCCGGCCCGATTCGACTACCATCATTCTGAATGGGCTTGATCAAAACCGGGATTCTATTTACGTGGTGCTGAATAAGATTGATAAAAAATACCCGATCAACCTGGGCAGACGCAAAGTACTTAAACTTTAATCACGACAAAGCGATGGCTAACAACATAACACCAACACAAGAAACAAAACCTGTAGCCGCGCCATGGTCGTGGCAAAAGAAACTTGGTTTCAGAATCATATTTATATTTTTCCTGGCGATGTCGATCCCTTCGACGGCAAGCTGGTATAATAATGTGTTTACCTTAAACTGGTTGCGCCCGCATTATCGCGACCTGTATGACATAGCCCGTTTTCAACCCAGCTATGTGCGCTGGTTTACCGGCGGGCCTAATTATGGCGATGTAGACGGCGCACCGCTACCGCAGGAAAAAAACAATGACGATAACGCAACAAGCCGGGATAAACGCGGCGAACGTCATCATCGCTATGACAGAGATACCGTAAATAGCAAAAGTAACTCAACAGCTATTGCTCCGACTATCAAAAGCAACGACAATAACAACGTCAGCATGCCGCCAAAACGCAATTTCTTTGCCGATTATGCCGACTGGGGCGTTGCGCTGATATTCGGCATAGTTGGTGGTTTGATCTGGACCCTGATTGACCGTAAAAGCAAATCGTACAATCTGTTATATTACTGGATTCGCGTGGTAGTGCGTTACCGCGCAGGTATCGGTATCATCGGTTTTGGTTTTACCAAGCTCTTTCCAACGCAGATGCCCTACCCATCGCTTGGGTTGCTCAACAGCAATTTCGGTGACTTTACCGCGCAAAAAATTTACTGGATGTCGGTAGGTGTTGTGCCCTGGTACCAGGTGTTTGGTGGTGTGGTTGAGATTGTTGCCGGGACGCTTTTATTTTTCCGGAACACCACCACTTACGGCGCCATTTTGTTAGCCGGTGCATTGTTTGACATTACCCTGGTTAACTACGCCTATGATGGTGGCGTGCATGTATATGCCTTTTACTTTGTGCTGTTATCGTTGTTTTTAATTGCTGACGATGTGCCTGCGTTGTACAACCTTATTATCCGCGAAAAATATACAACACATTATCGTGTGTATCCTGATTTCACCAAACCGGGACTGAAATACCCGCGCATTGTACTGAAGGCGCTGACGTTCATCATTTTCTTCGGGATATTAACTTATACTGAGGTAATCAACTTTAAATATGACCCCTATAAGCAACCATCTACCGCAGGTGTAAAAAAACTACGCGGAAACTACCACGTTACCGATTTTAAAATCAACGGGCAGGAATTGCCTTATAACCCCAACGATAGCGTACGCTGGCAGGAAGCTACATTTGAGAATTGGACGACGTTGACCTTCCGTGTTAACAAACCTGTGGTTATCGACCCATCAAACGGTGGTGGCAGTCCGATGCACGACATCCAGCGAACTTTTGAAATCACCGGTGTTGCCGGCGGCGAACGTGCTTATCACTACTATGCCGATACGGTTGATAAGGTGCTGTATCTGCAAGATAAGAATGCTGTAGCCTTATTGGGTAACCGCCGGGGCGGCCGCGGTGGTGCAAATCGCCGGGAAAACCAAAACCAACGGCCCGGCAACTGGATAAGCGCCGAAGCCTGGAAACACATTGGCGACGAAAGCAAAATGATTGATCCGGCGGCCTGGTCGGCTCGCCGCGACCGTGAGTTTGCCCAAAAACAACGCGGACAAAAACGCAACCGCATGGTCCTGAAATATGATACAACCGATGGTTCGAGAGTGATCCTTTCAGGCATCAACGAGCATAGGGATTCTATTTATGTGGTGCTGGACAGGTATGACCGCAAATATGTATTACCGAAAAGCATACTAAGCGCCGGAAAATATTAATGATAACAGATTTTGATGCCATAGTTGTAGGTTCGGGCCCGAACGGCCTGGCCGCCGCCATATTACTGCAGCAGCAGGGCTTGTCTGTGCTTATAATAGAAGGTAAAGATACCATCGGCGGTGGTTTGCGCACGCAGGAGCTGACTTTGCCGGGTTATCTCCATGACGTGTGCTCTGCTGTGCACCCTATGGCGGCGGCATCGCCATTTTTTGAGACTTTGCCGCTTCAAAAATTCGGACTGGAATATATTTATCCGAATATCGCGGCAGCACACCCCTTTGATGACGGTACAGCAGCGATTCTTCATAAATCGTTGGAGAAAACGGCCGTAACCTTAGGCGAAGATAAAGGTGCTTATTTGAGGCTGATTGGCCCGATAGTCAAATCATGGCCAAAAATTGCTGCTGATGCGCTGGGGCCGTTGCGTATCCCAAAGTACCCTTTGGAGATGGCTGATTTTGGCTTAAATGCTTTACAATCGGCTACGCGACTGTCAAAAAAATTCAAGACTGAGCAGGCCAAAGCATTATTCGCCGGGATGGCGGCACATGCCATCCAGCCATTGTCCAATTTAGCAACATCTGCCATTGCCTTAGTGTTGATGGCTAACGGTCACCTGAAAGGTTGGCCGATACCAAAAGGCGGTTCTAAAAATATCGCAAATGCGTTGGCGAACTATTTTACCAGTTTGGGCGGTAAGATCGAAACGAAAACTTATATCAACGCATTGCATCAACTGCCGTCGGCTAAGGCGGTATTGTTTGACGTTACTCCAAAACAATTGCTGCAAATAGCCGGGTGCCAATTCTCTGCAATTTACAAATGGCAATTGGAGCGCTATCGCCATGGCATGGGTGTGTTTAAGGTTGATTGGGCGCTTGCCGAGCCGATACCTTTTAAGGCCGAGGCTGCAGGCAAAGCGTCAACCATTCACATTGGCGGTACTTTTAAAGAAATAGCTGAAAGCGAAGCCGCAGCAGCGAAAGGCGCACATCCAACCAACCCATTCGTGTTGTTGACACAGCCTACTGTTTTTGATCCGTCGCGGGCGCCGGTGGGTAAGCATGTTGCCTGGGGATATTGCCATGTGCCTAACGGTTCGACGAAGGATATGACCCTCAACATCGAAAAACAGATAGAGCGTTTCGCTCCGGGTTTTCGCGACCGGATATTGGAACGACACACGCTAAACACTCAACAGTTGGAAGCCTACAACGCTAACTACATTGGCGGCGACATTAACGGCGGAATTATCGATTTGGCGCAATTGTTTACACGGCCGGCTTTGCGCAGGTCGCCTTACCGTACATCGGCTAAGGGATTGTATATCTGCTCATCGTCCACGCCGCCCGGAGGCGGTGTGCATGGCATGTGCGGTTATCATGCCGCTAAGCGTGCTTTAAAAGATATTTTTAAGATAGTGGTATGAGGAGAGTGATTATTATGATAGTTGCAGTTCTTTCATTTGTCATTGCGAGCGTAGCGAAGCAATCGCAAGGAGAAAACAATAGTTCGCGATTGCCACGCTACGCTCGCAATGACGAAATAGATACGAATAAATGGCCGAAAACATTCGGCCATGGACGTGTCGTCACTAAGGCAGAAATAAATGCCTGGGATATAGACATACGCCCTGATGGCAAAGGGCTACCACCGGGCCAGGGCAATGTATCAAAAGGCCGGGCCATTTATGTACAAAAATGCGCGGCCTGTCATGGTGAAAAATCTGCCGGGCAACTTGAAGTTAAAACTTTAGGTCCGGCGTTGATTGGGGATACTATACTTAAAGGTATAGGAAAAACAATCGGCAATTATTGGCCCTATGCCACAACGCTTTTTGATTATATCCGCCGCGCCATGCCTTACCCGCAACCGGGCTCATTGAGTAATATAGAGGTGTACAGTTTAACAGCTTATTTGCTCAATGCCAACCACGTAGTTGTTGATACTGTCCAAAATGCTAAAACGCTGCCCAAAATAGTAATGCCGGCCAAAAAGTTATTTGTGTTTGACAACCGCAAAGGTGGCCCCGAAGTAAAATAGAGATGGAGAAGAAGCGACCTCATAAAATAAGCCGGCGCAGCCTTTTGGGGGGCGTTATCGGCGCTGCTGTTTTGCCGGTAAACAAGGTATTGGCTAAAAAGCTGTCGGGGCTTGATCCAGACGATACAACAAAAGCGCCGGGCCGCGGGCCGGGAAAATTGGGGCAGCGGTCAAAATATGAGCATCCGGTAAAATCGCCGTCGGATATTTCGTCGCGTACGCCTTTGCAGGATATGTATAGCACCATTACGCCGTCTGATCTGCATTATGAGCGCCATCATGCCGGCGTGCCGGACATCGACCCTGAAAAATATGAGCTGTTGATACATGGTATGGTGACTAAGCCCATGAAGTTTAACCTGGCCGACTTAAAAAGCTTCCCGGCGGTTACACGTACCTGTTTTATTGAATGCGCCGGCAATTTCAGAACCGGCAAAGAGGAAATGACCCCACAGGATATCCTCGGCCTAACCAGCCACAGTGAGTGGACGGGGGTGATGCTTTCTACAATATTCAGGGAGACAGGGGTAGACCCGAATGCGAAATGGTTTTTGGCAGAAGGGGGAGATGCTGCCGTGATGACACGCACCATTCCTATCAGCAAAGCCTGGGATGATGCAATGATTGTTTATGCGCAAAATGGTGAGGCTATACGGCCCGAACAAGGTTATCCCGCAAGGTTATTGCTGCCAGGATTTGAGGGGAACATGAATATCAAATGGCTGCGTCGTATTAAGGTAGGCGACGAGCCCTGGATGACGCGTGAGGAAACGTCAAAATATACCTACCCGGTGAAGGATAAGATCAGGATGTTCAGTTTTGAGATGGACGCCCGATCCATTATCACCTATCCCTGCTATCCGCATAAAATAAAAGCCGGATGGGTAGAAATTCGTGGGCTGGCATGGAGCGGTCGCGGTAAGATAACAAAAGTTGAGGTGAGCACAGATGCCGGCCAAACCTGGAATGAGGCCAGGTTGCAGGGCCCGGTACTAAGCAAGGCCCATACCTATTTCAGACACCTTTGGGAATGGGACGGCAGATCAACCGAAATATTGAGCCGCGCAACAGATGAAACCGGTTACATACAGCCCACTTTACAGCAACTAACGGCCGCCCGCGGAACAAAAGCCGGCGGCTACCATATGAATCCCATTACGTCGTGGCAAATAAAGCCCGACGGCATGGTATTGTTTAAACCAGAATAACCAATATTTTTTAACCAATCAAATCAAACAAATGGCACAAAACGTCAATTCAGAAAATGCGCTTGAAGAAACTCATAGCGTGACGCTAATCAACAAAAAAAGGCTAACCGAAGACTGGTGGGCTGTGATACTGGGGCTAAGCATAGTAGCCCTGGCTTATGTGTTTTACCTCGCCGGTTCAAGCATTTCGTGGATTGCCGTGTCGCCCGGTAAATGGGCCAATTTCTCGCAGTTGGGCGAGCAGCTTTCAAAAAACGGCATTAAATATATAGCATTACTTGGCGCTTTCTCGGTGGTATTTACTGCCGTTACCTCATTCATCGGCCAAAAGCCTAAGTCATTTATTCCGGGCTTTATTTTTGTGTTTGTGCTTTCGGCTATTATCTATTTTATAGGCAACTGGGATCAAGCCAATAAATACAACCTGGAGCCACCATTGCTGGCGCTGGGCCTGGGGCTGTTTATATCAAATGTAATAGGGCTGCCACGTTGGCTCGATTCAGGTTTTAGGGTAGAGTTTTATATCAAGTTAGGTATAATTTTGTTAGGCGCGACGCTGCCGTTCACCTTAATTATCTGGGCCGGTCCTGTAGCTATTTTGCAGGCATCACTGGTTTCGCTGGCTACCTTCTTCACTATCTTTTTTGTGGCCCGCAATTTAGGGTTAGATCGTCGTTTAGCAGCAGTATTAGGCGCCGGCGGGGCCGTTTGCGGCGTATCGGCATCTATCGCTATAGCCGGTTCGGTAAGAGCAAAGAAAGAGCATCCGCCTATTGCTATAAGTCTTGTAGTATTTTATGCTATTGTTATGATTTTTGCCCTACCGCTGGTATGTCGCGCACTCGGTTTACCTACCGGGGTAGGTGGTGCCTGGATAGGTACCTCAGAATTTGCAGATGCTGCCGGTTTGGCTGCGGCGCAATCATACGGCGGCTTGGCTACCAGCCATATTGTTGTCGGCACACCAGACCAGGCTTTGGCTTCTTACACACTTATCAAAGTTATTGGCCGCGATATCTGGATCGGTATCTGGGCGTTTGTGCTTGCGTTAATCTCTGTTACGGTTTGGGAACGCTCAGAAAATAATCAATCGAAAGTTGAAATAGCGCAAATATGGTGGCGCTTTCCCAAATTTGTGATCGGCTTTTTAGTTGCTTCTATTTTAACAACCCTTATTGTGCACAACTATAACCTGGCCGAATACAATAAGGTAGTTAAACCGGCGCTAATTGCGCCAATCACCTCGCTGCGTACCTGGGCGTTTACCTTCAGCTTTTTAAGCATCGGTTTAACCACAAGGTTCCGTGATTTGGCAGCCGCCGGTAGCAAGCCAATTATTGCATTCACCAGTGGGGTTATTGTGAACGTGGTTATCGGCTATATTTTATCAGTAATTGTGTTTGGACATTACTGGACCAATATAATTACACATTAAGCATGAAAATTCTTGAAATTATTCAACTGCGTAATATGGGGCCGACATGTCAGAAATGTTTACATTTTGAAAATGATCCCGCTGTGATCGAGCAAACATATCCGGGGCTTACTTCTATGAGCTCCGGGTATGCTTCTGTACGTGATAGGGATGGTTTGTGCCACTTCCATCAACTATATCTTTCAGCTGGAAACAGCTGTCCGTATTTTGTGCAACAATCAAATGGAGGGTAGAACTGATTTCTATCCGAAATTAGCGTCTCACCTCTCCCGTTATCAAATTTTTAATATGGTTTCTGTGGCCGAGCGAAATGATTGCGGAGGGGTTGAATAACTTGGTAACAGATCAAACCCTTAGATAAACACCTTCGAGACTATTCCCGTCGGAGCTACGATAAACGCCGGTTTCATATATGAAATCAGCGTTTTTTGCTTTTGGGGTCGCGCAATAGGTAAAATTTGAGTGAAGCTAAATTTTTAAAACACGAAGTTGGCTTTGGTAAGTAGGTAAAAGAGCATCATCCCCATTTGGTTGACACCAATAATATAAGTTGTAAACAATAATGCGCTAAATTTAAACACCTGTACTAATCCTGCTACTTCAATAAGGCTAAAATTGTTTATTGAGCCGCTTGTAAACCGGCATAAACCATTTAGTTTTATTGATGAAGAACAATTTGTTAATCATTTGCTGTTGTCTCAGTTTTGGTATGAGCTTGGTGGGCACGGATGTAAAGGGACAAAATCCCGTAAAAACACCTACACAGCAATATAGCGATCCGAATGCCCCAATTAACAATATCACGCTGACGGTGCCCGCTGAGGTGAAACCTATATTAAATGTTTGGCTTCGCGATACTTATGTAACCCTCGGGCCTGATAGCTATTATTATATGACAGGCACCACGGCCACACCAGGGCGTCCGTTTCCTAATGACCGCGTACATTGCTGGGATTATAACGACGGTATTTACCTGTGGAGATCGAAAGATATGCACCAATGGCAACCATTGGGATTGATCTGGTCGTTTGACAAAGATGCCGCCGAATGGCAAAAACGTGGTGTGCCGATTGCAAAAGGCAGTAAATCTGTTAATGGCGACCCGCTGGATTCTATGTACAGAGCTGCCTGGGCGCCAGAGATCCACTATATCAAAAGCAAAAAAAAATGGGTAATTGCAGCCTGCCTGAATGGGGGCCAGGGCTCATTTATGCTGGTAAGTACAAGTGGCAAGCCTGAAGGGCCCTACCAAAATATTAAAGGCAACAAAACCCATAGGATATTTCCTGATATAGACCTAAGTGTATTTGAAGACACCGATGGCAAGGTTTATCTGTTAGGCCATGACCATTACATTGCCCGCATGCAGGACGACCTAAGCGATATTGCCGAACCTTTTAAAAAGTTAATCGAAACTCCCTACAATCCAGAGCCATATATTGAAGGTATTTACCTGGACAAACACAATGGCAAATATCAGTTGCTGCAAACGGTCTGGTCTGTACAAAAAGCTGACGGTACCTATACTTATTTACGCAATGAGGCCCGCGATAAAAACCTGTATAGCTATGATGTGATAGTGGCCGAGGCCGATAATATTTACGGCCCTTACGGCCCTCGTTATCCAGCCATATTGCAGGGCGGGCACAATAATCTGTTTGTGGATAAGCAGGGCGCCTGGTGGTCTACTACGTTCTTTAACCCGCGCGGCGTTATGGGCACCAGGTTTCCGGTAACCTGCAGGCCTGCAGTAGTTCCATTGAAATGGGTAAACGGCCGCCTGATGCCTGACGGAGAAAAAGCAAAAGCATTCTACAAGAACCAGAAATCAATTAAATTATGAAAAGATATTTAACGAAACTGCTTGGCATAGCCGGCGCAATGATGCTCCTGTCGACAAAAGTGACATGGGCTCAGGAGATAGGTGCTAATTTCAACCACAATCCTGAGATCATCGACATAAAATATTTAAAGAAAACAGGGGTTGATTGGATACGCACGACGCCCTATGTTTTTGAATACATCAACGGGGAAAAGGATCCGGCTACAGAGGTAGGCCTGGGTAAAGTAATTGAGTGTAAAAAGGCAGGTTATAAAGTCGCTTTTGGTTTCCGTTGGGATTTTAAAAAGTTTAACCTTAACATACCGGCGCCGGGCACTGAGCTGGAGAAGAAATACTTCGCCACGGTTACCGCTATGCTTACGCGCGTAGGAGGGAGTATCGATATACTGAAACTGGGCAATGAACCTAATCTCGAGACCAAAGAAGAGGATTTGAATGTAAATAAACAAGGTTATGTGCCGCTGGTGAAATTCATGGAGCGTTTGCTTACTGAGGTGGCGCTACCATTTTACAAGGCGCATCCTGAATATAAAAAACCTGATATCTATGTAGGCTCATTACCTGCGCTGTTTGAACCTAAACAACAGAAAACGCCTGGCGTAGTCGGTCTCATCAAACTGGCACAGTATAATAAAGACATCACCGGTTTGTCGGTGCACCTGCATATTGCCGACACGCTCGAAATTCCGCAGGCATTGAACTTTGTGCGCTCTATTATGCCCACAAAGCCCATCATTGTACCCGAGTTTTCGCTCTTCAGGTTGTACAACAAACATGTGCCTGAAGCCATTGCCGATAGCCCGGCAGGAAAAGCATTTTTACAGAAATATCATTACCCCGATAACATGCACCTGTATGAATGGTATACCCTTGCCAATAACAACAAGGTTGGCGCTACCGAATGGACAGAAATGTTTAACACGCGCAAATGGTTTATTCCGCACGCTTTGGAAACATACTATCGTTATTTCCAGAAATATGGAGTGGTTCTGGCTACCTATGGCTACATGAGCCAGTCGGCGCCGGCCAATGTGCGGCCTAATACACCGGTGTGGTTTGTTAACCCAATCTTCGCCTGTAAATCGCTTAAGCCCGATGCTAACGGCGATTGTGCCGCCAATCCTTTGTGGTACGCAGATTTTGTCGATATTGTAAACAAGGGTAAACTCGCCCTGAAAAAGCATGAATAATCATGAAATTTAGTCGCTTTTTAATGATCCTATGCGGTTTGGCTATCATTACCGGGACATCGGCACAAAAGATCGTCCAGCGCAGGCCCAACATCATCTTTATTTATGTCGACGATCTGGGTTACGGCGATCTGAGCTGCTATGGCGCTACCCGCGTGAAAACACCCGAGGTAGATAAACTGGCCGCCACAGGCCTGCTCTTTACCGATGGGCATTGCTCGGCCTCCACTTGTACGCCATCCCGATTTGCCATTCTTACCGGGAGTTACGCTTTCCGCAACAATGCGGCTATCTTACCGGGAGATGCTCCGCTGATCATCAACCCAAAACAGCAAACCTTACCGGGAATGTTGCATAAATCAGGATATGCCACAGCTGCTATCGGCAAGTGGCATTTGGGCCTGGGCACCGGCCATCCCAACTGGAACGATACCATAGCGCCAGGCCCCAACGAGGTAGGATTTGATTATAGTTTTATCATTCCCGCCACACCAGACAGGGTGCCTACTGTTTTTGTGGAAGATCATCATGTTGTTAAATCCAATAAACAAGACCCTATAGCGGTTAATTATGATAGACGCATTGGTAACGACCCGATCGGGCTACAGCATCCCGAGATGCTTAAAATGCCTGCCGACTCACAACATAGCGGCACTATTGTTAACGGCGTAAGCCGGATTGGTTTTATGAAAGGCGGACACGGCGCCTACTGGAAGGATGAAGATTTCTCAACAGTGCTTACCGCTAAAGCGCTTCATTTTATAGAAGGAAACCGAAACAGGCCCTTCTTTTTATATTTTGCTTTGCCTAATATTCACG
>Ga0209233_1000435_pt1 | contig 29768 bp, 24 predicted proteins | sample AraplaCL_Cvi_mCL_FD_184269 | JGI IMG/M metagenome (GOLD analysis project Ga0209233, IMG submission 184269) | Arabidopsis root microbial communities from the University of North Carolina, USA - plate scrape CL_Cvi_mCL (SPAdes) (version 2) | ecosystem: Host-associated > Plants > Roots > Endosphere...
GATGTCACGTGCCTGCACGGCAGGCTTGGGATTATCCCGTGGGTCGGGGCCTCCTCCGTACTTGACCTGATCGCCGCGGCCATGGGGAAGCGGAAAGTCGCCGAGGCCGCCGTCCCTGTTACCAACGCTCGTCAGGTCGGTGGAAAAATCGAACAGCCGTTGGGCAACCAGATGAACCACTTCACCTTCCCGCTGAATGCGTCCGTTGATCGCCATCATGCTCGCGGTCATCAGGACCCGCCGCTGGCGCTCGAACAGCGATGGCCAGACGACCGCGTTGACGATACCTGTCTCATCTTCGAGCGTGAGGAACATCACGCCCTTGGCCGATCCCGGCCGCTGACGCACCAGAACCAGGCCGGCCGTCCATAGCCATCTGCCGTCGCGTTGTCCCATCGCCTCGGCGCAGGTGACGATGCCTTTGCGGTCGAGGTCCTTTCGGAGGAACGATACCGGATGGGCTCGCAGGGTGAGACCGGTATGCGAGTAGTCTTCGACAACCTCCCTTCCCTCGGTCATCGATTTCAGCGCCACTGCGGGTTCCTGCACCTCGGCAATCACCTTGGCTTCGCGCTCGGCTGCGGCCGCCCAAAGCTCCAGGGGTTCATCCCGGAGCGCCTTGATATCCCAGAGTGCCTGCCGCCGCTCCAATTGCAGCGATGGCAGGAAAGCATCAGCTTCGGCCAGCTTGACCAGCGACGACGGCGACACGCCGGAGCGTCGCCACATGTCGTCGGCGGAGACGAAGGGCTGGTCGGCGCGCGCCAGAATAATCCGCGCGGCGTCATTGGTCGACAAGCCCTTGACGACACGCATTCCAAGCCTGACGGCAAAGCGGTCGGAATTGCCGATCCGCTCCATCGTGCAGTCCCAGCGGGAGCGGTTCACACAGACGGGTCGAACTTCGACACCGTGGTTTCTTGCATCCTGGACGATCTGCGCAACACTGTAGAAGCCCATCGGCTGGCTATTGAGCAGCGCAGCACAAAAGACGTCGGGGTGATGGCATTTGACCCACGAGCTCGCATAGGCAATCAGCGCGAAGCTTGCGGCGTGGCTCTCAGGGAAGCCATAGGACCCGAAGCCTTCGAGCTGCGTGAAGGTCTTCTCAGCAAACTCCCGGGTATAATTATTCCTGACCATGCCCTCCACGAGTTTGTCCTTGAACTTCGAGACCCCGCCCGTGAACTTGAACGTCGCCATAGCGCGCCTGAGCTGGTCAGCTTCGCCGGCCGTAAATCCGGCGCAGGTCATTGCAACCTTCATCGCGCTCTCCTGAAACAGCGGAACGCCGAGCGTCTTGCCGAGAACGGCTTCGAGCTCGGGCGTCGGATACTCGACCTTTTCCTTGCCCTCGCGCCGCCGAAGATACGGGTGCACCATGTCGCCCTGGATGGGTCCCGGCCGAACGATGGCCACCTGCACGACGAGGTCATAAAACGTCCGGGGTTTGAGACGCGGCAGCATCGCCATCTGGGCACGGCTTTCGATCTGGAACGTGCCGAGCGTATCGGCCTTGCGGATCATCGCGTAGGTGGCTGGGTCCTCCTGCTCGACATCGGCGAGGCCCATCGGAATGTTCTTGTGTTCCTTCAGCAGCTCGAACGATTTCGCCATGCAGGTCAGCATGCCGAGCGCCAGGACATCGACCTTCATGAACTTCAGCGCTTCGATGTCGTCCTTGTCCCATTCCACGACCTGGCGGTCTTTCATGGTCGCCGGTTCGATCGGCACCAGATCGTCCAGCCTGTCGTGGGTCAGAACGAAGCCGCCCGGATGCTGGCCAAGATGGCGAGGCGCCCCCATGAGCTGGGCTGAAAGGTCCAGCGCCAGCTTCAATCGGTAATCGGCGGTGTTCATGTTGTTGTCTATGAGCTGCTTTTCGCCGACGCCTTCCGACCAGCCCCAGACGCCGGAAGATAGCTGGGTGATCAAATCTTCAGGCAACCCCAAGGCTTTACCGACATCACGCAGCGCGCCCTTGGCGCGGTAGCGGGTGACAGTCGAACAGAGCGCCGAACGTGATCGGCCGTAAGTCTCGTAGATCCACTGGATGACCTCCTCGCGGCGGGCATGTTCGAAATCGACGTCGATATCCGGCGGCTCGTCTCGTTCCATCGAGACGAAACGCTCGAACAGCAGGTCGCCCGTCTCCGGATTGATGCTGGTGATGCCAAGGCAGTAACAGACGGCCGAATTGGCAGCCGATCCCCGGCCCTGGCAGAGAATGCCTTGCGACCGGGCATACCGGACGATGCTGTAGACGGTCAGGAAGTAGGGCGCGTATTTCATCACCCGAATGAGTTCGAGTTCATGAAGGATCGCCTTGCGGACCTTGTCGGGTATCCCCTCGGGATAGCGGGTAGCGGCCCCTTCCCAGGCGAACTTAGTCAGCGACTGTTGGGCATCAAGGCCCGGCACAAGGGCTTCTTCCGGGTATTGATACTGAAGCTCGCTCATGTCGAAACGACAGCGGTCGACGATTTCGCGCGTCCGCGCCAGCGCCTCCGGATAGTCCGCAAACAGCCGGTGCATTTCTTCCGGCGCTTTCAGGAACCGATCAGCATGCCGCTCGCGATCGAAACCGACGCTATCGATGGTCGTACGATTGCGGATGCAGGTGACGATGTCCTGCAGCTGCCGGCGACCGGGTTCGTGAAACAGGACGTCGTTGGTGATAACCGTCTTGACCTTGTGGCGGGCGGCCATGTTCGACAGGTTATGAAGCCGCAGGCGATCATTCGGGCGCCGGCGCAGGCACAGAGAAACGTAGGCCCTGTCGCCGAAGATCGCGGCGATCTTCCTGAGCTGGCCTGCAGTGGTCTCGTCGGCCTCATCCGGGACAAGGATGGCAATCAGGCCAGCGCTATAGGCTTCCACGTCCGATAGATCGAGGATGCACTTGCCCTTGCCTCCCCGGCTCTTGCCGAGCGAAAGCAGGCGGGTCAGTCTGGAATAGGCTGGCCGGTCGGTCGGGTAGACCAGGATCGACATGCCATCGGAAAGATCGAGCCGACAGCCGACAACCAATCTCACGCCCGTGGTCTTGGCCGCCTCCCAGGCCCGCACGATCCCGGCCAGCGAGTTGCGATCGACAACGCCCAGTGCATCAATGCCAAGGGCTGAAGCCGCCGCGAACAGTTCCTCTGCGGAACTCGCGCCCCTCAAGAACGAAAAATGCGTGGTGACCTGGAGCTCGGCATATCTCATCCGAACACCCCATGCAGAAACCAGAGGTGCGAGCCCGTTTCGGCATCCACCCCGTCACCGGCGCGAAACACCCAGTAGCGTTCGCCGGCCTCGTCCTCGACGACGAAATAGTCGCGAACGGCGGCATGCTCTTTCGGCCGCACCCACCATTCGCCGAATATGCGTTCCGGCCCGTCTGCTCGTTTCACGCGGCGGCGTTTGCCGCGCCAGGTGAAGACGGCCGGCGGCTGGTCGGGAAGGAGAGCGGTGACGTCGATGCGTTCCGGGGTCGCGAGCAGCCGCGACGGCCGGGGCCATTTGGCGGCCCATGTCGCTCCGGTCTCGTCGGCCGTCGGCCCAATCCGCTTCACCGACCGCTCGGGAACATCGGAGGCGACGGGGGTGACCCGGTAAAGACGTTGGCCGCGGTTGCCGAGAATGTCGACGAGCGGCGTCACGTCGACCACCTGCTCCTCAATCAGCGAGGATGCGACCTGCCGTTCCTCCAACGGCTCTGCCATGATGGCGACAAGCACGAGCCGTTCGATGCCGAATCCGGGATCAATTTTCTCGATGCGATCGCAGAGCAGCTTCGACAGCCGAGCGGGGTCGCGCACCGGTTTTGCCAGTCCGGCTCGAATGCACTGGCGGGTATTGTCGACGCGGTGGATGACGAGATCGGAACGTCTGACGCCGAGACCGCGCGTTTCCAGCTTGGCGGTGAGTTCGCCGACCAGTCGGCGCACATATTTGGCGATCGTTTCTGCCGCCCCGATCGGCTCCTGAAAGTTCTTCGCCGCCTCGACCAACTCCGGAGTGCGCAAGGGTTCGATTGGTTCTGCCATCCGTCCGAAGAGCTGATCAAGCCGGCGGCCGACTTCTGGGCCGTATCTCAGCGTCAACGGTGCGCGCGGCATGGCGGAGAGTTCACCGACCGTCTCGACGCCCATCACCCGCAGTCCATGGATCGTGTCTGGTGGAAGACGCAGACAGTGGATTGGCAGGCCGATGACCGCTTTGGCGACGCCGCCTAGCGGAACAACGGTCGTTTCCGCCGACGTCACGCGGGTGATCGCATGCGCTGCTCCCCAGGTGTCGGCGACTGCGGCACGGGCGGTCAGACCCCGTGCTCTCAATCCGTTGACCAACCCGGAGATCAGCAGGACTTCGCCACCCTGCAGGTGATCGGCGCCTTCCGTGTCCATGACGATCCCGTCCACGCCGTCGACGGCCACGACCGGGCTGTATTGCCGCAGCGCCCAGAGCGCCAGGCGTTCGAGAGCTGCCGCGTCGGCGTCAGGATCGGCATCCATCATCGTCAAATTGGCAACGATAGCCTGGGCTTTGCTCGCCGGCATGCCGACCTTGAGGCCAAGTTTCCGCGCGGCCGCGTCGGCAGCCGAGATCCAGCGTTTTGAGCCCGATTTCGAAATGACGGCAAGAGGCCGATCAGCTGGCACGGTTCCCTCTCCATGCCGTCGTATCCGGTCTGTTGGCAGAGTGGGGAAGTAGACACAGACGACCCTTGGCATCACAGGCTCCTAGTTCGAACTCAGCACACTCGCCTGCCTTCACGCGCATCAATTCCAACAGCCATCGAGCCCGGCCGACCCCTGCCACTGGCAGTTCCTCCGACGGAAGCACGCTCACCCTCCACCGTGTCGTCGAGGCCGTCGGATTGCCGAAGTCCGACGCTTCCGTCTGTCGCCGCCATCTGCGGACAACGAGCCCGATGGTCCCTGTCTTTTCGGCAGCCAGCTGCAGCCGCCGGGATGCCACCATCGGCAATCGAACCAGCTCCCCCACGACGGCTGCCAAGCCACCGAAAGAGAGCCCTTCTTCCATGGACGCCAGGACATCTTCTTCCTTGCCGCCTTCGCAGAAGATCACGCGGTCGGGATGCAGCCCGGCCTGGGCGATGGCGGGGAAAAACAGGTCAGGTCTCGTCAGGCACCAGAGCACCTTGCCTTTCGAGCGCGCGGCAATACCGGCGGCGAACAACGCCGCCGCCGCGCCGTCCACCGTGCCGGCTCCGCCACCGGCGACCTCGTGAAGCGAGCCATATGATAGCCCGCCTCCTGGCAAATGCTCGTCCAGCTCGCGAACGCCAAAGGGCAGCACAATGGCTTTCTTCGCCGCACTGCCCTCCAAGTGGGCGATGCGGTCTCTCAACTCCTCGATGACCCGAGGATTATGGGCGCGCGACATCGTTCACGGACCTCCTCAGCTCGCGTTGCGGGACTTCATGCCCCTCAAATTATGGAGGTTCTCTTTTTGTTCCCTTGCCGGAAAAGAGTCAAGCGGGCTTCCGAAGGATAAATTAGGGCCGGCTGAAACGCCGATATTCGAATCATCAAACGAATCAGTGATCTAGCCAGGCGACACCAAGTATTTGCCAAGACTCATTTTTTTCAGTCGCTGAGGGCGTCATCGCCGCGGCGCGCGGTACCTGCGGACTCCGATTTCCGTCGTTCGCGGGATTTGGCGGCCCTTCTTGCTTCGCGGAGCTCGTCGAGTGTCGGGTTCCACCATCCCCGGAGCCGCTCGTATTCCCCAGGCTCTGACCTTGCCGGCCAGGTATGGACGAGCTCATCAAGGATAGAGGGTCTCCACCCGGCCCACACATGCTCTTCAGTCGCGGCCGGATGATGTTCCGCGACCTGCTCCGGATCGACGATCTCGCCCGACACATCGGTGATGACGACGATCCCATACGCTGCTGTGGCCACCGGCCGGCCAAGTGGTGGGAGGTCGTCGCTCGACACCGGCAGTCTGCGTTTCCTTCGTTCGGTCGTTCGTCGTTTGGCTTTGGCTTCCTCCTCTGTCCCTCTGCGGGCCTCGGCACGCTTGCGGCGTTCTTCGGGCTCTGACCGTTTTGCGGCTTCCTCGATCGTCTCCCAACAGTGCTGAAGATCATCATATGAAGCGAACGGGATTTCCCAGACTTTGTCGTCACCGTTCCATCGCGCGAATGGCACCTGCCGGAGCTCATCGACGACCGTTCTTGAAAACGGCGTCCTTATGCGAAAACCGCTGTCGAACACTTGCAGGTAGGGGCTAAGGATCGGCTCGAACTCGAAAGCATCGCGGCCGCGCTCCTCATCATAAGGGGCCCGGCGGTCGGCTTCCGTCGCGAGCCATCGTTCGATACGCTTTCGAGCCGTCTTTCCGGGCACCGTCCAGGCCTGGAGGCGGTCGCTCCACCTGGCATTGGGGAAGGTCTCCCTGAAACGCGCGACCGTCATCCGATTAAACGTAAAGGAAACCGTCTCCTGCGGTGGGCGATCTGCCTCGGCCTGTTTGTGGTTGTCATCGGTCATGGCAGAAGAACGATCCGCCCCGCTGTCGAGTTTCGACTACAGCAGGGTCTTCTTCAGAAAAGACAGAGCCTTTTGAGCGCCGGTGCTGGAAATCGTGTGTCCGGTGCCCCGCTCGACATCGAGCTCGACGGTGAAGCCGGCCGTTCCGAGCTGCGCGGCCGCGAGCCGCGAGGCCATGGGAGGGATGGTGGTGTCGTTTTCTCCATGGACCAGAAGCACCGGCGTACTGTTGCTTGCGGACGAAACCGGCTGCGGGGGAAGCAGGCCGGAGAACGCGACCAGGGCGCCGACCTTCCACCTCCCGGAGGCAACGGCATCAAGCGCGACGATGGCTCCCTGCGAAACGCCGACGAAGGCGATCCCATCATGGGCATCCGCGAACCCTTCGCGCCGGACGATGTCGTTCATAAGGCCGTCAAATGCTTCTCGAGCGGTTTGGATACGTTCCGGATCGAGGGGATTGCCCTCCGTGCTGAACCACTGATGTCCGTACCTGTGATGCATCGGGGCGTCTGGAGCAACGAAGCGCGTGTTCGGAAGGCTGGCGCGCCAGGACGAAGCCAGTGGCATGAGCTGCGCGCCGGACGCACCGATCCCATGCAGGAAGACGATCAAAGATTTGTCGGGCAAATGGCTCTCGCTTTCGGGGTTTGACAAACCGAGGGCGCTCGACCCGTCATGGGGAGCGCCCTCGTTCACCCGGACGGCCGCGCCCACGCGAAAATCATTTCGCGGTGCGGCTGTCGTCGGTTTCGGGTGGTAGTCACTAGATGAGGATTGCGAAGACGATCTTCAAGATCGCGTCCAAGCGAGGCTACGTCACCGCCATAGGCTCTTCGAGCGGGCGTCGCGCGTGGCGACATGGACGAGAACAGCCGTCGATAGAAGTATGCTGGAGACGAGAGCGGCGATCGAAAGCAGGCCGCCGCTGGAGACATCGACGCTCGCGCGCAAACGCGCCTTCTCCGTGAAGCTGATCTCGACCTCCGCCCGTTGGCGGTCGCCGTGTGGCGGAATTGATCCTGCGCGAGCGTCGATCGCTAAGCTTTCGACGCTTTTATCGAGTGTATGATCCATCAACCTTTTAGATCCGCTCGACCTTCTTGCGGCTGTTGCCGACCTTTTTGACAGCGTCTTTCACTTCACCTTTCGAGACGCCTTCCTTCTTCGCTTCATATCGAACCTCATGATCCTGTCCGCCCGCGACCTTCGCTCTGTCCTGCGCCCGGCCGCGTGTTGTGGTCGCCATATCAATATCTCCTTGCTGACTACGTGATCCTGCCCCTAAACGTTTGATGATTCACGTTGTTCCTCACCTTACGCGTCAACGATCTCATCCTCCGATGGTGCCTGCCGGTGCATCCGGAATCAGATTGGCAACAAATGGCGCTAAGCCATTGAAAAATGATTCGTTTCGAGTCGGAACGAATCACCTGCTTAAATCTTGATTCGCCAGTAGTGATTCGGGAGTAATGGGTATGGCGAGTGGACACAGGGCCCAGTGGAAGGGCTTCATCAAGTTCGGCGAAGTCTCTTGCGGAGCGGCGCTTTACACGGCCGCCAGCACCTCCGACCGGATCACCTTCAACACGATCAATAAGGCTACAGGCAACCGCGTCAACCGCGTCTTCATCGACGGTGAAACCGAAGATCCTGTGCCGAAGGAACTGCAGACCAAGGGCTTCGAGATCGAGAACGGCCAATACATCATCATCGATCCGGAAGAGGTTGCAGCCACCATCCCGGAATCGAACAAGACCCTCGAAATCGAAGCGTTCATTCCCTGCTCTGACGTCGACGACGTTTACTTCGACAAGCCCTACTACCTGACACCCGACAAAATGGGCGGCGATGCCTTCGTTGCCCTACGGGACGGAATGCGGAAGTCGAAGGTCGCGGCGATCGCCCGCACGGTTCTGTTCCGGCGCATGCGCACTGTCCTCATCCGGCCTCACGGCAAAGGCCTGATCGCAACGACGCTCAACTACGACTATGAGGTCCGGTCTTCCAAGAAGGCCTTCGAGGGAATGCCAAAGCTGAAGATCGAGGGGGAGATGCTGGATCTCGCCAAACATATCATCGGCACGAAGAAGGGCGATTTCGATCCGGCCACGTTCGACGACCGATACGAAGCGGCCCTCGCCGAGCTGGTAAAGGCAAAGATCGAAGGCCGATCGCTTCCGAAGCCAAAGAAGGTCGAGGTGTCGAAACCGAACGACCTGTTGGCGGCGCTTCGCGAGAGCGCTGGCCTGACCAAGGCCGCCGAGGGCAAACCGAAACGCACTGCGGCCAATGCCAACAAGGGCATGGGTCGTCAGCGCGCCGCGCGCGGGGCTGCCGCGAAGTCCGCCGCTCCGAAGGCGGCCCCGCAGCGCAAGGCGAGCTAGGAGGCCGATCATGGCGCGTCCCTACTGGAAAGGCTATCTCAAGCTTTCGCTCGTGACATGCCCGGTGAATATGAGCCCGGCGACGTCGGAATCCGAGAAGGTTCGGTTCCACACGCTCAATAAGGAAACAGGCAATCGGGTCGTCTCGCAGTACATCGACTCCGTGACTGGTAAACCCGTGAAAGACGGTAACGAGGCCAAGGGCTATGCCCGCGGCGAAAACGACTATGTGATCCTGACGGAAGACGACCTCGATGCGGTCGCGCTGGACACCGTGAAAACCATCGATATCGAAAAGTTCGTTCCAGCCGAGTCCATCGAGTGGGTCTATCTGGAGAAGCCGCACTATCTCATGCCAGACGACGCCGTCGGCAACGAAGCGTTCGCGGTCATTCGGGATGCGATGAAGGCCGACAAGGTCGTCGGAGTATCCAAGCTCGTCGTCGGCCGACGCGAGAAGGCGGTCGTGCTTGAGCCGCGGGGCGAAGGCATCGTTCTGTGGTCCCTGCGTTTCGGCGAAGAGGTACGTCCAGAGGAGGCTTACTTCGAGGACATCGATGAAGAGGCCGATCCAGACCTGGTGCCGCTTGTGCAGCAACTGATCAAGAAGAAGACGAAGCGCTGGTCACCCGACATGGTCAGCGATCCGATCCAGGAAAGCCTTCTCAAGCTGATCGAAGAGAAGAAGAAGGCTCTGAAGCCGAAAAAGAAGACCGCAAAGGCAAAGGGAGCCCCGGCCTCCAACGTGATCAACATCATGGATGCCTTGCGGAAGAGCGTTGCCGACGAACTCAAAAGCAGGAAATCGGGATGATGTCGAACGACCGCGAAATCCAGCTCTGCGAGCCTGCACCCTTCCTGTACTTCGAGAACGGTCAGATGGCGGTGACGGACGGCGCGTCCGTCTGGCTTGTGATCGTCACCTGTGAAGCCATCAAGGCCACGGCATCCCCGCCGGAAATGTCGCTTCGGCGGCTCGTTCGTTTCGCCGAGTATTATCGCGACCTGGCCGCAGCCGCGATCCGCCGGGGCGAAGACATCGATGGCAAGGTCTGGGTGACGGAGGCGACGGTCCTCTCGTCGCCACGGACATTTGGGCTGCACAGCGAACCGATCTCGTCGGGGCGTCGGCCGCCAAGCGGAATACGGCAGGAGCCGGCCGATGCCAGCCATGGTGCGTGAATACAAGGGATATCGTGTCGCGATCTACAGCCCGAGTTCGCATTTCGCCATGATCACCGCCCCGGGAAGCAACCGGGTAATCGACCTGCAGGAGAAGCAGCCTCGTTCGACCGTGGTCGAGGGGCCGCTTATTTGACTGGATCGAGCGGAGGCGTTGGTGGAGGCTTTCATCGCAGGAGAGCGATCAAGTGTCACCAGCTCCGAGTAAACCATCGGCGGCGTGAAGGTCACGCCGAGACAATCACGGCGACAGACATTCCTCGCAGATCCCGTAACAGTCTTCGTCCTTCGACGCGGGCCGTCCGCAACAGGCGCATGGGGCATCGCCGGATCAGCCGAAAGGGTCTCTGGCGGCAGGATCTCAATGTCGGCGTCCGCGAAGGGGCGTAGGGCGTCTTCTTCCATGTCGATGCTCCAAGTCGAGGATTACGACTCGAGATAGTTAGGCCAGCGGTATTCTCAAGATTGGCTTGTTGGTGGCCAAAGAACAAATGACATTCATTGCTCATAGCCGAACGCTATTGTCTGAACCCCTGGACATTCCGACCGTTTCCTAAAGTGCAATGAAGACCTAGCCGATGGTTGTCAAAAGCCTTCTTGGGTGCGATCACGCAATCGCGGCCTATCCAAAATGACCCGCTCCAAACCACAGGTGTCGCCTTGGTGAAGGCGCTCGCATGAAAAAGATGCTTGAAGATGCCACGACGAAAACTGTCCAGAGAAGAACTCTTTGCTCTCGTTTGGGAGAAACCGACCAGCGAGATCGCCAAGGAACTGGGCCTTTCGGATGTGGCGATCGGCAAACTATGCACCAGACTGCAGGTCCCAAAACCACCTCGGGGCTATTGGGCTCGCATGCAAGCCGGGCAGCGAGCACGTCGACCGGCCCTGGTTGCTTTCCGCGAGGAACTCGATACCAAGCGACGCGACGAGTTACGTGCAAAAGCAGCAGAATCGCTTTCGAAACTGCAGCGCCAGTTCCTCGAATTGGCGTTGTCGGATATGAACAGTCGGGGCGCCGCTATTGCTCCACCGCCAGGGACCAGGCCGCTTGCCCATCTCGATCGCGATGTGGCAGCACAGGTCCTGATGCTCATTCAAGGCCGGGCACAGGCTTGGGTGGAAGATGGTCGCATCGCCACGCGCTGGGGACCGTCTGTTCGCAACAGCGTTGCCAAACTCGTTGAGCGCCTGTTGCCGATGGCGCGGCAGCAACTCGTGGTATTCGAGACCGAGAGCAAACGAACATCCTTCATGGCGGACGGGCCGGTAATCTTTGTCCGGCTGACAGCGCCACTCCAGGAACGGATTGCCGCCCTTTCGGCGATGGTAAGAGATCAAGAACTCCAGCATGTGGTGATGCCGCTGACGGCGGCAGATCACGCCTGGTCGACGCATCACCTCTATTCCCCGGAATCGCACTTGTTCCTGGACAGTTGGCTTTGTGTTTCGGCGCGCGAGATCTGGGTGGAATGGAATCGCAAGTCTTGGCGTGAGGAAGAGCCGCCAGAGCGGCATGCGACCAACAGGATCAGCCTGCGGGAGGTGATGCCGGTCGACTTCTTGTCCGCTTCCAACAAGGTGCTCTCGCCGGTGATTTCGAGGGTGGCAATCACGCCCTATGCGGACCGGCTTCGGGCCCTGCAAGAGGCGGAACGGATCCACGAGATGATGAGCACCGCCGCTTACGCAATGCAGAGGGAGGTTCCGGGAGAAATCCTTTCGGTCGTGGATCGCCTGTGGTTTGGGGAAGAACGTCCCTTTCAAGCTGCGCGCGACGCGTTCCGCCATGTCGAAACCGAGCTGGAGCGATGGGATACCGAACTCGAAGCGGAACGATCAGCGCTTGCCCGGTCCATCCTTGGAATCGTGCCTGGAGACATCGTTACGTCCGAAAGCCGCGGGAAACTGTTGCGGCTGTCGGTTACGGCCGTAACGCTGTATTCCGGCGGCAGCAGCGTCAGCTTCATGGTGTCGGGAATTCGGTTTCGAAAGGATGGAACGTTGGGCAAACTGCAGGAAACGCTAAGTTTATCTTTTTCCGACGAAAAGCAAATCTAGTAAAAGCCGCGCTGTTTAGCGCAAAGCAGCTCCTTTGTTATGGTACATGGATTTTTTCGTCCAATAGCAGTCGAGTTGGCGTCACTTACGCGCTATTGATGTGACGGGGCGATCTTAGGGTTGCAGAGACTTTCGAGCGGGACGGGCGGGCAGGTGGCAGCAGAACAGGCCAAAGAGGTGGAAAGCGGCTCCAGCCCAGTCGGACGTGGGGGTGCTGGCACTTATATCGAGGGTGAGCTTGGCGCCTACTACCTCCTGCAGATGCTGGCCGGCAGCGAAGCGCGCGGACTTCCAGGCGCGCGGATCGAACGCGTTCAGTTTCAGGCGGTCGACGAGGGATATGCGCTGGACGATTTGGTTGTTCACGGCGTCTCGGACAAAGGCAGCTCACTCCTCGAAATCCAGTCGAAACGGACGATCAAATTCTCGCAGAAGGACGTCATCTTCGAAAGCGTTTGCGAGCAGATCGTCCGGAGCAAACCGCCGAGCAAACCCTCCGATCGCCATCTTTTCGCTGTCGCGACCCAGCGCACCAGCTTCGCAATATCTGGCCCCTATCAGGACGTCCTCGAATGGGCTCGTATTTCAATAACCGGAACGCAGTTTTTCGAGCGCTTGAAGGTCAAGGGCGTCGCAAGCGACGCGATGCGCGGCTTCGCCCAGGCATTCCGTACCAATCTTCTCGCTCAAGGCGTCGCGGACGATAATGAGGTCATCTGGGACATCGTCCGGCGCTTCTTGATCCTCGAATTCGATTTCGAATCCGGCGCTCCGCTGGCCCGCGCTCATGCGCTGACGATCGCGAGCCAGGTGCTCTCGCCCGAGGACGCAGACCGTGCCGAGGCATTATGGAGCAATCTGATCGAACTTGTGATCGCCACTGGCAAGGCAGGAGGATCGATCACCAAAGATGATCTGGCCTCAACGCTCATCGGGCGTGGCTTTCATCTGGCGGGCACCAGACACTACGCTGCGGCGCGCGCCAAGTTGGCGGAAATGTCGCGCTTCGCATTGATGGACATCGGGACGACGGTCGGCGGCGTAAATCTTCCCCGCCTCGGCGCGCTCGCCGCGTTGGAAGAGGCCCAGGATACGCACCGGTTCATTGAGATTACCGGCAAGCCCGGTTCCGGCAAATCCTATGTGCTGCGCCATTTCGCCGAGCGACAGTCGCGTGAAGCCCATGTGATCGTTCTCGATCCGATCGGAACACCGGATGGCGGCTGGGCAGCGCTCGCACAACGCCTGAGTATCCCAGGTACAGCCAGGGATTTCCTCGGTGACCTGGCCTCTAGCGGTGGCGGCATTTTGTTCATCGACGGACTTGAGATGTTCGTCTCGGCCGAGCGGCGCCGAACAGTCAATGATGTTCTTCGCGAAATTGCCGCGATAAAGGGCTTCTCGGTCGTCGTATCGACCAGGCCGGACATCGGCGTCGACGCAAATAACTGGCTTGCCCAAGACGCACTCGCCTTACTCGGCGCGCCTCATCAGGTCACGGTCGGCGAGCTCGATGACGAAGAGGTCGCAATTTTGAGCGCCGCGGCGCCGGAGCTGAGTGCTTTGCTCGCCCCTGCCCATCCTGCCGCCAGCATTGCTCGCAATCTCTATCGACTGACGCAGTTGCTGAAAGTCCCGAGCACGGTCGAGATCCGCACAGAGGCGGCACTGGCCGACCATTGGTGGCAAAGCGCCGATGGTGCACAGTCGCAAGACATCCGGGCAGGTCAGCGCCTTCTCGCCGAACTTTCCGATGCTGCGCTTGCCGGCTGCGACACGATCAAGAGTGTCAGCGATTCCCCGGCGCGCGCCCATCTGCTACGCAACCTGACTTTGAACGAGCCAAAGCGCGATCACCTCGGTTTTTATCACGACGTTCTGCGTGACTGGGCAATCGGCGCACGCCTCAATGAAGACATCACGCTTCTCGATGCCCTCGACCTGTCGGGTCCGCCATCAGCACGCTTGGCGCGCGGCATCGAGTTCGCGGGCCGGTTCGCGCTTGAAAAGTCATTGGACGGCGCGGCCTGGCAAGCACTTTTGTCCGCACTATCGCGCACCGGCGCCCACGACGGATGGCGACGGCAGGCCCTCCTCGCGATCGTGCGCTCCGAGCTCGCCGCAGAGCTCCTGAACCGCTGCAGTTCGGCATTGCTTGCTCGCGGCGGCGCGCTGCTCATCGAGCTCTGCACGGCGATCTCAGCGGTGGAAACAATGCCGGTGACCGAGATGCTCGCGCAGGTCACGGCAGAGGGGAGCAAGGTTCCCGAATCGCCTGGATCGCTTCGGGCCGCAAAGACGCAGTCTGCACCCATGGTCCTGATATGGTGCTTAGCTCATTCTGCCCAGATTCCGATCCAGGCGATCGGAGCAGTCGTGAAACTGGTCGAGATCCAGTTCTTTCTCGCGATCGGCCGTTCGGAATTCGGAAGGGCAACAGCCAAGATGCTGTTCAGCTGGCTGATGCAGCTCGATCTGAAGGCGCTCGAAGTTACCATCCCTTCGCCGCCCGAAGCCGAAAGGATTGAGGGACAGGTGCGTCAGCGGATGATCGACGATCTCCGTGCCATGGCACTCATGCTGGGTGGAAACGCTGCGGACGAGGCAAAAGCCTACCTCATTGCTGCGGCCGCCGAAAATGATCGCTATAAAATCAAGGTAATCCGACCGTTTAGCCGGACGTTGGCAAGTGTCGCGCCGGCCGAGCTTGCATCGCTCGTCGAGGCCAGCCTGATCGAAACGCGGCGCCGCAACGGTTCGAGACGCGACCTCATGGACAAGGCCCTCAGTTTTAACGACAGCGATTACCTGCCGCCATCGCCGGCCCAGCCACCTTTCCTCGATCTGCTGGACGCGGCGCCCGAGATAGGGCTCGCGCTCATTCGAAAGCTCGTGGATACGGCTGTCGCTTTCCATACCGGCAGCGCCACAACGGAAACGAATGGATACACGATTGTTGTCGATGGCGAGCCGCGCTTTTTCCCATGGACGCAGACCTATTTCTGGCCCCGCGATCAGGCGCAAGAATATTCGGCTGCATCAGGGCTCATGGCACTTGAAGCATGGTCGCAGGAACGGCTCGACAAGGGTGATGATATCAAGAACGTTCTCGGCGATATTCTTGGCCCGAGGGGCAGTTGCGCCGCCTATCTTCTGGTCGCCATCGATGTGCTTCTTTCCCATTGGCCTGATACGAGGAGCGCGCTCGTACCATTCCTTGGCAGCCCCGATCTCATCGCCAATGATCGTGCACGTGCGACTCATGAGGTGCTCGGACGCTTGATGTTTAAACAGGAGCCGAGCGGTCGGGTGAAGCTGGCGGATCTTGCCAAGCGATCGTCGCGGCAGATAACACTCGAGCAATTGCTTCCTTCCTACCTTGCTGTTGATGACGACGGCCAGAATCTCCGTGCGCTGCTTGCCGAGGCTGTGAAGGATTTTGGGCCTATTCCCGACCATGCCGACTTTGGCAACCCCGCATTTATGGGAGCTCGCGCTCTCAACATGCTCGACCGGACCAATTGGATCGACTTCGAAGATGGACTTGCCTACCAATCTCCAGCGGCTGAAGCCGACCATTTGGCGAAGCTAGAAGCACGCCGGCTAAAGATCGTCCAGTGGAGTACGATCGAAGCAAGGATTCTCGTGGCGACAAGCGATCCGCACAAGGGATCAGCGGAGGTGGCGCGCGAAGCGGTAGAATATGCTGCGGGCGATCTGCCCGATGATAGCGATACCGACCATCTCAAATCGCGGTCGACCCGCCTAGTGGCAACGGCCATGCTTTTGGCCCGCGATGGCGATGAGGCTGCGCTCGACCTGCATGAACCCTGGGTTAGGAAGGTGATTTCAATCGCATTGCAGGAAGAGGCAGATCGATATGCCTCCACCGATATGCTTCAATTCAATCGACCGGCAATGGCGATTTGCGCGCTCATCCATCTTTGGCGTCGACGTAGGCTTCCCGCAGACCGCAATCACTTGGTACAAGCCGCTGCCCGCGAGGATAGAGCCGCTGTTCCGGCCTTTGCTGCGGCGCTCTCGATGATCCGGGAGACCGACCCGTGCCTTCTCAAATCTTCCCTCAGGATTTCGTTCGCCTGTAGCCGCTGGCGATGGAGTCCGTATGAAGAGGATCCGGCAGACCGCGAGGTCGATGATGCTGAAAAGGTGCGCCTCGCCGGCGAGGTCGTCTCGGCAGAGATCGCGTGGCTTGACGGCGGGCTGGAGCCGGCCTGGCCAATCCTCCCGGAAGAAGCGCCGTCATTGCGGGAAAGGCCGCACCTGCGGGTTTCCCGCGCTCGCGCCGAGGACACGGGCGATAAGGTTGTGTTCGAGCCGCAGTCGGTACGGGCGTCGGTCCATGTTGACGCGCAGGGCATCGCGAAATGGCTGGCACTCCTTAACGCGGACACAGGTGCATTGCCGGATTGGTATGAGGAGGTCGTCATCGCCTATGCGGGATGGTCCGCCCGTTTGAATGCGCACGGGTATCCGGCCGACGCGGAAATAGATCGAACGCCGGACGACTGGAATCTTCAGTTCTATATCCTGTTTACAGCCGCACTGATGGACACTGCGGAAGATCGTTTCGAGTTGCTTCTGCAGCCGATCCTGGAACTTCCGGATCGTTCTTTCTGCGACGTCGCTGATACGATCATCCACGCTGCCGACGTCCGCTATTTCAACGATCGCAGCCGGCCCGCAGGCCGCGCCAGGGACCTGCGCGAGCGTCTCGTGGCCCGTGTGATAACCCTTAGGCGTTGGCTACGGGATACCTGGGGCAGCGATCTTCGCATCGACTTTGACACCGGACCGCCGATCGCGAAACTGCTGATGAACCTCTACAACGCGTTCAACCCGACCGCGACCTATTTGGTACCGGCGGTCTTTCACCGGATCGATCCCCTGCTCGACACGCTGCGACCGTTGTTGACGGGCGGGCCGACTGCGTTCGTCGCGCTTTGCACCATGAATACTTTATCGGTTGCTCCTTCGCCACGTCACTTGGACTTCCTGCTGTTTGCTGTCGAAACCTGGCTGAAGGCAACACAAGACGATCCGTCGATGTGGCTTGCGCTCGGCATCGGCCGGAAGGTCGCGAAATGGCTTGAGAAGGCTGCCGTGGAGGATCCGTCTCTCCTGCGTCGGGAGCATCCTGAAGGGGCGCGGATTGCCGCCATGCTTGGCCGGCTGGTTAGCCTAGGCGTGTCGGAAGCGCACGACATTGAGATGCGGATCGAGGCCGAATCGGCGAGCGTTGGCCTGAACCGATGAGTCGGGTTCTCTTTGTTCGGCAGCATGAGTTCAACTTGGAAAGTCGAGGCAACTCCAAGTCGATTCTGCGTTGAGTGCTGCTGACAGAAGAATGTCATATGCGATAGCGCCAATACGAGAAGTCTGAGCGCCGCCTCCACGGGGTGACAAGCAATGAGAGCTATGGACAAGCCTCTCGGAACAGCTGACATTCTGATGAGGAGCGGGCGCTCTTTTCAACCGACAATGGGAACATGATAGTCGCCAATGACCGTGAATGAAGACATGAACCATGGAAATCCATCGGATGTTGCGGAAACCTATAAGATACCGGACCATCCTCTCTATCTGGTAGGAACGTTCGACAACGGCGTTACAGTCCTCAGCCAGCAGGTGCGGGCTCTGAACCTAGTTTATGGCCTTGTAGAAGGCGGGTTCGTTCCAGTGACCCATGCCGGAAAATCGGCGCCGGACAGTGTCCAGAGGAAAATTGCAATCGTTGGAGGAGGCTTTGCGGGTCTCACCGTTGCTGCTGGGCTCCTGGCGAAAGGGGTCCAGGCAGACATTGTAGTTTTCGAACAGCGCGACACGCTCCTGCCCCTCCAACAAGGAAGCGACACGCGATGGCTACACCCTCATATCTATAACTGGCCGGCGGAGGGCAGCGAGATCAGCGCGGCCAACCTTCCACTTCTAACATGGACCGCAGCACGTGCCTCCGACGTCGTCGTCCAGGTTCTATCGGCCTGGAATACGCTGATCGAAAAGATTGAGAATCCCCGCATAGAGCTGTTCTGCAATACGCGCCATTTGCAGATACACGAGGCGGCGGCACCGAAGAAACTGACAATCGAATGGATCGGTGAGAAACGGGAACCGCGTAGCGGAAACGTCGCCGAGGGATCGACTGGAGGAAGCACCGGCCAAACCTGCGACTTCGATGTCGTGATTACGGCAACCGGCTTCGGCATTGAAACGGGAAGCCGATTCTCCTACTGGCGCAACGACATGGTCGGCCAACCCAACCTGGAGCAGCCTCGCCTGACATTCCTGCTTTCCGGCCAGGGCGATGGCGCGATGATCGATTTGCTGCGGCTTCGAATTTCACACTTCCGGCAGGATCGCATCCTCTCGGAATTGTTTGGTCACAGCGACCTGCTCCTCGAGCGAATCCGTGAGATCAAGAAGAAGGACGAAGAAGGTCGCGAAAGCGAAACATTCCAGAGCCTCGAGGGGCTTTCCGAGTAAATGAAGGAAGACTTTGACGAGGTACGCCGAAGACTGAGCAGCAGATTGCGTCGTGATACCGATGTGATCCTGCGGCTGAAGAAGCCCAAGCTGTCCGATCTCTTCGATGGCAATGTAAGAATCTCGTTTCAAAACAGGGTCCTGGTCTACGCGCTATACAAATGCGGAGGCTTTGTACCCTCCACGGAGAAGGAAGCGGTCCTTGTACGTCAGCATGCAATTCCTCCCGAGCGGATCATCCGACGGCACGGGACAAAACGGGAGATGCAACTCAAGAACATTCTGTCGGATTCGCTGTTCGTCACACTGGGTTCGAGAAATAAGGAGAAATTCAAGCAGACAGACGAGCCGGGCTGGGACGGGGGATATTTTGGCTTCACGGGACAATCGCGCGATACCAAGAATGCAGGCGATGACGTCAGACGCCTGTGGCGCAAGGAATATCTTCCTGGGGCGACGGCACTGGTAGCTGCGACGTTCTGCGCCGCAGTTGCAAGCTTCCTTTCGTCAAGCCATCCTGCAGATCAGCGCCTAAGGGTCACCTTTCACCGCGCCGTCAGCTTCGGTCGTGAAGAGGTGCTTCAGCAATGCTGCCAATATTTTGGTGTCGATGTGGACGAAGGCGGAGAAAGTCCCGCCGGCCGAACATTTCCCGCTGACAACGCGACGATCGGTCTAGCCTACAAGACTCACGCGATGATAAGGTCGTGCAAGGGAATCGAAGCAGAGGAGCTTGCCACGGCGATGAAGTTTCTCAATCTTAGTCAGGCGTCAAGGAGCATGGCACCCGACGTCCGCTTCGTGGCGGCACTGCCGATGCTTGCCTCCGAGGATGCCCATGGTCGTAACCCCGTCATCGGTGTATTATATATCGACAGCAGAGCTAAAGACTTTTTTCTGGACGGTGATCGACTGCAGGTGGTTCTCAATATGATGGAAGGCTTTGCGGGAAATCTTGACCGGAATGCGTTGAGGGACGTGGATCACATCTCTAATCGTGAGCTAGCGCGCGCACCGAGCAAATGGCACACAGCCGTCGAAATCCCAGAGGAGGTCCGCCATGCCCTTGAGACTGTTCCTGTGCAGCTTGCGCGTATGAGGAAAGATTCGCAGTTCAACCTTGAATATTCGGATTTCATTCCAGTGGGCGAGAAGCAATAGAATGACCAGGATTTGAAATGGAAAGACTAACATCGGAAAATTCGCAGAAAGCCAGTGCCCACGCCGGGGGCGAGGAACCGCGGCAGTCTGTTGTGCACCGGGTAAAGTCATGGCCGCATCTGTTTGAAGCGACACTCAGTGGCGCCAAGACCCATGACATGCGTCGCGCCACCGATCGTGACTACCAGGTCGGAGACATCCTGTGCCTTGAGGAATTCGAGCCCGGTTCGGGGTCCTACACCGGCAGGGAGCTGAAACTGCGCATCACTTATGTGACCTCGGCGGAATTTCCCTGCGCATTGTCTGGTGAAGGCCTAAGCGAGGGCTACTGCATCCTGAGCATCAAACCGGTCGCGAGCGACAACTGATGCCATGTGTGGTCGGCATTTGCGGGCTGACGGGCGCTGGCAAGACCACTGCCCTTGAGATTCTTAAAGCCACCATCGATGGCAGAGAAATCTACCTTGGCCAGGCAATCTTCGATGAACTTGACCGACAGGGCTTCGATTACGCGCCGGAAAACCAGAAGCGCGTCAGAATGGAGCTGAGGGCGGCCGATGCTGCCGCCATGGTACGCAGAAATATCGGTCAGATCAGACAATCGATCGAAGACCAGCAGATCGCACTTGTCGACGCCGTAATGTCCCCTGCCGAGCTCGACTGCCTTCAACATGACATGCAATGCCCGATCCATCTGCTGCATATCGATGCCAGCCGGCCTATCAGGGCGGCGAGGCTGGAAAATCGCGGTGGGCGATCGATGACGGCCCAGCAGGTCGATGACAGAGATCAGACAGAACATCAGCAGCTCAACATCGAGCAGGTGTTCAGCCGCTCGACGGCCCAGATCGTCAATGAGGGCTCAATCGATGAACTGGCGCGGGCGCTCGCCGACTTCGTTTCCCGCAGCGGCCTGTGATTGGGCAAGGGCTGGCAGGATGAAGTTCCGCAGGCTGGGCGCGAGCACCGGGTCATCGGACTTCCGGACGGGATGCCAGTAGAGTTCCTCAATCTCCGACAGCGGACGCGGCGTCCCCTCCAGTGACCCAGTATAGAGACGCACAGATACGCGGGTTGCATTTAGGCCAGCCGCTTGGTCGCCGAAACACCCCGAAAAGATAAGTGACCCCCTTTCGACCCCGCAGCCGAGCTCTTCGGCGAGCTCCCGCTCTAGTGTCTCGATGTCGTTCTCGTCACCCTCGGGCTTTCCACCCGGGAGGATCAGATGCTCCCCGCCCCTTTTGCGAACCAGGAGGATTCTTCCATCCGAGATAACCGCCAGTCCGACTTTCAAGATCGTTCGCATCGCGTTCTCTCCCGTGTATGACTCGCATACTAGGCGAGCTTTCAACGACTGGCACGCTCGCAGGCGCACAGATCTGTGGATAGACAGGGCCTTGAAACGTCGGTCGGGCAGCACTTGCACGCGGATCCGGAAATGAATGACGACCTTGACGAGCCGAAGCTTCGTTCACAAAGGGTTGAGCGCGGACGCATCCACCGGGAAGACCGGTATCACTGACCGGTCGCTTCCAATCGGCGGAACATCGACGCAAAGATCTGCTATCTGCTAGAAGAGCTTTTTCTGGCCGGGGCTTCTGTCATTGGCCATGGACCTTATGAGATCCGCGATCGACGACAGGCGCCGCTCGTCAACAGCCTTCTGGCCAGCCCAATTCAGGTGCGCGGTTGCTGTTGAAACTGAACCCCTTAAATAGGCAAGATTGAGGATGCCGCCGAAGCAGTCCTACGAAAGGCTGAGTGCTCTGCCCCATGTAAGTCTATTAGAGCAATTGGCAGCGCCACGACTTGAATGGTGCTGGTATCCTTACTGGAAAGCGAGTGCATCAAACTGAACTAAAACGTTCGCGATGGCGCGCGACAAATGCGGGATGAGGCCACAGTCGTGGATTTCCTGGCAAGTGAATCCGGTCCATTTGCTTAGCAAACAAATTCCTTAGTTCCGACGGTACCTTGTTGTGTGAAACCAGGATCCGATAATCTTCGGTCAAGGAAATCAGATGACGATCGAAGAGCCAATGCACTGTCGCCGAGAGCGCGATGCCATTTTGCACCACGTCCGGCCCTCCCTCGGCTACCGACCATATGTGAGCGGCTTGCGCCTCGGACTTGCCTCCTCCGTTAACGATCCGCAGGCCCGTAATCGCACAGCGGCTGTCATATGCATCGCACACCTTGCGCCGGAAACTTGCTTCCCTGATCTTCCTGTTCATCAAAATCTGCTCGATGCGGCGTTCCTGCTCAATGATCGGGAGCTCGACAAGCTCCATTGTGGGCCCGTCGAGATGTTTCGGATCGAGCTCCAGCCGAATTGCATTCTCGGCAGCGAGGGTCTGAGCAAGACCCGCTCGCACAATGGCCGAGAAATCGGCTTGGGGAATGGCGCGGATCGATTTGCCTTGGAGGAATGCCCCAACCCTCGCCGGGTCCTTAACCGATAGCAGGGATGTCTCCCAATAGCTGCCATCGCGGACGAATGGGACGGGTTCGTCGAACTCCTGGTATTTCTCCATCACGGCATACGCGTGCCCGGGACTGACGGGATCGGTTTCCAGGGCCACGACCTTTGCGCTTGCCACGTATGCCCGGCGCCCGCCGTTGCGCTGAGGCTCCCGGTAGATGATCCAATCGCCGACCAATGTTTCAGCGATGGCCTTATATTGCTTTGGGAAATGGTAACGGAAGGCGATCTCGTCCTTATAGCCCGAGTCGCGTTTGGTGTCGAAAATGCCTTTCAAGGAAAACTCTCCCTAGCGTAAATGGAACCGGAACGGATCTCATTCACCAACCAATTCCAGCAGCATCTCGAATTCCTTGATCTGCGACAGGATCGCGGCGCGGAGCCTTTTTCGACCTTCCCGATTAACCTCACCCCCGCGCTCCAACGGCAGCGAGTCAAGCGCGGCGCCGAATGCCATCCGAGTCGATGCGCAAGACATTCGAAACATGACGTCTATGAACTCGACGTTCTTCTGGAATTCATTGAGCACGCTTTTGTCCAAATCCATCTCCCGATCCCTGCGGACCGCAGGGAGGCGGTCCTGTTCTAAACAAACACACGCGATCAGCTCCACGTCGATTGGTACGGCTGTCAACAGAGTACTCGACGGTTTCCCGTCAGCGTTTCGCTTCGTCCTCCTGAACATCCATCGGCCTGATCCGACCAGTCTCCTCGGAGATGGATCTGATTTCCCTGTCTAATTCGTCCAATCGAACCCGCAGCGTCGCGCGATCAGCAGCGAGTGAGATTTTCGCGTTCCCGCCCGGGGTACCTGACAACGCGGTCACGATCTGATCCCGCTCGTCCTCCAGGCCTCGTAGCTCAGCATCTCGCTCCTGAGCGATTGCGGCATTGTCCTGCCGGCGCCGAGCCTCCTCGTCGGCGAGAATACTTTCCTCGACCTTCGCAACATTGGACTTGATATCTGGAAAGCGCTCCGCAGCGAAACGAAGAAACTGACTGAACTCATAAATATGGAAATCTTGTCCCGCTTCCGCGCGAAACTCCTCGATAAGTTCCGGGCGCGGGCCGATCTTCCTCCCTCGATGAATCCACCACCAATCTTCCTTCGCGTCGTCGGAGATGAAAATCACCGGCCGTTTCTCGGCTTTGGCCTTTGCGATCATGTCTTTCCAAATGATGAGATCTCCGAACTTGTCATATTCACCGGCGTCCTTTTTCTGATCCTTGTAGCCGGGCGGCACTTTCTTCGAATATCGATCGTCACCTTCCTTTTTGAGCGCGACCAGCTTTTCTGGCGCCCACTTATCTCCAACACGGTTGTCAAGCAGCTTGGTAAGCTTCTCCAACACACCATCAATTTCGGCCGACGGATGCGCGTCTCGTGCCGCTTTCATGCGAGCCGCGAAATCTGAGATGAACATGTCGAGCGCCGCGAGCTCTTTTTGAACGTCAATTGTGGGATGCGCTCGAAGTTGACGAAGCCGTTCGCGGGCCTTGTCGATATTCGCCTCCTGATCTTTGATCAGCGCGTCGTAGGCGTCCAGCGCCCCAAACTCGACGTCTAGCCGATTGCGCTGGAACTCAAGGCCGACCTGATATGGGATCCATAGAGCATCGCCGATTGCCTCAAATAGACGCAAAAGTTCATCCCGCACGACAGTCTTGTGACGTAGGCAGTGCAACAAGACGTTAGCGTCGGGCACAAAGATCGCGGTATCCCAGAGTTTGGCGACTGAATCCGGCCTTTTAGGATACCATCCAGGATATTTTTCACGCATCAGATCAATCCAGCCACGCGAGTTTTTCAATGCCTAGCCGCGTCGCGGCATCCTTGACGAGATTTCGCGTCGACTCGTCTGGAGTTTTCCCCGTTTCGAGAAGAGCAGCACCGAAGGGACGGCCCTCGTGACGTGACCTCCCTCTTTCAAAAACAGCCATGAGGACGAGTTTCCAGTCGCGGCTTTTCCCCCAACATACCACTCTACCGTCGACCAATCGGCACCCGTGTGGCTTGATGAAGGTTTCTGCTACCTCCGTTGGCGCCACCATGCCAAGAGCCGGCCAAATCTCAGCCTCAGTCGCGAGCAAGCGCGCCCGCTCATAGGGCTTTATCAAAGAGTCCTTGATATAAACTCGGACCTTCCGTGGATCCATGAAGTGCGCGAGCTGGCCGCCGATCGACGCGTCCCGCGTCCATTTCTCGTAATATCGCGACCGCTCCGCGTCGTTTAGCGTCGACCAACCGAGATCATCGGCCGTGCTCCAAAGCTTGTCGCGAACGCCATCGCGAATGTCCTCCGGCATCATCATTGGACCGTCCCACCGGGACGAGGTTTGGGAAAATCGAATGCTGGAAGTTCTAGTGTTGGATCACCCTCGCGCATAAATAGATCGGCCTGGTCTCGCATCCAATCCAGCATGAAGCTGCCCGCTCCTTCCTCTCGGAACTGCACCATTCCAGGCATTCTTAGCCGCTCGAGGTCGCCACGAGCAGCCTTCTCAAGCTCAACGACCTCAGCGATACGGCGCAAATCGCTAACGAAATCGAGAACGACAACCTTCTTCTTCCGAGGGCTAATGCGAAGGCCTCGACCAAGTTGCTGGACGAAGATCCGACGACTATGCGTTACCCTCATGAAGACGATCATGTCCACATCCGGGACATCGACGCCCTCGTTGAACAAGTCGCGAGTGGTGACGACATCGAGACTTCCCTTCCGAAACGCGGCCATGACACGATCGCGTTCACGAGCCGTCATCTCGCCGGTTATAGGTTCGGCGCGAAATCCGAACAGCCGGAGGGTTGCCGCGAAACTATCAGCATGGTGGACAGACGAACAGAACACGATGACCGATCGACGCTGTTCCGCCTCGAACGTTTCTCGAATTGCTCGAGCGGCCTCTTCATCCCGCGTTGGTAGAAGGAGCAGGCGATTCAGTTGATTAAGCGAATATCGGTTTCGGGAGTGCGATCGAATAAGCTGCCAATCGATATTATCAGCCAGCAATCGGTAATCAGCCTCGCATAGGAATCCACGCCTCAGCCCCTCCGCGATGCCAATCTTCACCACGGGCGGGCCAAGCAACTCGTCGATATCATAACCATCGCCGCGCCAAGGAGTGGCTGTGACCCCACCGATCATCGCCCCGGCGAGATGATCCGTCACCCGCCTAAACGTCTCTGATCCAACGTGATGAGCCTCGTCAATTAGGACCAGCCCGAATTCGGGGAGGTCGTCGAGACGCGCGACGGCGGATTGAATCGTGGCGAAGGTTATTCCATCCCAGTTGCTCGGGGTCTCACCACCCATTAGGCGGTGCGTGGCGATCCATTTCGGCAGCTGGTCCCAGAAGGAACGCTGGAGTTGATCGACAAGCTCGCGGGTTCCCGCCAACACAAGTACCTGACCGCCGGGTATGGCGTCGTCGCGAAAAAGCTGCGCGACACTTTCGGCAAGCACAACTGTCTTCCCAAGGCCGGTCGCCAACACCACCTGGCCTCGGCTTGTCTCACGTAGGGAGGCAACAAACTGTTCGACCGCATCGTCCTGATAGTCTCGGAGCTCCCTGCGATGGACCGAGTACTCTGGGCTTTTTCGGGCAAGCTCCAGCAGCATTGCCGGCTCCAACACCCCGATTTCAATGTCGAGGGCTTTCCAGCGCCGAATTGCCTCAAAGGTCGCTGGACCAGCTCTCCTGCTCGCAGCCACATAGATGCGATCCGCTTTGTAAAACCGCGCTGCCTCGCCGACCTCATCCACGGCCCTTGCCGACGGATAACCGCCGGTCGTGAACTTGCATTGGATGACCCAGAGTTCTCCATTCTTCACGCCAAGCACATCGGCGCCATGGTCACCGGAGCCAGCGACTAATCTCACATCCTCAAAGCCGTTGCAGACGAGCAATCTCGCGACATCCCGCTCAAAGGCCTGCCAGGGGCCCTTTAACAATCGCGTCGCGTCGAGGAAGGGATCGCGCATCAGTCGGACACGTCTGATTTGAGAAGGCGGACGGAACATGTCGCGCGGATAACCGCGTCGCGGCTCGCGCGCTCGATGTCCGTGGACGATTGGCTGGCCAGCCAAACCGCGTCGCTGAGGTACGCATCGTAGCGCGACAGCACTGTCGCCCTTGCCTGATCTGTGACCACCACGCTACCAAAATCCAGGCCAGCATACGCGTCATTCCAAAAACGCCCATCCAGGAAGAGACCGGGATGCCGATTGAAGAGCCCTCGCAGGGATTCGGCGTCGGCGTAATCCCACGCTCGACCATCACTGATCATCGCCTTATGGTCCGATACGCCTCTGTTCGCCATCCTCCGCGCCACTGACTCCCGCTCGGATTCTTGAAGCTCGTTGAACAACGCCTCACCATGTCCCACATCGATGAGGGTAGGCACGGCTCGCGCCATCTCACTCAGTACTGACGAGGCGAGTATGATGATTTCCTGCGGGTCGAGACGGGTGTCAAGGCAATACTGTTTACGGTAGTCAGCCAAGACACCAGCCACGGATGGATCTTGCCCCTGGCCCTTATAGAACTCGATTGTGCGGTGCGTCAGTTCGGTCAACAAGCCATCCAACGGTGTCATTGTGGTCGACCGGAAGACGTCATGGCTTGCATCGATGAGAAACGCGTATGTGCGGGTCGCGACGTCGTCCAGCTTTAGAACCCACGGCAGCCCCCCCGGCAGGTCGGGATCGTTGGTGGCGACGCCGAACGCCTGCACCTCGTACTCGACGCGGAAGGTCGGGTGTACGTATTTGCGCGAGAGCTCGTGAATTTGCCTGCGCGGTGGAGGCGGCGCCGGAATTGGAGCTGTAGGAGGAGGCGCGGGTTGTGGCTGGGATTGGCCACCTGTCGGGGATGGCGGTGACCCGGGGCCGCCACTGGGTGGTACGTCAACGAAGCCAGCGGGAAGCTGGGCATCGCCACCATCGCCCGGCTTCTCGCCGAGCACTTCTTTGTCTTGCTCCAGCACCAGCTGCCACCAGCGCTCATCCGTCAGATAATCAGGATCATCCTCTTCAAAGGAATTCGCCATCTGCTGCGCGCGGTCATTGTCCTTGACCACAAGCACGCGCGACCACAGGCCGTTCTTTCCCTGAGGACTTGAGCGCCTGAATGTCTGATAGAGACGATAGAGCGGGCTGTCATTTCCGGTATAGCCGCGCTGTTGGGCGACGATTGGACGGAGTGGGCCATCGCCGCGAATGACACGGACCATTTCGCTCCAGGCCGGGTCATCCCGCTCGAAGCGATCCTTGGTATAGCTCACACGGCAATGATCGATGTGTATCTCGCCTACAAATCGGCCACGACCACGCTGATCGTCGGTCGGATATTCCACCTCTGACGTGTCGCCATCACTCCATTCAAAGAGGTCCTTGTTTCCGATCTCGATCTTCCGTCCATTTCGGACGAAATCGAGGCCGAATTCCGTGTTGTGCAGATATCGCTGCAGACCGATCCACCCGTGGATACGTCGCTCGGCCTCCACGATTGTGCAACTCGGGCCCCCGGTCGGGCAGTCTTCCTCCGACGCCGCCAATGTCCGCATGCAGTGCACGCAGTACCTTCGAGGCGCGAGCTTGAAGTCAATTAGCTCAACAGCGCGCGCGACTGTGCCATCCGGAAACGACACCGTTCGGTCCTCACCCCAAACGCAATGCCGGCGTGGGGCAAGCCGGGCACCCTGCACCACCAGCCGGATCTTGCCGGCCTCGGACTGGCCAAGTAGGGAGGAATAGGCACGCGCGAGATGTTTGCGCATGGTCTTCACATTGTTGCCACGCGCGAGATAGCCCCTCTGATCCGGCTTAAGGCGACCGATGACTATTGTCGTGCCGTGAGCATTATGATCCGGCTTCGGACGGGTCTGGCGCGGGACCTTGAAGCTTCGCGTCGAACGCAATTCCTCCAAATCGATTCGAACCCCGACCTCCTCCGGATCACCCGCTCTGCTGGTCCATACCTCGGTCACGAGACCTAGGCGCGCCGTCGCGATGTTGAAACCCATCCCAAACAGCCCGAGATTGGACAGGGGATCGTTGCCCGACCAACCGGCTCGCACCGCGTTCTCTAGGGCCTCGAACGACATTCCGGGTCCATTGTCCTTGATCGTGACCCGCGCGTTCTCATTGTCCGCCGACGGCAACGCCACACCAATCTCGGGTGTATTGATCGGCGCGCCAGAGCGCGCGGCATGCACAAAGCCGTCGATGGAATTGTCGATTAACTCCGCGAGGCAACGCCATTGTGGGAGATTAATCTCACCGAGCATCTGAAGGACCCGGGGATCGGGTGTTAGATCGAATTCCTGGCTCATTTTGACTGTTTCCCCCCTTCCTTAGGTAGCGCGCCCCTCACGAGCACGCGCTTCACCTCGTCCGCGAGCGCGTGTAACTCAGCGGTGCTTGTTTGACATTCCCAGATCTCCAGCACCGACCAGCCTTGCGCCTCGAGCGCTGCGCGGGTGCGAACATCACGTTCATGATTGCCCACGAGCTTGGGACGCCAGAAATCCAACCTCGACTTTGGCATTCGCGCCAGCTTGCAGGTCGGGTCCGGATGTTGATGCCAAAAACAACCGTGCACAAAGACAGCAACGCGACCGGATCGAAATACCAAGTCAGGTTTGCCCGGGAGGTCCTTGGCGTGTAGCCGGTATCGGAGACCAGCAGCGTGTAATGCCTGACGAACCCTTAGTTCCGGCTTTGTATCTCGTGCCCTGATGCGCGCCATTTGGGCGCTTCGCGCCTTGTCGACTTCATGGGTCGTCCGCACCGCCAGCCTCATCGGAATCAGGGCCTGCCGCGTCCTCGCCGACGGGAGGCTGTTCTCGTTCTTTACTAGGAGGGTCATCCTGTCGGAAGCCCTCTAGCATCTCCTCAAGCAACGCGGCATGGTCCTGCCGCGCGGGCACCCGAGCTAGCGTGCTCGCGATCCTCTGTTCAATCTCAGCGGGACTCAGCGAGTCGACAAGGCGCCCGTCTAAGGCCCAAGCGCGACCAGGATGGACGACATCCCACGGAGAGCGCTTATTTGCTCGGGTGGTCGCCGCGTCACCGTGTTTACTCATCCCCCAGCAAGCCTTGGTTTCTGAATTCCAGATCGGCCAGAACGTTCGGATCAGATGTTTCTCCGCGACGAGCTGCGCGTTCGTCGCGCATACCAGGCGACGACAAACGAAATCGGCCAAACGGATCGGCACCAACCCTTCGGGCAGCCGATCAGCATATCCCCCAGCGGTAGCTATTGTTCCGGCATGCTCAAGCAATCGGGCCGTGAGCTTGGCGCCTTGCTCGCGGGTGGTGCTCGCATCGTCATTTGCCGGATCCGCCTTACCCACGTAGATCGGCGTTTCAGAGCCCGATATTCCAGCATAAAGGGGATGGTCGCCCCTATAATAGATCGCGTATACGCCAGCCCCGTAAGCGGGGCGAACCTCAGTTAGCGGGATAAGCGGCTGAGCAA